>Ga0209542_10011549_pt1 | contig 15652 bp, 14 predicted proteins | sample RifCSPhighO2_01_FD_184028 | JGI IMG/M metagenome (GOLD analysis project Ga0209542, IMG submission 184028) | Soil microbial communities from Rifle, Colorado - Rifle CSP2_plank highO2_0.1 (SPAdes) (version 2) | ecosystem: Environmental > Terrestrial > Deep subsurface > Rock core/Sediment ... | reverse complement strand
CAGTCCCGGGCATATGCCGACGCAGAGCCCGGCGCAATTATTAAAAAAATCGTAGCTGCTTCATCAAAAAATCCGGTAATACTTTTAGATGAACTTGACAGAATTACAGAAACAGCCCGGGCGGACATAATGGGAGTTCTGGTGGAGCTTTTGGATCCTGAGCAGAACAGAAATTTCTCGGATCATTACATAGATTATCCCTTTGATCTTTCACATGTTTTGTTCGTCGCAACGGCAAACAATACGACGGATGTTTCTACTGCCGTACTTGATAGGCTTGAGGTCGTCCAAATGCCTTCTTATACCGACGATGAGAAAACAACAATTGCTAAAAGCTATCTATTTCCAAAGGTCAAGACCGCCTCTGGGCTTCCCGATAATCAACTTCAAATAGACGACAACGTTTGGCCGTTTATAATAAGACCGTTAGGGTTTGACGCCGGAATAAGAAGTCTTGAGAGAACAATAGAGGGAGTTTGCAGAAAAGCAGCTAGAATGATTGTCGAAGGAAAAGTTCCTGCCGGAAGTTTCATACACATAACAGGAGAAAATTATAAACAGTTTATGCCCACATGATTAAAAAATTACAAATCCGAAATCACAAGTTCCAAATAAATCCAAAATATAAAATTCTAATATTTAAAGGTTTGAGCTTTGAACATTTGGAATTAAATATTATCTGAGATTTGGTGCTTTAAATTTAGAATTTAAAAACTTATGAATAGGGTTTCTTTTATCCCGATAGGCGGAATAGGCGATGTTACCCGCAACATGTATCTCTATGAGTACGGTAATGAAATTCTCATAGTGGATTGCGGACTTGGATTTGCCGATGAAACAATGCTTGGCGTTGAACTTCTCCTTCCTGATATTTCGTATCTTTTAAGTACAGATAAAAAAATTGTCGGAATGGTTCTGACCCACGGACATGAGGATCATATAGGAGCTTTGCCTTTTATTATTCCTCAGCTCTTAAGTAAGGGCATAAGGTTTCCGATCTATGGTGGTCCTCTGACAACTGCTCTTGCCAACGAAAAACTTAAAGAATTTAATGTAAACCAGCGAGTCGAGAAAGTAGATTATGAAAATTCGCAGGTGCATCTGGGAAGTTTTTCAGTTTCTTTCATAAGAGTCACGCATTCAATTCCTGACAGCGCGCACCTTTTTATAAAAACACCTGCAGGAAATTTTTATCACGGAAGTGACTTTAAATTTGACCTAACTCCTTTTGATGGAAAGAAAACGGATTTCCCAAGGTTGGCAAAAGTGCTTACGGAAGGTGTCCTTTGTCTTATGTCGGATTGTTTAAGAGCCGAGAAGGAAGGATATACTAAGTCGGAGCAGGAACTTGCCAACAACATTGAAGAGGAGATGAGAAGTTGCCAGGGTAAGTTTATTCTCACGACCTATTCCTCCAACATCTCAAGGCTCAACCAAGCAATACAGGCAGCCAGAAAGCACGGAAGAAAAGTAGCTTTTGTAGGCCGTTCGCTTATTACCACCTCAACTCTTGCTCAGGGATTAGGCTATATGAAGCTTGATAAAGGTATGGAAGTTTCCTTAAATAATATAAGAAGATACAGAGACAAAGATTTACTTCTTTTAGTTGCCGGGAGTCAGGCGCAATCCGGGTCGGCATTATCAAGAATTGCAAACGGGGAACACAGAGAAGTTACAATTTCCAAAAATGATGTCGTAGTTTTTTCGGCAGATCCTATTCCCGGAAATGAGGTCTCTATAAACGCTCTCATAGATAGCTTATCAAGATACGGTGCGAAAGTAATATACTCACAGCTTACCGATGAATTTCACGTTTCAGGCCATGGGGCAGCCGATGATCTAATGCTTCTGATGGAACTGGTAGGACCCAAGAAGCTTGTTCCAATAGGAGGAACATACAGGCAGATGATTGCATATAAAAATCTTGCGCTCCGGCAGGGATATTCGGAAAGCGATGTTTTTCTTATTGAGAATGGATGGGAGTTAATATTTGAAAACGGAAAAGTACGTACGGGACGAAGAATTTCGACTAAGAGTATCTACGTTGATCAAATTTCAGGTGAAGAGGTAGAGACAGTAGTGCTGCGTGAGCGGCAGAAAATATCAAAAGAAGGAGTTGTTATAGTAGTTGCGGAAATAGATTCAGAAACTTTCCAAATTGTTGGGGATCCGAATGTGATTATTCGTGGGCTTTCAAGTTCCGAGAATAAAGCCATTATTAAAAATGTAGCAAGAGATGTGAAGAATGCTTTTTCTTCCAAAAAAGGGAAAGTTACAGACTGGATGTATGTTAGAAAGAAAGTAGGAGAAATTTCTGAAAGATCTATATCTAAGAATTTTCGCAGACGTCCTCTTGTCCTGCCGGTTATAATCGAAGAGTAATCAAATTTGTAGCAAAGCCCTTCTTAGATATATAATTAGTATAATGCCAAAGAGAAGAAGATATAGAAGATCAAAGCTAAAATTTAAATTAAAGAAAACTACAGTCTATTCAATTTTTGCATTTGGGCTAATAGTAGCGGGAATCCTAGTATTTCTTTCTTTTACCAATAGTCAGCCATCGCTCTCCGTTTTGTCCGATGAAATAACCAGATATTTTGGAGGAACGGGATCTCTCTTTGCACTCTCTCTTATATTCTTTGGGTTTCTTTTGCTGCGACTTAAATTTTTTATTTCAAGAGCCAATGTTGCAATCGGATTTCTTCTCTTTTTTATTAGTGCAGCCTCTTTGCTTAAGGAAGGTCTCATAGGGGATTATTTATTTAGAACTGTGGCAGGCATAACAACCGATATAGGAGCAGCTCTTGTTTATACTGCGGGAATTTTTGTCGGGCTGGTTGTGTTTTTTGACACCTCAATTGACGAGATTATAGGAATAATAGGATCTGTTATAGTTAATATTTCCAGATTTTTCCCTAAGTCTATCTTTAATTTCTTCAAGAACAGAAAACCTGCAATTAAAGATAGGCCTCTTATAAAAGGGGGAATGAGAGATCTTCCGTTATCAAATAAAGAAATGGTAATATCTGAACCTTCCATTAAGAAAGACACTTTCTTGTCGGACAAACTTGTGAGTAACCCGGCGGGAGACGGTAAGGTATGGGAGTATCCGCCGCTTTCCCTTCTCTCAGAATCTCAGGGACAGAAAGCGGAAAGAGGAGATGTTAATAAAGTAGCAAAGACAATTGAGGAAACTCTTGAGAGTTTTAATATTAGGGCAAGAGTTGCTGAGGTTAATCTTGGCCCAGCCGTTACTCAGTATGCCCTTGAAATCGCCCAGGGAACAAAGATATCAAAAATAACTTCGTTGTCAAATAATCTTGCTTTAGCAACAGAGGCTCCAACAGGACAAATAAGAATTGAAGCTCCCATACCGGGAAGAAATTTGGTCGGAATTGAAATTCCAAACAGAAGCCTTGAGATAGTAACTCTTCGCACAATGCTTGAGTCAACTGTTATGAGAAAAAGCAAATCAAAACTTACTGTTTCCTTGGGTCTTGATGTCTCCGGAAATCCTATGGTTGTCGATATTGCGAAAATGCCTCACGTTTTAATAGCAGGAACAACCGGTTCCGGAAAATCGGTTATGATTAACTCTTTCATATCGTCTCTTCTTTTCAGAGCAACGCCTTCGGAGGTAAAGCTTATCATGATAGATCCAAAAAGAGTGGAGCTTACTGGATATAACGGCATCCCCCATTTGATGACTCCCGTTATTGTGGACGTTGAAAAAATACTTGCATCCTTGAAGTGGGCAATGAATCAAATGGACGAGCGCTATAAAATTTTTGCGGAGCATGGCGTTCGCAATATTGATTCCTATAACGAACTGGCCGGCTTTCAGTCCCTTCCTTACATAGTCATTCTCGTAGATGAACTTGCGGATCTTATGGCATTTGCTCCGGTTGAGGTTGAAGACGCTATTGCCCGTCTTGCCCAGATGGCAAGAGCTACGGGAATTCACCTGGTGGTTTCAACTCAAAGGCCATCAGTTGATGTTATTACAGGTCTTATAAAAGCAAACATCCCTTGCAGAATTGCATTTAATGTTTCCTCAATGATTGATTCCCGAGTAATAATTGATTCTCCCGGTGCTGAAAAACTCTTGGGAAGGGGAGATATGCTTTATATTCCTCCTGAGCAGGCTAAACCAACCCGTATACAGGGAGCATATGTTTCGGAAAAAGAAGTCAAGAAGCTGGTTGAGTTCCTCAAGGAAAAAGGTCCGCCGGTTGAATATACCGAGGAGGTAACTAAGACTCCTCTGGTTTCACCAAAACTTAGCGCAACAAGCGGGGCAGATGGCAGAGATAATTTTTTTGAAGATGCGATAAGGATTGTATGCCAGCATGACAGAGCATCTGCCTCTCTTCTTCAGAGACGTCTTTCAATTGGCTATTCAAGAGCGGCCAGGATTATAGATCAGCTTGAAGAGGCAGGAATAGTGGGTCCTGGGACAGGCTCAAAACCAAGAGATGTTTTGGTTAGAAACGCGGACGAGGTCATAAATAATCTCCAGCAGTAAATTTTCAATTTTTTAATTTTCAAAATGATACGGGCAGGTCAAAAATTATCGGAAGAGAGAAAAAGACGAGGGCTATCTCTCCTACAAGTTTCAAACGCTACAAAAATACGACAGGAATTTCTTGAAGCAATTGAAAAAGGTGAGTACGACAAGCTTCCATCTCCTTCCTACGCTCAGGGGTTTGTAAGAAATTACACGAGGCTTCTGGAGCTTCCCGAGAAGGAAACACTTGCTCTTTTCAGAAGAGAGTTTGCGGGGGATAAAGATTATGATGTTTTGCCCGAAGGACTTTCGGGGAAAAAAGATATACCTCTTAGAAAATTTAAAGTAAAACAAACTTTTGTTTTCGGAGTTATAATTTTCTTATTTTTAATCGGATACATAGCCTTTCAATACAGGTATGCTTTTATAAGCCCACCCTTAGATGTTACAAATCCTCCGGAAAAAGCAATTCTAGATACCTCAACAGTAACTGTTGAGGGCAAAACTGATCCTTCAGCTACGGTTTTGGTAAAAGACAATTCCGTTTCGGTAGATCAGGACGGACATTTCAAAAAAGAAATTGTGGTATTCCCCGGTACCACCACAATTATTGTCAAGGCAGTGAATCGCTTCGGAAAAGAAACCTCAGTCGAACGTCATATTGTGATAGAATAGCCTTCATGGATTTACAAAAGCTGATTAAATACGTCGAAAGCGAAGAAAATTCTAAAATTAGAGCAGAAATTTGGGGAGATTTTGTCGGTTGGGACAATAGAAGAAGAGGAGAGAATGGATTTTTATTAAAACAATTAAATAAACATCAAGTTAAAAAAGTCTTAGATGTTGCCTTGGGAGATGGAGTAGATGCCATCCACCTTTTACAAAATGGGCTTGATGTTTCATCTAATGAGATCGATGACGCATTTCGAGAAAAAGCAATCGAAAACGCAAAAAAATCTGGTTTTAATATTAATCCAACAAGCCTTGACTGGCGAGAACTTTCTAAAACTTATCCCGAAAATTCTTTTGATGCTGCAATTTGTATGGGAAATTCACTAACTTGCCTTTTTGGAAGAGAAAATCAAGTCCAGGCTCTAAATGAATTTAGAACTCTTTTAAAAGAAGAAGGAATATTATTAATTGATGAAAGAAACTACCAAAAAATTTTAGACACTAAAGAAAAAGCCTTAAAAGGAGAATTACATTCTTCTGGGAACTATTTATACACGGGAACGAATAAAGTAAAATCCAGTTTTAAAAATATTACAAATAATTATATTTTAATCGAGTATGTCCACTTAGAAAAAGACAAAAAGGCATATTACAAAGTTTATCCTTTTAGAAAAGGAAATATGCAAGAACTTTTAATTGAAGCGGGATTCTCAAGAGTCGAGCAATACAGCGATTGTGAGATGGGGGAAAATCCCGATGCGGATTTCTATCAGTATGTTTGTATTAAATAATTCTTACTGCAATTTTACTCTGATTTAACTGCGGTTTGTTACACTTACTCCGATTAAATCGGAGTTTGATCCATTGACATTGCTATTTTTCAAATGATATGTTTAATAATACCATGATTGACCCTGCCCAGACAGCTTTATTTTTAGTAATAATCGTTCTTACGATTTTACTTCTTGCGCTTGGAATTCAAGTATTCTTTATTCTCAAAGAACTTCGTAAAACCATAAATAAAGCAAACAAAGTTTTAGACGATACGGGGGTCATTACGGAAAGCGTTTCGGGTCCTATTTCAAACCTTTCCAATCTTGCATCTGGAATTAAAGCAGGATCCGCCATTGCGTCTATTCTTGCAGGCAGGAAAAAGAAGAGAGGAAGGGATGACGATGAATAACAATAACGGCAGTAAATTCTTTGACGGATTTCTATGGGGAGCAATAATTGGAGGAGCAGTTGTTTATTTTCTTTCGACCAAGGGAGGAAAAAAGATTCTAAAAGCTCTGACCGAAGAAGGACTTGGTAATTTGGCCGATCTTATGGAAGAGGGAGTCGAAGAGTATGAAGAGGTAGGGGAGGAACCCTCCTCCGCCAAGGCTACGGAGGACAAGGAGGAGGCTGAACCTTCAGGAAACGGAGTAACCGAAGAAAAAACAGCGAAAGAAGAAAAGCCCACAATACGCAAAAGATTCTTCAGGCGAAAATCCTCTTGACTCAATTGATGGCGCTGAGATCGCGCTGCCAAGGCGGGGTTCACCGCGCGTAATGCGGATTGGCGAAGAAAAATGAAATTTTAAATTTAAATTTTGAATTTATAATCCGTATTTTTCGATGTTTGCGTTATGTTCCTCGATATCGCTAGCATATCTGTTCACGCCACCTTTATCAGTTATATAGTATAGATAAGAAGTATTGGCGGGATTTATTGCCGCTTTAAGACTTGCAAGTCCGGGATTGGCAATTGGCCCGGGAGGAAGCCCTGCGACCCGATAAGTATTATAGGGGGAATTAATTAATTTATCCGTATTGGTAAGAGATTTCTTCCACCATCTTTTTTGCTCAGTCTGATAGCCAAGCACGTATTGAATTGTTGCATCAATATCCAGTTTCATACCAATTTCAAATCTATTTGCAATAACGCTTGAAATTAGTAGTCTGTCCTTTTCATGACGTGCCTCGCGTTCTATGAGAGAAGCAGTTGTTACTATTTCATTTTGCGTAAGATTTGTATCTGAGATATCAAGGGTTGAGTATTTATTGTTAAAATTAGTCCTGAGAATATTAACAATCATGTCCATATCCGCTTCTCTTGGAATAAGATAAGTGTCAGGAAACAAATACCCTTCGTTTTTTACCAGCGTCTGCTCCCAGGCCCCCTCATAAGTAGGCATTTTTTCTTTAAAAATTGCGCTTATCTCGGTAGCCCTTAACCCTTCGGGAATTGTCACCCAAATATCCAACGTTCCATGTCTTAAGTTTTCTATTATGTTATAAACATTCATCGAAGGATTTAGACGAAAGTCACCGGCCTGGATTTCTTTATCAACGCCTATGCGTTTGGTAAGCAGGAAAAAGACGATAGGATCCCGGATAAGATCCTTTGCTTTTAAGCTGTTTGCAATTTCGCGCACACCGTCTCCTTGCTCTACGACAAAAATCTGGGGCGTATTGTTTTTGGGATCAACGGCTTTTGTACCATTCTTCCACCAGATCACCCCTCCAATTATTACTGCAAATAGCAAAAACACCAAAACAATTAATCTTTTCATGCCACTTTAAGTATTGGGTATCTTCTACTAGACAATTTTGCTTCCCTAAGATTATACATTTTTTGGCTATGCATTGTATAGATTACCTCATTTTCCGCAGTTTCCTCGTCAAGTTTTTTGTTAAGAAAAATTCCAGCACCTTTTTGTTCGGGAGCCCCCAAAAGTCTTGCGAGAAGTGTTACATTTTTTATGTTTATATTTTTTACAATCCCACTCCGCTCCGATTTTATTTCTGCTACGTGTCTTCCGGGTTTTAAATCTTCACTATCTATATTAGGATTTCCTCCCTGAGCTTTTATAATCTCTTTCATTTTTGAAAACGCAGCTCCGCTTCTTAATATTTCCTTTGCCCAATTAAGGGAATTTCCAAAATTTTTTTCAACCTTTTTTCTTAGTGAATCGGAAGCATCTCTAAGACATAGTTCCAGAAGTTCGGAGGAAAGCATAAGGCTTTTTTCTTCAAGGTCTAAAGGTCTATTCTCTTTTTGCTGAAGAACTCTTATTGCTTCTCTGGTCTCAAGTACCGCGCCTATCCCTCTTCCAAGAGGCTCATCCATCCTATGAACTACAACTTTAACTTTCATATTAAATTCTCCGGCTAAATACTGAAACTTCTCTTTTAGTAGTTCTGCATCTTTTCGTCTATGCACTTTTATCGTTTTTCCATAGGGAAGATCAATTACCACATGGTTTGATCCGAAGGCAATTTTCTTTGCCATAATAGACACAAGAATTTTATCAAAGCTTTCAAAAAGGAGCGGTTTTTCCACATTTATCATCACATCATCCGCAGGTGCTATTCCAAAACTACCTCCCCAAACGATACATCCGTTTGTTTTCTTTACTATCTCGTAAATTTTTTCTTTGGCATGCACTACAGGAGCCAATACCTCCATGTCATCGGCAGTTCCTCCGGGAGATGTAATAGCACGCGAAGAGCTCTTGGGAATTTTAAATCCGGCGGCCGCTACAATGGGCACAACAATAAGAGTAGTTCTTGTCCCGGGCACCCCTCCTATTGAGTGTTTATCGGCAACAATTCCCGGAAACTCTAATTTTTCTCCTGTTTCAACCATTGCACGGGTTAAATAATAAAGTTCCTTCGACGTAAAGCCCTTGGCATATCCGGACGCGGCAAAATAGGTGGTTAAGACATCTCCGAGTCTGTTTTTGGAAATCTCATCCATCACCGCGTAAATTTCTCTGTATGTAAGTTTTTTTCCTACCAGTTTTTTCTGGATTGCCGCAAGAGCCTCTCTTAACTGCTCCTCTCTACTTTCAAACACCGGTTTCATACGCCGCCTCCCTTGAGCTGATTTATCGCCATTTTTACAATTGCCCGTACCAAATTAAGAAGAAAATAGAGGAAGCCATTTATTATTCTATAAACAGCCGGCCATACATTTATTAAAATAATTTTGATCTGGGATTTTTCCTGATTCATATTTTTTCAAGTTTGGCTTTTATGATGAGCCTTTTCCAAGTAGTTCCGGGAGGGGTGCATGTTACAAGTGTTAAATAGGAATCACTTAGGTTCTGCGTGAAAATCGATGTGTCATCCGGTTCGACGACCGATATGTTAAAAATTTTATAGTTATAGGTAACGCCGTTTACATTGGCCTCAACCGTATCGCCCACTTTAAGAAGATATGCAGTTGCAAAAATAGTTTTGTAATCCGAGGGATTAAAAAGCTGTGGTAGGGTAGAGTGACCGAATATTACCGAATTGCCCTTTTGCGCAGGAACTGCAGTTCCCGGATAATTTACAAGATGTTTGGAAAGATCAGTGCTGGTAGTTGAAACAGTTGCTTTTTGAATTTTTAGCTTAGGAATTGAAATAGTAAAAAAGGGAACGTAAGGCTTATTAGCCGAAGACGGGGTATAAGAGAACCAATTCTTTGCGTTGGTGTAGTCCACTCCCGAAACTAAATTTCCCGCTTGAGAGATAAGACTGCCCACTACATTTGGATTTATTATTTCCGGCCTTGGAATGGGAGTTTCAAGTGTGTAAGCAAAAGCAGGGGCAAAGTATATTTGCCATGAAATAAAAGGAAAGAAAATATATCCGGTAATTAGAAGCCCCGATATAAATATAGCTCCTCCGAAAATACGAGCGATCCTTTTTTTAAATTTCTTATCCCCCTTGTGGTAAAAATACTTACTCATTCACTTTTGTAGTAATACTTATGTTTTTTGAAGAGAAGGGCAGTATTTTAGGAAGAAGTGGTAGGCTAAAAGAAAGTTTTATTTCAGTATTTGAAACCTGCGGATATTTTTCAAGAATATCGGAAGCTTTTCCGAATGATTTGCCGGAAATCTGCTTGACTAAAGAAGTACTGTCTACTTTAGGAATCACAAACCCTTTGATAGAAACCTTTGCGCTTACTTTATCTTCGTTCTGCTCAATCCCCCCAACACCAACCTCAAGGCTGTCGGGGTCAATCGTCTCATCCTCCGAAATTTCACCTTTCAGAACCTCTTTTGCAAATTCCAAAGCATCGGATTTCTTATAGGAAACCCCTCTAAAAGATACCGTCCCCGTTAGGGAAACTTCATTTGCCTCATCATCTTCCTTTTTGCTAAACTTCTCTTTTACAAGACCCTCGTTTATAAGAACAGAAAGAAGAACATCATCTTCCGAGATTTTCGTAGACAGCTCATCTTTTGCTTTTTGCTCAAGGTTTTTGGGAAGTTCCTCTCTAAGTTTTTTGATATCTTTTTCCGAAACGACAATAACTTCTTTTTTAGTTCCTTCCGAGAAAGGATCATCATTCTTGGCCGCAATAGAAGAACTTCCTCCCACTGTAAATTTGATATTTGAAGGCAAATTATATTCCTGCCCGATTTTTTTCGCAGTTACGGGTACGTCCACTTTTCCGGGTGTTGTCCCCGAAAAGATATCTCCGGATGCAGATGCCACCGTAATACTCTTATCAAGCGTAAATTCAAGATCATTTGATGAAGTTATAGTTGTCCCTGAGGATAAATTTTGAGGAGATGAGCTGCTGTTAAAAACAGTAACTGTTCCCTTTGCTTTATCTCCCACCTCTTTCTTTCCTGTCGTTTTTGTTGATACAGATCCTTCCTGAGTTGTTGATAAAAACTGTGATGCAAGCCTTCCGGCGGAAGGATCGGAAGGTGAGCCGGATACAAAGGTTGCGTCCTGGGATTTCTCCGCGGATTTTGCGGTTATATCAAGAACAACGGTTGCTTTATTCGCAAAAAAGTAAAAGAAAAGAACAATTGCAAGAAGTATTAAAAGCAGGAGTGGAATAAATACAATTTTTCCTCTGCCTGAAAGAGAAGAAAGCGAAAGCCCTCTTATTGGTACCTTGTTTAGGGATTTTAAAAGTTTTGGAAGAATTTCCTGCCCGCCTCTTAGAACAGCAAAAACACCCAGTGGCAATTGCCTTTTTCCTGCTTCCTCTTTTTTTATTTCCTTCGGAATTCCTGCCTCGCCGGCAGGCAGGTCTTCTATCTGCTCGGAAACCTCTTGCGGGGACATTTTTTCGTTCTCTTGTTTTATAGCGGGAAGATGTTCTTTGGCTATATCACGATCTTTGACGAAGCCGAAATATTCCAAAGATCCTTCTTGGGGAATGATTTTAACTTTATCATCCGAAATTTCCTCACCGCTCTTTTCATTTATCGGTTTTATAGCATCAATCATCTCCTCATCGTCTTTTGGAAGCTCCTCATCAAGTACTTCAAAGCCAAGCTGATTGGCCGCGCCGGCAACGACAGCCTTTGCATCAAAATCCGACGGGAGTGTAGTCACCTGTGGAATATGGAGAAACGGAAGGCTTTTGCTCCATTTAAAATTTATAAATTCTTGGCTTTCGTCCTCATCTTCGTTGAAGATGACTATTCTTTGGGGAAAAACCTCGGCGGATGTAAAATGTTTTAGGATATTATCGAGAGTCGAGGCGGGGGACTGCGCAATCTCGGATGTCTTAAATTCTTTTATTCTACCTGCTTTAATAAGGGCAGCCGAAACAAATTTTTCTCCTGTTTCTACCAATATGAGAGTGGCAGGGGCTCCTTCCTCTTTTTCAAGCAAAAAGGATATTGCCTCAAATATTACCAGAAAACCTATCGGGAGAAGACCCAGTTCATCGCTAACCTTTTTAAGTTTTGCAAGATAGTCCTTCTTTATTTTAGTATTCTCGACCCAGCTTCCCTTTACACCGAAGATTGTCTTGACTGTTTCGGTTGTTTTCGGGAGACTCTGCTCGGCTGTTGAGATTGCTCTATCCGCTGTTTCCAAAAGTTCATCAATAGAAGCTTCTTCTATGGAGCTCTCAAATTTTTCGGAATGCTTGCCAAGCACATGGACCTTGCCTTGTGATTCTTCGAAAAACACCGCATTAACCTTTTCATTACGAAGTACTAAGGCTAAGAAATATTCTTTTTTTTCGGCTTTTTGAAATGGCAAACCTAACTTCATAAATCGTGGACTTTTGAATAAATTCTTCTCTGCCTGTTACCAGTATTTTCCTGCTTTATTATCTTAAACCTTTTGATCCGTCCTGTAAAATTCACATGAGGCCCCCCGCAAAATTCAACCGAGTACGCTTGCGTATGAGGTTGTCCTGAGGCAGCGGAGTGAGCCAAAGAACCTCCAATAAAATAAACCTTCACATTATTTTCATATTTTTCATCGAAAAGTCCGATGGCGCCAATCTTTTTAGCTTTTTCAACCGGCATCATCTCAAAATGCACCGGAAGATTTTCTGAAATTTTCTGATTTACAATTTCTTCAACTTTTGCAATTTCCGGGTCGGTAAGTTTTCTGTCAAAAGAAAAATCAAACCTTATTCTGTCGCTCGTAATATTTGAACCTGTCTGATGAACTGTTTGCCCCAATATGTCCCGTAGAGCCTGATGGAGAAGGTGGGTTGCGGTATGTCCCATGACCGTTTTTTCCGCAGTATCGGCAAGTCCTCCTGAGAATTTTTGCGAGGCTCCTTTTCTTGAAATACTTTGGTGTTCTTTCATCTTCCTTGCAAATTCTTTTTCATCAAATGCATATCCCAGACTCTTTATCTGAGTTGGGGAGAGGCCATGGGTTGAATAAAGCACAAATGCATCATCCGGAGAAATTTTCGTAACTCTCTTTAACTCATCTCCTTGCTGCGGATATTTTTTCTGAATAAAACTAACCGCCTGAGCAATTGTAGCGCGATAATTGTTTGATTCTTGCCGGATAGTATTTAAAATTTTTTCAAAATTTGCAACAAGATCGGGATCGGTTGTTCTATAGGAATCGACAACTGATTCGATGATTGATTTCGTATCATCCTGCATGGTATCGGTTCCTTTCAACAAGTTTATATTGTCAAATGCTCTTCTTATAAGTCTTCTTAGAATATATCCCTGTTCTTTGTTCGATGGGACAACTGCGTTTGCCGAAATAAAGACGGATGCGATCATGTGGTCGGCTATAATTCTCATTTCTCTTTTATGATCCTTGTAATTCTTATTCATTGTTTTTTCCATAGCTTTTATAATTGGATAAATAAGAGAGGTTTGGAAAATATCCGCCTGGTTTTCATAAGCGGCAAGAAGTCTCTCAAGACCTCCTCCGAAATCTACGTTTTGATGAGGGAGTTTTCCGAACGTACCATCAGCTTTTTTTACATACTCCATGAAGACGGAATTTCCTATTTCAAGAAATCTTCCGCATTGGCAATTCGGATGACAAGTTTGCCCATATCTTTTATCATGCGGGATTTCAAAATCAAAAAACACTTCGTTGTCGGGTCCTCCCGGCTCACCCTTTGGCATATCGTCTGGAGCACCTGCTCTTGACCACCAGTTTTTATCGGCTCCATAACTTGAAATATGTTTTTTAGAATCTAACCCCTCGTTTTCAAGAATCCCGGTCCATATTTTTTCCGATTCGATGTCGCGAGGGATATTTTTGTAGCCTTTAAAAATTGTTATATAAAGCTTTTCTTTAGGAAGACTAATTACTTTTGTCAGAAATTCCCAGTACCATGGAATTTGTTCTTTCTTAAAGTAATTTCCCAAAGACCAATTACCAAGCATTCTAAAGAAAGTTGTGTGTCTGTTATCACCAACTTCGTCTATGTCGGCAGCTCGGAAGCAGTTCTGCGCATTTACGAGTCTTTTACCTTGCGGATGTTTCTCGCCAAGTAGATATGGCACTAGAGGCTGCATGCCGGAGGAGGTGAAAAGAGTTGTCGGGTCGTTCTGAGGAACAAGAGGGGAGTTGGGTATTTGTTTATGCCCTCTATCTTTGAAGAAATCAATGTATTTATTTATTATATCTTGAGCTGTTAACATAATTTCGAATTTTGCCCGCCAGCTGGCGGATTAAATTTTGAATTAATGGCATATTTATTTATGATTTGTGCGGCATTTAGCATAGTATGATTATACCATTTGAATCTACTTATCGCACTTCACTTTTTCTTTTAAAAAGAATATAATTGCCGAAAATGGATTTGATGGAGAAAAAGAATAACTTATGGGTGGTTGCATTTATAATACTGATAATAATAGGAATGGGAGTACTGCTTGCTATGACTTCAAATAAAAAGACAGGACCGGTTCTTACTCTTCCCGATAATAATCTTAATCCTATTTCCCAAAACCAAAATCAAGCCGCAACTCCCACTTCCCCTCCTGCTCCTACCTTTGCTCCCGTAACGGAACTTAAAATAGAAGATTTAAAGGTAGGAACCGGCTCGGCAGTAGCAAGCGGAAGTTCCGTAACGGTTCACTATATTGGAGGGCTTACAAACGGAAAAGTTTTTGACAGCTCGGTTCCCAGAAAACAACCGTTTGCTTTTAAAATAGGGGAAGGGCAAGTTATTAAAGGTTGGGAAGAAGGATTAATTGGTATGAAAGTCGGGGGAATAAGAAGACTTCATATCCCACCGCAATTAGGTTACGGGGTGCAGGGCGCAGGCGGCATAATTCCTCCCAACGCAACCCTAATTTTTGAAATCCAACTCCTGGATGTAAAATAACTTATCTCAGTTATTTTATCCTGCTTTTGAATAAACGTTCCAACTGGATAATCACCTCTTGAAGTTTGAAAAAATTTAACTTCCCAAGCCATTATTCAAATTATAACCCCCGATACGGATTGGGCAGCCCGATCTACTTAAGATCTCTACTTCATAATGTTATAACATAGTTATAACATTGCTCAAATTCTTCCCGCCTTTTCCGGGATAAATAAGAAAACTGGGATGATTTCATTTTCCCATCTTTTGTACTATAATCCGCCTGTATGAACGAGAGGGAGAGGAGAGTATTTGAACGTGGCAAATCGTATGTTTGGACTGCAAAATTAGTTTACGGGATGTATTTATTTATTGCCGCAGTTTCTACGACTGCAATTGCCGTTTCCATCCCTTCTTCGGTTTTGGAGGTTCTTCCTAAATGGGCAAATATTGCATTGGCAGCTTCAGGAGGTTTGAATTTACCCAGCTTAGCCGTAGCTTTACCCAAAATGAGGAGATGGATAAAAGATGCAGATGGGAAAATTGAAGATTTTGAAAGAACTCATATTAATCTTCCGGTCGATTCCCAAAACAACTAGATTCTCTCATTCCCAAATTCTTGAAAGCTGTCTGAGGAAAAATTGTCAGTCACAAACTTAATAAAAACCCCACATCCACCATAACCACCCTTAAATACTTGTCTGTCCGCCTCTGGGGGGAGAATTTAAGGATAGTTTGACAATTTTCGTTTTGGATAGTAAAATTCAGAAATTATGTCAGAAAAAGAACAGGGGCCAATACATTCTGCAGCAATCATCAATGCAGAAATTGTAAGAACTGTAGAAGGAGACAAACTTAATATGGTGATAGCGGGATGTGAAAAGGGACTAAAGATGTTGAAACAAGATATAGAGACGGCTGTTGGCAGGCCAGTTAAGGGA
>Ga0209542_10011547_pt1 | contig 15654 bp, 12 predicted proteins | sample RifCSPhighO2_01_FD_184028 | JGI IMG/M metagenome (GOLD analysis project Ga0209542, IMG submission 184028) | Soil microbial communities from Rifle, Colorado - Rifle CSP2_plank highO2_0.1 (SPAdes) (version 2) | ecosystem: Environmental > Terrestrial > Deep subsurface > Rock core/Sediment ... | reverse complement strand
CAAGTTGTAGAAACCTTCCTTGAAAGATATCATTACCATACCATAGGCCACACATAGGCTTGGGAATGAGACCGCCACTTAGAAGATAGAGTGTCGGATATTTACGGAAACATACCGGCTATGAGACGTTAAATGTAAAGAATTGGGGCCAGGAGCGAGCTTAACAGCAAGAAAAGTCCGGCGACAATAGCCAGGATTTTTAAGATTCGTTTGGTGTTTTTTGAAAATGACATTTTAATAATGTCATCCCGGGCGAAGTCGAGAGATTCCTCGCTAATGCTCGGAATGACGAGAAACGTTTAGGATGACATAACAATTCTTAAAAACCTGTGTTTTCCAACTCTTAGTGTTCCGCCGGTGCCTACTTCAAGTTCTGTAGCTAGAACTTTTTCTCCGTTCCATTCTAAAGCACTTTGTTCTAAAAGGCGACGTGCATCGGATTTACTTTTTGCAACTCCAGTTTCTGCCAGGACGTCAATTAAGTTAACTGTCCTATTTTTAGCTTCGTAAGTTTCCACACTCTCCGGCGCGCCGCCTTTTTGAAATGTCTCTTCAAATTCTTTTTGAGCGTCTATTGCTTTTGCTTCTCCGTGGAATTGGCGTACAACTTCCAAAGCTAGCATTTTCTTTGCATCCATTGGGTGAACGCTTCCCGCCTTTAGGCCATCTTTAACTTCGTTTACTTTTCCCATGGGAACGTCCGTAACATTGGCTAGGTATGGGACTATTTGTTTATCAGGAACGCTCATTAGTTTTCCAAACATATCCGTCTCCGAGTCATCCAGCCAAACACAGTTTCCCGTGCTTTTGCTCATTTGGTTTCCATCTGTTCCTAAAATCATAGGAGTGGTTAGCACATATTTTTCCTTGCCCTTCATTTTGCGCATCAGCTCGCGCCCGATAAGCATATTGAATTCCTGGTCTGTCCCCCCAATTTCCAAATCAACATCCATAACAACTGAGTCATAGCCTTGCAATAATGGATACATTGTTTCGTGGTACCAAACTGTATTTCCTTGTTCCAATCTTCTTTGGAACATTTCCCTTTTGAAAAGCTGCACTGCAGAAATGTTAGAAGCGATATGAATAATATCTCTTAAGGTTAAGGGGATAAGCCAATCACCATTCTGCTTGATAGTGATTTTGTCCCAGTTAACAAGCGGAGAAACTTGTCTCTTCCAGCCTTTGATGTTTTCGTCAATTTCTTCCTGGGTGATTAATTTTCTGGCTGTGTTTCTTTGGGAAGGATCCCCTACCAAAACTGTTCCTGTGCCAAATAAAAAGGTAACGTCATGCCCCGCGTTGGCAAATGCCATCAGCTTACGGATACCGACACTGTGGCCCAAATGAAGTCTGGAACCGGTAGGGTCAAAACCCTGGTAAAGTTTGACTTTCCTCTCCCCCATCAACTTTTCCAAACCTTGTGGGCTAGGTAAAACTTTTTCAACTCGTCTTGTTAACAAATCGTTATTTGTCATATGCAATCAAGTTTACGGCATGGCTCTTTTGGTTTCAAGCAGAGTTCGAAGACAAAAAACCGGTGAAGGTTCCATGAGCTGCACTGTCTGGCCTACAAGTCCCATGGTAATTCCAAGCCTTCTGTTGTGCTGGGCTGATTGTTCTTGAGTCCATCTGAAATTCTCAAGACCTTCCTCACGGCAAATTTCACTTAAACGTTTGAGATTTACTGTGATCGTGGTTTCTACATCGCAAGCCTGCCGAATCGCTTCCCAATTGTCGATTGCCAAGTCAGCAAAGACAAGAGTAGTAACGGTTGGTAGTAATTCTGAAGACTTCCTAGCCAACTCAGTTAGTGTCTTTATGGCTTTTCTGGACCTTGGAAGAGCGGGATCTCCTTGTTTGGACACCTGGGCATGGAGTAATTCGGGACTTCTAGCCGAAACTAAGTGAATTGGCTGTTTTCCGGAAGCGGCGCTGATAACCATATCAAGAACCACAAGCTGTTGTTTTTTTGTAAATGTGTTATCGATGGCAAGATCTTTTGCCCAAAGCCACCAATCGCCTGCAGCTTTTGCTTGGGAATCCAGGTGGGGACCTTCTCCTAGCCCGATAACCATACGCTGGAGATCTCCGTGCAACGGTGTTCCCGCCCACGATGGAAACAACCGCTTAACAACCTTGCTTGCGGCTTTGTTTCTTTCCACGGCACTAAAGATTTGTCTTTCAGGTAGTCTTTCCATGTTGTTTTTCTCCATCTGGTGCTGGGAGAGGAATTTGCACCCCCGAGGGATTCCTCCAGCTGATTTACAGTCAGCCCCGTTAGACCGCTCCGGCACCCACACAAGACAATAAAAAACCCTTGCGTGCTTACCAAAATTGATAAACACACAAGGGCCTTTTAAAATTAGGCGTTACCACCTTGTTTCTCAAAAACTCGCCTTAAAAATAAAAAACACCCAACTGGTGGGTGCTTGAAAGACGGCTTTTGACTCGTTCTTCAAGTGCTTGGATTCCCCAGTGACACTCTAGCGCTTTGACGGGCGCACCCATTTCAGATTTTGTCTGATCAGCTCTGCAGGGTAATTTGTCCCTTATAGTTCGTTAGACTTGCACCAACCGTCTAATCTCTGGTGTCATCCTCTACGGGACTACTTCACTGCTTCACAGCCTTTGATTAACTTGTTGGAATAAGTGTAACTTACTACGGGATAGTTGTCAAGTAGCCACATCTGTTATACTAAAAAACATATGTCCTGGAAGTCTGCTTACCACGCCAAGCGCAGGAGAACTGATTATTCTTCGCATCACCGCAGAAAAAGTAGAACCCATTTTGTATACCGTTTAAGCCTTTTAACCTTCTTTTGTGTTCTGGCTCTTTTTTTGGGATCTTTTGTTATTGTGCCTATATTGGCTTTGGGCCTTCCTTCCCCTGACAAACTAGCCCAAGACAAAGGATCTGCCACCAAAATTTATGACAGAAGCGGTGTGCTTTTATATGATATTTATTCAAATCAGAGGCGAACTCCTGTTAAGTCTGAAGAAATGCCCAAATACTTGAAAGAGGCTTTAGTTGCCGCAGAGGATAAGAATTTTTATGAGCACGGCGGTTTTGACCCAACTGGCATGTTGCGGGCTGTTTACAGCATTGTGTTTCGCAGACGGCTTGAGGGAGGGTCAACTATTACTCAACAGTTGGTTAAGGTTGTCCTTTTAACTTCTGAGCGTACACTTCCCCGAAAAATTAAAGAATTCGTCCTTTCAATTCAAATTGAAAGAAAATATTCAAAAGATGAAATTTTGACAATGTACCTTAACAATGCGCCTTATGGGGGCACGGCGGTTGGAGTTCAAGCGGCTTCCGAAACTTATTTTGGCAAAAATACCCGCGACCTTACTCTTTTGGAAAGTGCAATTTTGGCAGGACTTCCACAACGCCCCAGTGTTTATTCTCCATACAGTTTAAAACCCGATGCCTATATCGCTCGCACAAAATATGTTTTAAAAAGAATGCGTGAAGATAAATATATTACCCAAGCCCAAGAAGACGAGGCAGTAAAGCAACTTCCGGTGACTAAATTTGTCGGCAAAGCGGCTTCTTTAAAAGCTCCACATTTTGTACTTTATGTACAAAGTCTTTTGGAGGATCAATACGGCACAAATGTTTTACAAAGTGGCTTAAGGGTTACAACTACACTGGATTGGGAATTACAGCAAAAGGCCCAGCAGATAGTTTCTGAAGAAATTGCAAAGGTGGAGAGTGTTCACATAACAAACGGAGCTGCAGTTGTTATCGACCCGAACAGTGGGCAGATATTGGCTATGGTTGGATCAAAAGATTTTAACGCTTCAGATTATGATGGACAGGTCAATGTTACCCTTTCAAAAAGACAACCCGGTTCGGCAATTAAGCCTATTACTTACGTCACAGGCTTGAAAAAGGGTTACGCGGCATCAATGGTGCTGATGGATGTAAAAACTACTTTCCCGGGAGGGACGGATCAGCCGCCGTATGAGCCGGTTAATTATGACGGAAAATATCGGGGCCCGGTGCAGCTTAGATACGCCCTTGCCAACTCTTTGAATATTCCGGCGGTTAAAGTGCTTGCCCGTACCGGGATAAAGGACATGCTCACAACCGCTTACGATTTAGGCTTAACAACACTTGAGCCTACAAAAGAAAATATGTCTCGGTTTGGGCTTTCGGCAACTTTGGGAGGCGGAGAGGTTAGACTTCTTGATTTGACTAATGCTTACTCTGCATTTGCAAACGGGGGGACAAAACATAACCCTGTAGCCATTTTAAAAGTCGAAGATAATAAGGGGAAGTTGCTGGAGGAGCACAAAGAAAGTCTAGGCACTAAGGTTTTGACCGAGGCGCAAGCATTTATAATTTCTGATATTTTATCCGACAACAGTGCTCGCTCAGATGTTTTTGGCCCCAACTCGCTTCTTAAAATTCCAGGGAAAACTGTGGCTGTAAAAACGGGAACAACAAACGACCAGCGCGATAATTGGGCAATTGGCTGGACTCCCCAGGTTGTGGTTGGAACTTGGGTGGGAAATAACGATAATTCACAGATGAAAAAAGTTGCCTCAGGGGTTTCGGGTGCAACTCCTATTTGGAACCGGATTATAAGAGAAACTTTAGTGGGTAAGCCGGGTGAAAGTTTTAAAGCTCCTGATAATATTGTGCAATTGGACGTTGATGCGACTTCTGGGTATTTGGCGCACGACGGATTTCCTTCCAGAAAAGAATATTTTATTAAGGGAACAGAGCCTGAAGAGGAAGATCAGATTCACAAAATGCTCAAATTGTGTAAAAGCGAAGGCAAGCTTGCCACGCCTTCGCAAGTTGCCGCCAATGATTACGATTCTAAAGAATACTTCCTTTTTAAGGAGGAGGATCCGACGGCCCAAATCGGAGGTGAAAACCTTTGGCAAAAAGGTATTTTAGAATGGATCTCAACCGAAACCGACTCTCGTTATAATCCGCCCGGGGATTATTGCGGTTCGGCAAATCCGCTTAATGTTGAGTTTGTAACACCGCAGGATAAAAGTCAGGTAAATGCAAATAGCATTGACGTGAGGGTTGACGCAAACTCTACTTCTGACGTAACACAAGTTGAGATACAGATTGACAACGAGCAAAAGATTTTGCTAGCAGATAAACCCTGGAGAATCACTATCTCAAATGTTGCCAATGGAATCCACACACTTACTGCAACAGCCACAGATTCTGCCAATCATCAATCAAACAGGATAATAACGATAGGCGTCAATGCTCCTTGGAATGCAACTCCGACTCCCACGCCGTAATTAACTTGCTTGAAGCGTCCTTTTGTCATTCCTGCGGAAGCAGGAATCTATAGCGTATTCGCTTCTGAACGAAGTGAATATACGAATGTTTTTGGATTCCTGGTCAAGCCAGGAATGACAGAAAACAGTGGCACGAAATGTCACTTTATGCTTGCACTCAAAGAGGTTAGGAGCTTGATTACTTTGTTGCGCAAAAAGGCAACTTCCCTGTCTGTCAAAGTTTTTTCTGGATGCTGATACTCAATACGCAAGGTTTGTGTGTCTTGATAGGTATTTGCCAGGTCAACTGACTTAATTTGTGGATTAACTTTGATAATTTTTTGTATTACCTCACCAAGATAGGTGCCGTTTGGCAAGATTATCGTCATGTCTTCAACTTGGCTGGGGTATTTTGGAATAGGTTGATGCGAAGGGGACAGTGCAGCCTCTTTCTGTAAAGCGCGTGTTTCATATTCGTAATACCAGAGATTTTCATCCTCTAGACGCTTAAGTTTTGGGAGAGCCTGCACCCTTAACTCTTTCAACAGAGCTTCAACGACTCCCTTGGCTTTTCTATAGGGGAAATCCTGACTAAACATTCCGACAAGCAGCATTTTTTCTTTGGGCAAATCACCTTTTTTGGGTGTGTAAACATTTGCCATTTCAAAGATGTGATAAGGGTCCTTTTCTCGCGTGTTATTGCCAACAACGTATTTTAGAGATGGTACCAATGATTGACGAAGATATTCAGAATCCGCCCCTAACGGATTTTTAAGCTTAAGCGAGTTGGTGGGAGTTTCATCTTTTGATACAAGTGAAAGCGTGTAAACTTCTATTCCTCCCAAAGCGAGCAGAGTTTGTTTGACTTTTTGTTCAAATTCAAAGGGTGATTGAGGTAATGACTGAGGTAAAGCTCCGGCCATTATTTGGCTTGGTAAATTGTGGTACCCATAAATTCTTGCCACTTCCTCAACAATATCCTCAGGAATAGACACATCGTTGGCACGATAAGAAGGAATATCTGCAATTACGATGTCATCCTGGCTTGTCTGCTTTGTCATCCTGGCTTGGCCAGGATCCGTTTGATTCTGGAGTCGCGTACGCTCCCCAGAATGACAGATGAATCCTAATGTATGTAGGATGCTCACTACTTCTTGGGTTGTGACTTTTATACCCAATCGAGAATTAATAAAATCGACAGGCACAGAAACTTTTTTCTCTTTGTAGGGTTTTGGATAAATATCCAGGATTTTTTCCTCGGGTTTTCCCTGAGCAAGTTCTACTAAAAGATCAATTCCCCGCCTTATGGTAGGTATAACATTTTCCGGATCCAAATCCCTTTCAAAAAGGGCGGTGGCCTTTGTTCTGTGGGCCAGTTTCATCGATGTGTGTCGAATTGCCAAAGGATTGTAATGTTGCACGAAAAGTAAAACGTTTTGGGTATTTTCGTCAATTGCCGATGCATTGCCTCCCATAATTCCGGCCAGGTCAATTAGCTTGCCGCTTCCGTCCTCAATGACAATATCTCCGCCCGGAAGTATGTGTTTTTTGCCATCCAACGTTGTAATGTTCTCACCTTTAAGAGATGCGCGAAGAATCATTTTGGCGCTTTTAATTTTGTCGTAGTCAAATGTATGCAGCGGCTGGCCTAACTCGTGCATTAAGAAGTTGGTAATATCAACTACGTTATTGATGGGCCTTAGACCAACATCCTCCAGACGTTCCTGCATCCATTTGGGGGAAGGAGTAATTTTGACTGACTTGACAAGAATACAAGTAAAACGTTTGCACAAATTTGGATCAACTTCGGCTTCTAAATAATCCACCTTTTTGGCTAACTTTTGCGCAGAATTAATCTGGATAGGCTGAAGCTCTGCTGCAATTTTAAACTGCGGCAAGATAGCTGCTGCCTCGCGGGCAATCCCGTAAACGGAGGCAGAATCCACTCGGTTTGTTGTTATCTCAATAGCATAAACCGGTCCGGTTTTGCCTTTATGGATTCGCTCCATAGAAGGCCCGCAAAGAGAGAGGTACTTTTGCAAGTCTTCAGGCTTTGCCTTTGTCTTTAAGTAAATTCGTAGCCAATTGTCTGGGATTAGAATATCCATGTTATTCGTACGTCATCGCAATGACAGGTTTTCTTAGAACTGTTTCAAATATCTTAAGTCAGTACTGTACAAAGTTCTTAAATCATCCAGTTCGATGCCGGGCTTTAGCAACTGCGCTCTTTCCACTCCCCAACCAAACGCAAACCCACTATATTTTTTGGGGTCAATTCCTCCGGCTTTTAAAACATTTGGATGAACCATTCCGGCTCCTCCGACCTCGTGCCAGCCACTTTTGCAAAACCGGCAACCGCGACCCTCGCAATGTACGCAAGAAAAATCTACCTCAAAAGAAGGTTCTGTAAACATAAAATGGAACGGCCTGATTCGGGAGACTGCTGTTGGACCATGATCGCGACCAGAGTCATAAAATTGCTTGGCAAAGTAATCTATTGTACCTTTCAGATGTGTGATATTAATTCCCTCATCAATGACTAAGCCTTCAAATTGATGAAACATGGGGGCGTGTGTGTTGTCAGATTGCCTTCGATAACATTTGGCGATATTAATCATGCGGATCGGAGGAGTTTTAACCCTTTCCATTTCTCTCACCTGACCGGAAGATGTATGCGGCGTTAAAACCATATTGCCGTATTTTGGGCTGGGGGACGCGTCCACAAAAAAAGTTTCCCATTCGTCCCGTGCCGGATGATCTTTGGGCATATTTAAGGCTTCAAAGGCAAACCAGTCCCATTCCACTTCCGGATAGCGGACGCGCACAAAACCGATTTTTTCAAAAATACCTGCGATTTCGTCAATGGCCTGGGTAACAAGATGAAGATGACCGATTTGGGGCATTATGCCCGGGACTGTTGGATCAAACCATTCTTTTTTGGACACATGGTGAAGTTCCTGCTGGCGGGTTCTTAAGGCGTATTCCAACGCTGTTTTGGTGTCGTTCACGAGTCTGCCAAGTACCTTGCGTTCCTCCTGCCCCACGTTCTTTAGTCTTTCTGTGACCAAATTGATTTGCCCTTTTCTTCCCAAGTAAGTTATACGCATGTTTTCCAACTCCTCTTTTGAGGAGGCGCACATAATTTGTGCCAAAGCCTGGTTTTTTAAGTTGTGTAATTGCTGTTCCATATTTTGCATTAGCAGAATTTATTCTGCGTTGGCGCGAACTAAAAATTCGCTATTGCGAACGTAAGCACCATAGCACTATTACATTTTAACAAAAAGTGAGCAACTTAGGTTGGAGCGGTTGTTGTTAACTGCACTATGAAACTGTTTCATGACGCAACAAAGTCACGACATATCGGATCTTTCTTCCAGAAAGTCCGTTATAGCAGCTTCTCCAGGCTCGTTTCAAAAATTTGAGAGAGGCCAAGTTGCGAGTTTTGAAACGAGTTGTATGTTTTATCTTCTGGCTCTGCCTAAAGTCAAATTTTGCCTAATTTTTAGTTTCCGGGCCTCTTCTGTCTTGGCTCTATTTTCTTCTGAAGATACACGTTTTTCGTGGGTAGCGTTATTTTGCGCATCAACAATCTCCTGACAATCTGGATCCGGACAGGCAGTTTCCGTATGAATAATTGTAGAATTAATAACAATTTCTTTCCATGTCCTAACTACGATGCGCTGTTTCTTGCACCGCGAACACAGGTTGATATTGGTTGGTGTTTGCATATTACCAACGATTGCGTTTAGCGCCACCAAATCCGCCGCCACTTCCGCCGCGTCGATCTCTGTTGTCGCGATTTCCACCACCAAATCTATCGCTTTGTGGGCGTTCTTCCCGTGGTCGAGCTTCGTTGACAACGATTTGTCTTCCGTCAAGTTCGTGACCATTAAGTTTCAATGCATTTTCAAACTCTTCGTCTGAACTCATTTCTGCAAAAGCAAAACCTTTGCTTTGCCCTGAAAACTTGTCAGTAATTAAAGTCATAGAAGCAACAGTTCCCGCTTGCGCAAACAACTGTTCCAAATCTTGAGCCGTAGTACTATATGGAAGGTTTCCAATAAATAGTCTTTTTGCCATTTTTAAGTATCCTCCTTTCGTTTTTGTCTTGAATAATTTCTTCTGGAGGATACTTCTTGAAAAGTCTCTTAAAGCCGTCCTGTCGAAATAATCAGTAAGCATAGTATACCTCAAAACAGTCTAAAATACCAATTGATATACTTTGGAGGCATGAGAACATACTACTCGACATTTATTCCAGGCCTGGGAGAAGTTGTAACAAGCGCTTTAAAAGAACGATTTTCTGATGTGGAAATTGTTCTTTTGCTGGAAGGGCTCGTCGTTTACAAAACCAACTCGCCCATAGAGGAAGTCGTTAAATTGCGTTTTTTAAACAACACTTTCTACGTTTTGCATTTCTTCAAACATGTTGGGAAAGGCGCTCTTCCTTCTTTGGTTAAGTTTGTCTATCAAAGCGACTTTTTAAAGAAGATGGAGCTGCCCAGATTGCTCTCGCCAATTCGGACTTTTCGCGTAATCATCTCTTTTGAGAACGAGCTTGGCAAAATTGACCCAAATTTGTTAAAAAATATGGAAAAAAAGCTTGCGCGCGCAACAGGTTTAACTCTAGATCGGGGGAAGCCAGACCTGGAGTTTTGGTTTCTGGAAAGGACCGAAGGAGTAGGATTTTTTGCATTGAGGTTAACTCGCAAAGCATCGGGCGAAAAACTCTTAAAACCTGGCGAGCTAAGACCAGAACTTGCTCACCTCTTGTGTTTGTTGTCAGAACCTGAAGAGGGGGATGTTTTTCTAGATCCCTTTGCGGGTTGGGGAGGGATAGTGAAGGAAAGTTTACAGTCTGGGTTTAAGTTCAAGACTGTTTATGCTTCGGATATTGATAAAGGGAAAGTTGATGCTTTAAAAAGCGTGTGCCCGGATGTAAATGTGAATTGGTCTAATTCGTCTAATTTGACCTATTTAAGAAATTTCTCAGTCGACAAAATTGTTACAGACCCTCCATGGGGTTTAGCAGACAGACTGGAAACACCGGAGATTGAAGATTTATACGAAAAGTCATTCAGGGAATTTGTGCGCATTTTGAGACCTGATGGAATTATCGTGCTTTTAACTTCGCGAAAGTTAACAATGGAGAAACTTCTAAAGGAGAACACAGACTTTAAACTGGTTTCCAAATACGACGTTTTAGTCAATGGCAAAAAATCAGGGGTGTACAAAATTACGCGGATTTAACTTTGTTTACAATCTCGGTAAATGTTTGGGGGTCGGAGATGGCGATATTGGATAAAATTTTTCTGTCCATTTGAACATTAGCCTTTTTGAGGCCTGCTATAAACTTGCTGTAGGATAACCCTTGTTCGCGCACAGCCGCGTTAAGGCGAACAATCCAAAGCCGGCGAAGGTCTTTCTTTCTTTTCTTTCTTCCAACGTAGGCATAATGTCCAGCATGGAGGACAGCTTCTTTGGCGACCTTGTAGCGTCTTCGGCGTGCCTGCCTAAAGCCTTTTGCGGCGTTTAAGATTTTGTTATGTTTGCGTTTTCTGGTAAAACCTGTTTTTGTTCTTGCCATACTACCTCATCCCTAGAACTTTTTGCAGTTTCTTTTCTAACGTTTTATTGACCTCAATTGGTCTTTTGTAAATTCGGTTTCTCTTTTTGGACTTGCTATTTTTCAAGTGTCGTCCAAAACTTCGTCCGCGCAGAATCTTACCGGTTCCGGTAACTTTTACGCGTCGCAAAACTGCCTTTTTTGATTTAAATTTAACTTTACCGTTATTCATGTATTTATCTTTATTACGCCTCTGGCGTTACTTTCTGTTTTACTGGTGTCAAAACCATAATTAACTGTCTGCCCAAAAACTTTGGTGCCTGATCAATTCCTGCGATATCCTGTGTATCGCTTTTGACTTTTTCAGCCATTTGGAACCCAAATTCTCTGTGGGACATTTGAGGACCGGTAAAGCGAACCACTACTCTAACCTTGTTCCCGTTTCCTAAGAATTCTTTAACTCTTTCGAGGCGAACATCGTAGTCGCTTTCCCCAATAAAAGGAGTAAGCCAGACTTCCTTTTGTTCTGAACCCTTTTTCTCTTTCCGGCGGAATTCTTTTTCTTTCTTTTCCTGTTGATATCTGAACTTGGCAAAATCAATAATCTTGGCAACAGGCGGCTTGGCTGTTGGGGCAATCTCAACCAAGTCAAGCCCTGCCTCTGCAGCTTTTTCTAAAGCTTCCCGTAAAGAAAGGACGCCAATCTGCTTGCCCTCCGCATCAATTACTCGAAGCTCATGGCTCCTAATATTCTGGTTGACTCTCCAGAATGTCTTTTTTTGTTTAAAAAATCTTCCTGCCAAAGTTAAATTAACCTGATAAGTATTTTAGCACACAGCCTTGTAGTAGCGCAATTCATCCTTCGGCCACGCCCAGGATGACTCTGAGCAAAGTCGAACGAGTTATTGCGCGCTATAACTACACAATATTAACTTTATCAGCAATAGCTTTTTTAACCTGGGCTGTGAATTCGGACAACTTGATAGCTCCTAAGTTTGTGCCGTTTCGCAAGCGCACGGCTACAGTTCCTGCTTCCTGTTCCTTATCCCCCACTATTAACATGTAGGGCACCTTTTTAATTTGCGCGTCCCTGATTTTTGCCTGGAGGGTCTCTTGTCTATTGTCAAGTTCGACACGGATTTCTTCGTTTTGGAGCAACACTTTAACTGAGTTGGCGTAGCTTAAATGGCGCTCGGCAATGGGTAAAATGGCTATTTGCACGGGAGCAAGCCAAACGGGGAATGCTCCGCCATAGTGCTCAATTAAGAACGCAAAGAATCGCTCAAACGAACCGATAAGCGCTCTATGAATAGCATATGGTTGTTTTGGCTTACCGTCAATGTCGATATATTCGAGCTCAAATCTCTTGGGAAAGTTAAAATCGTACTGTATTGTCGAGATAGTATCTTCTTTTCCAAAAACATTTACTGCCTGGATATCGATTTTTGGCCCATAAAATGCGGCTTCTCCGACAGCTTCCTTAAATTCAAGACCATTCTCTTTCAGAACTTTGCGAAGACTATTTTCTGCTTTTAGCCATTTTTCCCGAGGCGCAATATCATACTTTTTGTCGTTTGGATCAGACAATGACAGGCGCATCCAATATTTGGTAAACCCTAAGTCTTTGTAAAACTTTTTAAAGAGGTTAATAACTTCAGTTAGCTGCTGGCTGGTCTGGTCTTCCCTAAAAAAGATATGCGCATCGTTTTGAGTAAAGCCGCGTACACGCTGTAGCCCTTGCAGTTCTCCGGATTTTTCGTATCGGTAAACCAGCCCAAACTCACCCAGTTTATAGGGAAGGTCACGGTAGCTTCGCGGCTTGGACTTAAAGATCATCATTGCTCCGGGACAACTCATTGGTTTTAAATAAAGTTTCTCTTCATCGGCCACGATTGGTGGATACATAGAGTCCTTGTAAAATCCTAAATGCCCGGAAGTTTGAAAAAGGAACTCATTGGATAAAACTGGTGTAATCGCGTGTTTGTAATCAAGCTTTCTCTCCTCGCGGAGCATGTAATCTTCCAACTCTCGGCGGACAACGAATCCATTAGGCAGCCAAACTGGTAAACCTTGACCGACCTCGGGGTATATGGCAAACAGCTCCAGCTCTGCGCCTAGTTTTCTGTGGTTTCTTTTCTCAGCTTCTTCTCTTTGCCAAAGATAATGATCCAGCTCTTCCTGGGTGTTGAAAGCCGTGCCGTAAATGCGGGTCAGCATTTTATTTTTCTCGTCACCATGCCAATACGCGCCGGCAATAGAAAGAAGCTTGAAGGGGCCGATTTTGCCGGTTGATTCAATGTGTGGGCCGGAGCAAAGATCAGCAAAAGAATTTTCAGTTTTTGGGTTGCTAATTGTATATACAGAGACTTTTTCTCCCCGCTTTTCGATTTCATCTATCCACTCGAGTTTATAAGGGTTATTAGCAAAAAGTTTTCTTGCCTGCCTGGTGCTTAATTCTTGATGTGTGATTGGATAGTCGTTAAGTACAATCTCACGCATCTTTTTCTCGATTTTGGGAAAATCTTTTTCCTGGATTTTGCCGTTTAAGTCGAAGTCGAGGTAGAAGCCTTCATCTGTAGCCGGGCCCATTGCGGGCTTTAAGCCCGGGTAAATTGAAAGCATAGCCATAGTTAAGACATGCTCCGCGCTGTGCCTCATTGCTTGTAAGTCGACTGGTTTTTGCTTTTTTGCCATAGCTTGTTTACGCAGACTAAAGTCTGCTACTACGAAGTAGGCGGACAAGTCTGCTACTACGAAGTAGGCGCCTTAGCGCTATTTACTGTATTAGCGAAATTCATTTCGCGCCTCAAAACAAAAAACCACTTATTTCTGTCGGAGTCCTCAGCGAGGACGGTTCCATCCGACTTTTAAAGTGATTACCTTAATTTCCCACCCTTCGCTGTGGGTGCGCCTTGCCCGCCTAGACTCGACGTCTGTCGAGGCTGGCTCGTGGATTGGTGAGTTCCAGTCAGTGCCAGAATTCAATTAAACAAAGTTTAACACTACTGTCAAAGTAAGGCAAGAAAGTACCCCTAGGAATGTCCGTTTTAGTTTTTAGTTGTAACGAACCCCTTGGGGGCGATCTGTGAACAGGTAGATATTAGGAGACACGCTCCATGAGCCAATCTCCGTCTTCTTCCGGAAGTAGGTCCCGAACCGAAAGACTCGAGTTCATCTCCAGAGCAAAGCAGTCGGTTTCCGAGAATCTCACTTCGACGTCCTCGTCGTGTGAGACCATGCAGGCCGGGCAGGGAACTTGAGGAAGGTAGTGTTTGGTGCACACTCCCAGTTTCTCGTCCCAATTGGGGCTTATTAACCGCATGGGTTAACTCCTTATGAGTTACAAAAGTCAAGTCTGTGAGGCTTGGAGAGAATTGCCTATTTTTTAATTCTTTGTGGGCCGCTGTCTTGGACAAACTGGACCACCTGGGAGGTAAACTGGCCGATGATTGGCACAAAGTTAACTTTTGATAGAACAAAAGTGGTCAGCGCCAAAAAAGCAGCCAGACCCACAGTTGCGCCGAGTCCCCACCCTATTCCGCCGATAAAGTTGTTGACAAAAATCTTACTTCTCTTTTGTCCTGAGTGGTAAATTTGCTCGTGCTGATTAGCGTCCATACTCATTTAAATATCAAATAACAAAACTCAAATGTCAAATATCAGATCTCAAGAAGTATCACGAAGTGGGTTTGTTATTTGGGGGGAAAAGTGAACTTTGTGGACGGTGCAAGGCTCGAACTCGCGACCTCATTCACGTCAAGAATGCGCTCTACCAACTGAGCTAACCGTCCTCATCAAGTGTATCTTACCAAAGTTACCCTCTTTCTTCAATTTTTCTTCAATGACTGGCATCCGCCGGAGGTGGCGAATCTGTCCCACCTGGAAGGTGGTCTAGGTACGCCACCTGCTCTTATTCCAAGGCTAAATGCTTAATTTCCTCCAAGCGTTTGCCATAATCTATTTGGTCTAAGATAAACTTTTTATAATCTTCTGGAGATGAAAAGTTGGACAAAACAGGAACAGGGTTGACAAAATCGGGATTATGAAAATAATTTGGTAGTGACGTCCATGGATATGAAAACAGCTCTTCCCTATTAATGACAAAAGAAACTGTCGGGTTAATATGTATGTAACGGGATACGTGTATTAGCTGTTCGGTAGTAGATATGTGTACTGACTTAAAGACTCCCTGAAATACTGGTCCTACCCTTTCGTTCTTGGTATTGAAAAATTTCGTATAACTGTTTGTAACCCTGCTTAGAAAAGTTGATATTCCTTTATTAACGCACTGTTTTAGCAAGAGGTGGAAGTGGTTTGGCATGAGAGCAAAACTTATTATTTCTACCAACTTTTCATCTTTACGCTTAAGTTCGCTTAAGAGGTAAAGACGTTGATCCAGGGAGAGCTCTTTAAACTTAGATAATTTTACTGGCGGTTTTGTAAAACGGTAATATGATAAATCGAACAAAAGCTGGCGATAATCTCGTTTATTGAGAAAAACTGGTTGAAGCGCAACCCCACGATTGTACACATGGTAATACTCACCAGAAACTAGGGGTGTCGATCTTGGGTTTGGGATATATCTACGGTAAATGTTTGGGGGTAATTTGTCAACAGGTGGCGAATCTGTCCCACCTTCCAGGTGGTCTAGATAGGACACCTGTTATCCAAACGCACAAAACGTAAGTTCTAATTCGAATCGCAACCCCTAGAGTAAAATATTTAGCTTCAAGGGGGTGAAACACAATTAAACATAAAAAGATTAAGGCTTTTGAAAGAGATAAAATTGCAGTTTGGAAATCTGAAGGTGTTTCAAATAAAGAAATTGCAAG
>Ga0209542_10011546_pt1 | contig 15655 bp, 6 predicted proteins | sample RifCSPhighO2_01_FD_184028 | JGI IMG/M metagenome (GOLD analysis project Ga0209542, IMG submission 184028) | Soil microbial communities from Rifle, Colorado - Rifle CSP2_plank highO2_0.1 (SPAdes) (version 2) | ecosystem: Environmental > Terrestrial > Deep subsurface > Rock core/Sediment ... | reverse complement strand
TGTTAAAATAGAGGGTGATGGAGATTTTTTTGTGGTGGTAATTAAACAGCCATTAGAGTCAGAACTGTTCTATGATCCGAGAATTATAAGGCCTTCTCCCGTTGTGATAAATAAAGAAGGTTATCATATCTGGGATTTGGCAAGTTTTGATAGAAAGATTCTTGAAAGAGTTGTTAAGTTTTCCGAGGAAAAACTTGGTGCGCAGATTTTACAATTTAAGCAGGAAAAATTATCAAATATTTCTATAATAAAGATATTGCCTAATTTAACTAAAAAACAAAAAAGAGCTTTGGAATTAGCTATAAATAATGGTTATTATGAGTATCCTAAGAAAATTAAAATGGAAGAGTTGGCTAAAAAATTACAGATTTCTTATTCAACTTATCAAGCTCATTTAAAGAAAGCGGAGGGGAAGATAATACCTCATATTTATAGAGAATTGTAGTTATTAAAATATACGACAATTGTCGCTATAAATTTTATAAGTGGTTATATCTTTTTTGAGTGATGCCAGAAGGAGTTTTATCTAGTCTTGATTTGTTTTTGATCTTTGTTTATTTTTTTATTCTTTTAGTTATAGGATGGAAGTATTCTAAGAGGCAAAGTCAGGAAGACTTTTTAATTGCTGAAAGAAAATTGGGAGCTTTTTCTTCGATGATGACTATTAACGCTTCTAAAACTGGTTCTATCTTAATGATTTTTGTTGCCCTTGTTTATCTGTGGGGCTTTTCTGCTATGTGGTATTTTGTCGGGGTTGTTATTGGAGCATTGTTGTTTATACCTTTTGCATTAAGATTGAGAGAGCGTTCTGAAAGATATTATACTCTTGCAGATTATTTTAGACACAATTATGGAAGAACATCTTCATATTTTGCTTCTTTACTTACTATTTTTGGAATGGTGGGATTTTTAATAGTTAATCTGATTGCAAGTGCAAAAGTATTTAGTTTTTTTACAGGATGGTCTTTTTGGCTGAGTTCTCTAATTATGGTTCTAATTATTTTATGTTATTTGCTTCTTTCAGGATATAAGGCAGTTGTGGCTACAGACATATTACAATATTTTGCTATAATGTTTATTATGGTTTTGTTATCTATTCTTTTATTCAATGGTTCTTTGATTCCTTTTTCTGAATGGGATCTCTTTAGTGCAGATATTTTCTCGATACTGGGTTTTTTTATAGTTGGAATTTTAATTCCTTTTGCAAGTCCAGATTTATGGCAGAGAGTTTATTCCGCTAGGGGTAAGAAAGAGTTGAAAAAGGCCCTAATTTGGTCGGCCGTAATTTATGGGGTTGTTGCTTTTTTACTTACTTTGATTGCTTTAACTGTTAAGTCAATTTTTCCTTTAATTGATCCGGATACTGCTCTGATTTATGGATTTGCTAATTTGTTACCTGCTGGACTTGTTGGTTTGTCAGTAGTATTACTCTTTTCTGCAATGATGAGTTCTATTGATACTTATATCTTTACTGCTTCTTCTGCTATAATTCAAGACTTTTTTAGTTTTTCAAAAGAAAAGACTATCAAATATATGAAAGTTGTTATCTTTTTATTGTCTATTTTTGCTTTTCTTGTTTCTATTTTGATACAAAATGCTCTTATAGGCACATATATCTTTATTGCCTTTGTAATGCCTCTTTCTGTCTGTGTAATTGCTAGCTGGATTAATTCTGGAATAAAACAGAAAACTATTTTATTTGGTTTTGTATTTGGATTAATCTTTTCTTTAGGTTTTATGATTAAAACTTTATTGGAGGGAAATATTGAGCCCTCAATTGTTTTGGTTGGAATCGTTGGCACTATTTTAGGATTATTTGTTGGAAAAATTTATAATTTTATTTTTAATTAACTTGAATTGTTTTTTAAGAAGTTTTATAAAACCTTTAAATCACTAAATTTGATGTTAGTAGGAATAGTAGGAAGGCCATCAAGCGGGAAAAGTACCTTTTTTAAAGCAGCAACTTTAATGGACGTACTTATAGCAGACTATCCTTTTGCAACTATAAAACCAAATCATGGAATAGCCTATGTTAAAATTGAAGATTTGGCTCCGGAATTTGGAAAGATAAGTAACCCTCGTGAAGGATATGTTAAAGGAGAAAAGGGAAAGTGGAGATTTGTTCCTTTTGAATTGATGGATGTTGCAGGGTTGGTTGAAGGAGCGAGTCAGGGAAAGGGTTTGGGAAATGAATTTCTTAATGATTTGGCTGGAGCAGATGCTTTTATTCATGTTGTTGACATGAGTGGAGAAACAAATGGGGAAGGAAAACCAGTTGATGATTATTATCCTGGAGAGGATATAAAGATAATTGAGAGAGAGTTAGATTTATGGTATTTGGGAATTTTGAATAAAGCATGGGCTGGGTTTGCTAGAACTGTTGAGATGCAGAAAAAGAAATTTTCAGAGGCAATTGTTAAACAATTTTCAGGATTAAAAGTTGATGAGAATGATGTTAAGTCTGCTATATTGAAATCTGGTTTGAATGCTGAGAAACCTACTGGTTGGAGTGGTCAGGATTTGAGTAATTTTTCAAATATTTTAAGGAAAATTACTAAGCCTATGATAATTGCTGCTAACAAAATGGATAGGCCAAAGTCAAAAGAAAATCTTGAAAGAGTAAAAGAGGAATTTGATTATGAAATGATTCCTTGTTTTTCTGATGCTGAGTTAGCCTTGAGGGAAGCGGATAAGTCTGGAATTATAGAGTATATTCCTGGAGAAGGAAGTTTTAAAGAAGTGAAAATTTTGAATGAAAAACAAAAACAAGCTCTGAAAAAGATGGATGAATTTATTAAGGAATATGGAAGTACTGGAGTGCAAAAAGTTTTGAATTCTGTTGTTTTTGATATTCTTAAGTGCATAGCAATATTTCCTGCTGGCGCTAAGATGGCTGATTCAAAAGGAAATGTTCTTCCAGATTGCTATTTGATGAAAGAGGGTTCAACTGCTTTGGATTTTGCTTTTAGATTACATTGTGATATAGGGAATAATTTTGTAAAAGCAATTCATATAAGAAATAAACAAGCAGTTGGAAAAGATTATGTTTTGAAACATAGAGATGGTTTGGAGATTATGACTAAGTAATTTTAAGATGAAAATAATAATTAATGTAAAGCCAAATTCATTTGAAGATTCTGTTGAGAAAAAAGAAGATGGAAGTTTTATTGTTAGAGTTAAAGAAAGAGCACAAGATGGGAAAGCAAATGAGAAAGTTATAAGACTCTTATCTAAGCATTTTAGAGTTTCCGCTTCTGAAGTAAAGATAAAGAATTTTAAGTCAAGGAGAAAGATTGTTGAGATTGGTTTATAGCATTATGCATATTTATATAAATCATTAATTTTATTTTTATTTATGGCAAGATTAAGAGATCAGTTTGCATACGAACTTTCTGAGATTCATAAAAGAAACTTAACTTCTCCTGATCCACAATGTCGTCTAAAGGCCATGAGAAAGTTATCTAGATGTGGGTTTCATTATTCTTCTGAACTCCTCGTTAATATTGCGGATGGTCATTTTTCAAGCAGAAGGAGATTTGAAGAAGTATATCCTTATGAAGAGGGAAAAGGTGTTAGAGGATTTCTTAAAAGAATTGAATTTTTACTTAGTTCATTAGCTGAAGTTGAAATGCATTACACTACAGATGAACAATTGTATGCTATGAGGAGATTGGCTATGCAAAGAAATCCTAGGGGTATAAAATATCTCAATTCTCTTTTATTTGTTGATAATAACGAGTTGGTTAATGTAAAGGGTAATTTGAAGAATGAACTTAGGTTAGTAGATAACCCTCTTTCTATTTATAGGCTTGATAATATTGTAGATTCTCCTGAAAAATTTCATTTGGCTGAAACTTTTGAGATAGCTAGGTTGTCTAGGAAATTTTCATTTCTATCTTTTTCCGTAGATTAGAATTTAGGATAAGATAAAAAATTAGGAGAGATATCAAATAGCCGTAATTCTTATAAACTGGTCTTTATTATATTTTTAATGGATATTATTGTTAAAGTAAGATATGGGTGTGGGAGTCAGAAAGTTGAGCCGTTTGGAAATAGCAGATATCTTGTTTATTTACTTTCTGAAGAAAAAGAGAAGGATTCTTTTCAAGAATTGGTTGCTCTTTTGTCAAAGAAATTAGGTATTCCAGAGTCAAGGATAGAATTAAGGTCAGATAATGGTTTTAACAAGGTATTTTTTATATCTTAGTTGGTGGGGTTTATGAAATATGAGGAGGCGCCTGATTTACAGGCAAGGATGGATGAAGTTGTTAAAATACTTGGACTTAATCATATTTATACAGATAGAGTTAAATGTTTTAGGAGTTATGGCTCAAGTACTAAGAGGACTTTAGCAAGGTGTCATACTATTGGGAAGCTTATGCAGAAAACTATAGGAGTTAAGGCACATTATGCAATTGAATTTCTTGAAAAATTTGAAAAATTGTCAAAAAAAGATCAAGATAAGGTAATTATTCATGAACTTATGCATATTCCAAAGACTTTTGGCGGAGGATTTAGACAGCATGATTTTGTATGTGAAGAAAATGTAGATTTAATGTATGAAAAATTTCAGGATTTTAAAGAAAAATTTAGATTTTAATATATCAGAGAAGAATTTATATAGTATATTTCTTTCTGTTTTTTAGAGGTATTTTTGGATAAAAAAAGGGGTTATCCTACAAAAAGTGGTGCATAATAAATATACAAATAAGAACGGAAAATTATACGGACCATATCTTTATGAGAATAAAAGAGTAGGTGATAAAGTTGTTACAAGTTATATCGGTAAAAATAAAAATAAAAATGTTTTCTCCTACATATTAATTGCGATTATTTTACTTGTGTTGTCTTATTTTCTATTTAGTAATTTTAAAAATCCTGTTGGAAAAGCTTCTTTGGAATTAGATTTGGTTTATGATGTGGGAGAACCAATTCTTGGAGAGATGAAATTTAATCTAAAGGAGGGAGAATTTGTTCCGCGTGATTCTGAAGTTGTTATTGATTATGGAAATCAATCAAAGACCTATAAACTTTATGATTTGGTTGTTGATACTCCAACAAATGGAAATTTCTTTGCTGAAAATACAAAGATAAGTGGAGATGGAGAAGGGTTTGGTGTTTTGGGAAATAAAATTATTTATCCTGAAATTAGTTTTGATTTGTTAGTTTATGATTCTGATAAAGAGCCTGAAGAAGTATTGGTTCCTGAAACAGATTCTTCTGATGTGGGTATTAGTGATGAGGAAGTAGTTGTTGAATCTCCTAGTGAAGAGATTCCTGCTGATGAACAAGAGGATTCTTCAGATGTTGAGGCAGATGTTCCTGCTGAGTCTCCTGTTGGTGAAGTTCCTGCTGAGTCTCGTGTAGGAGAAACGCCTAGTGAAGAACCTCCATCTTCTCAAAATGCAGATTCTTCTGTGGAGGAAAGCTCTGGGAGGGGTAATTCGAATGCTGGTTCAGAATCTTCATCAAGTTCTTCCGATTCTTCCTCTAGTTCGAGTGGATCTTCATCATCTAGTGGTGGAGGAAATTCTGGGGGAGAGTCTAGAGGTTCATCTGAAAGCTCTCCAGGAGGTTCGTCTGGCGGTGAAAGCGGAGAAAGTTCGGGAGGAGATTCTAGCAGTTCGTCTGAAAGCTCTTCTAGTGGAGATAGTAGTGGAGGGTCTGATAGTGGAGCGGGAGTTACGGGGTCTGCTGTTGCAGAGGGAGAATATATTGTTAATGGTGTCGTAGTTAGAGGAAATGATTTTAGTTATAATTTAGAAGAAGGGAAAAGTGCAAAAATTATTGAGGGAAGCGTGAAAATTGGAAATGAAAGTATTTCTGATTCTTCTATTTCTTTGGAAGTTGGTGAGGGAAAAATAGTTGCTTCAACAGAGTATTTTGTTAATGAGGAAGGATATGGGTCGGAGTATCTTGGGGATTTTGCTTTGACTTTAAGAGTTAAGATGGAGAATGTAGGCTTGTATGCTCAACCAGGAATAATTAAAGTTGATTTAACTTATGGAGGAGAAACTATTGCTTCTGATAAACAAGGAATTGCTGTAGAAATTGAGGAAGAGGAAAATAAAACTGAGCTCGATAATAATGTTACTTTTACTTCTGGAAATATTTCTATTTTAGAAGAGATACCTTCTTTGAGAATAGGAATAAATGATTCAGTTACTTTGAATTTGAGTAATTATTTCTCTGGGGCTGATAAGTTTGAATTTGAAGGAACAAATATAATTGCAGAAGTTAAGGGAGATGCTGTTAGATTGTCTCCTGAAGAAGGATTTAAGGGCTCAAGTAAGGGACTATTTAGAGCTATAAATGGAGAAGAAATTCTTGAGAGCAATAGATTTAGTATTTTGGTTGGTTCTGTTGGATTAAGTGTTAAAACTACGAGGTCCAAGATTGTTGTTGGTCAGCCTGTAAGGTGGGTTAAGAATGTTTCTCTAAGTGGAGAAGAAGATAAAATTGTTGTTGAGCTTGAAAATGGGGCGAGTAATATTTCTATAAAAAAAGGCGATGAGCAAGAAATTGGAGAAGAAATAGAGGCTAGTAAAATAACTGGCGGGTTAATTACAGGAGATGTTACTCTTGACTTAGAATTGAAGGGTGAACCAAAAATAGTAAAATGGTTTAAGAAAATAATAAGAGCTTTGACTGGAAGAGCAATAGAAGTTTCTGATGAAACTTTTTCAAATGAAAGCGTGGAAGTTGTTTTGGAAGGGAATTTAAGTGAGTCTGATGATTATATTATAGAGTATTATACTGATGCGCCGGTTGCGGTTGAAAGTGAAAAAGACGGAGAGAGAATTATTGAGATTTCTGGACCTGATGGCCTTGAATATAGTGATGTAATTGCTTATGCAGATATGCCAAATAATATTGGAATTGGAAATGAAGGACAGATAAGGGTTTATTGGGAGAACTATGATTATAAGAGTGATATGGAGATTAAAGAAGTTAGTGAAGTTGAAGAGGAAATAGTTATAGATGATGTTAATGAAAGCGTTGTTGAAGAAGTTGTTAATGAAGTTGAGAATTTTGATGAACTTGATGAAGTGGAAGAAGTTAGTGAAGTTGAAGAGGAAATAGTTATAGATGATGTTAATGAAAGCGTTGTTGCGGAAAGTTCAGTTGAAGTTAGTGATGAGCTAGTGAATAGTAGTGAAAATGAAAGTTCTGAAGAGATAGAGGGTAAGAGTTTATTGACGGGAAATGCGATTTCTGTTGGAGTTGAAGATGAAGAAGAAATTGTTTCTGATTTGAATGTGTCAGATTCTGATAGTGCGAGTATAGTTGGTAATTCTGTTAAGGCAGATATTTTAGATGAATCTACTATATTGGAAGAAAATTTGGAAATTAATGGAACTTATATTCTTCAGGAAATGCCTTTTGATGCTTATGATTTAGATGAGGATGGAAATATAGATTATATTGAATGGGTTGTTCCGCATTTATCAACTCAAACTTTTAGAATTGTTGAAGCTAATACAACTACAAATATAACAAGCGAAGGAAACTTTTCTTATATTAGTGTTTCAACTTCAGACCCTTATGAATCTTTAGTGGCTTATTGGAGTTTTGATTATGATAACCGAACTGCAATTGATATGAGTTCAAATAATGTTGATGGGAGATATGGAACAAATGTTACATATAATTCTACGGGATGTTTGTTTGATAATTGTGTTGTTTTTGATGGAGTAGATGATAATGCAAATGGGATAAATGTTTCTAATTATAACGCTTTGAATATAACAACTGATGGATTGACTTTATGTACTTGGTTAAACACAAAAGATTATATTCAAGATAGGTCGGTAGTATTTGCAAGAGGTAGTACGAACACAAATGCTCCCGACATGGCTTTCTCTTTAAGTTTTGAGACAAACAATTCAAAAGCATTAATGTTTGCTGTTACAAATGATAGTGTTCAAATAAAGTCTACAATAGTCAATACTTCTATAGAATTTGGTAGTTGGTATCATGTTTGTGGAACTTGGAATCAATCTGCTGAACAAACTAACATTTATTTAGATGGTTCAAATGTGGATACGGATACTCGTGCGGGTTTTGGAACTTTAAATCCAAGTAATTTACCAGTTGGAATTGGAGGAGACTTTAAATTTAATAGAAGATTTTTTAATGGAAATTTAGATGAAGTAATGGTTTTCAATAAGACTTTAACTGCTACTCAAATTTCAAATATTTTTACAAATGCAAGTTCAAGATTTAGAGCTGGAGGAGAATTATTATTTAAGGAAATTAATTTTGGAGCTACCGATAATACTCTTAATTTCTCTTTGACTGGCGCCGAAAGTAATTTTGGAAGTTATATACAAGCAAAAGTTAATGATGGAAATTATGTAAATGCAAGTTCTGGACAGATTCTTAATTATAATGCTACTGGAAATACAACTTTCGCGAATGTTACTTTGAGACTTGGAGCGGGAACGAGTAGCTTCTATACTCCAATTGTTGGTGGAAATATTTCTCTTGATACTTTCTTTGTGCCTCTTGCTCCGACGATAACTATCAATTCTCCTTTAAATACAACTAACTTTACTAATAATGCTACTATTATTTTGAACTTTAGTGTTTATAATTCTAGTAAGTTAATGGTTTTCGCTGGAAATGATAGTACTGACTTGCATAATAGTTTAGTTTATTACAATAATACTGGAATAGGGAATTATAGTTATGATTATAATTTAACTGGACAACCAGTTGATTCAAGAAGTACTGGACTTGTATTGCTTTTACATCTGGATAATAGAACAGAGTTTGGAGAGAATTCTTCTTTGGCTCTTGATTTTGCAGGAAGAGATAACAACGGAACGATTAATTCTGGTGTTTTGAATGAGAGTGGAAAGTTTGCAGGTGTGTATGAGTTTAATGGAGGCAGAGCTTCGAGAAATATAACTGTTACAGATGCGGCTATTTTAGATGTACAAAACTTTACAATAATGGCTTGGGTTATGACGAAAGGAGCAGGAGATGGAGGAGGTTGGGCTGGATGTTATAATACTAATATTAGGCCTATTACTTCAAAGGGTTTGGGTGGAGGAGATAATACTGGAATAGATGCTAACTTTTTGTTTGGGTTGAACGCTTCAGGGAGATTAGTCGGATGTTTTGAAGGTCCGACTGGAAGTGATTTTGCCGTCGTTGGTGCTTCTACAGCGATTAGTACTAATGCTTGGTATCATGTTGTATGGACTCATAATCACTCTACATCTACTTTGTATGTTAATGGAGTATCTGTTGGAACTAGTATAGTTAATTCTGCTCCAGCTAATAATGGCATAAGTATTGGAATTGGAGGAGGTCGTGGTGGGGCAGCTGCATCTGCAAATGATGGAAATTGGAATGGAAGCATAGATGAGTTTGCAATATGGAATAGGTCTTTGTCTGCGACTGAAATAGCTAACGCTTATAATTTGTCTTTGGGTAAGAATTATTGGGTTGTTAATGCGACGAGTTCAGAAGGAGGGAATTCTACATCTGGAGTTAATGAATTTAATCTTAGCGTCGTTGAAGTAGTTGCTCCAGATACAACACCTCCTGTTGTTACAATTAATTTCCCTAGAAGAGGAACTTATAGGTCTGCAGATTTGCCTCTTATATTTAATGTTTCTTTAAATGAGGAAGGTAGTGTTATATTTGGCTTAAATGGCTTGGCTAACTTTTCTATGACTAATACAACTGGAGGGACAACTGCCGGAACTCTATTTAATTATACAAATGCAACTTTTGCTGATGGTAGTTATGTTATGAGAATTTACGCAAATGATACTTCAGGAAATCTTGAGTATACTACAAATATAGACTTTAATTATGATACTAAGTTCCCAGAGATTAACTTTACTACTCCTACTCCTGCTAGTGGAACAAGTGATGCGGCAACTGCTATTTATGTTAATTTAAGCACGACTGAAGCAACAAATCATTATTCATTTGTTGATTTTGATAATAGTGTAATTGGTTGGTGGACTTTTGACGATGTTAATTCTACAGGGTCTCCAATTGATTTGTTTGGTGGAGAGAATAATGGTTCTCTTTTGGGCGGTACGATAATAAATGGAACAGGAAAGTTTGGTAACGCTTCTCAATATGATGGGACTGATGATTATATTACTATTGGAGCAGTTGGGGCTCTGACGGATAGAACATTGAGTTTATGGATAAGAAACGATGATTTTGGTTTAGGGGGAAGTTTTGAACAGACTCTTTATGCTTTCAATACTGCTGTTGGAGGAAATACAGATATCGTTAGAGTTGATACTGGAGGGAGAGTAGGTTATTATGATGGAGCTACAATGCAAGCAGAAAGTAGTACTACTATTGGAGCTAATGAGTGGCATCATTTTGTTTTACTTACAAATGCTTCAGGGAGTACTGTTTATCAGGATGGTGCTCAGGTCGCTGTGAGTGCTACATGGAGGCCAAATGTCGGAGCGACTGATATTTTGTACATAGGACAAGAAATTGATACAACTACTCCGAGTGATTTCTTTGATGGAAGTATGGATGATATTATATTATTCAACAGAGCTTTAAATGTGGATGAAATTTCTTCTTTGTATAATACTTCTCAGACCAAGTTTGCACAGAATTTCACATCATTATCTGCTGGGACACGTAGCATTACAGGTTATGTTGTTGATATTGCAGGAAATAGAAATTCAACTGAGTCTAGATCTATAACTTTAACTACGCCTGGCGGAGATGGAGAGTCGCCGAATGTAACAATTTATTCTCCTTTAGTTGAGCAAAACTTTAGTGCAGTTAGCGTTACTTTCAATATGTCCTTGAATGAAACTGGAAATGCATGGTTTACTATTAATGGAGGAACAAATAATTTCTCTATGACAAATGTTACTGGTGGATTGATTGGGGGGACATTGTTCAATTATACAAATAGTTCAATGGTTAATGGGCGTTATACTTTGAAATTCTATGCAAATGATAGTTCTGGAAACGTAAATACTACGATTTCTAGTTTTGTTATCAGAGTTGATACGACTGGACCTAGAGTTAATTACGAGTCTAGAACTTTGGCTGATGGAACACAAATAAATTCTAGTTCTTTGATTGTTGAAGCAAATATAGAAGATAGTACGACCGATATAGCAAATATTACTTTCGTATTATATAACTCTTCGGGAACTGTAAATACAAGTACAAGCAACTACAAATATGTATTTGATTTGAGAAGATATAATAGAGTGATAAATAATAGTGATTTGTCTTTAAGTGCTGATAGTTCAGATATTACTTACAATTCTGTTACAAATACTTTGTTTGTAATTCGTAATACTATTGGGGCAGAGAGTATACAGGAAATTGATCGTAGTGGTACTCTAATCAGAACAATAACTCTTTCAGGAACGCATGATACGGAAGGAATTGGTTACGCAAATACTACAGATGGCCTACATAGGTTTTTTATTACTGAAGAGCAAAGGGCAAATATAACTGAAATTTTCCTTAATGATGTCCAAACTTCTTTGACATTTAATTCAAGTTCAAGTAAATCTCATGATAGTGGACTTGGAAATATAGGAAATCTTGGACTTGAAGGAGTTACTTATGATTCTGAAAGAAATGTTGTTTATGTTGTTCGGGAGAAGACTCCGATGGAAGTTTATCAATATAATTTGTCTTGGGTAAATGGTACTGGAAGAAGTTATTTGTTCAATGCTACTACTATGTTGGATGGAGATTATGGAACTACATTTACTGATTTAGGTGGAATTTATTATGATAATAATACGGAACATCTTTTTATATTGGGACAGGAAACACTCGTTGTTGGAGAGACTTATTTAAATGGAAGTTTAATTAGGAATATAAGTATGAGTCATATGGTTCAACCAGAGGGAATTACATTTACACCATTTGGGGAATATATGTATGTAATGGGGGAGGCGGACTTTTTCTCTTCTTGGAGCGGAGGAACAAATTATACTTCTCATTATAATTTTACTAATATAGCAAATGGAACTTATTCGTATAATGTAACTGCTACAGATATTCTTGGAAGTATAAATACAACTTCTAGCAGAACCGTTCATATAGGATCTGTTGCAGTTGTTGATACGACCCTTCCTATTGTAACAATTAATTTCCCTACAAGTACAACCTATAATGCAGATACTTTATTGTATAACTTTAATGTTTCGTTGAGTGAAGAAGGAAGTGTTAGATTTAGTTTAGATGGAGGGGTAAATAATGTTTCTATGACCAATGTTACTGGTGGACTAATTGGCGGAACATTATTCAATTATACAAATGGCTCAATTGCGGACGGAACATATACATTTAGTGTTTACGCAAATGATACTTCTGCTAATGTAAATGATAGTTCAAATGTTACTTTTATTAAAGATGCAACTAAACCATTGATTAACTTTACAAATCCTACTCTTGCAAACGCTTCTTCCACTTCAAATGGTTTTGTACTTGTTAATGTTAGTATTACTGAGTCTAATCTAAATGAATTGAAGTTTAATTGGAATGGAACCAATTATACAATTTTGAATGATAGCTTGCGTATTTGGCTTAATTTTGATAATTTAACTTCTTTGAATGAGAATTATACTAATCCTTGTGGTCTTGTTTTAGATATTTCTGGAAATGGAAATAATGGAAAAGTTTCTAATACTACTTGTTCAAGTGCAAGAGTTCCTACTTGGACTAGTGGAAGATTTGGAGGAGCTTTTGATTTCAAGGGAGATGGGTCTGGTAGTGCAAATGGTAAGGGAGATACTGTTCTCATTTTACATAATGATAGTCTTAATCCATATGGTAATGATTTTGCTATGATGTTCTGGATGAAATTAAGAGATTGTCAAGATTGTGATATTTCTAGAAAGGGTTCAACAAACACTCATAAAAATGGTGGATGGTATAAAGTAGAAGTTTCTCCAGAACAGGCAGGAAGCAATAAGCTTTCACTTAATTTCAATAGCGTCGGTGGAACTGCCGCGACAGTTACAACAAGCGAAGCTTATAATGATGAGGCTTGGCATTTTGTTGTTGCGCAGAGAGCTGGAAGTTCGGCTCAATTATGGGTTGACGGAGTATTGAAGGGTTCGGCTTCTATAAGTGGAACAATTAATAATACTGCTAACTTGACGGTAGGAAGTAAAGATTCACAAGATGATGATTATCTTAATGGTACAGTTGATGAATATAGAGTTTATATAAATAGAAGCTTCACAAGTTCAGAAATAAACGAGTCTATGATGTTGGCTCTTTCCAAGTATGCTTCGGATGGGTATACTCTTTATGTAAATCAGACTAGACTTCCTAATTTAGGTTTGGCGATTGCTCCTTATACTTATATATCTTCTGCAAAAGATAGTGCAGGAAATGAGAATAATACTGAGTTGAAACTTGTTAGTATTTCTGCGCCTGACTTAACTCTACCAAACGTTAGTATAATTTATCCGACAAATGTGACTTATAATTCAACGCAAGTGCAACTTAATTATACTGTTTCAAGCGATGCGCAAGCTTGTTGGTATTCTCTTGATGAAGGAGTTACTAATACTAGTATAACTTGTGGAACTAATGTTACTGGTCTGACTTCATTACAGGGAAGTGTAATATGGAGAGTTTACGCAAATGATTCAAGTAATAATCTTAACACTTCAAGTATGACTTTCTTTGTTGATTCTTTGAAACCTACAATTAATTTCTCAAATCCTACCGAGATTAGTCTTACTGAAATTAATTGGACCAGTATTATAATTAATGTAACAGCTAATGATACTAATTTAATCAATATAAGTATTGAATTATTTAATACAAGTGAATTATTTAGTTATGATAGAACTAGAATTAATCTTTCAACCTCTACGACTAGTCCTTATTTTGTTAATTTCTCGGGATTATTGCCTGGACTTTATTATTTCAATGCTACAGCGACCGATATTTTAAGTAATAGAAACTCTACCGAGACGAGAAGAGTTTTAGTTATAAATCAGTCTTATGTCGGATTGTGTCATCAGGAAAGCGCAAATGTTTCAAATTCTTGCGGGGGATTGGGTTCGGGTAGTTATGGTAAGGGAGACTTTGCTAGTGTTTTAAGCAGTTTTGTTGATGGTAATTGGAGCTCTTTTGTTGGTTCTGCAACCTTTCCTAAATATTTATATATTAATTATACCACCCCCAATAGATCACAACAAGCAACTAGTTTGTGGCATGTTAAAGACGGGGATGCTACTGCAAATCTTACAATAACTAGTAGTTGTTGGAATTATAATTCAAATAAATCAATTTTAAGAGTAGGATCAGGAGGGCCCGGATTATGTTTAGAGGCAAATACTTTAATTTTAACCCCCAAAGGTAATTTCACTATTAGTTCATTAAATGTTGGTGATGAAGTTTATAGTTACAATGAAGAATTGAAGATTTTAGAGAGAGATAGAATTTTGGGAGTTACACAAAGACCAATATCTGAAGCTGGAAATGGATATTATTATATTTATTATTTTGATGGATTGAATGAACAAGTTGTAAAGGCGACTTATAATCATAATTTCTATACTCAAAGAGGATATATAATGGCTGAAGATTTGAGTGAAGAGGATATTTTACTTGATAGTTCTGGAATTGAAAGAGAAATAACTAGGATTGAATTTGTTTCAGCTCATGATGAGAATGTATGGGATTTGACCATTGAAAAAAATAATAATTTCTTTGCTAATGGAGTTTTAGTTCATAATCTCGATCCTAATACTGTCTCGTGGGAGTGTTATGACGGAAGTTGGAATGTTTTGAGAGTAGCTTCAGGAACTAATAATATTTATGAAGAAGCAATGATTTGGGATATGCAGAATGCTGTTACAGACACAACGCCTCCAAATGTAACAATTAATTTCCCTACAAATACAACTTACTCAAATGCCGATTTACCTCTAAGATTCAATGTCTCTATAAGTGAGAATGGAAGCGTGAGATTCACTTTAGATGGAGGAATAAATAATTTCTCTATGACGAATGTAACTGGTGGACTAATTGGAGGTAATCTCTTCAACTATTCAAATAGCTCAATTGCCGACGGAAGTTACACTTTCAGTGTTTATGCTAATGACACTTCTAATAATGTGAATGATAGTTCAAGTGTTGCATTTAGCTTTGTTGATACAAATGTAACTGCATGTGGAACATTACACTATCCTAATTTAATTTATACTCTTAGACAGAATATTACAACAACTGGAACATGTATAACTATTGGTGCAAACAATATTACTATTGAAGGGGCAGGATATGTTCTTGATGGAGACGATGGTGCATCTGATTACGGAATAACTTCTTCGGGTAGAACTAATTTGACAATAAGGAACATATCTATTCTTGATTTTGGTAGAGGAATTTATTTTGCTGGCGTTCAAAACTCTTCAGTTTATAATATTACAATTGTATCTGGAACAAATGGAATTTATACTGATGGCGGTTCAAATAATAATTCTTATAGAGAGGTCTCTGTAGGAACAGGTCATGCTAATGGATTTTATTTAGATACTTCAAGTAATAATACTATATCAAGCTCAACTATTTCAGGGAGTGTTAGTTCAAGTTCTATTTATTTGACTGGTGGTTCATTAAACTTTATTTATAATAACTCTCTATCTGGAGGTTCTCAATTTGG
>Ga0209542_10011545_pt1 | contig 15655 bp, 21 predicted proteins | sample RifCSPhighO2_01_FD_184028 | JGI IMG/M metagenome (GOLD analysis project Ga0209542, IMG submission 184028) | Soil microbial communities from Rifle, Colorado - Rifle CSP2_plank highO2_0.1 (SPAdes) (version 2) | ecosystem: Environmental > Terrestrial > Deep subsurface > Rock core/Sediment ... | reverse complement strand
ATGGTATGGGGATGAACAAACAGCAAGTGCATGCATTTGTAGAACCATTCTTGCCGTTTACCTATGTATGTTATGATTTGATCAAGCCGGATGTGAAAGTGCTGATCGATGAGAAGCATAATTTTTATAGGATAACCTTTTCATTAGAGCAGTAACATGCCAAAAGACAATAAAAATTGGAAACCAGAACTTAGAAAATTCCATGTTTGGTTATCGACCAATGATGATTACCTTGCCATTCTTTCACATGGGTCGGTTGCTACCGGAGATCCTTGGATTCCTGGTTTCAGTGATTATGACATGATAATTGTCTATAAGAAAGACCCACTCAATAATTTTATCAAAGCCAAAGCGTACCTAGAAAAGGCAAAATTTAGTGATCATTTTCACTTTTATCCCTTGAGTGAAGAACAGCTTTTAGGAAAAGGAACAGATACGTTTGGATTTTCAAACACGTTTAGGACTAAACTTATTTTTGGAAAAGATGTTCTTAAGAGACTAAACCTACCAGAAAGAAAGGCTTCTCTGCAACTATATCAAAAAGATATTGAGAAAGAAAAAGCACGGTTGCAAATATATCTGGTAAACTCTTACAAAAGCGTTGAAAAGACCAGAAAAGACTTTTGGAGATTATTCAAACACGTCTTTATGTTACTTGCTATAAAGATCTATGCTGATACGGGTAAATATCCGCCTACCCGGGAAGAAGTGGTCAAGATTCTTAAATCGCCAGCGGAGCTAGTGTTAGCCTGGCAAGTATTACATAAAATTAATGAAAACAGTAAAGCTGAAATTTTTCAGGCAGCCCAGATGCTATTGGATTATTTGAAAAAACATTAATGATTCTCCAAAAACCATTTAAACTCTAAACTCCTCCTTTACAGCATGGGCATCTTAAACAAATTATTATTCTGGCGAAGAGATGATGAGTTTGATTTCGATACATTAGCAGACCAACATGCCAAAACCGAATTGAAAGATGACCCATTTGGTTTAAATCAGCCGCCCGAACATGATCTAGAACCGCCAGCATTTACTCAACAATCTGCTACGAAAGCTCAAGGATCGCCATACAAGCAAACTAATTTCCAGCCAACTACCCTTTCTCCCCCTAATGAAAACGTAGAAAAAGATTTAGAGTTGATCAGCAGCAAGTTAGATACAATTAAAGCCATGCTTTCTTCGCTGGACCAAAGAACAGCAAATCTAGAACGGGCAGCCGGTGTGCAGCAACAACGGCGCGAACGATTATGGTAAAGGCTACAGAAAGGAAATATTTGATTCTGTTTGTTGCTGCGACTTTGGGTATCGTCCTAATTGATCAAGTCACTAAAATTCTAGTAGCGGTAAAACAACCTAGCTGGAGCCGGGGATTTTTATCAATCCATTTTGTACAAAATACTGGGGCAGGATTTGGAATTCTAAAAGGGCAGATGACTATTTTAGCCATAGTTTCCATCGTAGTAGTGATGGGAGTGATCTTTTTTTATAACAAGATTCCACAAAAGAAATGGGCGCAGCTGTTGTTCGGCTTATTCTTAGGAGGGGTTGCCGGGAATCTTATAGACAGAATTTTACGCCAATACGTAGTTGATTTTATCGATGTTGGATTCTGGCCGGTGTTTAATATTGCGGATGCAGCTATTTCTGTGTCAGTGATTGGATTGGTACTGTATTACTGGAAAAAGAAGTAATACGAGGATAGATTTTTATAAGAATAGTCTTCTCAACATAATCGTGAAAGAAAGAATAATCCTCGTTGATTTTGCTGGGACTTTAATTAAAGCTGAAATACTTGATGAAGCAAATGAAATCAGGGCAAAAGTTCTGCAAAAAGCATTACCGACCAAAGAGCAACATGCTAATCCGGAAGCCTTCTATAAAGTAAACAGAGAATTTGTTGAGAAACTGACCGGATTGAAAGGAAAGGCTAAAGTTAGATACAGAAAGAACGATTTAGGATTTATGACCCTAACGGGAGAGCAGGTTCAAAATCAGATTTCTACTAATTTATTTCAGATCGGAATGTACATAGCAGCTAAGAAGCACGGCAAGAAAATAATTCCAGAAGGCTTGGTTGCACAGCTGCAACGTATCCAAAAAATCGGATATAAATTAGCCATCGTTTCTGGTGTAAGAACAGACATTATTTCGGGAATGTTGCAAATTGCAGGAATCCCATTGAAGTTTGATTATATTTATGGACAACCCCCCATCCTAGGTATGGAAAATCAAGAAGCAGATATTAAAGAATTGGAAAAAAAAGGAGTTTTAGAATATGTTCTTGGAGATAAGATCAGTGATTTACAACGCGGAGCAAAGAAATCTATCTTCGTAAAATGGGGACATCCTGCCGGCGGGGAAGAAAAGTATGCTGATTATACTATCAATAAACCTGAGGAATTAGAGAAGATTTTCAAATGAAAGAAATCAACCAGCTACGAACGTTTTACAAGCTCAAGAAAATCTATCGAGCCAACACGGTAACCGGAAGAAAAGAAAGCTCAGCCGAGCACAGCTGGAGCTGCTTGATTTTAGCAGATTATTTCCTAAGCAAAATGAATAAATTAGATCGATTGAAGGTCTATGAGTTATTGATGTACCACGACGTGGTTGAAATTGAAGCCGGAGATGTCTGTATTAGCGATGAGAAAGGAAGGAAAGGCAAAGAAGAACGAGAATTACAAGCTATGCATATTCTTACAAAACAGATTCCAAAGGTACTCAAAGACAAGTTTGTGGCTCTATTTACAGAATTTGAAGCCGGGAAAACGCGAGAAGCAAAATTCGCTAAAGCTATTGATGCCTTAGATGCACAAATCCATGAGATGGATCACAAAGGAGATTGGAAAGGCTGGCCGGCCGATTTATTACAAAAGAAGAAAGGGCACTTGTTTGAGGAATTTCCGGAGATGAATAAATCTTTTCAAAAGCTGATGAAATATTTACAAAAAGAAGGTTATTTTGATCAATAAGAAAAATAATAATCCCTTAATCAATAATATAACGTTCCGCTTCATCACCAGTAACTCTGGAGATAGAAAATTTTCTCTGAACTGGTTTTTCTCGATGAAATTGGAACACAAATTGTTGTAAATATTCAAATGGGGTTACGGCATAATCCTTCCAGTCCTTAGCTAAACCCGGTTTTTCCCAAAGCGGAACTGCAGAAAAAACGAGCGAATGAAGAAAACTTCCAGGGACTAATAATTGGAGATTCTGCTGGAGATCCCAAGAGGTAAGCTTAAAATCCATATCTTTTTGATCTAAAGTAACCGTTTTTAACGGGCCATGGTGCCAATACGTTCCTCGAGAATCTCTAGCACGCTGATATCCTTCCTCAACTTCTCTTCTTGCGTCTGAAAAGATAAGATCATGAGTTTTTTCCATCGAAAGCTGGGGATTAATTCCTATTAACAAATGGTATTTCAAATTAACGCCCCGATCAAAAAGTTCCCAATCAAACATCTTACTTAGAGCATCTTCTGGCCCATCAAAACCGATAAGATAACCAGAAAGTGCGATATATTCTAACTGATCAGGCAAAGTTGCTACTACATTTCGTGCTGTTTCTAACGCTAACGTATTTGAAGAATGAACAGCATAGAAGCCTTGAGCATCAGGTATCCCAAATAGTTTTGGAATCTCTTCAGTCATTACTGCACGCAACTATGCTTCTTATATCCTTTATTCAAGGCTTCTTTTCGGTCAGTAAACCATAACTGCCTATCTTTCTGGATCTTCTTAGCCCAATCACATTTTGGTTCGTGATAGACATTGCTTCTTTTACTGGCAACATATTTACCAGGGGTGAATTTAGTTTCAGATTCTGCAGGTTTTACAACTACTTCTTTTGCTGGAGGAAGGGGTTCAAAGACTTGACTATGGGGTTCATTACCATAGGTAACGACCATGCTCTTGGGAGCTGACTTCTTCTTGGGAAGACTGATTAAAAATCCGAAAAGAGATGCTAAGAGCAATATTACGTATAATGATTGATAGAAATACCATATAGCTACTAGATTAAAGATATACAGTAGGAAGACCAGGCTAAGTAGACTTGCTTTTTTATAATGTAAGAATCCCGCTACTGAAAGGAGAAGCAAGAAAAGTAAACCAACTAATTCTAAGGCCATAAACAGACCCTGACTAGAAACAATAATTTGGATCATACCGAAAAAAAGTACTAGTAATACAAACCCCTGCAAAAATAAAGTGCTTAGTTTTTTAGATACCATAATTTTGATCAGAGAAAGACTTCTTTAAGTAATTTTCTATTTTCGAGTAGTTAAATTAATCAGAATTCTTCTTCTAAGTTTTTCAAATATCCTTTTCTCTTCAAGAAAGCCACTTCGGCTTTACCGTGATACTTATGAACAATGTCACCTTTTTCATTGCCGCCTAATTCCCAAGGCTCAACGATAACCACGTCCTTCTCTCTGACCCATAGGCTTCTTCGTAATCGGCCTGGAATTCTGCAGATGCGTTCTTTTCCGTCTAAACAGAGAACTCGCATTCTACTACCGCCCAATCTTTGTTGCACTATACCGAGCACTTCCTGCCTTTGCGGGAGCCTTACTCGGATTACCTGTATTTCTTGATCTTCTGGTTCAGACATGAAAAATATATTCGATAGTGTATTTATAAACCTTTGTTAGAAATAGGCGGATCAATCACGGAAAAACATTTAAACCCTCGACTGCCTGCTGTCAATAAAAGAGGAGGATAGGTCTATGGCTAAAAGAGTCGAATCTCCGTCATCTATCAATACATTTAAACAATGCGCGCGAAAGTATTATTATCAATATATCGAGAAACTACCCACATACCAGAGCGTGCATACGGTGCGAGGGAATATTGCTCACTCTTGTTTGGAAGATTTCTATGATATCGATGTCGGTTCCTTCGCTCCGGAAAATTACCGGCAAAAATCACGGGAAGCATTGCAGAAACTTCTTTTGCATCATTGGAGAGCAAAAGCAGAAGAGCTGGGAAAGCTAAATCTTACCCAAGACCAATTACGATTTTATTTTGAGGAGACCCTGCTTATGCTGATAAACTGGTCCAATCAATTCTTTGAAAAATTAGAAGAGAATATGCAGAAGAAAAAGATCTCTTTGCAAGAGGTGTTTACATACCTTACCCCCGTCCGAGAGATGGAATATGTTTCTGACAACTATTCTGTACGGGGCTTCATTGACGCGATACAGCATCTGGAAGACGAAGTGCATATCATCGACTACAAAACTAACTCTAATCTAGAAGTAAAAGATAGCATCAGATTGCAACTGGCTATCTACAGTTTGTTGTATTTTGAGAAGCATGGTAAAATGCCTTCGAAAGCAGGAATCTTTTTCTTGCGGCATAAATTGAAATTAGTTCCGGTTGACGAAGAATTACTGAAATTAGCCAAACGGGAAATCGAATTGATCCATGCCCATACTTCAACTACCGAGGCTAAGGAAGATTACCCAAAGACTATAACTTCGTTATGCAAATGGAATGGCGGCCAATGTGATTTTTATGCCGTGTGTAAGCCGCACGGGTAAAGCTCTAATTATTATTTAGCTTTTCTCAATTTTTTTGCTAACGACCTTATTTTTTGAGGGTCTGCCTTGGGCCCGTCACTTGATATGATAAACCCCTGGTATTTTTCGAAATAATCCGATCTTCCACTAAGGTATTGTTTCCAAATTCCTTTTTTCATGTGCCCAGTACCGTGCATTGGTATTAATTTAATATGTGCATGGTCAATACCTGTACCCTCCATGATTAAGCCGATCCTACCGACATTCTCAAAATGATTTAGTAAGATATTAGAAACTGTTTTTGCAAAAATGATGAATTTTTTTAAATCTTTATCTGGCATTGCCAAAACATCGCTCCCATAATGTTTCTTAGGAAGTATAACAGAGAATCCCTCCACGCTTGGCCAAGTTGATAAAAATGCCATAAACTGTTTATTTTCATAAAATATTCCTGGTGTTTCGATAGTCCCTTTTATTATTTCACAAAAAGTACACTTACCTTCAGCAGTGGAAGATTTGTAATTTGCCATAGAGGGATTCTACCCGCCCATAGCACTAAAACTCATTCTGATGATGTCCTGATAAATAGTAACATTTTCTAACACAAAAGCTTCTACTATTGCTCCTAGCAATAAAAAGAATAGAGCAAAGAGAAGCAAGTATAGATTAAACCCAAACACTTCAAAAAATCGTTCAGAGGCAAATTGTTCTAATAAAACGTCTTTGGAGATAACGCTCCCCGAGATTGCCGCTAGGAAATAAGAAAGGCCTTCAATAATCATATGTGGGAAGACGATCAGCATGATTAAAGCAAAAAAATAGATGGGATGTGTTCCGGCAAATGTGGCAGCACCTTTCGCAGTTAGACCAAATATTGTTCCCCATACTGAGGCATTCCAGGTAATAAGGAAAATTGCTCCGTCTCCTGTAAGCAGGGCCATGATGAAGCAGGCCATTAAGACTAAGAAATTGTTGCTTAACAAATCGTAGAAGAGCGCTCCTGAAAAAATTCCCCCCGTAGCTGAACCAGAAAATCCTTGCCCAAAACGAATCTCCAACTGTTCACGGAAGAGGTTGTTAGCTTGGAATTCGGGGAGGAGAATAGTTCCAACTGAATAAACAAGCAATATTCCCAGAAATAAGAAAACATAAATTCGCACCACTTCAATATCGTCCCGCCATAAAGCCCGCAAAGAAACTTTCTGTTCAATACTCTCCTGCCGTTCTTCTATGGAAAAAATTTTGTATAATTCTGGGAGAAGCAGCATAGAAGTTAAGGCTACTGCTACTAAAGCAGGATCACCAGGAAATAGTATAGAAGCTATAACAATGCCAACAATTGAATAACCTAAGCCTAAGAGAAAAGCATAAATTCCTTTTTGTTCCAACCAGTCTTCAGGAAAAATATGTTCTAATACCATGTTGCCTCTTTTATAGAACTAAAGTTTTTACGTTTATATAGTTTGCTGTATAAAAAATAGCAAAGCAACAAAATACGCAATTTTTTTAAAGACATAAAAGAAAAAGAGGTTATGAACATCAAAAATCAACTTAAAACTGTACTTCTCCTAGGTGGATTAACTGGCTTACTTCTTCTAATCGGCGGATTCGCGGGAGGGAGAACTGGATTGACTATTGCCATCGTTCTCGCGGGAGGAATGAATTTTGTCTCCTATTGGTGGTCAGACAAAATTGTGTTATGGATGTACAAAGCTAAGGAAGCGGATAAGAACAAATATGTTAAATTATATTCTATCGTGAAAGAGATAACCACGAAAGCACATCTGCCCATGCCAAAAGTGTATATCGTTGATACACCACAGAGCAATGCTTTTGCCACGGGAAGAAATCCTCAACATGCAGCAGTGGCGGTAACAACCGGAATTATGCAAATGCTGGAAGAAAAAGAGTTGCGAGGAGTATTAGCACACGAAATAGGCCATATAAAAAACAGGGATATCCTTATTTCTACGATCGCAGCGACTATCGCAGGCGTGATTTCATATATTGCCATGATGGCCCGTTGGGCAGCGATCTTCGGTGGCATGAATCGCGATAATGAAAACAATGGTGGCGGAAATATCCTTGAGCTATTACTGTTAGCGATTATCGCCCCCATCATGGCCATGATCATCCAATTAGCAATTACCCGATCAAGAGAATATTTGGCTGATGAAACCGGTGCAAAGTTGAGCGGCGACCCTACGAGCCTGGCTTCTGCTTTGCAGAAAATAGAAAAGAGCGTGCATAATCATCCTTTTGCCAGGATGGGAAAGACCGAAGCGACCGCACATCTGTTTATTGCTAATCCGTTGAAAGCAAGTTCGTTCTTAGAGCTGTTCTCTACTCACCCAAGTACTGAGAATAGGGTTAGAAAATTGAAAGAGATGAAGGTGTAAGAATTTATAGACATTGTAGTAGCCAAAATTTTTTAAAGCAGAAACAATCTCTTTAGTAAATGAAGAAATTCTTCTATGCAGCTCTCCTTTCAGCATCTCTAGGCTGTTCTAAACCACAAACCACTTTTCTTGATTATCCGGTTGCAGTTTGTGGGGTGAAATCAACCTACACAAAAGATAGCAATGGCGATTGTCATCTGAAGACACAACGGGATGAAAAGGAATGGCGTGTTTATGATCAAGGATGCGATAATCTTGCTGAAAGTGCTATGGTTGTCTCTGCTGATGGATACTTTTCTCTCCACGACTTGACTCCAGAAAATCAGCAAGGGTTGGACCTATTACTACAGGAGGCAGTAGTAAACCTCCATAACCAAGACAGAACTCGCAATTATGACCACCTCCAATTCTAGTCTCTATGCTGCTGTATTTTCTACCTTGCTAGGTAGTTGCATTCAACAGCAGACCACCTCTCCAGATTTTTTTAAGATTCAGGGTTATTCGATCTATAGTGATGATAAACCAGGTGAATATTATGTCATACACATTAATGACCGCACCCACTATTATTTTTTTAAAAAACTAAGAGATGGGAATGATTTAATCATTCATGATTGGGAAGGAGATTTAGTTAGTGATAGAGTCATCGTACTCTCTCGAGAGGTAATTATCACGGGTATTGACACCAAACACCTTGAATCAGAAGTAGTACTAAAATTAGACGAAATGCTATTGAAAGCAGAAAGGAAAGTTATAGGTAAAAAATTATAATTTCTTAAGTTCCTCTAAGCTTTTAGAAAAATATTCTTTTTTCTCCGAAAGAGCAATTGGGCTTCCCCCGCCATGCCAGGTAAAACGCGGCCTTAATTGTACTGGAAATATTCGTTCATTGGCATCGTCAAAGATAACTGCAGCGCCTTTTACTCGAGGCAGATGATCTATCTCCTGTTCCAATCCCTGGCGCATGTAACTCTGGGTCAACTGACTTAAGGCTTCGACATCTAATCGGGCAGTAAGCCGATGCGCGATGACGATATCAGCTTGAGTCATAACATCTGTGTGAATTTTTCCTGGCTGCTGTGAAGCTAAAATTAAAGAGATTCCAGGCTGGCGTCCTTCACGCAGGATAGTAATCAACGCGTCGGTAGCGGCAGTTTTTCCTTCTTTAGGAAGTAATTCATGGGCTTCATCCAGAGCAATCCACACTAAGGGCTCTTCCATTTTTGCTTCGGTTTGTTTGGTAAAATAGTGCATCGCAGCATCCACACTTTTGAACTCTTCCGTCTTTCGAGCCAACATTCTCTGGTTAAACAGGCTTCGACAAATTAAACCGACCACTAACGCTTTAATTTCCCAACCTGAAGCCATGGTTGCATAAGGACTTACATCTAAGACGGTAACTTGTCCGGGAGCAATAATATCTTTCAACGGCGTCCCTTCTTTAGAAAAGATTTCCCAGCCTTTGGCTTTTTCAAATTGATTAATGACTACACTTTTTACAACTTTATCACTTTCGGCGTCCTGCTGTATTAATTCTATCAAGGCATTAAGATCGTAGCTCTCTTCTTTTCTGACAAGTTCTTGGATGATTTTAGTAATGAGAACCCCTCCTGCAGAGTTAGGATCAATATTGAACGCCGTACACCAATCATGAGGGCCTACGTCTAATGGCCGGATTGAGAAAGGAAAATCAGTAGGAATTCCTTCGTTTTTGTATTCGTAATAAAATCCAGTGGGGGTGTAGATCTTAACATCTAATCCCCTTGATTCAATATTCCAGTCACGCAATAATTCAGCATCCTGATAATTTGGATATTTCATAGTCCAGTAGATGCCCATAGTATCAAGAAGAACAATGGAGAGGTTTTGTTTGATTTCTAATGGAAGATCGGCCATGCCTTCAGCGATAGAACCGACGGAATAAGATTTTCCCGAACCCCTTTTTCCCACCACAAACGCGACATGCGCTCCAGCAACATCCATGTATACTGGATTAGAAAGGGAAGTAGTTTGTCCCATCTGGACATATTGTTTTCCAAGAAAAACAGTTCCTCTTTTGCCGTATTTTTCCACATCTTTTTTAGAACGGCCTATAATGACATCAAACACCATTCTAGAATAAAAAGAAAAGAAAGATAAAAAGGTTGTGGTTGGATTTTTATATCCTTCCAGTTCAGTAATTATCTTTTTCCTCTATTGTAATTCTGGTAACAATTCCTAGGTATTACAAAGGAACTTGACTTCGGGTAATATCCTCTTTCGTAGAATGGCTTTGGGATCATTTCTCTGATTATATCTTCTTTCTCCCACTTACTCAAAGCAAAAGATTTTCTTATTTTATCTATAAATTCTTGATCATCACGAGATCTCATTTTTTCTCCCCTTACAATTCCGCCTCAACCAAGACACTTACTTTATGCGCTTCAGTCGCTTTGGAAGCAGTTCCTACTACGTGAGTTATGCCGTAGCGCTCAGCTAATCTAACTAACTCCATGTCAACTTCCCCGTCGAGAGCGATAGCGTAAATGCCGCCGTTGAGACTTTTAACAGTTGAGCTTAATTCACTTAAAGGAACTTTTCCTAGCACATTCAATTTCTGGTCAAAGATGCAAGCTCCTTTGGTGCCGAAAAGGTTTTCCAAGGTTTCTTTAAAGATTTTCTTTTCCGCAGGAGTTAAGCGTTTTTCTCTGGAAACTGGAGCGGATGGAAGTGGTGCTGCTGATCTTGAAGGGAATCTGCTGCGAGAATCATTTCGAGAGTCTCGAGAATCACTGCGAGGTTCGCTTCGTCTGTAACTGCTTTGCTCTCTGCCGTTGTCTGATCGATTAGCATTGAAGGATTTTCGTTCGACCATGCGATCAGAAGGTTCTTTCAAAGTACCATCGTTGTTAACGCCTAAGTCAAGCTTAGCTTGTTCTGCAGTAATTCTGCCCCTCAAGGCCTGGTGAATTTCCTTCTTAGCTAGTTCTTCTACTTCTTTTCCATCAGGCGCTTTGGTCACGAAATCAACATCAGCAACTCCTAAGAGTTCGCGGACAATCAAATCCCCGCCACGATCACCATCAACAAATACAGTAACTGATTTTACTTTACTGAGATCCTTGATAGTTTGAGGACAGGAAGTTCCGTTCATGGAAATAGTATTCTTGAAGCCATGCTTTAGCAAGGTCAAGACATCAGCTCGGCCTTCGACAACTATAAGCTCATCACTAGAATCCACATCTGGACCAGCAGGAAGCCGTTCTGTTCCATATTCTGCAACTTCCATCATGCGTACAGACTGAGCTACTTCGTCTGACAGTTCCTGTGAATCTGGCAAGGTTTCCTGAGTTAATTGTTTCAGCAAAACCTTTGCTCTTTCAATCACGAACTGTCGTTTGCTGATCCTGATGTCTTCAATCTTTTGAACTTCGATCTTAGCGTTACAAGGACCGATACGCTGAATGATTTCCATAGCTGCGGCAATGATTGCTGTCTCAGTCTTGTCCAAAGAACTAGGGATGATGATTTCTCCTTTGGTTTTACCAGCACTGATATTGACATTTACTTCAATTCGGCCTATTTTACCGCTGCGTTGAAGTTCCCGTAGTTCAAGATCATTACCTAGTAATCCTTCGGTTTGTCCGAAGATTGCTCCAATGACGTCTGGTTTGTCTACCACCCCGTCAATGAAAATTGTTGAATGTACGATGTATTTAGCCGCTACTGGGCTTATCTTTGCCATTTTTATTCCTCCAGTTGTATGTAGAAAGAGTCTGACTACGCTTTACGTAAAGTGCCTCTAAAGGTACTGTACATGTGAAATGTGATTGTGATAGTCAACTCCCCTATTGTTTATTGTTATTATATTGTATAGAAATAGAACACTATTAACTCATCCTAATTTACTCGTAATATGGTGATGGTTGATGATAGTGAATGCTATTTCTATAGTTGATAATGAAGCCCGCGTCACTAACGCCTGAGTTCACAGCTTGGCGTAAGCCGTGTGCTCCCACAGGTACTCTCTGTGGCGGGCTATGATTTTATTTATAGGGTAGAGTATATAAATTCTTTGGTGTAGAATTCTGGAATAGGGAGTTAAAGCCTAAGGAAGATATTTTAAGGTTGAGATAGGATCTTCAGAGCATTTCTTTTCTGCTTCTGCTCTTACCTTTCTTCCCTGATCAACAATGGGGAGAAGATATTCTCTTGAAGAAGGATAAGGATCTACTGAAACGTAACCACTTATAAAGGCGTTTCTGACGGAACCCCATAAGCTCATTTCTGGATCACTTGGATAGCACTCGGTTTGTACATCATAATCACGATTAGCCTTTCCACAGGCTTCATACCCTGGATATTTACTACGCAGAAAATGTGAGGCCTCATTTTCAACAACAGATTCAACACAACCCTTAACTACTTTAGAACGCCAAGTTTCTAATTTTTCAATGTGGTTGTTTGCTTTTCGAGAATTATAAGTACTCATAGCAAAATTAAGGGAAGCAAGAACTGCTAATCCACCCATTCCTAATGCCCATTTCGATTTTTTATCCATTTTTGGTAATTTTAATCTTTTACTTTTTAATTTTTCTTAAACCCAATTATAAAAAAACCCCAGCAAACCTAAAACCGAAGTCTTAAGTCTGCTGAGGAAAGAGGTGGTTTAGAGGTGTTAATGTAACTGTTTAGGGGTGCTCCTATATAAAGGTTTCGTGGTGAAACTACTTGTGAGTGATTACTTGGCAAGATTTATAACCTGCCCCAAAAGGAGAAAGGTATGTCAACAGATTTAGCTAAACAGGTAAGAGAATCATGTGTAGGTCTTTTTATACGTGATACTTCTAGAAGTAGAAGTCCTTGTTTTGGCGAAAATGAAGTGAATAAAGATTATAATTGGCTTTGTAATCCCACCGATAACTACTCAAGATGGAGCCCAAGTTATTGGTTTTTACCCAAACCATTTAGAGAGGTTATCGGAGCACCTAATAATCCGCATCCGCAAAAAATAGACCTTTTTCACTATCCCGTGAACAGGAGCAGATTAGAGCATAATACCTGGAAAAGAGCTGACACTCGAAAATTTTTAAATTGGCCGCATGTTGGACCTGCAGTCTTTTTAGAGTGGTTTGATGATCAATACCAAAAACCGAGTTGTCTTTATTCTCATACTGTTGGAGAATTCCTGGTTATTGGAGATAATGATGTCACTCAAGAGGTTATGGACGCCCTTAAAAGTAAACCACAGAGAGTTATCGAATTCATTAAAGGACTATCGGGTTGGTCGCCTTTGGGTAAAAAACCGAGCTCCATCTATCTCTGTGACGCAATAAACAAACCCCAAGAAATTTTTTACTTACTGTAAATTTCACAAACCCTTATAAAACAAAAATCCATTCTCACACCCATGACCCAATTCACCTACCAAGAACGCTTCAAGACCCTGCGAGGAGTCTTTGATGAGTTCACCAATCGAACTCTTTTCGAGTTGCAGAGCAGAGATTATTTTGATGAATTAGTAAGCCCGCTGCTGATAGGCAAAGAAAGTAATGTTTTTCTGGCCAGTAAAGGTAAGGGCATTGTTATTGTGAAAATCTATCGCATCCAAAATTGTGATTTTAACCGTATGTTTGAGTATATCAAAAAAGACCCGCGCTATGAGTTCCTGCAGAAGCATCGCCGGCAGATCATTTTGGCATGGACCCAGCGCGAATACAAGAATCTGATACGCGCCAAGAAAGCAAAAATCCGGGTACCTGAAGCAATCACCTTCATGAACCATATTTTGATCGAAGAGATGATCGGCGATAAAGAACCGGCCCCCATGTTGAAAGATACCAAACCAAAAGATCCTCAGAGATTTTTTGCTCTGATCTTAGAAGATATGAAAAAATTGTATGATGAAGGACTGATCCATGGCGATTTGTCTCCTTTTAATATTCTGAACCATGATGAAAAGCCTTACTTTATTGATTTTTCCCAGGCAACTTTGGTAAAGACGCCCAATTCTGAAGAATTGCTACAAAGAGATGTTAAGAATATTGTCCGGTTCTTTGCCAAATTAGGAATAAAGGAAAATGAAGCGGAAACCTTAAATAAAATCCTTAAAAAATAACTCTTATGACTGACGACCACGGAGAATTCTCCTACGAACTGAAAATCCCTGAAGAACGAGTTGCAGTATTGATTGGTTCAGCAGGAGAAACGAAGAAGGAAGTTGAACGTGAAACCAAATGTAAGCTAGATATTTCTAAAGAAGGAGATGTTACTATCATTGGCGACGATGGAATAATGCTGTTTACAGCCAGAGAAATTGTCAGAGCTATTGCCAGAGGATTTAATCCCAAGATTGCTATGTTTTTACTAAAACCAGATTATGCACTGGAAATAATCGACATGAAGGATATTGCCGGAAAGAACAAAAGTACCATGGAGCGATTGAAAGGCAGAGTCATCGGCACTGGCGGAAAATCTCGTGCGGAAATTGAGCGCTTGACTGATACCCACATCTCTGTCTATGGAAAAACCATCGGGATTCTGGGCGAGGCAGGAAGTGTTTCTTTAGCCAGAGAAGCAGTCGCAATGTTATTGCAGGGTTCTATGCATAAAACAGTATACCAATTCTTAGAGAAGAAAAGAAAGGAAATTTTGTTTGGGTAGATAATGGAAATAGCTCTTGAGGGAATTCTTTCTGCCGAACTTGTTGAAAAAGCAAAGGGACAGAATATGAATTATCTTGTTTGCGGCGTGGATGTTTATAGGAGACCGGAAATTGCTGCTGAAGATAACGTATCGATAGATCAATCAAGAAGATTACCATTTGAATTTCTCGGAACATTACACTTTGTTCGCAATAGGCCAGAAATGTTCTTTTCCGGTCGACATTATAGAATCATCTCTCTTGATGGCCTTAATGAATATGATCCTTATACTACTATTGCCGATGCTAAGGGTAGATTGAACGAACTACAAGTAGATGGGTTTGGATTTCTAATAGAGGAGTATCTAGAAATAGAAGATGGCGAGGTTGCCTATGTTCTAACTCCTTTAACTGATCAAGAAATGGATAAATTGATTAGAGAAGATTAGCCGGATGCTTACAAATACGCCGGCCTTTGAAATAAAAAATATTATTTCCAAATAGGAAACTTTTAAAAATAATTTGCTCTATTGCAAGATAATGACGCAGAAGAGCGCAGAAGAACTGGCAAAAAAGCAACGAGAGATTTCTATTGCAGAGTTCTTTGAAAAAAACCGGCACTTGTTAGGTTTTGACAACCCGCGCAGAGCGCTGTTAACCGCAGTTAAGGAAGCAGTAGACAACGCTCTGGATGCCTGTGAGGAAGCAAGAATTCTACCGGAAGTTACCGTAGAACTTATTTCGCTTAGCGAGACTAGATTTCGCATGATCGTCGAAGATAACGGTCCGGGAATTGTTAAGAAGCAAATTCCTAATATTTTTGCACGCTTATTGTACGGTTCGAAGTTTCACAAATTAGCAGCCACGCGTGGACAGCAAGGTATCGGTATTTCTGCTACAGTATTGTACGGCCAGCTAACTACCGGAAAACCGGCCACTATCATTTCCAAAACCGCAGCAAATGCGAAAGCGCAGATGATGAAGCTTAAGATTGATACGCAAACTAATTTGCCGCAGATCATCGAAGAAAAAGAAACAACCTGGGAAGGAAAAGAACACGGCACCAAAATTGAAGTTGATCTCGACGGCAGTTACATGAAAGGACG
>Ga0209542_10011544_pt1 | contig 15656 bp, 13 predicted proteins | sample RifCSPhighO2_01_FD_184028 | JGI IMG/M metagenome (GOLD analysis project Ga0209542, IMG submission 184028) | Soil microbial communities from Rifle, Colorado - Rifle CSP2_plank highO2_0.1 (SPAdes) (version 2) | ecosystem: Environmental > Terrestrial > Deep subsurface > Rock core/Sediment ... | reverse complement strand
CAGCCTCAAATATATGAAGCCGTTTGTTCCGTCTGCGGGAAAAAAACATATGTTCCTTTTCAGCCGGACGGCAAAAGGGCGATTTATTGCAAATTGCACAGAAATACCGGACAGCAGACCCAACACCAGCAAAAACCGGAAGGACCATCAAGGTCTCCCCTTGCCGCAAGGGGAGACCTTGATGGTCAGGTTGGACACCATAAAACAAGCGAACAAGTTTTTTCCGGCGCCGATGTCAGGACGATGAATTCTTCCTTTCAAAAAAGCCCCGATTTAAGCGAAGAAACTATTCACTTAAGCGAGCTGGGTCAGCATAAAAAAGCCGAGCCGAAGCTGGACGAGCTCCGCAAGATTCTCGGCGAAGTTTTGGGAGATGAAGAAAAATATGATTACGAAGAAAAAACGGACCTGCCTGCCGGCGAGGCAGGTAGGCCGATTAAAGTTGAAGAAAAAAAGCCGGAAGAAAACAACGGTAAAAAAATATTGAAACCGGGAGAAAAAATAAAATTCGGTAAATGATAAAATTCGCCTCAATTTTTTTCATCTTTGCGTGCGGGGCTGGTGTCGCTTTGGCAAGCGGCGATGTTTCTAGTGTTGTTTTTACGACAAATTCTCAAACAATAAAACTAAATGAAATTTCGGAAATAATTTCCATCCAAACCCAAGACGCAAGCGGTGTTTCCGCGGATATTCTTCAAACGGCCTGCCTTGAGCTTGCGGCTAATTCCAATACGGGCGAATTTTCTTCAAGCAATACGAATTGGAATCCAGTTAAAATATTAACGATGAGCAAGGGTTCGGCCAACCGCAATTTTTATTATAAAGATTCGATTGTCGGAAATTATGAGTTGTCTGTTAAAGTTTCTCTTAGGCCCGAAGGGAAACCGGCTTGTGCTTCATGGCCAAAAGAGGAATGGGATATAAAATGGAACGCAAAACAAAATGTCATCGTATCGTCAGGTTTTTCAAACGCCAGTTCCCAAGAAAACCAATCTTCTTCCGCAAGTAATTCCTCGTCTTTATCTTCCGCCGGAGAGGTTATCGCTTCCGGAAGTGTCGCTTATAATTACAAAAACGAACAGATTTCCGCCAAGGCGGGGGAAGACAAAACAGCCGTGGCGGGAGCGGATATTGTTTTGGAAGGAAATGCCCTGGGTTTTAAAAAAGAGCCATTGCAAAACGCCAGGTATCTTTGGACTTTGGGAGACGGCAGCTACAAAGAAGGGAAAAACATCCGCCATATTTACAAATATCCCGGCAATTACATTGCCGTTCTTAATGTTTCGTCCGGGGATGTTTCGGCTTCGGACAGAATAAATATAAAAATTATCCCGAACGAGTTGCGAATTATTGAAACAAAAAATGAATTTATAAAATTGAAAAATAAATCCGGTATTATTCTTGATATTTCCGGCTGGTTTTTGAAAGCTGGCGGAGCGATTTTTAAATTTCCGGATTATTCTTTGGTCGCGGCCAATTCGGAACTGATGATTTCTTCCGATGTTTCCGGAATTAAGTTTGCCGGCAATAATTTTTCGGCGGAATTATTGTATCCCAACGGTTCCGTCGCTTTTTCTTACTTGCCTGCCGGCGAGGCAGGCCTGCCGGTATCTTTTTCCTCTTCGTCTTCAATTTCAAAACCGAAAGAAATAATTTCATCTCAACCGCCGGAAAGAAAGGTGGATGTTGCGATTGCTCCGTTTGTTCCTCTAAAAAGCAGTTCAAGTTCATCCGCCGCGGCGGACAAGGGTCAAAATTTTGCGGCGGAAATCAACCTGCCTCATCGGCAGGCAGGCCTGCCGGCTGGCGAGTCAGGCCTTGCCAGTGTGATAACTATCGGCGACAAAAATAATTCCGGCTCCAAAATATGGCTTATTCTGGCCGTAATTACGGGAATAATCGGCGGCGCGGGAGTTTTTGTGGCAAATAAATTTACTTATATTGAGAAATAGTTTCTTTTAACATTTTTTCCAAAGAGAATTCTTTTTTAATTTTTTCGTGGAGATTTCTGGCCAGATTTTCGCGCAAAGCTTTGTCGTCAATGAGTTTTTTGATGGCAACAGAGATTTCTTCCTGATTGGCCGGCGCGACAAGCAAACCTTCTTTTCCGTTTTCAATTATTTCCGGAATCCCGCCGACATTGGAAGCTATTACAGGCAAACCGGCTAATCCGGCTTCCAAAACAACATAAGGCAGGCCTTCTTTTAAGGATGGCAAAACAAAAATATCAAAATTTTTGAGATATTTTGAAGCGTTGGGAATGTTGCTGATAATGTTTAATTTTATATCTGGGAAATTTTTACTTGCTTCTATTAGATATTTATGCCCCTTGTTTTTTGTCGCTTCTCCTATCGCGCCGACAACGAATTCTTTTTCCGTTCTTTCTTGGAAATTATAATCGGCCGGATTTATGCCGTTATGAATAACGATTAATTTTCGCGCCGGCGCGATTTTGTTTTTTAATGCTTCGTTATAATCATTGCGAGAAACGCAAATAATTTTGTCGTAAAAAAGGCAGGTGATTTTACTGGCCAGTTTTATCAAAAATATTTGCCATTTCGGCCGGCTTTCCAAAAAGGCCCAGCCGTGAGCGGTGAAGATGGCGGTTAATCCGCCTCTTGGCGGTTTAACCGCCAAATAATTATCAGAAGATAACAAAGCCTTTTCGTATGACTCCCCCTTATGTCCGAGAAGGAGAAAAGGCTTTGTTATCTTCTTTGCCGCAGAATAAATAAAATTTGCCAAACCCGCAACTCCGCCCGCCTTGGAATTGGAAACATGGACGATGTCCGGCTTGGTTTTGAATAAAATTTTCAGAATCTCAAAAAAAGAAACGATTTCTTTCCAAAACTTTATGTCTCTTTGGAAACTTTTTATTTCTAGATACGGCAGGCCGGCGGATATTATTTTTTCCGCCATTATTCCTTTGCCGCCGCCCGCTATGACCGGTTCAAATTGATCTTTCGGCAGATTAGCCGCCAGATCAAAAACATATTTTTGCGCTCCTCCCCAAACCGATTTGGTGATGATAAAAAGTATTTTTTTCGTTGATTTATCGGGCATTTTATTGTATTATTGACAATATAACATATTTATGGATTTTTACGAAGACGGTAAAAAAAGAGTCCTGATTTTTTCTTTAGCTTATGTTCCTTTTGTGGGAGGAGCGGAATTGGCGGTAAAAGAAATTACAGACAGGATTAAAGATATTGATTTTGATATTATAACTCTCCGATTCAACCGGAAATGGGCAAAAAAAGAAAAGATTGGCAATGTAAATGTTTACAGAATCGGCGGGGGAAAATTATTTTTTCCTTTTTTCGCTTTTTACAAAGCTCGCCAACTTCACAAGAAAAACGGTTACGATTCGGTTTGGTCCATTATGGCCAACCGCGCCGGATTCGCCGCATTGTTTTTCAAGTTATGGAATCCGAAAGTGAAATACTTGCTGACTCTTCAAGAAGGAGACGTTTTAGACTATCCGGAAAAAAGAATGGGCTTGGCCAAAATTTTTATCGGCGGATTGTTTAAAAAAGTTTTCACCAAGTCCGACTATGTCCAGGCGATAAGCAATTATCTGGCTGGTTGGGCTAGAAATATGGGCGCAAAAGCGCCTGTTGAAGTGGTGCCGAATGGAGTAGACTTAAAAAATCTCAAATCTCAAATCTCAAAAATAAAAAATAAAGAAGAAAAAATTATAATTACTACTTCAAGGTTGGTGCGTAAAAACGGAATGGATGTTTTGATAATGGCGGCGGCGGAATTAAAATCAATAATTCCTAATTCATCATTCATAATTCAAATTTTGGGCAGTGGGCAGGAGGAAAAAAAATTAAAAGCATTAGCGAAAGAATTAAAGGTTGAGGATGTTGTTCAATTTTTTGGCCACATTGAACCAGAATATGTTTACGGATATTTGGCGGGAGCGGATATTTTCGTCCGGCCATCAAGAACGGAAGGTTTGGGCAGTTCGTTTCTGGAGGCTATGGGCGCGGGTTTGCCGATTATAGGCGCGCCGGTAGGGGGTATTCCCGATTTTCTCAATGACGGCGAAACGGGCTTATTTTGCAAAGTTGACGACCCTAAAGATTTGGCGGAGAAGATAAAAAAGTTAATAACGGACGAAGATTTAGCCAAACGAATAGCCGAAAATGGCCGCCGTTTAGTTTTAGAAAAATATAATTGGAACGACATTGCCCGAAGAATGGAAAATATTTTCAAAACAATGAATGAAAAACTTAATATCTTGATTTGTACCGGCATTTATCCGCCGGACATAGGCGGACCGGCCAAGTACGCCAAAAATCTAACGGATGAATTTTCAAGAAATGGAAACAAGGTCAAAGTCCTGGCTTATGGAATTGAAAAAAAATTGCCTATAGCAATAAGGCACATGTGGTATTTTTTAAGAACGATTTTTGCGTTGCCTAAAGCGGATTTGGTCATTGGTTTGGATATTTTTTCAACCGGCTTTCCGGCTGTTTTGGCTGGAAAAATTTTCGGCAAAAAAACGATTTTGCGCGTAGGAGGAGATTTTTTGTGGGAAACTTACGTGGAATCAACCGGACATTTGATAAAACTTAAAGATTTCTACGGAAAACAACCGCGGCTTTCTTTAAAATTTAAAATCATCGCCTTGTTGCAAAAATTCGCGCTTAAAAACGCTTCCGCTTTGGCGTTCAATACCGGGTGGCAAAAAGATTTTTTCGAAAAAATTTACAAACTCAATCCGCGTAAAAATTTTATAATTGAAAACTTTTATCCCGAAAAAAGTGTTGTTGCAGAAAAAGTAAACAAGGCAAACGAAGCTAGTTTTTTGTTTGCCGGACGGAAAATAAAATTTAAAAACTTAAAATTTATTGAAGAGGTTTTTGAAGATTTGAAATCAGTCGGAATCAAGGCGAGATTGGATATTGTTGACGGTCTAACTCAAAAAGAATTACAGGAAAAGATAAAAAATTCTTACGCGGTGATTACAACTTCTGTCTCTGATTTTGCCCCGAACTTTATCGTTGAGAGTTTGAGCGCCAATAAACCTTTTATCTTGACGAAAGAATGCGGTTTGGTTGAAAAGTTGGACGGACTGGGCGTCATTGTCGATCCTCTCGACAAAAACAGTATAAAAAAGGCGGTTTTATTATTGTTGGATGAAAACAATTATAAGAGATACAGAGAAAAAATTACTGCTTTTAATTTTACTCACTCATGGAATGAAATTGCCCAAGAATTTTTGAAGATTTGTAAAACAATATGAAAATATTAAATTTAAGCCTAGATAAGTCAATATTGGATAGAAATTCCAAAGCGGCAAGGAGGATTGTTGAATACGGCGATTTGGCCGATAGTTATATCGTTGTCGTTCCGGACAAGGATTACAAAGAAATCAGGCTTTCGGAAAAAGTTTTTGTTTACGGAACGGGCGGCGGCAATAAAATTTTTCAATTGATAAATGTTTATAAAACAGCCAAAAAATTATTAAGACAAGAGGAATTTGACCTTATCACCGTTCAAGACCAGTATTATTTGGCTTTGGTTGGCCGGATTTTAGCAAAAAAGTTTAAAATTGGGTTAGAATTGCAAATTCACGGTTTTGAGAAATATTCCAGATTGAGAAAAATTATCGCGGACTTTGTAATACCAAGAGCAAATGCTATTAGGTGTGTCAGCCAAAGATTGAAAAGGCAACTGGTGAGAGATTTTGAAGTCAGAGAAGAAAAAATTACGGCAGCGCCGATATGCAGCAATCTAAAATCTAAAATCTCAAACCTGCCTGCCGGCGAGGCAGGTCTAAAATCTAATAAAGCCAAAAAAGATAAATTTGTTTTTTTAACTGTTGGCAGGTTGGTAGCGGTAAAAAATGTCAGTTTGCAAATAAGAGCGATAGCTGAAGTGGCAAAAAAATATCCGAAGGTTGAACTTTGGATAGTGGGCGATGGGCAGGAAAAATCAAATCTAAAATCTCAAATCTCAAAACTAAAACTGGAAAACAACGTAAAATTGCTTGGCTGGCAAAATGATACAGATAAGTTTTATTCCCAAGCCGACGCTTTCTTGTTGACATCGGATTATGAAGGCTGGGGAATGGCGATAGTTGAAGCGGCAAATCACGGTCTGCCGATTATAATGACCGATGTCGGCTGCGCCGGCGAATTGATAAAAGACGGCGAGAGTGGCATAGTTATTCCCGTAAACGATCAAAGCAAACTGGAAGAAGCGATGATCAGAATAATCAATAACGATAGTTTAAGAAAAAAACTGGCGGAAGGAGCCCTTTCAGCCACAAAAAAATTGCCCAACAAAGAAGAAATCCTGTCTTTGTATAAACAAAGCTGGGAGAAAGCGATAAAAAATAAATAAAATGAAACTGCTGATAATAACTCAAAAAGTGGATATAAATGATGATATGTTAGGTTTTTTTCATAGTTGGCTTGAAAAATTGGCCGAAAAAGCCGATATTTTTGTAATAGCCAATTATATCGGGCAGTATGATTTGCCGAAGAATGTAAAAGTTTTTTCTTTGGGAAAAGAAAGAGGGGCTGGCAGGCTGGTAAAAAATTTAAAATATCAATGGTTTTTATTGAAATTATTGCCAAAATCAGACGGCGTATTTTTCCATATGTGTCCGGAATATGTTTTAGGCGCCCATTTGTGGCCGAAAATTTTCAGAAAAAAAACATTATTGTGGTATGCGCATAAATCCGTCAATTGGAAATTAAGATTTGCGGAAAAATTGGTTGATAAAATCTTCACGCCTTCAAGGGAAAGTTTCAGATTGCCGTCTAAAAAATTGGAAATAACGGGACATGGAATAGACATAAATAAATTTCAAATCTCAAAACTGCCTGCCAGCGAGACAGGTCTAAAATCTGATGGAAAATTCAAAATAATAACAGTGGGCAGGATCGCAGAAGTTAAAAATTTGCATTCACTGATAGAAACGGCCGGTATTCTTAAAAACAAAAATTTTAATTTTGAGATTAAAGTTGCCGGAGCGTCGATTTTGGAAAGCGATAAAATTTATTTTGAAAAGCTTAAAAACTTGATTCAAGAAAAAGAACTTGAGAATATAGTTGAATTTGTCGGTCCCATACCAAATAAATACATCGCGGAGTTTTATCAAAGCGGAGATTTGTTTATAAACCTTAGCGATACCGGCAGTTTGGACAAAGCGGTGCTTGAGGCGATGGCCTGCGGATTAAAAATTTTAACTTCCAATGAAGCTTTCAAATATATTTTGCCGGAGGAAAATTTTACAAAAAACGAACCCAAAGAAGTGGCCGGAAAAATAGAAAATTTGTCAAAAAGTGAAAAAAATTATTCGCTAGTTGAATATGTGGACAAGAATCATGGTCTGGATAATTTAGCTGAAAAAATAATTAAACAATTTAGAAATGCTTAATAACGGTAAAAAACAATTAACGGTTTGCTATTTTGGAACTTACACTCCGGAATATAGTAGAAACAGAATATTGATTTCAGGACTTAGAGAAAACGATATAGAGGTTATAGAGTGTCAAACTGTTCGCTGGGGTTTTTTAAAATATATTGATCTGGCAATAAAGCATTGGAAGATAAGAAATAAATATGATGTAATGATCGTTGGTTTTCAGGGCATTCAGGCGGTAATTTTGGCAAAACTTCTGACTAGAAAAACGATAATTTTTGACGCTTTTGCATCGCTATACGATTCAATGGTTATGGACAGAAAAAATGTTAAGATGAAGAGTTTTACTGCCAAATATTATTGGTGGTTGGACAAAATTTCAATGATATTGGCGGATATTATTTTATTTGACACGAATGAGAATATTAATTTTGCGTCAAATGAATTTGGAATAAAAAAAGAAAAATTCAGGAGAATTTTCGTAGGAGCCGATACTGATATTTTTTATCCCGCTAAAAAAGAAAATCATTCAAAAAAATTCAAGGTTTTGTTTTACGGTTCATTCTTGCCCCTTCATGGAATTGATTATATAGTTAAAGCGGCAAAGTTACTTGAAAAAGAAGAAGACATTATTTTTGAAATTTTAGGTTGGGGGCCGGAAAAGGAAAAAATTATAGAATTGTTTAATCACCTGAAGCCACGCAACTTGTTTTTTACCGGAGGAATTGATAAAAAATTGCTCCGAGATAAAATTGTCGAGGCGGAGGCGTGTTTAGGCATATTTGGAAATACAGATAAAACAAAGAGAGTGATTCCAAACAAAGTGTACGAATGTGTCGCTATGCGTAAACCAGTTGTTACCGCCGATACGCCGGCGACAAGAGAACTATTTGAAGAAGGAGAACTTATGTTTGTAAAAGTTGCCGACCACATTTCTTTGGCAAACGCCATAATGACTTTAAAAAATAATAAAGAGTTGGCCGACAATATCGCGCAAAAAGGGCATCAGAAATTTTTGAAGTTTGCCACGCCAAGTGTGCTTGGAAAGAAATTACTGAAAATAATAAATGAAAAACTATGAACATTTTCAAAGGAGTCAATTTAATAAATTTTGATTATAAAGTTTATTGGAAAAACAGAAATGTCAAAATAAGACAAAGGCTTCTGGAAAGAGAAAGAATATTTTTTGATTGGGTAAAGCCAAAAACAAAAGTGCTTGATATTGCTGCGGGAAATTCCGGCTTATTATTTTCACTAAAGAAAGATAAAATGTGCGATGTTCGCGCTTTTGATATTTCTCAAGAAGTGGTTAATGCTCAAAATAATGCGGGAGTCTCCGCCAGCGCAAGAGATGTTTCTAATGATAATTTTAACATTTTAGATAAGTACGAGTTTATAATTTTAAGCGAGATTCTTGAACACTTGCCGCTTCCGGAAATGTTGATGAAGAAAATGGCGGGCAAGTCAGAGTTTTTTCTTGTTTCCATTCCCAACGCCGCTTTTTATAAATTCAGACTGCAACTTTTGTTTGGAAGGTTTTTGAAACAATGGGTTTTTCATCCCTCGGAACATTTACGGTTTTGGAGTCATCGCGATTTTTTAGACTGGGTTGATTCTATGGGCTTTGACGTGGTTAAATACCAAGCGTCAAATGGGTTTGATATTTGGCCGTTTAAGTTTTATAAATATATGCCAAATATGTTTGGGCATCAAATTTGTTATTTGCTAAAACTTAAAAACAAATAGAATAATATAATGAAAAACACGATTGGGGGCGCAAAAAAAATTCTAATTGTCAACACCGTTTCAAGCGAAAGAAAACTTGTTGGGATGGTTATGTGGGGCGCGTGGGCGGTAGCCAGCTATTTGAAGCAGACAATAAATGATTCCGATGTAAAATTTTTGGACGAAAACAATGAGGATGATTTTCGGGAAAAATTTGACGAAATAATAAAAGACAGGGAAGTCGTCGGCTTTTCAATAACGTCCATGCAAATAAAGCACACTTTGCCGTTGGTGAAATTATTAAGGGAAAAGTATCCAAAGATAAAAATAATCGTCGGGGGGATACATGTCATCCTTTTCCCTAATCAAGACTATGGAAATTACTTTAATAAAATAATTACCAGCATTGTTCCCAAGAATTTTTTTTCTTATGATTTATTGCCGGAAAAAGTAAAAGAAACGTATCGGAAAAAAAGAGGCCAGGTTCTAACCGGTTTCAATTGCTCTTATAAATGCACTTTTTGCATAAATAGCGTTATGAACGCCAAGTATGAAGGACTGCCGTTGGAACAGATAAAAAAAGATTTAGATTACGTCATCAAAGAATTTCATCCGCCAAAAATATATTTTAGAGATGAAGATTTTTTCCAGGATATAAACAAGGCAAAGGCTATTATAGATTATATTTTAGAAAAAAATTACAAGTTTAAATGGGAAACCACTTGCAGGACAACTCATTTTATGCCCGGCAGAGTAGATGACGGCTTGCTTAGAAAAATGGTAAAAGCCGGTTGCGTCCAGCTTAGATTTGGCATAGAAACTGGCTCTCAAAAAATGCTTAATTTTTTAAAAAAAGGGCAAACCGTGGAAAAAATAAAATATGCCGTCAAAAAATGCGCGGAGTACAAAATAGACGCCAATTGTTCCATGATGATTGGGATACCGACGGAAACAAAAGAGGACAGAGAAGAAACTTATAAACTTATTGAAGAACTGAATAGTTACGGCAAATATGTTAGTATATTCGGGCCCCAGCTCTATCGTCCTTATCCGGGCGGGTTATTGTATGATGAAATAATAAAAATGGGATATAAATTGCCCACAAGGTTTGATGATTGGGCTGTCTATTACGATACTAATCCGCTGGGTGATATTTTTGACGCGGGCGAAATGGATACGGGGTATCCATGGTTGACCAAAGGAGAGAACAAAACCTTGCCTTATGTCTGGGTAGTGGTTCATTACGGCCTGAATTATTTAAAATCCGGCCAAATTTTGAAAAAATTGATAGGATATTGGTTTTGGATGCATTGGAAATTAAGATGGTTTGATTCGCCCGGCGTGAAATGGGCGATGTTTTTCAGAAAAAAACTTTTTAGAGTTGATTTGCAGGAACAATAATAAAAAAATGAAAAAATATATTTTAGGTATTAATTTGCCGATAAAAGCCAGATGCCACGAATCGGGAGTGGCGTTGATTGACCAAGAAGGCAATGTCATTTTTGCCGCCGCCGAGGAAAGGTTTTCCAGGAAGAAATTGGACGGAGATTTCCCTGTATTGTCCATTAAAAAAATGCTGGAATTCACGGGCGTTAAGAAGGAAGATGTTGAGTATGTGGTTGTCCCTACTATTAATAATGTTGGAAAATTTTTTAGATTTGCCGAGTTTGTTTTTAAAGAAAGATTGGGACACTTGTTGAAACCTATAACTTATAAAAATTTTTATAAACTATTTTTATCGGAAAAAAACGCTTCAAAAATAAAAGACCAGGAAGAACAGGGAGAGTTCAAAATGAAATATTTTTGGAAAGATTTTATAAAAGAAAATTTTCCCAAGGCCAAAATCGCAAAAGTTGACCATCATTTGTCCCATGCCGCCGGAGCCTATTTTACCTCTCCTTGGGAAGAATCCTTGATTGTTACCAGTGATGGGGCCGGGAATTTTCTTTCCTCCATAGTGGCCGAGGGCAAGTCGGGAAAAATTAAAAAAATAGCTAAAACTTTCATTCCTCATTCGGCGGGAGTGTTTTGGGGTAGTGTCACCAAAGTTTGCGGTTTCAAATCAGGCACAAGGCACGGAGGAAAAGTCACCGGATTGGCGGCAAGCGGAGATCCAAATAAATTGATTGATAAATTTAGGCAGGTTATAAGATGCGAAGGCCTAAAATTAAAAGCCAAGGAGGAATTATTCTTTGATTCTGCGAAACTCATACCTGATTGGGGTAATTATGAACCGGAAAGGCTGAAAAAATTCCTAGGCAAATCAACCAGAGAAGATGTGGCCGCCGGAGCTCAAAAAAGACTGGAAGAAGTGATGGCGGAATTGATTTCTAACGCCCTGAACAAAACAGGGTTGGACAAGGTGGTTCTTGCCGGCGGAGTTTTTGCCAACGTGTTGCTGAATCAAAAAATAAGACAATTGCCAAAGGTGGATGATCTTTATGTTTTTCCAGCTATGTCTGACGGCGGATTGGCTTTGGGGGCGGCGCTTTTTTTCCTTTCCGAACTGAAGAGAAAAAGAAGAACGAAGTTGTTTCCCAAAAATTTTGGCATGGTTTATTTCGGACCAAACTATTCCAAAAAAGAGATTGAAGAAGCCTTGAATACAAATAAAATAGTTTATAAAAAAATGACTGAATCGGCGAAAGAAATCGCCAAATTAATTTATGAAAATAAAATTGTGGCATTTTACGCCGGCAGAATGGAATACGGACCGAGGGCATTGGGAAACAGGTCTATAATTTACGCGCCGATAGATCCCACGGCAAACGACTGGCTTAATAAAAAATTAAATCGCAGCGAGTTTATGCCATTCGCGCCGGTAACGATGATAGAACACATAAAGGAAAATTATATCGGCATAACAAACGACCCGTTGGCGGCGAAATATATGACGATAACTTATGATTGCATGGAAAAAATGAAAAAAGAAGCCCCCGCTTGCGTTCACTTAGACGGCACAGCTCGTCCTCAAGTTATAAAAAGAGAAGATAATCCTTATTATTACGATATTATAAACGAGTATTACAAATTAAGCGGTATTCCCACCTTGATAAACACCAGTTTTAATATGCACGAAGAACCGATTGTGGCCAACCCGGAGGATGCCATCAAGGCTTTCCTGGATTCAGGAATTGATTATCTTGTGATGGAGAATTATTTGTGCGGTATTGAAGATAATAAGCGTTTGATAAAATGAAGTTAATCCACCTAACGGCAAAAAAGTTCCAGTCTTTGAGCGCCGACAATATTTATATTCTTAATTTGGCCGAGAAGTTTAATAATCTGCTCGGAAAGGATTATTCCATAGTTGTCGCAAGCAAATTATCGGAACAATTTAAAGATACGGCGGTAATCAATTTGCGTTTGAAAACATGGGAGACTGTTTTTTTAAACTTTTGGCTCCCGTACGTTTTTTATTTTTTTTGGCTGCCATTTTTTATCTTTAAAATAAAATCAACTTCTGATGTCGTTTTTTTTTCCAATGAGTCCTATTTATTATCCTATTTGATAAGATTTAGAAAAATTTTTAAGTTTAAATACAAAATATGTTCCGATTGGCATATGCTTTATAATAATTGGCGAGATAATTATATTGCTTTTAACAGCGAATTTTTAGTGACAACATCAGTAAAGTTAAAAAATTTATTAGTGGAGAAAACAGAAACAAATCTGGGAAAAATTTTGGTCGCTTATGGGGGAGTTGATCCGGATAATTACAAAAATATTGATAAAAACGAAGCTAGAAAAATTTTAAACTTGCCGACTGATAAAGATATTATTGGTTACATAGGCTTTTTTAAAACAATGCATATGGAAAAAGGGATTAACACTATGATAGAATCGTTGAAAAGCCTAAGCGAAAATGAGATAATGGTTTTTATCGGCGGCAAAGATGAAGAAATAAAAGAATATAAAAAAATTGCTAAAGAAAATGGAGTTTTAGAAAGATGCATCTTTGAAGGGCGCAAAGATTTTAAAGAAGTGGTTCTTTATGAACAAGCTTCGGATGTATTGGTGATTCCGTATCCGGACAAGCCGCATTTCAGATTATACGGATTTCCAATGAAGGTTTACGAATATATGGCCAGCCAAAGGCCGATTGTTTATTCCAAACTGGAACTTGCGGAGGAGGTTTTGTCGGATTGCGGTTATGGCTTTATTCCGGATGATCCGAAAGATTTGGCAGAAAAAATAAAAGAGGCGATTGGCGCAAAAGAGGCTGATGAAAAAGTAAAAATCGCCTACGAAAAAGTAAAAAATTACACTTGGCAAAAAAAAGCTGAAAATATTGTCGCATTCATCAAATCAAAAACAAATGTTTAGTGTTTCTTTGATTATTCCAACCTACAACGAAGCAAAAAATATTCCTTTTTTAATAGAAGAGATTTTTGGTGTTGTGGATAAAAGCAAAATAAACCTGGAATTTATAATCGTAGACGACAATTCTCCCGACGGCACGGGTAAAATAGCCGAAGGACTTGCCAGTAAATATCCAATCAGAGTTATCAATCGCGCCGGCAAGCTGGGTTTAGGCACGGCCGTAGCGGAAGGCTTTAAGTTATCGGACAGAGAATACATGGGAGTTATGGATGGAGATATGAGTCATAATCCCGTCATTATCAATCAAATGATTGTTTCTTTGGCTGATAATGACATCGCTATAGGGAGCAGATTTGAAGAAGGAGGCAGTGTGGAAGAAAATTGGGGGTGGCATAGAGTAATTATCGCAAAAAGCGGAAAATTTATGGCCCAAATTATTACCGGAGTGAAAGACCCGTTAAGCGGTTATTTTTTTATGAAAAAAAGCGTGATAGACGGCGTAAACCTAAAAACAAAAGGCTATAAAATACTTCTTGAAATTATGGTAAAAGGCAAATACAAAAAAGTGAAAGAATTCCCGTATACATTTAGAATAAGAAAATATAGCGCATCAAAATTAAATACCAAAGAGTTTTTATTGTTTTTGGGGCAAATAATTAAATATAGTTTTTATAAAGCGATAAGATTGTTTAAAAAATGAAATATTCAGACAACCAAAAATATTGGGATAAATATTGGGACGAGAATAAGAACAAAAAGACCTTTTTTAATTCTCTAGTGGCTTTTGCCAGAGAGTATTACTTTGCCAAATATTTCACTAAATTTATCGCAAAAAATTTTGATATAAAAAACAAAACAGTGTGTGAAATAGGGGCGGGGTCAGGCCTTACTTTGTCTTATCTGAAAAAACTGGGGGCAAGCAAATGTACCGGGATTGATTATTCCAAGGAGGCTGTTGAAATGGCAAAAAGCTCAAATAAAGAATGCGAATTTATTTATGGAGATGCGTTTAATTTGTCGGACATTCCTGACAAACATTTTGATTTGGTTTACTCGCTTGGTTTTTTGGAACATTATAATAAAGAAGATCAAAAAAAATTAATAACCGAGCAGAAACGCGCGGCCAAGGAATGCGTTTTTATAGAAGTTCCTTATGATATTTTTTATTTTCGCTGGCTTTTTGCCATAAATCGCAAATTAGGCAGGACCACAACTTTCAGCGACGAAGAATTGTTTACCAAAAAGACATTCCAAGAGCTGGGACTGAAAGGAAAAAGCAAACTTATGCCAGGGTCTTTTTTCCTTACCACCGGGCACTTTGAATATCTCTAGAAACTTATGACAGGGTTATATTCAGCTGTTTTCTCGCAATAGATATCGGCATATTTTCCTTTCGGAATGCTTCCAATAAATTTTTGAAAGTCTGTTATACTGTTCAATCGCTGGCGAGCTTTATTGATTTCAAATATAGAATATCCAATCTTGCGGATGGTTGAAAGAAAGTCAACAGGATTTCTGTTTAATTGTGTGATTGAATGGGGCGAGAATTCAAAAAACAACAAAGGCAGATGTTTTATAAGCGTGTTCTTCATACCTTCCAGAGCCAGAATTTCAGCTCCTTCAATGTCCATCTTTATTATATCAATTTTTGTGATTTTTTGAGAAACTAAAAAATTATCAAGGGTCGTTGTTTTTACCTGGACGAAAGTTTTTAATTTTTCCGAGCGAATTATGGAATTGTGGCCTTTGTTCTCGTTGGATAAATACAAGTTGGTTAAACCGTTTTTTTCGGCAACGGCTATTTCAAAACAAACCACATTTTTCATATTATTCCGGCTGATATTTCTAGATAGTAATTTAAAAAAATTCGGTTCCGGTTCAAAAGCGATAACCAAGCCCCACTCTCCCGCGAGGCGAGAGGCAATGGTGGTGTAATATCCCAAGTTGGCGCCGATATCAATTATTGTCATATCGGGTTTTACTTTGGAACGAAAGAGCTCCGATTCGTACCTTTCATAAACACCGAGAGCTATTGCCCCTGAAGCGACAGGGTCCGTTCGATCTAGCTCCAGAAAGAAACCTTCTTTAGTTTTAGTTTCTTCCGGTATAACAAATTTTAAAGGCTCTAGACTAGCAAATCAATGCTAAAATCTAGAATATGCCATATAAATTCAGGAGAATTTCCCAAACGAAGGTCAATAAAATTTTGAAGTGTTTTGCCAGC
>Ga0209542_10011543_pt1 | contig 15658 bp, 15 predicted proteins | sample RifCSPhighO2_01_FD_184028 | JGI IMG/M metagenome (GOLD analysis project Ga0209542, IMG submission 184028) | Soil microbial communities from Rifle, Colorado - Rifle CSP2_plank highO2_0.1 (SPAdes) (version 2) | ecosystem: Environmental > Terrestrial > Deep subsurface > Rock core/Sediment ... | reverse complement strand
GGGGGCTCGTTATGCTCCTCTTTATCGTAATCCTCGTCCTCGCGTACTTTTTGTTCGCGATGCCGGCCCCCCAGCCGAGTGATTCGAATAACGGCACGCCAACGACGACGCCAGCGACCGTGACACGCGCAGGTACTCTCTCCGAGAAGGTCGTCATCGTGGCGCCCGCAGCCGGTGCCACGGTGCAGTCGAACTTTACCGTCAGCGGACAGGCGCCGGGGAATTGGTACTTCGAAGCATCGTTCCCCATCGAAGTGCGCGACATGAGTGGCAATCAGCTTTTGAAACTGCCAGCGCAGGCCGAGGGGGAGTGGATGACGACAGAACTCGTCGCCTTCAGCGTCTCTATCACCGTGTCAAATTACACCGGTCCCGCGCTGCTAATCCTTCACCGCGATAACCCGTCAGCACTGCCGGAAAATGACTCGTCGGTCACCATTCCTATCGTTATCCAATAAATCATCGGCGATTGAGGGGGAAAAGCTCCGTGATAGGATGCCTTCATGTCGAAAGGGGATGAGCGTCGTGTGCGTGCCAAAAAAGTCGTTGCGTACCTAAAAAAGCACTACCCCAAACCGAAGACGGAGCTTCACTACAAGACGCCGTTCCAGATGCTCGTCGCGGTCGTGCTCTCGGCACAATGCACCGACAAAGCAGTCAATAAGACCACCGAGACGCTCTTCCGAAAGTACCGAACACCGAAAGATTTTGCGCATGCTGACCTCGCCGTGCTGACGAAAGAAATATCGTCGATACCGTTTTTCCGCAACAAAGCGAAGGCCATCATCGGGTCCGCGCAAAAGATTGAAAAGGATTTCAAGGGCAAGATTCCGCGGACTGTGGATGAGCTCACGACACTTTCCGGCGTTGGCTACAAAACGGCCAACGTCATTCTCGGTGAACTGTATGAAATATGGGAAGGCATCCCAACCGATACGCATGTGAAGCGTTTCGCATACCGACTCGACCTTTCGGACAGTCGCGACCTGACGAAAATCTCACACGATCTCGAAGCGCTCGTACCCAAAAAGGATTGGAAGTATGTGAATAACGGTCTTGTGCTCTACGGTCGCTATGAGTGCCCAGCACGTATGCATGACTGCTCCTCTCATGCGCTGACCACGCTATGGCCAGAGGCGAACAAGCGGTGGATAAAGGCGTGATATGAAAACCATCGTTGACGGATTGGCCGTCGAATACGCGGATGAGGGGCATGGTGGCGTTCTCGTAATGCTCCACGGATGGGGAGACTCTTTGCGCACATTCGACGCTCTCACGGCAGAGCTCGTCGCGACGCATCGCATCGTGCGGCTCGACTTGCCCGGATTTGGCGGGACCGAACGTCCCAAGGGTGCATGGACGGTCAGCGACTATGCTGTGTTTGTAAAAAAATTTCTTGAGAAATTTGGTATCAACACGTACGTCATTGTCGGACATTCTTTCGGCGGCCGTGTTGCTATCAAGGGTGCCGGCAGAGGAATACTGACACCGCAGACTGTGGTACTCATGGCCTCTGCGGGTAACGCGCGGCGGCGTACCATCCGCAACGGCGCGTACCTCGTCGCGGCGAAAATAGGCAAAGGCGTCTCTCTCATTCTCCCAATGCGCGTACGCGAGAGAATGCGAGCACGACTCTATAAAAGTGCTGAGAGTGATTACGATGCTGCCGGTCCCATGAAAGATATATTTCTCAATACGATACGCGAAGACCTCTCAGCCGACGCGACGAACATACAGCAATCGACACTCCTCATCTGGGGTGGTCGGGACGAGGTGACTCCGCTTTATGACGGAAAGAGGCTCGCGGACAGAGTACCGCATTCGAAAATCGTCGTGATACCGCAGGCAGGACATTTTCTGCATCGCGAATACCCGCGAGAAGTCGCGGGACACATACGAAGCATATGAGACGAACATTTTCGCGTTTTTCACCTCGATATACCCGCAGTCTCGTCTACATGCTGCAGGCGAGCGAATACCACGTGCATGACTTTTTGGCGTGGCACAGGCGGGTAAGTGATTTCCGACAGGTGGAAAAAAGAAAATCCATCCAGTGGACCGCAAAAGCGCGATTCTTCTTTGCACTTGGGTGGGCAGTCTCGGTATGTTTCATTGCCGCATCGATCACCGTCCTTCTATGGGTGCCGCTTCAGTACGGCATCATTCTCGCCCTTGCGCTTATGCTCGCAAACGCCTATGCACTTCCGTATGCGCTCGCTGGCGTCGCCTCGCTCGTGTACCGAGTGCAGATGCTCGACGAGAGATATGTGCTGAGGAACGTTGCAAAAAAGCTCCGAGCCCACCGAGCGCTCAAGATAGGGGTCGCCGGAAGTTTCGGCAAAACGAGCATGCGCGAAATTCTGAAAACGGTGCTCGCCGAGGGGAAGAAGGTTGCCGCCCCAGAGGGGAGTTTCAATACACCGCTCGGGATACAATCCTTCGTCGATACGCTCGACGGCGATGAAGAAATCCTCATTTTTGAGCTCGGAGAATACTATCCGGGGGATGTGAAAAAACTGTGCGAAGCGATTGCACCCGATATCGGCTTTATAACCGGTGTCAACGAAGCGCATCTCGAAAAGTTTGGCTCATTGACGAGCACGACCGCAACCATCTTCGAACTCGCTGACTATATGCAGGGAAAGCCGGTCTATGTGAACGCGGAGAATGAGCGCGCGCGGCACGGTGCGCGCGAAGGTCACATTCTCTACTCGCGCGAGGGTGTCGATGGGTGGCGCGTGGAAGATGCAGCGACGACGCTGGAAGGGACCTCCTGCACGCTCGTGAGCGGTTCTATTCGCATTCCCGTGCACTCCAAACTGCTCGGACTCCATGTGGTCGGCCCACTTGGAGCAGCGGGGCACCTCGCATACACGCTTGGTTTTTCTGTCGCTGCGATTGAGAGCGGACTCGCAAAGACACGCCCCTTTCCGCATCGACTCGAACCGCGCACGGACAGAAGCGGCGTAACAACACTCGACGATAGCTACAACGGCAACCCGGATGGCGTCGCCGCGATTATCGAATTCCTCAAAAATCTGAAGCACCGTCGCACGTATGTAACGCCGGGACTCGTCGAGGCGGGAGAGAGCGTGGAGCGCGTGCACCGCGCCATCGGAAAGCAGCTCGCAGGTGCGGGTATCGAGCGCGTGGTGCTCATCCGCAATTCCGTCACGCCATTCATCGCCGCCGGATTGAAGGATGCGAAATATACAGGAGAAGTCATATGGTATGACGACGCGCTCAAAGCCTACGCAGCGCTACCGCTCATGACTGTACAGGGCGATATTGTGGTACTGCAGAATGACTGGCCGGATCAGTATGCGTGAGGGCTCCGCTCGGCCAAGCAGTCCCTGGGTCGCTGTCTGCGCCTGCTGGCGCAGCGCTCCCTCTCGGCTCGTCAGCCTGCGAGAGACCCAGTGACAGCATGACACTCGCTCTGGGGTGAGAAAATGCGTACAATTCAAATCATGAAAACAATTGCAGTTATATTCGGAGGCAAGAGCGCGGAGCACGATGTGTCCATCGTGACCGCACACATTCCCATCATCGAAACCCTCCTCGCTACAGGGGCCTTTGACGTGTGGCCCATCTACATCACCAAAGAGGGAAAGTGGTACGCAGACAAGGCGATGAACGACCTCGCCTTCTTTAAGGACAAGTCGTACATGCAGAAGCTTGCGGGCACGAAGCAGGTACAGCTCTCTTTTGAAAACGGACTCGATATAGTGTGGTCCGGCATCTTCGGAAAAAAGGGGCACATCGATGTAGTCTTTCCGTCGATGCACGGCACATACGGTGAGGACGGCTCGCTGCAGGGAGTGCTTCGCATGGCGGGTGTGCCGTTTGTCGGATGCGATATATTTGGTTCGGCTGTTGCAATGGATAAGGTCCTCACCAAGCAGGTGGTATCGGCAGAGGGTATGCAGGTCGTGCCCTACGTATGGTTTACACGCGCTGCATGGGGAGAGAAGGCGCCTCTGTATCGAGCGGAAATCGCGAAGCTCGGCTGGCCGCTCTTCGTAAAGCCCGTGCATCTCGGCTCGTCCATTGGCATCGCAAAAGTGAAAAATGAACGCGAACTTGAAGAGGCGATAGAAGTCGCACTCCACTTTGACCATAAGGTGCTCGTGGAAAAAGGCATCGAACCGCTTATCGAGATTACGCTGCCGATTATGGGCAACGATGTTTTGCGCACGGCCGAGTGCGAGCGCCCGCTCAACAAAACCGAATTTTTTGCTTTTAAGGATAAATATCTTTCGGGGGGCGGTAAGAAAGGTGGCGAAGGGGGCGTCAACAGCCGCTATAGCGAAGTGCCCGCAGAAATCGGCCCCGAGCTCACGCGCACGATAAAAGACATTGGGATGCGCGTCTACCGTGCGCTCGATTTGGGTGGCGTCGCTCGCGTCGACTTTCTTGTCGATGCGGACACCAAAGAAGTGTACGTCAACGAAGTCAATACGCTGCCGGGCTCTCTCTATCATCACAACTGGAAGAAAGCCGGCGTCTCCAACATGGAACTCGTGACAGGGCTCGTGCGGCTCGCCGAGGAGCGGGCCGATGCGCAAAAATCTACGCAATTTACCTTTGAATCCGACATTTTGCAGAAGGTCGGCGGCCCCAAAGTGCATAAATAGCGGAGCGTTGTGAGCGGCTGGCGAGAGGTATAGGATGTGCCCATGGCAGAAGGCAAGCGCAAGGTCGCGATATTCGATGTCGACGGTACCATCTTCCGCTCGTCACTCCTCATACAGCTCGTCGACAAACTAATCGCAAAGGGCGCCTTTCCCGCAGATGCCCGCAAGGCGTATGAAAAAGAGCATCGCAAGTGGTTGGACCGCGAAGGCGACTATCAGGAATACATCGAAGCCGTGGTCAAAGCGTTCCGCGCGCACCTAAAAGGGGTGCACTACAGTGCGCTCGCTGATACGGCTGAAGAACTCGTCGACGAACAGTGGAAGCGAACGTACCGCTTCACGCGCGATTTTCTGAAAGACCTCAAGTCCAAAGATTACTTTCTCCTTGCGGTCTCTCACTCCCCGAAGACCGTGCTCGACAAATTCTGCCCGAAGCTCGGCTTCAATAAATCATACGGCATCGTCTATGAGATCGGTCCGCAAGACATGTTTACCGGCGCAATCGCCGAGGAGCATATCATTTTCAACAAGGCCAACGTCGTGAAGCGCGCCATCGAGCGGGAAGACCTCACGCTCGAGCATTCGGTCGGCGTCGGGGACACAGAATCCGATGTGCCATTCCTCGAGATGGTAGCGCGCCCTATTTGTTTCAACCCCAATGGAAAGCTCTATCGGTACGCCAAGCGCATGGGGTGGGATGTGGTGGTGGAGCGCAAGGACGTGATATATAGGCTATAAAACGGCATGTTTGCTATAGTGGCGATATGAAAACACTGAAGCGCATTCCGGAGAAGGGCATGATTGCGGGTGTCATCGCTGGCTTTGCCGAATACTTTGTCGTCGACGTAACGGTACTCCGAGTCCTCTTTGCCCTCTTCGTACTGTGCACCGGCTTTTTCCCTGGTGTCATTGGCTACATCGTCGCGGTCGTCATCATGCCTATTGAGTCTCACACCATGCATGAGGTCAAACATGAGTCGGCAGGGGGTGAGCAGTAGCTCGGTCGCGGCATTCCGTCGCGACGTGTGGGCTCACTACCGAGAGAGCGGCAGGCATAATCTTCCGTGGCGTACGACGCGGAATCCCTATCACATCCTCGTTTCGGAAGTAATGCTCCAGCAGACACAAGTCCCGCGTGTCGTCGGGAAATACAAAGAGTTTTTGAAAAAATATCCGACCCTCCGCTCGCTCGCGAAATCGAACCTCAAGGAGGTCTTGAAAGTGTGGAGTGGTCTCGGCTACAATCGGCGCGCGAAGTATCTCCACGAATCGGCAAAAATGATTGTCACGAAATACAGAGGCAGTATCAAAAATGCGACCGCTTCTGCAAAGTTGCCGGGTGTCGGAGCATACACGAATGCGGCGCTGCGAATCTTTGCATTCAACGAGCCCGTCACGATGCTTGAGACAAATATTCGCGCCGCGTACATCCATTACTTCTTTCCGAAAGCGAAAGCTGTGAGTGACCGCGACTTGACACCCTTCGTCGAGATGGCGGCAAGAGGGCAGGACCCGAGAGAATGGCACTCTGCGCTTATGGACTTTGGCGCTCACATGAAGAAACTTCATGAGAACCCCACCGCAAGAAGTGCATCATATGTTATGCGATCGAAATTCGAGGGATCCCTGCGGCAGGTGCGTGGTGAGATTCTCAGGCTCTTGGGTGCAGGCTCGTATGGTGATCTCGCGCTCGCGAAGACGCTCACGCATGATGAACGGCGTGTTCGCGAGGCGTTGCGCGGCTTGATGAAAGACGGACTTGTCGTGAGCGAAAAGGGAAGTTGGCGAATCGCTTAAAAACGAAGGCGGCCACCGGCCGCCTTAACTTGATTACGCCTCAGCACGGAGGAGGTGACGCGGGCTTCGGGAACCGTGCGATGCCCTCGGTAAAATCGGTGAACTCAATCTCTTGGCCCCGCATGCGCGCCGCGTCGGAAATCATTGCGAGCGATTCGCTCAGCTTTTCCTGCCCAATCGCGTCGAAAGATAGGTCGAGCGCTTTCCGACCGCCCAAAGTGAGCACATACAATTTGAAGTGCTCATCGAACCCCTCCGGTTCGCGACCCGTATCAAATCGCATGTCCCAGCCGAGGAGAAACACGCTGACGTGGACAAACCCCGCATATGGGAGATTGGGGCTCCGCCGCATTTCCAGTATCTGACCCATTCGCATCGCAGAGCTCCTGTTCGCTATATGATGCAGACGATAACCGGAGTGACTATAGGTCTTTTCATGGTGCGCGGCAAGAGAAAGCGGCAAGGGATTGCCCTGCCGCATTCACCGTTTCCCACAATCGATTTGCTCGGCTTCAAATCCCGAGCGGACGATAGCCCATGATGGCGGCGCGGATGACTTCCGCCTTCGTCAGTTCGCCGTGTCGTGGTTCGAAACATTCGAAGCCGCAGGCCAGCGCACGCATCCGGCCCATGACATGGATTGTGAACGCCGGATTTTTGACGATGTCTTGAGTGACGACGGTCGCCACACTCCCCAAGCCGACGCTGAATATAAACAGACAGATCATGATGATTCGCAGAATGGCCTGATTTGTCATCGATGCACCCGTTTCAATTGCCTTTATGAGAAAGGCTCACCCTGCATTGACTATATGTTCACGTCTCAGATGCGTCAAATACTGACGACAGCCGGAATGACGACAGGTCTTTTCGTAGTGTGCTGCAAGAGAAAGCGGCAAGGGATCGCCTTGCCGCCTGAACGCCCATTTTTTCGTGGGAGCGAGATTCTCGCTAGTCCCTGACGATGTCCGGACGTTTGCAATTCTTCAGGCTCGTAGCGATGTGCAGTAGGGCCGAGAACCGAACATCGCAATAGTAGTGGCGCTTGACGCGAATCTTCTGGATTTCGTCCGCCGAAAGACCGATTTTCGACAGGTCCACTCGAGATACCGAGACGCCGGCGAAGCGGAACTCCACGCTCCAGATGTCGCGTTGGACCTTGCCGTCGGGCGCTTCGTACTCGGCGGTGCGATATGAGACAACCCGTCCCGGCATCCCCTGTACGTTCGTCGCGAGAAAAAAGTCAGCGACGAGAAACGCGAAAAACGCAGCGATTGCCACCGCGGCAATCACATTGCTAATCTTCTCGTAGGGGTCCGATGACGGCTCCGTGTGAGCCTCTTGTTGAGCAGGCATTGTCTCCTCCTCCGTGAGCGCCTCTGGCGCGTGATTGTTCTATGAGCAAACTACGGCAAGTAGTGGACTCTGTCCAGCCGTTCTTACAAATACAGACGATAAGGTGGTTTTATGCAAAATGTGCTCGTCGTGTCCCAAAAGGAAAGATGGCGCATCTAGAGAAAAACGAAGGCGGCCAGTGGCCGCCTTTCGACACGCGCATATTTTTCGTGTTACCACCACGAGCGCGCTCCGCGCCCCTCGGATGAAATCGGCAACTTGTCGAGAGCCGAATAATCCTTGCGCGGTCCGCCGTTGCGGATTCTGCGCTTACGAATTCCGGCCGCCCGCTGACCAGCGTGCGACTTGTCGTGACTCGTTGGTCGCGCGGGGCGAAGCGAACGATGCATGGACATGTCAAACCCTCCAAAAGACCACGGTCAGATAACCGTAATAGTCGTAAGACTTGATGTCAAATGCTGACAATCACCGGTATGACGATTGGGCGTTTCATCGTGCGCTGGAGGAGAAAGCGGGCGACCGATTCCGCGAGGTCCTCGCGGGCGTTATCGAGGTCGGCAGAGCGCGGATTTTTCATCGAGGTCTCCACGGACTTCCTGATGATGAGGCGTGTCTGGTCCATGAGGTCCTTGTTGTCGCGCAAGTACACAAAGCCGCGCGAGATGATGTCGGGGGATTTGTGGAGTTTGCCGGTGCGTCTGTCGACGGTCGCGACGACGACGCAGAAACCTTCCTGTCCGAGCGCCTTTCGGTCGCGCATGAGGACATCGGAGAGTTCCGAGACGGTGTGTCCCTCGACGACCCGCAGTTCCGAAGGCGCTTTGACCGAGAGCTTCGTTATTTTCTCGCCGCCGGTTATCTCGATGATGGAGCTGTTGTCCGGCACGCAGACATTTCCGGGCTTCACGCCCATTTCGATGGCGAGGTCGGCGTGGACGCGCAACATGTAGTGATAGCCGTGGACCGGAATGAAGAATTTCGGACGAATCTTTTTGTGTATCCACGCAGCCTCCTCTCGGTTTCCGTGGCCGGAGGCATGCACGTCTGATGCGTGGTAGGTGATGATGTGTGCGCCCTGACGGGAGAGATTGTCCTTGAGTTTTTGCACCGCGCGCTCGTTGCCCGGAATCACCGAAGATGAGAGCACGACCGTATCTGTCGGTTGGAGCCGGATGTATTTGTGCGTTTTGTTGCCGATGCGCGCGAGCGAGGCGAATTCGTCGCCTTGCGCTCCCGTGGCGAGGATGATGAGCCGCTCCGGCGGGTAGGAGGCCATGTTTTCGACAGCGACCACGGTGTCGTCTTTGTATTTGATGAGACCGAGTTCGCGCGCTATTTCGATGTTGGTGCGCATCGAACGGCCGTCGATGACCACTTTCTTCCCGTACGTTTCCGCGAAATGGACGACTCGGATGAGTCGTTCGAGGTGCGATGCGAACATCGCAATTATCATGCGGCCCTTTTGGTTCTTGATTATCTCTTCGAGCGTGCGGTACACGTTGGCCTCGGGGATGGACCACCCCGGCTGCCAGACGTTCGTCGAGTCCATGAGGAGCGCGAGGACTTTGCGGTCTTTGAATATCGAGAATTCGCGCTCCTCCTCCTCGCTCGGGACGCCGGCATCGTGTGTGAGCTTGATGTCGCCCGTGTAGACGATATCTCCCCACGCGGTCTCGATGATGATGCCCATACTGTCCGGTACCGTGTGCGTGACACCGAAAAAACGGATGGAGTGTTTGCCGAGCTTGATGACTTCATCCTTTTCGACTTCACGTATTTGCACGGAAGAGCCGGCGAATTCTTCCTGCCGCTTCTGTATCATTTTGCCGGTGAGGCGCCGCGTGTAGATAACAGGATTACCGATGCGGTCGACGATGTAGGGTACGCCGCCGATGTGATCGAGGTGACCGTGGCCGATGAGAAGCCCACGAATGCGGTCGCGGCGCTCTTCGAGGTATCCGGTGTTCGGCAATATGTAATCGATGCCGGGGGTATCTTCTTCGCTAAAAGCAAAACCCGCGTCGAGAATGAAAATATCCTCGCCGATTTCTACGGCGGTCATGTTGCGCCCGATTTCCTCTACGCCTCCGAGCGGTACGATGCGTACCACATCGGCCGACGGTGGGGGAATATGGACACTCGCGGGCTTGCCGCTTGGTCTCGGCGCGTGCTCGAGACGTGTCTTGCCGCGGGGCGGCCTTGGGCGGCCCATTCCTCCACGGTGCGACATGCGCCTTCTCGGCGCTCCTTGCCCGCCTTTTTGCGGTCGGCGTGGTGCGCCGGAGCGTGACTCGGGGGCACCGCCTTTGCCGCGTCCGCCTTCAGCGGGCACAAATGCGCCTCCCATATTTGAGAAATGTTGATCTGCCATAGTGAATTTCAATCTGTAAATATCTCCCAGACACGTTCGCGATCCGTATACCACGTATACGCACCGAGGAAGCGTTCTCCCGGAGTGGTCAGCGTCGTGAGCGATACACCGAAGAGGTCCTGCGGAACGATGTACAGGAAATCCGGCGCGAAGAGGAACACGGCCGGCATATCCTCGCGGACGATTCCGGCGAACTGGTCGTAGAGCGCGCTCCTCTCACCGCTCTCGGTGGTCGCACGTGCTTGCGAAAGGAGTGTATCAGCTCTTGAGTTTGCATACAAGGAAAGGTTGAGACCCGGATCGTTGCGCTGGGAAGAGTGCCAGAACGCAAAGAGATCGAGCTCGCGGCCGACAACTTCGCCGAACAGTATCGCGTCGTAACTGCGCGGGCGTATGACCGCGGTCTGTAGCTCCGAAAGCGGATAGACCTGTACGCCGACTTTGATGCCGGCTTGCCGCCATGCGGTCGCGACAGCGTCCGCTGTCGCGGTGAGTTCCGTCGAATCGGCCGTGGAGAGTGTAAAAGAGAGCTCCCGCCCGCCCTTTGTCCACGACTGTGCCGCTTCGTCATACTTCCACCCGCCGCGGGCGAGTATTTCGCGTGCGCGGTCGATAGTCTCTTGTGTATAGGCGGTCGAGATAGTCGACGACGCTGCCTCTCGTGGAGGCGCATCACTTAGGGCGACCACCGAGAGAGGTGAGTCCAGCGGTGTGCCGAATCCTTTCAGAACCATCGAGACGAGACGCTCTTTGTCGATTGCGGCATCGAGAGCGGTCCGCGCGGCGGAATCGGCGAGTACCGGCGCGTGGCTTTGGTTGAAGAACACGCCAAATACACGCGGCAATGGCGAGCTGATGACCCGTACGTCGTCGCGGAGACTCGCGGCGACATCTTCTGCAGAGAGACCGGCGACCGCGTCGACCTCGCCGTCTCTAAAGGCCTCGACGAGTGCATCTTTACGAGGGTAGAGCAGGAAGGTAATGCGCGAGAGATACGGCGCGCCGAGCGCGAAATCATCGAAACGCTCGAGGTCATAGCGAATTGCAGCACCGGTCGAATCCGTCGAGAGTCCCTCGACAGCGAACGGCCCGCTGCCCACGGGGTGTACGTTGAGGGAATTGAAAGGAAACTCGTCATCAGAGGTGTCTTTCCACAGATGCTCGGGCAAAATGCCGAGGGTCGTGTTTTGTATAAACGGTGCGTACGGACGCGGAAGCGTAAAAATAATCGTGTGCGTGTCGGGGCTCGAGATAGAGACGCCCTCCCAATCCGCTCGATGCGGACTTTTTATCGCGGGATTTTGCGCCTCACGCACGGTAAAGAGCACATCTGCTGCTGAGACGGGTTTGCCGTCATGGAAACGCGCATCTTCGCGGAGATGGAATGTATAGACGGTGCCGTCGGGCGATATCTCATAACTTGTGGCGAGATCGGGAACGACAGAGCCATCGGGCATTGCACGGGTAAGTCCAGAAAAGACGAGCGCTGCGATGTCGCCATCCGCTTGCGACATCGTGAGAACCGGATTGATGAATCGCGCCGGACCCACAATGCCTTCGACGAGCGTGCCGCCTTGTGACGGGACCTCTTCCGAGATGGTCGCGTTTGCACCCACGAGAAGCACAAACGCGCTTCCTGCGAGCAGTATCGTAAGAACGTAGAGCACGAGTCGCTCAGAGGGCGAGAGGGAGCGGGTAACGTTGTTGAGCGAACTCAATGCTGTCGAGCCACGCACGCGAGCGAGCGCTCTGAGCGCGGAGGCAGATTTGTCTGAGTAAGAATCTAAATCCATGATGCGGCGCTCGCGCGCCTCGCACATTCGCCTCAAGCGAAAGCGCGCCTTAGCTGATTAACAAATTCACGAACGCTGACAGTGCAAACAGGACGCCGAGCACGATAGTGGCGCGGAAAAGAGTCTTTTCCAAGCCGCGGCGCGTATGGAAGCCGGACGAAAAATTGTCGGCCCCGAAAGCCCCGCCGAGGGAAGAGCCAGTGCGTTGCAATACGACAGCAACGATGATGAGCGCGGAGAGCGCTATCTGCACGTAGGGCAGTATCCCTTGGAGGAAAACCATCTCGGGCATCCTACCAAAGCAGCCCTTGGAAGTCAAAAGGTAAAGAGCCCCCTCCTTGCATAGCCGGCCACAGTTAATGTATATTGTGCCCGTCGCTCAGAAATCTGTTTTGGGCAAATCTCAACGTTTTTTATTAACCTAGCTATATTTGATATGGCAAAAGATACCAAGGGTTCGAAAATCAATCTCGTTCCGCGCGGGGACAGGGTACTCGTGAGGCGCGAAGAAACGCCGGACCACAAATCGCCCGCCGGCATCATCATTCCGGACACGGCGAAAAAAGATAAGTCAAAAATAGGCGTCGTCCTCTCGATAGGTGCGGGCCGCGTCAACGACGACGGCAAACTCGTGCCGATGGATATCAAGATCGGTGCAAAAGTCATCTTCAACGCAGGATGGGACAACGAAGTCGAGTTGGCCGATAAGGACAACGAGTATTTTCTCGTCCGCGAATCAGACATCCTCGCAGTAATAAAATGAGTGTTTTCCATCACTATTTTCTACTAACTACTAACTACTAACTATCCTCTATGGCAGGCAAACAGGTAATTTTTGACGCAGAGGTCCGAGCCGCTCTGAAGCGCGGTGTCGACATCGTCGCCGGCGCAGTCCGCGTAACGCTCGGCCCCAAGGGCCGCAACGTGGCGCTCTCCAAATCGTGGGGAGGACCGACAATCACCAATGACGGCGTAAGTATCGCCAAGGAAATAACCCTTGAAGACAAATTCGAGGACATGGGCGCGTCCATCGTTAAAGAAGTAGCGAACAAGACCAACGACAAGGCAGGAGATGGAACGACGACAGCGGTCGTGCTCACGCAGGCAATCGTCTCCGAAGGTCTGAAACGCACCGCGATGGGAGCCAACGCCATGGTAGTGCGCCGCGGCATTGAGGCGGCGGCACGTCATGCAGTTGAAGAGTTGCGCAAAATGGCCAAACCAATCAAAGGCAAGCAGGATACACGGCAAGTCGCCACTATTTCTGCCGAGAGCGAAGAGCTCGGGAAAACAATTGCTGACATCGTGGAGAAAGTCGGCAAAGACGGCGTCGTCACGGTGGAGGAATCGCAATCGCTCGGCATTGAGAGTGATTTCGTCGAAGGCATGGAGTTCGATAAGGGATACGTGTCGGCGTACATGGTGAGCAACGCCGAACGCATGGAGGCGGAAGTGAAAGATGCCCCCATCCTCATCACCGATAGAAAGATTTCGACGGTCAAGGACATTCTCCCGCTCCTTGAAAAAGTCGCACAATCCGGCAAGAAAGACCTCGTCATCATCGCAGACGATGTCGACGGCGAGGCGCTTGCCACGTTTATCGTCAATAGACTGAAAGGCGGCTTCAACGTACTCGCGGTGAAAGCCCCCGGCTACGGAGATAGGAAGAAAGAAATGCTCGCCGACATTGCAATCACCGTCGGCGGACAGGTCATCTCTGAAGACCTCGGTATCAAGCTCGAGACGGCAGAACTGAACATGCTGGGCCGCGCCCAGCGGATTGTCGCGACGAAAGACTCGACCATCATCGTCGGTGGAAAGGGCAAGAAGTCCGAGATTGAGGCTCGCGTCGCATCTTTGCGCGCGCAGGTGGATAACACCGATTCGAAGTTCGACAAAGAGAAACTGCAGGAGCGTATCGCAAAACTTTGCGGTGGCGTAGCAGTCATCCGCGTCGGTGCGGCGACAGAGACCGAAATGAAATATCTGAAAGACAAGATTGAAGATGCAGTCAACGCGACGAAAGCCGCCATGGCAGAAGGCATCATCCCCGGCGGTGGCTCCTCGCTCGCGAAGGTCGCTCACATTCTCGGCAAAAAAGTGAAGACAGACGCGCACGATGAATTCACGATTGGCTATCGCATATTGCTTTCTGCACTTACTGCTCCGCTCATGCAAATCGCAAAAAATGCCGGCCGCGAAGATGGCGCGGTCATTTTGCAGGAGGTCGTCAAGAAAGGCGGCGCGTACGGATTCAATGCAGCAGCCGAGGGCGACGAAGAGACAATCGTCGACATGTATGAAGCCGGCATCATCGATCCGGTCAAGGTAACTCGCTCCGGCGTCGAGAACGCGGCGTCTGCTGCGGCGGTGCTCCTCACGACGGAAGCCGCGGTTGCAGACATTCCCGAAGATAAGAAAGCACCAGCGGGTGGTGGTGGTGGGGGTATGGGGATGGGGGAGGATTACTAGCTCGGCAGCGACGGCAAAAGACACTTCCCCTCGAACGCCCTTCCACAAGCGGCCGCCCGATGGGCGGCCGCTTCTCGGTACACGCTGGTATGATTGAGTGATGCAACGCGCACGTTTCGCGGCACTTTTTCTTTGCGTCGCAACGCTCGTGCTCACGGTGGCAGTCGCATATGGTCAGGAGATTGAGAACGCCGGCGACGAGGCCAACGAAACATGCAAAGACTGGACGCCGGAGAAGCCGCAGCTGAAATGCATTACGACCGTGGAGGGTGTAAAAAATCCCGTGGAAGGTCTCTGCGCGATGAAGGAGAATAAGCCATCGTGCAAAGCCATCTCGTTTTTCGATGTCGACGGTAAAAAATATTTTTTCAATTCGAGCGACGGAACAAGCGTCGCACAGGATATCCCGACGCCGACCAGAACGAACGACATTGTGCAGCTTGAGCCGCACAAGCTCACCGACCCGAATACTCCCTCGGTGCAGTCGGCGCAGACAGAGCCGGATACGAAACTTCCCGAGACACAACCGAGCACGCTGCCCCCCTCTGCACAAAATGTCGCAGAACAGATAGAGCAAGCAGGAAAAAAAGATGGGGCATTTTCTTCAGTCACGGCGAAAGTCAAAGAGTGGGTTGGCGATAGCGCGCTTGGGCAGTGGCTCAATCCCAAACTCGGAGGGGAGCAGGCAGAGCTCAGCGGCGGACTCCTCGGTGAGAATGACACCGCGTTTCTCAATGACTCATCCGCTGCACAAAATCCAACGCCGCAGACTTCTTTTAGCGGCAGCACGTTTGCGGGTGAGACAGCCACGCTCGCGACGGAAAGCTCTGTGTGCGGCACGCTCTGCACCGCACGTGGCTACTTGTCGAGCGCGTGGGATACCGCGATGACGGGAGCGAGCGAACTCTTTGGCGTCTCTTCCGCCGTGGCCAAGCCATCGATGGAACTGCAAGCTTCAAAACCGGACATCATCGGGCAGGAACGATTTGATATCACCGGATATCTACCGTGCACCAGCGGTTCATGCAGCATGCAGGGCGGATTGGAGAGTGCGAGGAAAGGACCGGATGGACTGGCGCTCGTGCGTACACTCGACGATTGGCGACTGGGAAAATCCGATTACGTTACTGCTGCATCCGATCCATCTAGATATGGCGAGACGTATGTCGCCAGAGAATTTACATATAGAAGTCCTTTGGACGGCAAAACGTACACGCTGAACAATGTCCCCA
>Ga0209542_10011539_pt1 | contig 15661 bp, 10 predicted proteins | sample RifCSPhighO2_01_FD_184028 | JGI IMG/M metagenome (GOLD analysis project Ga0209542, IMG submission 184028) | Soil microbial communities from Rifle, Colorado - Rifle CSP2_plank highO2_0.1 (SPAdes) (version 2) | ecosystem: Environmental > Terrestrial > Deep subsurface > Rock core/Sediment ... | reverse complement strand
AGCTCGTTTCATATCCGCGGCAAGCCGCGGGGTATTCAACCCGATTTTACCGGCACTGCGCTCGGAAACGAAAGTAAACTTTCGTTTCGCTCACTTCGTTTGGTAATAAAAAATATTGGTTCAAATCATTACAATTTTACATTTTGCATTGTGATTTTGATTTTTGATATTTTTTACATTCAGACTAAAATGTGCCACGGTGTGCTGAAAAGCAGCACGGCTATCAGGACGAAAAAGAAGAGGATTCTTGCCACCGCTTTTTTGAGCGATAGCTTCTTGCGAAAGCCATCCAGCGCAATGTCCCAGATAACAAAAAAGAAAATAAGAGCTACTGCTCCGGTCGTCAGATAGCCAAACGGCCAGAAACTCATCACCCAAGCCATCTCCCCCATGATAAGACCGAGGAGTACGCTATACAAACGCATGCGCTGACGCTCTTGATTTTCCACACCAAGAAAGGTTTCGTAGCTCGTCAGCGCCGTGCCGAAAAAATAGATGAGCATCAGGCCCCAGAGAGGAAACGAAAAATTGAGATAGAACCCGTATACTCCAGCATAAAAAAAGAACATCGCTGCCATCGCTGCAGAATAGAGAAAAGACTTGGCAGTCTTGTCTTCTGGCGCATGCCGAAGCCGATATATCCCCAGGAGCGCGAAATAATACATGACAGCGCTCAAAACGACGAACATCTGGCGCTGTGCCGGATGATCGATGAGAGAGAGAAGCGTCGGCGCCACGAAGGAAAGCAGTCCCGGTACGAACGCATCTGTATAACGCTTGGTGATCCGCCTGCTCGCAATGAGCGAAATGATAACGAGCGGCAGAATGGAAAAAATATACCAGCTCCACGATGGAAAGATCGGATTGTCTGCGATCACCTCCAACCCCAGACCAAAAATAACACTCCACAAAAAAACGGTAAAATGGAAAATCATACGAAAAAATGGAAAATGGAAATATCAAAATGAAAAATGATCTGTCTCGCCCGCCTAGACGTCGAGGCTGGCTAAGCCTTTGCCAGGACGGACAGATAAGAATTCAAAAATGAACAAATTCTAGAATCGCCTTGAATGAGAGCTTTTACACTTTACATTGTCCGCCTCGGCTTGACCTCGTCGAGACGGGTCATTTTGATTTTTGATTTTTTAATTTTGATTTTCTAAAGACAATTTTCCCCTTCTCAATGACAGCTGCGATACCCTCTCCACTGTGCACTTTTTTCTCCAAAATTTCAAGTGCCAGCGGATCAAGGATGCTATTCTGAATCACTCGCTTGAGCGGACGAGCCCCATACAAATGGTCAAATCCGGTTTTCGCAAGATAGTCCCTGAGAGGAATCGAGAATGCGAGAATGATATCGCGCACCTGGAGACGCGAGGCGACCTTCTCCAACTGCACATCGACGATATGGCGCAACACCTTGGGCGTCAGCGGATGAAAGATGACGATTTCATCGATACGATTCAAGAATTCGGGTCGGAATGTCTCGCGCAGACTGGACAGGATGTGTTCGCGGACTTCCTCTTCGGACAACGCGCTTTCCTCGCGCTCTTTATGTTTGAACCCCAGATCCCGCGCACGCACCAAGATTTCCGAGCCGACATTGGAAGTCATAATGATCACCGCATTCTTGAAATTCGCCACGTGTCCCTTGGCATCCGTCAGCCGGCCATCATCGAGAATCTGCAAAAGAATATTGAACACATCCGGATGAGCTTTCTCGATCTCATCGAACAAGACGACACTGTACGGACGGCGGCGGATGGTTTCCGTCAGCTGGCCTCCTTCTTCATACCCGACATAGCCCGGCGGCGAACCGATCAGCTTGGCTATCGAGTGCGACTCCATATATTCCGACATATCCACTCGCACAAGCGCTTTCTCATCGTCAAAGAGAAACTCCGCCAATGCCTTGGCCAGCTCGGTTTTCCCGACTCCCGTCATACCGAGAAAGATGAACGACCCGATCGGGCGCGTCTCTTCGGCCAGTCCGGCCCGCGAACGGCGGATGGCATTAGACACTGAAACGATTGCCTCATCCTGGCCGATAACGCGCCCTCTCAAGGCCTCTTCCATATGGGCGAGCTTGGCTGCCTCTTTTTCGAGTATTTTCGCGACTGGCACGCCCGTGGAACGCGATACCACGAGCGCGATATCCTCATCCGTGATCTCTTCTTTGAGAATGAAGCCGGTTTTTTGCAGGGCTTCGAGTTTTTTCTCCTCACTCTTGATTTTTTTCTCTAGTGCCGGGATTCTGCCATAACGGATTTCCGCCACGCGATCAAGTCCGCCCTCCCGCTCCGCCACTTCCGCCTCTCCCTTAAGCTTGTCTATCTCCGCCTTGTGTTCACGAGCCACCATAATGAGACCGCGCTGCGATTTCCATTGGAGCGACAGTTTCTGCGAGCGCTCTTTCAGCTCCGAAAGTTCCCGATTGATGGCTACGATTTTTTTCCCAGTATGGCCATCCCCTTCTTTCCCCAAGGCCCGCTTTTCGATTTCCAAACGACGGATGTTCCGCTCCAACTGGTCGAGATCCGTCGGCATCGAATCGATTTCCATCCGCCTAAGAGACGCCGCCTCATCGATCAGGTCGATCGCCTTATCCGGCAAGAAACGTTCCGTGATATAGCGCCGGGAAAGCTTCACGGCCGCGATGAGCGCATCATCGGTAATCTTCACGCCGTGATGCAATTCATATTTTTCTTTGATGCCACGCAGGATGGCAATCGCATCTTCTTCAGAAGGCTCGCTCACATACACCGGCTGGAAACGCCGTTCCAATGCCGCATCTTTCTCGATATATTTCTGATATTCTTTGAGCGTCGTCGCGCCGATCGCGCGTAACTTGCCTCTCGAGAGCGCCGGTTTCAGCATATTTGATGCGTCGAGGGCTCCTTCCGTCGCGCCTGCTCCGACAAGCGTGTGCAACTCATCAATGAACAGGATGAAACGATCAGCCGCATGTTCCACTTCTTTCAGTATCGCCTTGAGGCGTTCTTCGAATTCGCCGCGGAATTTCGCCCCGGCCAAAAGCGCCCCCAGATCGAGAGAGACGACTTCTTTGTTCTTCAGGTTCTCCGGTACATCGCCGGAAATGATGCGCTGCGCCAATCCCTCGGCAATGGCTGTCTTGCCGGTACCGGCCTCGCCAATGAGCACGGGATTGTTTTTGGTGCGCCGCGAAAGTACCTGCATCACGCGACGAATCTCCTCGTCGCGGCCGATAACCGGATCAAGCTTTTCCTCGCGAGCCAGTTTGGTCAGATTGACTGCATATTTCTCGAGCGCCTGATAGGTCTGTTCCGGTTCCTGGCTTTCCACATGGCTTGCGCCGCGGACTTGCGACAGGATTTTCAGCACGTCATCATACTGTATGCCGGCCGTTTGGAGAAGCGTCTTCGCCTTGCTCCCCACGACGAGCACCGCGAGGAGCAGATGCTCTGTCGAGACAAAACTATCCCCTATTTTTTCCATCTCCTTCTCTGCGCCGGAAAATACTTGCGCCAACCCCGACGAGAGATAGAGCTGGCCGAGGGCTCCCGTTTCCGCCCGCGGAAAATGATCGATTTCATCGAGTATCCGACCCTTGATCTTTTCCGCATCGATCTCGAGCTTCCCGAAAATCACCGGCACGATAGAATCCGTCTGTGCCAAGAGCGCATACAGAAGATGCGCGATATCCAGCTGCGGATTGCCGCGCGACAGGGCGATTTCCTGCGCATTGCGCAGCGCCTCTTGGCTTTTGGTTGTGAATTTGTTGATGTTCATAGTTGAAAAAGAATCAAGAATTACGAATCAGAAATCATGAATGAATACGAGAACAAAAACCGTAATTTTTATAGTACGCCACCTTCGTCTCAAATATACCACCAAATCAAAAAGTTGGCAATCTCACACCGAGAGTGCCAACAAAAGAAATCATGGGTTACGAAAAGAGGCTTGATGAAGCCTCTTTTACATGATACATGATACGCAATACCTGATACTTTTTCATTTGCGCTCTTCCAGTTTCACCTTCACATCCTTCGTTACCCCCTTGTGCGATACCTTGAGAGTAATCTCATCACCCACATTGTACTGGCTGATGAGGTTGCTCAGCGGATGGGCATCATCGATCTTCGTCCCGTTGATTTCGAGGATGATGTCGTTTTCCACCAGTCCCGCTTTATCAGCCGGTGATCCGGGAATGACGGCGAAATCTGTCATCCTCTGGCCGCGCAGGATGAGGGCGCCGTAATTATAAGGCAGATTGTTTTCTTTCTGAGCCGTATCATCCAAGATGATATAGCGGACGCCTATGTAAGGAACGGAAATTTTCCCCGTCGTCCGCACTTGCTCCACGATGCGCTTGACCTGGTTGATAGGAAGCGCGAAACCGATGTTTTCCGCGCCCTGAGCCATCGCCACATTCACACCGATGACAGCGCCGGAAAGATTGAACAGCGGGCCGCCGGAATTGCCCGGATTGATGGCGGCGTCCATTTGGATGACATCCGTCAGTTGCTCTTCTCTCTCACCCATGCCCGAACCGGCAGAGACGCTCCGTTTCAAGCCGGAAACGATGCCTTGCGTCACTGAATTCGCGAATTCGCCCAAAGGATTGCCGATGGCAATGACGGTTTGCCCAACTTTGATCTGATCGGAATCGCCGATGGTCAATGCAGGGAAGGAATCACCCGCTTCGCCCGAGACTCCACGAGGCGAGCCCTCTATCTTCAAAACAGCGATATCGTTGCTCGGATCGCGAGCCAGCACTTTGGCCGGATATTCCTTGCCGCCGCTCAATATGACCGTGTAGTCCGCCTGCTCGTCCGCCACCACATGCTTATTGGTAACGATCAGTCCGTCTTCGGATATGAAGAACCCGGAACCGCTCCCGATTTTCTGTTTTTCCGTCTTGCCCGAGTCTGCGCTCCCGCTCCCCTGATCCTCTGCATTGAACGGGTCGAAGAAAAACGGGAAGCTGCCGCCAAACGGATTGCCATAAAAATTACGCACTTTCGGCACATCACGGCTTATGACGATACTCACCACGCCAGGAGAATTCTTTTCTACCAGATCAGTCACGGTCTTGTCTTCCGTCACTACGGCTGATTCTGCGGACTCTCGTGGAGCAATATTTTTCTCCCCCACCGGCGTCTGCTTGAAATATTTATTGACAACGACTGGCGACAGCAAACCGCCAGCAAAACCAAAAACAGCGGCTACGATAAACAGAGCGACGAAACGCCCGCACCCGGATGCGCATACCCGTATTTTTTTTCCAGCCTCTCGAGAACTGGATTCCATAGATGATGGAGCTTGTATAATTTCCATAAAACAAATATTTCACAATTTATATATTTTCAAGAAACGGGCTCTCTTCTGTATGTCGGGATTCTTGCCCTTACCTTACCTTTGAATGCGATCGTGTCGGCTAAAAGAAGAAGGCGGCATCACCGTCTGTCTTCTCAAAAAGATTTTTTTCAAAATCGCGAAGCTCCTGCTTGCGGAATTCCGCGCGCGCTTCCGCCGCATTCCACTCATATTCCGGAGACAAAATGAGTATCGACAATCCGCGCATCTTTTCTGACAGGAAATCAGCAAAAGTCATTTTGCGCGCGAAAATCTGCCTCAAACGATAGAGTTGTTTGGTGTCCTCTTTCTTGATCTCCTCTACTAAGAGAATATGAAAGCCCAAACCGCTCTCTACCACGTCTCCCGGCACTCCGACTTTCTGCAGCATCACGCTCTGGCGGAGTTCCGGCGCGAGATCTGCTGGCGCAAACCAGCCCAAATCTCCTCCGTCTTCTGCTGTCCGCCCCGCCGAATACTGTTTGGCAGCATCGGCAAAGGACTGGCCGGAGAGCAGCGCGTCCTGAGCCAGGCGGATCTTCTCCAACGCCTTTGATGCGGCATCTACCTCTTTGGCAAAACTGGCTTGCAGTTTTTCCTGATAGAGGCTCGGCATCACTACTTTTTCTTCAAAATCCGCAAGTGTCCAGCCATACAGACGCTCCAGGTCTTTTTTCACTTCTTCGCCGCTGCCGTATTCCTCCAATTTTCGCGAAACACCCTGCGCCGCCTCGTTTTGACTCACCTGGATCCCCCTCTCTTTCGCCAAACGCTCGATGGCTTCATCCTCAATCATCTTATTCAATACTTCTTTCTCGCGCACCTTGAAGCGCTGCTGCCCCTCTGCCGTAGAAAAATCCACGCGCAAGCCGATTTTCCCGAAATCTTGCGCTTCATAAAAACGCCTGACGGAGGCCATATTCTGGGAGAGCGTCCGATAGGTGATGCCACCTTTATAACTCACGATCGCTATCGGATACGGCAGGGCGCTCTTCAGACGATCGACAAAAGCGTTCGGCTGGGAAACGGCGTACACTGCTACGAGGCTGGCCGCAAAAATGAGAACAAAAACGATGAGCGCCCCGTACACGAGCGTACTCACACGCACCTTTTTCAAAAAGTTTTGTACTTTATTAGGCATACCCGGTAGTGAAACTTTGAATAATTACAATGAAACTTGTTGTCTTATTAACAATCCTTTAAATTATGTATATATTCCCCGATACATACAGCCTTGTTTTCTGCTTTCGAAGTTCTACTACCGGGCATAGACTCATTCAATTAAACCAAAAAATACTTTCCACCATTTTTTATAATTCGCCATATTCTCATTCTCAGTATTGTTGCCAGATAAAATCGATTGTTCATCTTGAGCAGCGCCTGTTACCTCTTCATATCCTGGCGCCAGCCTCGCCGCCCGCTCCACCGAATCGAGGCGAGAGTCTAGGCGGGTCGGTTTCACTCCCACGACGATTTCCTCTGTTTTTTTCAGCCCAAGCTTTTTCTTGGCCTCCTGCTCACGAAAATCGTCCGTAGCGAAATAACGGATCCTTTCGGAAAGCGTCTCATTTTCACGACTTATCTTGGCAGCCTCGGTTTGGAGCGTATTGATTTCCTCCTGAATGCGGCGGTTTCTCTCGATCTGCTTGGAAGAAACGTAGAGCACCCAGCCGATGAGGATGAGCACTGCCGCAATCACTGCCCTGAGCCACCATTTGCGTTGCGCCATACCCGGTGGTACTACTTCAAATGAATTAAGATAACTTTGTTTGTTTTCTATACCTTATTAAATTCTCAAATCTTAGTTACCAAATAATACCGTAGAAGAACTTTTTTGAAGTTGTCCCACCGGACATAGGTTAGTAAAGAAAAAGCGGAGCCAAGAGAAACGCTACCATCGATATCGCCACGAAAATCGATACGATCACCCACATCCGATAGATTCTCTTGTGCCGTTTCTTGAAACTCATATTTTATTCTATCATTATCGATTTCTTCCATCATACCAAAAATATCCCCCTGAAACAAGAAAAGCTATAGGCACCTGTATGATTGGCACACCCTTAGGCCTTTTGGCTGAAAGGAACCTTAAATAATTTGTATCCGTCAAAATTCTCTATCATATTTTTCACTCTATTCTCTCAAATATCTTCACTCCCGTATTTTTCTTATTACCATATAATATTATATGGTAATATGTGAACACCGATAAAAACAGGCTTTACTCAAACAAACTTCGGAATATTTCTTTCATCAGGCGATGTTCTGGATACCGATCTAATGGACTTCTTTTCCTCTTGGCACGACTTACAGTCTCTTGTCGTTGATTGGGAAGCCGCAATAACTCTTTGGCGAGCCAGCTATCTCTCGCAGCATCTCCGGTATGCAGCCATTCTTCAATCTTCTCCATAGTGCGGAAACCCACTTTCAGCCTTCTGCGAAGGGTCTCCTGTGTTTCAACATTCTGCAAGAGGGCTTGAGCTACTTGAATGCGGCGGGCAAACATGAGCGCCTCGCTCGGCGTCATAAGCCTGAGAAGCACGTCAATGATCTGCTGTTTCTTTTTCAAACGGAATATCATTTCAAGAAAGTTCTCCACGATACATTTCCGCTCAGCTTTTGAAATAGAATGAATTTTCACTTTTGCCATAGATATCCTTTAATACCTCCTTTCCTTCTCCATCTTACCATATAATATTATATGGTAAGATTTACTTTTCTTTTTTACTTCTCTTGAGAATTTTGACTATTCCTTGTTCGGCATCCACCTCCACCAGATCCCCGTCTTTCAAGATTTGCGTGGCGATTTTGGTGCCGATGACACAGGGCTTATTAATTTCTCTTGAGATAATAGCGGCGTGGCAGAGAATTCCACCCATATCCGTTACAATCGCCCCTGCTTTATGCATAAGAAGAACAAAGTCAGGCGTCGTCATAGGTGTCACAAGAATATCGCCAATCTGCATTTTATAAAAGTCGTCTGTAGCAAGAATAATACGCGCCGAACCTCTTGCTTTTCCCTTATTTCCAGTTTGTCCGTGTATCACCGCTGTATCTTTCTCATAATTTGGAAGAAAGTTCTTATTCAAAGCCTGCACTATATCTCGATCATCAATAATCCTGACACGCGAATCTAAGTCAAAATACATAAACCAATTATCATTTTTTCTTTTCTTGATTTTTTTCCGAGCCTGAGGAGATATATTATCCCCTTCAAAAAGTTCTTCTGGGACAAGATGCAGCAGTTCTCGGTCAGAAACAGAATTTTTCTTTGCGAAAGAAGAAAGAAACGGCAAAACTTTATTTTCAAACATGGAAGAGTATTCCGCGCCAGCTTGCCTAAGATAAGCGATACATCCGGCTATTTTCGCGGTTTTTTCAAATGAAGATGGTACTGGAAAAAACACTTTCCCCCTTTCTTCTTCTTTGAGATATATCATCTGCTCAAGAAGCTTTTCCAGTGAAAACTTTTCTCCTACCCAATTGAGTATTTGAATCCATTCATACTTTTTGATATGGTCACCAAATATTTTTATCATTTTTGGCGAACCTCCAATGGTCTCTATCATTTGTGGAATTTTTTTCGGCTTATCCTGCCACAAGCCATTCCTTTTAAGAATGCCCTTAAGCTTCTTTGCCTCCATTTTTTGATCTACCAGAGGCGTGACTGGCTGAATGATGCAACCAGCAATACGATCATCCGGGATTCCTGATTTGTCCGCTTGCGCTTTTAGAATGCTCCCAAAAGATTCAGAAAACATCCATCCCAAAGCCCAATAAAACATCAACCGTTTGGCTTGCTCAATGGCCGCAGTTAAGGATTCAGATAATGGCTTCTCTCTATTAGCCAGCGCATCAGTAAAACGTATTCCAGATCGAAATTCCTCATCAGCATATCGAACTATATGATCAAAATAAGCAACATCGGCATCATCTATTTTTTTCTGCAAAAAAGATTGGGTTTGTCGGATATTATCCTTGCTAAAAGCAGTGTGCCCTCCGCTGAAGTAACAAAAGCCGTAGTCCTGAACCTCCAGATCCAACCCTATTTTTTGAGCCAACTCATTCGAATACCATGCTGTCCAGAACCATAATGAAAACGGCAAACCTTTGTAATAGCCAATGTAAGAATAGTTTTCCGGCTTAATAAAACTTGGGATTTCCCCCGTAAGAACGTCTGTCATAAGACTAATCTATAATTCTCACCGTTCTATTATCCACCACACCAAAAAAACGGGTGAGCATCTACTTTCACTGAATCCCTGTCTTTAAACTGCGTGTGATATCTTCATCTCGACAATTCACAGCCTAGCTTTCTTTTCTGTTGGCATCGATAAGGGCGCGGACTTCGTCTAAGTTGACCGACGGGCGCTGGCGAAGCGACTTGAATTTCTTGGGACCCACGTGCTGGATCTGCGAAAGCGACATCGGCGCATCCGTTGAGGTATACGTTTTATGGTGAGTCACCCGCTCTGGGGGCGCTGTTTTTGGTGAAGCAGGGCGGCTGGCCACGTCGTTCCGCTCGTCACGGCGCTCGCGAGCGCCGGTGATGAACGACGGTGGCTGTTGCTGTACAGCGACATTTTTCGCGTCTACCTCGTTGCGCACCTTGGCGACCGAACGCTGATAATCACGCAGACAATCCTTGCAGAACGTCGGACGCTTGCCGTCCGGCACGAAAGGCACCTCAATATCGGCCCCGCATGTGGCACAGTTTGCCGGATAGAGTTTCTTTTCCTCCGTTTCCGAAACTGGAGCTTTTTCCACAACAGTTTGATCTGGAATTTTCTCCTCTTCTTTTTTTGATGGCATTTCTTTCTCCCACGTTGCATCTGAAACAGTCCGCGACATAATCTTGTGAGGAAGCGACGTCAATTTTTTTGAAGTTATTTTTTCATTCCGGTCCTTCGACAAATGCGCTGCAGGCATACGAACCATAGTTTCACTCTTTTTGGCAACCGGATTTCTCTCGACTACTGGCCTGCGGGGCGGCGCTGACTGACCTGGTAATGTCGCTACTTGAGATACTGTTGCCTGCGGCGTACTCATCTGTTTTTCGTCAACTATGGCCTGGCGTTCCTCCGGTGTCAGCATTCCGCTCCAGCGGCGGATCTTATCCTCCACTTCCGCTTTGCTCGAGGAATAACGCTCGCGGGAACTGTTGATGATCTTGGCTTCATTGCCGACATCTTCGAGCTTGATGGGCGGTAGCGTCGTCGCAGAAAAGGCATCCCCCGCAATCCCGTCGATCATCAGCTTCAAGTAGATGTGGTACTTCTCGAGATTCACGATGTCGTTCATCATGAACACCGGCTCGAATTCTTTCTCCAAAAATTCCGCATCCATCGCACCTACCCGGAATGAGACGATACTGCCGGCATTGCCGAAGATGGCATCGCGCACCTTCTCGTCGATCTGCGTCACGTACTGATTGGCGAGAATGAGATTGAGGTGATACTTGCGCGCCTCAGACAATATATTCGCGAATGATTCTGTCGCGAAATTCTGAAATTCATCGACATACAGGTAAAAATCTTTGCGTTCCTCCTCGGGAATATCCACCCGTCCCATCGCGGCCAGCTGGATTTTGGTGATCATCATAGCCCCCAAAAGCGCTCCGTTGTCCTCGCCGATCCGTCCTTTGGCAAGATTGATGATAAGAATCTTTTTCTGATCCATCACCTCTCGGATATTGAATGACGAGACTGTCTGACCAACGATGTTTCTGATGAGAGAGCTGGAGAGAAACTGCCCGACTTTGTTCTGGATCGGGGAAATCACTTCCTGCAGTACACGATCGTTCCACTGGGAAAATTCATCCACCCAGAAACTGCGCACCACCGGATCGGTGATTTTTTCCACCACTCGCGCCCGATACGATTTGTCCACCAGGATGCGCGTCACACCCAAGAGCGTGCTCCCCGGATATTCGAGAAGCGCCAAAATAGCGTTGCGCAGGATGTATTCGAGGCGCGGCCCCCAGGAATCCGCCCAGATTTTCTTAAACACGCCGACCAGACCAGAGGCCACGAGATGCCGGTACTCCGGATCGACTTTTTCCATCACGTTGAAAGCGATCGGGAATTCCTGGTCAGCCGGATTGAGATAGATGACATCGTTGATGCGCGAAGCCGGGATGGCTTTGATGAGCTTCTCCGCCGTATCGCCGTGCGGATCCAGAAAGGCGATGCCATGACCCTTCTGGATATCCTGAATGGCCAGATTCTCAAGCAGGTTCGTCTTGCCCATGCCGGTCTTGCCGATGACATACATATGCCGGCGGCGATCGTCTTGCTTGATGCCGAAAACCCTTTCCTGATTGCGGAAATTGGTCTTCGCAAAAAAAGTGATGTCGTTTTGATCGTGACGCGGCATAGTTTTTCAAATAAATACCTTCTTGCACAGATACTCTTCCTCCTCCCCTTTCCAAGGGGAGGATTGAGGAGGGGTTCGAATGATTGAGTCCCACCTCCCCCTGCCCCCTCCTCAGACCCGCTTCGCCCGCCTAGACGTCGAGGCTGGCCGGAGCTATAGCGAGGCGAGAAGGAGGGGTGGAAGAATTTTCAAACGCGTAAGTTGTAAAATAGATAGCGCTGACATTCATAATATATCATTCTTGGATCGGCAAATTAACCGGGGCTCCCCCGCGTTTGGCGGCGACCCGCACCATAGTCGGAGCGATGACCGCCATATCCGGTATATGAAAGACGGTCGCCAATTCTTCGGTGCTCAAAAGCATCCGGGTATTCGGCGGATCGATGTCGCGCTTGATATACCGGCGGAGAATCCGGCGCTGGCGATACCGCAGACGTTCCTCTGTGAACAGATAATTCGCATATGTCTTGGAATTATCATCAGGCTTGAAACTATTCAAGTTGAAATCATTGAATTGCTTGATAGCGCCGATAAAGGCCGAGACGCCGGTCGGCTTATGGAAGACTTCCTTCCTTCCGATATACACATGCCGCATGCGGATCTTGAACATCTGTTTGCCCAAGTTCGCTTCCAATGCCTTGAGCACTTCCTTCTCACCCGGCGTGAGGCGGAATTCCACCGGGGCTTCCTCTTTTTCTTTTTTCTCTTCGGCCGATTTAAACTCCACTTCTCGCGCTAAAAGACCGCCGCCGATATTTTTTAATACATCAACGATATCATGAAGGAGCTGCCCAAACACGCCCATCTTTTCCTTTTCTATCTTTCCCAAGAATTCATCGATGGTTTTTTGGCCGATATCATACCAATCTTCTTTGAAGGGTGTCACGATATACTGCAGCCACAGATGCTGGCCAGGACCGATTTTCGCCATCGTCTCTATGAGACCCCCCAGCGGATCGATCATTTTTCCCGTCACTGACTCCTCGAAATATTTGTACGTCCGGATCGGGTAGAGATCATCCTTGGCAAAGACGTAATCCGTGCCCCACAAATCCCAGTCTTTATTGGGAATGATATACGGAACGCTCTGTGTATAATCCGGCACCTCGATGATCTCGATATTCGGGTACTGGGCGTAAAAATTCGCCTCGACCAGGTCGCGGAAACCCGCTTGCGTCCGGACATACAGATGGATGTTGCCCTCCGTACTGGCGATTTCCAAAGAAAAAGATATCGGAATTTCTCCCTTGATCCAGATTTCAGCCATTGTCAAAGTCTTGATAACGCCGGCAAATCCGGCAAAAATAGACTCCATAGGAAGCGGGCTCTGCTCTATTTCCCGCGGCGGGATGAGCTCCAAGAGCACCCACTTGAGCTTGGAATTATAGTCTTCCTGTACGCGCAATTTCCAGAGAAGTTTGAAGAGAAAGTAAAAAAGCGGCGGAAAAATGATGAACCACACATCCAGCACAGCGGAAACAACGCTCTGTAAAGCTGAAAAAGCGTCAGAAAAGCTGGAAAAGAGAATGTCCATGATGATTTGAGGTTCGTTGACCCCCACACCTATCTTCTACAAAAGCTAGTGAAAGCTCTTTGTTAAAGCCGATAGGCGACTACGTCTTATAATGTTTGTAATCAGTATTTCTTCCTGAGATAGGTGTGGGGGTTGACCCCATCGCTTCTTCTTCAACAGTTACTTTTTGACACTATAGGCATTCTTGCCGGTTCGGCTGAAAAAAGCGTTCAGATTGATAATGACGGTTGATTTCTTGACTTGGCGCACCTTGAGGACTTGGGCGAGCACTTCTTCACGGGAAAGCGGCCGGGTAGCTTTGCGGAGGATTTCTTCCAAGACTTCTTTGACAGTCCCTTTTTTGTATCCCCACTCGGAAAGCGCATAAATGCCCCTGCCAACGAGGACGAACCGCTTGTCTTTGATGAGCTCATTGTGCACGGTCTGCGGATGACTCTCTTGCTTCTTGCTGTTTTTCAATCCATAACTATCTATGAGCGAGGCGATCTCGCGGAAATGCAGCGGCACGCCTTTCGTTTTCAGCACCAGATGCGCTTTTTCGCGCGTTCCCCGCGGCCTGATGTCGCTCCAATCGGAAAGCCCCCATTTGCCAAACACGTTCTGACAGACATCTTTCGCGACGGCAAGAAAGTCAAAGAGCTTCTGCTGGCTTATCGCATTATTCTTTTTCTGAAAACGGGCGAAAAGGTCACCCTCCTCAAGCGCCTGATTGGCTTCTTCAAAAATCGCCTTGGCCGCATCCTTCACTTTCTTCCACTCGGCCAGCGAGAAATCTTTCAGCCGATAGATTTCCTCGTACTCCCTGGTCGCCTTCTCATATTTGATGACGGGAAGACACTCGATAAAAACGAGCAAAGCGCCGCGCTCCTTCCCTCCCCGAGGCGCCAACATATCAAGCAGCTTTTCTGTTTTTATGATACCATTTTTTCCTTCCAGCGTCGACTGGATGCGCTCGGATATTTTGACGAACGTCGGATGCTCATGCTCGCCGGACAGGAATCCCAGAGTGCTCGCGATCACTTGGCGCACGCGCTCCCGCGTGATCTGATACGTCCGCCCGATTTCTTCCAGTGTTTTCGGATACGCGTCTCCTATGCCGAAACGCGCCATGATGATTTCCCGTGAGCGCGGGGGCATTCGGCTCAAAAATTGCTCCAAGGCAAGACTAAAAAACAGGTCTTCTTCAGCGCCCGCCTTGATAGTCTTCGATAAAATACGATCATCGTGTGACATAAGCTCTTTGGTCTCCCTATCAGCTGCCATTTGCCTCTATATCGAATCGATTCATATTACCGCATATTCCTACTTTTTGTCAACCCCGTTAGAGAACGCTGCGCCTTTGGCGTGACTTCAGTCGCTCGTAGCGACTTTTCTCTAACGGGGTCAACCCTATCGTTATTTTTGGTAAACATTCTTTGAGTAGGAATTTCAGCAAGATTTTCTTTTCGTTATGCCAAAATTTGATTGGTGTGGGGGTCAACCCCGTCACCTGTCTCAAAATTTCTCCATCCATGCATTCCAACTCCAAACAAAGTCGTATTACACATGGTACCGATAAAAATAATTTGCAAAGATTTACAAAATCATCTATACTACAGACACAAAACAAACAAAAAAGATGGGTTTTCCGCAGGGGATATTTTCTTTTGCGGAATGACTCGGAAAAACAAAAGTATGACACCGAATAATACTACTCAAACCGATCCACAGGAGCGCAGCGCAGAAGAGCAGGCGATGAAGATCCGGGCTCTGCGCGATATGGTGATGAGCGCCGAAAAAACCATCCAGGGCGCCAAAGCCATGCTCCTCCAGCTCGAAGGCAAAAAGAAATCCGGCCGCCCACGCAAGATGGAAATCGACGCGACTGGCGGCACAGTCATCGAAGGGACGTTCGATGGTCAGGTTATGCTCGGCACGGATGGCAAGCAATACCCGGTGCCGGCGAATTACGCCTCCAAATCCAAACTCGTCGAGGGAGATATGCTGAAGCTCACCATCACGGCCGATGGCGCTTTTCTGTATAAGCAAATCGGTCCGATCGAACGCCGCCATGCCATCGCCGTCGTGACCCAGGATGAAAACGGCAATTATTATATCCTCGCCAACGGCAAACCATACCGCGTGCTCTTGGCTTCCATCACGTATTTCAAAGCGGCTCCCGGCGATGAGGTAGCCATCGTCATTCCGCAAGGTCTCGATGCCACCTGGGCCGCCATCGAAAATGTCATCCAAAAGGGCGCCCACCAGGACTGGCAGGCCGCTCTCTCCAAAGCCGAGGAAGAGAATGAAGACATCAACAGCTGGAAAAAAGAGCTGAAAGACAAGTCCCCCGCCTCATCCTCGATTATCAAGCCAGGTGATGCCGCTCCCCGCGGCGATACGCAGATGCTGGACTCCTGGGTACGCGATATGGAA
>Ga0209542_10011538_pt1 | contig 15662 bp, 11 predicted proteins | sample RifCSPhighO2_01_FD_184028 | JGI IMG/M metagenome (GOLD analysis project Ga0209542, IMG submission 184028) | Soil microbial communities from Rifle, Colorado - Rifle CSP2_plank highO2_0.1 (SPAdes) (version 2) | ecosystem: Environmental > Terrestrial > Deep subsurface > Rock core/Sediment ... | reverse complement strand
AAAAAACAAACGTATGGGGTTTTACGAAGTTGAATTTTCCTCGATTTCCTCGTGGAGTTAAATTTTGAGGCAACCCACAAAATTTAACGGAACAGAGCTGAAATCAGAGATGAAAATTCAATTTGGATGAACGAGCGCAGCGAAGTGAATCGTAAAATTCCTGTTATACGCTTCCATTAGGAACGAGCCCGAGTGCAACGTTCAGCCGAAGGCTGACGGACGAAGAGGTTTCGGGGGCTTGCCGTCAAATCTCGAATATAATTTTACCAACATGTTTTCCTTCAACCATTCTTCGTTGTGCATCAGCCGCTTCTTTAAGCGAGAAAACTTTGTCAACTATGGGTTTCAATTTCCCGGCACTAACCAACTCTAAAACTTTCTCGAACTCTTCTTTTGTTCCCATTCGTGCACCAAAAATTGAAAGTTGGCGAACGTAAATATCACTCAAATCTTGTGTCCCCTTATCGCCGCTGGTAGTGCCTGCAATAACGACTCGTCCGTAAGGGCGAAGCATGGAAAGGGTTGTATTCCAAGTCTTCTCTCCAACACTTTCAAAAACAACATCAACTCCTAAACCGCCGGTCATTTTTTTAACTTCATCTTCAACGTTTCCCTTTGTATAAATCACGACTTCATCTGCTCCAATTTCCTTGATTTTTTGCGCATCGCTCTCTGATTTGGCGGCGGCTATGATTTTTGCGCCAAGATATTTTGCAACTTCGATTGCTGAAGAGCCAAGTCCACCAGATGCCCCCCAAATAAAGACTGTTTCACCTTTCTTGAGGTTGGCGCGTCCCACAAGCATATGCCAAGCAGTCAAGAAAGTAAGGGGAAATGCCGCTGCCTCAACAAATGAAATGTTTTTCGGTTTCGGATAAAGTTGTTTGATTGGAGCGGTAACATATTCTGCGTATCCACCTTGATTTTTAACACCAAAGATTCTAACAAGCTCGCAGGTTACCTTATTTCTGCAACGAGGACAACTTTCGCAGGGCGTGGCTGGATTTAAGACTACTTCTTGCCCAACTTTCAACGAACTTTCTCCATTTATTTCTTCAATTATTCCTGCGACATCAGAGCCAGGGATATGTGGTAATGGAATATTGCGAGCATTATCCACATCTTCACGAAGCCAAACATCGAGGCGATTTAATGCGCATGCTTTCACACGAACCAGTGCTTCACCTTGTTGTGGCCTCGGGGTTGAAAAATCCCCATATTTTAAAACGTTTAGTCCTCCGGTTTTTTCAAAAAATACAGCTTTCATAACTTAATCATTAACATTGTAATTTATAAAATCTTCTTTTCGTAGTTGCGAGCCCCCGAAACTTGCGTATAACAACGATTTGTTTTTAGTATATTGTACTGCTCGTCTTAAGGCGCTGGCTATTTGTTGGATGAAGCAGGAAAAAGAGAAAGCTTAAAAAACAGGCTTCCAACTCAATCAATACAAGGCGGTGTGGCTTAGCCTGGTTATAGCACCACGCTCATAAAGCAATGAGCTTTGAGGGAAACCGATGATAATAAGCGTGCATCGTGGGGATCGGGGATTCAAATGCGGTTAGGCCGCGTGAAAATTCCCCCACCGCCATATTTTTAGAAAGAAGTGCCCATCATGGTCCACACTAAACGTCCAGAAGACAAGCATGCCTGCCAGAGATGTAATTCTTCTCATGTGGATATCTACCAGCATGACGGCCATCAATATCTCAGCTGCCTGGATTGCGGGCATGAGGAAGAGTATGATGAGCTGGCTTCATCCAATAAATAGATTTAGCTTTTCCAAAAATCTGATTTTTAACCAGATTTTTCTTGACGAGAGCCTCAAAAGCTAAATCAATTTCCTTACTGAAATAATAAAAATGCGTGAAACCGCCTCACCTCGCCATAAATGACGAGGTTTCAAAAGAGGCGGTTTCTCAACTACGCATTTCTAGCATGCAAAAATTTCGCCCTAAAGGGCGGGGTTTTACACCCAGCGAAATTTTTTGCATAAAAATCAAAGGCTTTGACGAGGGGGAATAAAAAGCAGAAAAATCAATTATTGGATGAAGCCTGATGAGTGGGCTCTGTAGAAAATCTCTTTGCACTCAGTTAGCATAAGGCTCAGCACCAGATTCTGTTAGGTAAAGGCTGACATTCTCCGGATAAGGCAATCATCTTGTCAGCTGAATATTTAACGATAGTGGTGCTTCGCAAATTGATGCTAACTACATTTTCTACAGAGCCTGATGAGTGAAAATATTTATATAGAATAGCCGAATTAGTGGCCTTAATGCCAACGTGGCACAACTCGGTACTGCGCAAGCCTGGAATATGGTGAAAGTGTCACAGCGAGCTTGTTTCCGCAAGGATGTCCCGGTTCAAAGTGGCCCGTAAACAAATCTGCAGGCTAAGAAAATCCGGGCGTTGGCGTTTTTTTTATATAATTATCTGCTCTTTTTCTAGACCTGAGGTAGTTATTTATCTTTATTCTTCTCCTGAAAGATACGTAAATCACGTTTTTAATCCAAATATCATCCAAGATTTAAACAGAAAGTGCGATGCCGCAAAAAGAGACATCAAAAAAGGCGAAGAAATAACTGCTGACGCAATGAAAGATGAAATATCTTAAACAACACTAGAACTAAACATTTGCCGCTGGAAGCGCTGTTAATCATTAGCGGCCGGGCGGTCCTGGCAGTGGGCGACAACATGGTAGCAGAGCGGCAGACGGAGTTAACGCTGTTCGTTATTCTCTATATTACAGGAGGCACTCTTCCGGGGGCAAAAAAGAAATTACTTCGCTAGAGGTGGGCCAAGCGTTGCTTTCCGGATTCACCACTGTTGTTAGAAGCGGAATTCGCTATCATTCTGAATCAAATCGAAGAATGAAAGAGGAATTGAGGTATATTCTTGGTCTTGGAAAAGATTAAAAATTGTCTTTTTTCTTATCAGGGGCAATGTCATTACCAGCAAGGTCATTACCAGCAAGGTCATTACCAGCAAGGTCATTACCAGCAAGGTCATTACCAGCAAGGTCATTACCAGCAAGGTCATTACCAGCAAGGTCATTACCAGCAACTTCTTCACCTGCAAGGCCATCATTAACTGGGTCATCCAACGAGGGCATTCTGCAGATTAATCCATCTGAATTAACTCCGGGCATGCGGCAGTACCAGGAAGCCAAACGAGCTAACCCAGACTGCCTGGTTATGCTACGGATGGGAGATTTCTATGAAATGTTCTATGAAGACGCCCTTACGGCATCCAGGGAACTGGAGATCGTCTTAACTTCGCGAGGTAAGGGGGGAAAAAAAGCTCCCCTGGCGGGCGTGCCTTACCATGCCTTGGAAACTTACCTGGGCCGATTGATCAAGAAAGGCTACAAGGTAGCCATCATTGAACAGCTGGAAGACCCTAAACTAGCTCAAGGGCTGGTTAAGCGCGGGCTGGTGAGGATTGTCACGCCGGGAACAGTGATGGATTCTTCCATGCTGTCAGAAAAAGAAAATAATTACCTTGCCGCGATAAACTGCTGGGGCGATAATTATGCCCTCGCTTGCTGTGATATTTCTACTGGAGAATTTTGGACCAGTCTCTACCCTAGCCAGCAAGAATTGGCTAATGAGCTGCAAAGAATTTCTCCGCCGGAATGTATTGTTCCAGAAAGCCTGAGAGTTAACACTGAATTAACTGAAAAAATAAAATCGTTAGGCTGTTTTCTGAACACATTAGATGACAATTATTTTAGTGATGATACAGCCAAAAAAACAATTTTAAGCCATTTTAGCCTTTCATCATTGGAGACGTTTGGGTTAGCGGAGCGAAAACAGCAGGTAGCAGTGACAGGAGGCTTATTGCATTACCTGGTCAGCACTCAAAAAAATAATCTTCCGCAGGTAACTAAAATCTTATTGAAAAGCAATGAGCAGGCCATGTTGCTTGATTCCAGCACGGTAAGAAATCTAGAATTAATCAGAAATATCAAGGATGGAACCAGCCGTGGAACTTTATTATCCATTCTGGACCAGACTGCAACGGCAATGGGGGCGCGGCTGATCAAAAAATGGCTTCAAGCCCCATTATTGCAGGAGGAGAGAATTAATCTGCGCCTGCAAGCAGTTTCAGAATTGGTTAAAGAAGTGATAGCTCGGGAAGAGATCATCTCATTATTAAATAGCGTCTACGATCTGGAACGATTAATCTCCAGAATCAATTATGGAAACAGTAATCCGCGAGACTTACTGGCTTTAAGGAACTCGCTGCAGAATTTGCCGTTAATTAAACAGAAATTAGAATCATTCTCCAGCAGTCTCCTTAGTCAAATCAGAACCATTAACACTCTAGAAGATTTTGCGTCTTTAATTGAACTGGCGATCAGGGAAGACGCTCCCCTTACAGTCCGGGAAGGCGGCATCATCAAGCCATCCTTTAATGAGGAATTAATGGAATTATCACAGATTACTAAAAACAGCAAAAAATACCTGGCTGAATTGGAAGAAAAAGAAAAAGAAAAAACAGGCATCGCCAGCCTTAAAATCAGCTATAATCGTGTCTTTGGCTATTTTATCGAGGTTACCAAAAAAAATATTCATTTAGTCCCAGCCACATATATAAGAAAACAGACTACGGCCAATTCCGAGAGATACATCACGGAAGAGCTGAAGCTGGAAGAGGAAAAAATAATGGGAGCGCAGGAAAAAAGCATTGAATTGGAATATCGTCTCTTCAAGGAGATAGCAACCACTGTTGCTTCCCGGACTAAGGAAATACAAGCCCTAGCCGCCAAGTTAGCGGCTCTAGACGTGTTATGTTGTTTTGCCAAAATCTCGGCGGAAAACAATTACTGCTGCCCGCAATTGGTAAAGCAGGATCTAATTCAAGTCAAGAATGGCCGGCATCCGGTTATTGAAAAGATGGAACCAAAATTTATTGCTAATGACCTCCTCCTCAAAACAGGAGAAATGATGATCATTACCGGCCCCAACATGGCGGGAAAGAGCACCATCATGCGGCAGACGGCCTTAATAGTTCTAATGGCACAAATCGGCTGTTTCGTGCCAGCTGATGAATGCCTTCTGGGCGTAGTGGATAAAATATTTACCAGGGTTGGCGCTTATGATGATCTCAGCAGGGGGCAATCCACTTTTATGGTGGAGATGCTGGAAACGGCCGCCATAGTAAACAATGCTACAGAAAACAGCCTGGTCATTTTAGATGAAATTGGGCGGGGAACAAGCACCTTTGATGGAGTTTCCATTGCCTGGAGCGTAGCTGAACATATCCATCATAAAATCAAAGCCAAGGCCCTGTTTGCCACGCATTATCATGTCCTGAACAAGCTGGCGGACAGATCTGAAAAAATAAAGAATTATAATGTTGCGGTAAAGGAAGTCCAGGGGCAACTGCTGTTTTTACGGAAGTTAATTGCTGGAGGGACTGATCAAAGTTATGGCATTCATGTCGCCAAATTTGCCGGATTGCCAGCCGAGGTAATAGAAAGGGCGCAACAAATCCAATCCTTATTGGAAAAAGAGGACCAAATGATCTATAAAGTAAAAACCCAACGGCTAGAAAAACAACGGAGTTTGGATGGATTTTGACAGTCTGATCTTCAGTTTATTCTTCAGTTTATTGCTCTCTTGCTCTTTTCAGCTAAAACATATATTTTATTCAAACAAGATTTATTAATTAAAATAGTTTTTATGATATCTTGGTTGGGAAAATCATGGCTGGGAAAATTGATAAAACATCGCTGGAAGCTTATTTTACTACCAATCTCCAGGAATATGCTCCAGCACACCATTTAAAAATTTCTGCAGCAACTATTGATTATTTGGCTGACACGCTGGCCGGGTTCTTAAGGTCAGAAGCGCTATTTAGGACTTTTAGGTATGGCCCTTTGGAAAGAAATAACAGCTTGGAGCCGTTAACGATGCTGTCTAGGGCAGCCCACCATGATGGAGACAACTTAAGAAGGGTGAAAGCCCAGTTAGTTGGCAATGAGTGCCTGTTTTTGGTAAGTTTTTTTTATGAATACTTGCTTCAGAAATGCGGCGAGGGGCTATTAAAATATCATGCCCAGCTGGGCTCAGGATCTTACCAGCAGGCTGCCCAGTTGTCAGCTGACGGGCAGGTGTTTTCTGAACTGGCCAGAAATTTCTGGGAGATTACTGATGTAGTACGAGACGTAGATAGGGTTGAACCACATAAGCATCTCTTGTTAGAACGCCACCGCCGCCACCTGCTAGGAGAAGCAATCAACTTCAATTAGAGTGCAGCTTAAAACAACAAAATCATAAATATCAGCTTTAAAATTAGATCTAAAATAGTTTAATAAAATCAAGCTTAAAACAGTTCAACCTTGTAATGGTTATTATGGCCCTTATTTTTGGCTTCCTGGGTTAATTTCATTAAGCTCGGAAAATCTGGCGGCGTGTTTGGCGCTTCTTTCTTAACAGATGCAGAATCATCAAACATGGTCATTAAGCCGGGCGTATCGACTGGTAGAGCCGCTGCAGCATCAGCAGCCGGCTTGTTATTTAAGATGTTGTTTAGAATTTGCCAAATCTTATAGATATCTTCTGATGAATCCTCTTTAGTGTCAATAGTCACTCTCATGGCTGTTATCTGGTAAACTGTACTAGTTTATAATTATTATTATTACTATTATTATTATGGCTTAAGTAGAAAATCTCATCACCCGCATTTTGATGCTAACTACATTTTCCACAGAGCCAATTAAATATATGGAGAGATTAGCGGGTAGGCCATCTGGCCCAGCAAAGCTCCAATCGTGGATGCTGCGGCTCCAGTAATTATCCTGTAACGAGGCTCATCATTATTCAGATGGATGAAAGTCACAAAACTAGCTACCACCAATGGCTTAAAGTAAAAATTATAATCTGGGGGAAGAACTCCGCCTGGCGGAAAAGCACTGATACCTGCACCTAGAACGGCTGAAACAGACATATCTAAGGAATAATGCCAGACCTTTCCCAGATTTCTAGGCATTGAGACAAAGAACTTCTCCATGTCTCTAGGCATTAAAACAAAGAGCTTCTCCAAATCTTTAAGCATTAAAATATTAGGTATAACTTTGGATTATTTAATAATTTCCATTCTCCATAACCCAACATCTATATTCTTTACTGGCTTCTCATGAAACTTAAATGCCGCCATGAGGGGAAATTTCCACCGCCACAGATCGGTTATCTTAAAATGGTAATCCCGAGCCAGGGCTGCAACAAATGGGGCAGTAGAATACTTATGCAGGGAATAAACTATTGGTGCTGTCTGGAAAGCTTTCACTAGAAACTTTCTGTCGGAATGCTCCAGCTTAGTGCCAAATGGCGGGTTCTGCACAACTATATCGGCAATGCCATCAAATAAGGCGATGTCACTAATGATAAATTCAGCTTTAGAAATTTCATAGTTTTGGTTAAGCTGAGCATAATTCTCCCCGCAGATAGCCATCGCAGGCTGATCCTTGTCCACAAAAAAAACTTTTTTGGCGCCCATCAATAACAGGCCTAGGCCTAATATTCCTGAGCCGCATCCAGCATCTAAGATGACTTTGCCGGCTACTTCACCATTCAAGGCCATGCTCCAAACCAATTCGGCAGCAAGATTTGGTGGTGTAGAATACTGCTCCAGTTCCAGTGAAGGGCGGTCAAAATTTTTCAATTTGCTTAATTCTATTGTTAAATCTTTTTTGGAACAGATGGACATGACAATTCAAGGAGGGATTTATTTTATAAAATTATCTTTCTATATAGGCTTCATCCAATAAATAGCCCAAGTCTATTTACGAGCGATAAATTCATTTTTACAGCATCTGCGGAGGGGCATGTCCCTTACAGTGAGGTAACAAAAAACAAGGATTTTCCGAGACCTTCCGAAAACCTCTGGATTTTCGTTAGGCGCCGCAGATCAAGTGTAAGATCCAGAGAGTGAGTCGACCTGGCCATTATTTTTTGGATGAAGCCTTCTTATATGATCCAGCACTGGGCTTTGTCCTAAATATATTTTCCTAAATATGTTTTAACTGAAGGATATGCTAAAGCAAGAATGTGTTTTATTTTGAATAAAAAACAAGCGATAGCTTTATAAGCGAAAGTATTGTCAATGAAATATGAGCCAATATAATCGAGACAATAAAAGACTTGGAAGAGAAGGACAATCTAGAGAAAGAAGCTTTAGCGAATTTGGCGGAAGAGATTCATATCGAGGCTCGGATAGAAGTTCAGGCAGATTTGGCGACAGAAATTTTAGCGGAAGAAGTAGCGGTGGCGGCCGGCCAGAAATGCATCAGGCAGTCTGCAACAGATGTAAGTCTGAATGTGAAGTCCCTTTTAGGCCAACTGGAGATAAACCCATTTTCTGCAGTAATTGCTTCAGGAAGAAAAATAGTTCTGAACGGAATGAATCTAGCGGACCAAGCGAACCTTCAATTTCTCAAGAAGCATTAGACCAGATAAACAGAAAGTTAGACCAAATTATAAAATCATTAGATATCAAATAATGTATTTGTTTAGCTCTTTAGCACAGATTAGCCGATAGCATTCTAGTCAATTCTTTCTTTATGTCCAATTTCTGCACTTGCCACGTGGCAATAAGAGAAGCAAGAGTCTCGTATGTTTTAGTTCCTTCCACGGAGCGGAATGCCCCTATAATCTTGCGAACTAAATATTGATTTGTGGACTTCTCGAAGAAATCATCCACAGACCAATGGCAAGATATAATCAAGAATTAAGCAGAAGATTTGATGCACTGAATATGTTTCAAACACCCCGGGGAGCGCAGGCAACCTCAACACTGTGCAAGGTACTGCATAATTATGCCACTCCGCATAGTATGCTTCACGGAAAAACTCCGGCACAATGTGCAAAATTAATTTTTCCATTAGGAGAAAATAGATTGCTAGATCACATAAAAATAGCGAGAAAGGCTGAGATGATGACAAGTTGACTTCATTATCAAATGAGTAGATTAATTATGAGGCAATCAGGTTAATTAGTTTTCTTTGATAAGCATTAAGTCTTCCTACCCTAACCAGGTCCAAGGCTTATACCATTTTTTTTCTGGCTTGGCTGGCTGGGCTATACTTAACCTTTCACCAGCATAAGCTTTCTGGGTTGATCTATCGCCAACTAGCCTGGGCTTAGCTACTGCTTGCTGGCTGACCCTTACCGAGGTTGGTTCTGCTTTCTCTAGCGCGTTCTGCACGTCTGAAGAACTGGCGATCTTGATGGCTAGATTTTCAATAATCTTTAGATACTGCTCCTCCTGCCGATTTACTTCCAAATTTCTTTCTGCAGCCGCCAGAACTTCATTGATATTTCTGATAGTGATTTGGTAATACTTCAGTGGCGCGTCCAAAGAAACTTCCTTGCCAGCTTGAACTTTTTTCCAGATATTTTCCAGCAGCTGAGTAATATTCTCCCGCAGTTTCTTATACCCATTTGTTAGGTCCTTATATGTCGGCAAGACTTCTCTTTTAAGATACCTTAGCGCGGTCTTAGTCACTACTGGCAGTTCAGAGTCAGACAATTTGCCGCGATTGCGGCGAAGCAGTGACAATAATTTGTCTTCATCGTCAATAAAAACACGCAAGTTCTGCCTCATGCGATCAACAGTTTGGTCAGCCTTGCCAAGAATCGCCTGCACAGTGCCAATCTGGGTATTTATTTTCTTCTGCAGTTCCCTTAATTTGGCAATTACCTGACCTTTCTGCACTCTCTGTGACTTATCGCCTAAAGAAAGGCTTATCTTTTGATACTGGCTTAACCAAATGAACAGGTTCTGCAAAGACTTTTCTAATGAAGAGCCCAGCAAACCTTCGCTTCTCATAATGCTGATGAAAGCCCTGATTCCCAGATGATCTAATAATTCATGCTGTTGGCCGCTAAGGACCAGGATTCCTTTGATAAATAGGTCTTCTTTTTCTTTTTTTGCCTCGATTCTGGCTCTTTGCCTTTCACTGACGAATACTTCTTGTGGCGCTGAACCACGACGGCGGCTTTGAAGCCTTTGCTCCAGCTTTCTCAGCTGGACAATCTTTCTTTCCCTAGCTTTGCGTTCGGCTTCTTTGTTCCTAGCTTCCCGAAGCGCCAGCGACTTATCAACCTCTTCACCCCAATTTATGTTTTGCAAATCCTTGTCAGCCATGCATTTAAGAATAAATTAATTTTAATTTATATATCTTTCTACTTGAAGCATTTTTATCCAATAGTGTTCAATTTTGATGATTTTTTGATGAAGCCTACAGAAAGGATTGCAGTGACAGGTTAATAATATTTTCTTTAGCCTGCAACTCCTTAAACTTTGGCTCAAGCTTAAAAAATAAGCGGCTGTTAAAGGAAGAGCGCTGCAACGGAACACCCTTATGCACTATGGAAGAGATGTAATCTGGAATCAAGGATGGGACCAGCCCACTTTTTTCAGCAATTTCTGGAAAGGTTAAGGGGTTTTCCTCGGTATATAATGTTAAAAAGATCTTTTTTTCAATCTGGGTTAACGGCTCTACCGCCGGCTTGCAGTTATGGCGGTTATCCTGCAGCTGCAATAAGTCCATTCTTTGAGAAACCTTTTCAACCTTAACTTCAACTTCCCGTAAGTAATCCAGTAAGGCTTGAATTTCGGAAGTGTTCTCATTAATGGCAAATAAATGATCTTCCAACTGCTTACGGATAAAATTAAATTCTTTAGCCATAGTTAACTGTCATCTCAGCCTGCTCCGCCTACCGTCGATAAACAAGCTAAACATTGCTTACCTACCCTACCACTCCCTTAAATAACAGTGATTTTCTTGAAGTTTAAATAGCTTTCTTTTTACTTCGGAATAGTATAAAAAATAAAGACAATTAAATAAAGAAAATTTACCAGAAAATGATGACCCCTGCTGATGCTCTTTTAGGAATCTTCTCCATAGAAAAACGTAAACAAGGCGAATTTACCTATCAAAAATTACCTCAAACAAACAAAGAACCAGCACAAGAATCACTTAACAATGCTTCATTCTTCTTCAAAGATATAGCTAGCGCGATAAATTATCGAACTATGAATCTTTGCGTTGATTAGTTAAATTTTTAGGCCAGGATTCATACCAGAAATGTGAAAACTATCACATTTCTATACAGAAAATAAGTCGTTGCTTATGCAAAAAATTTCGCTGGGTGTAAAACCCCGCTCTGTAGGGCGAAATTTTTGCATGCTAAAAATGCGTAGTTGAGAAACCGCCTCTTTTGAAACCTCGTCATTTATGGCGAGGTGAGGCGGTTTCACGCATTTTCATCATTTTCTTGTATAGCTGGTGTGATATGTTTTTGTACAATTATTATCACTAGCTAGATATAAACATGGCTAAAAAAAAGTGGGATTATTTAGCATTTTTAGTATATGAAAATCAACAAACGATTGATTTTCAGCACAGAAATACGATAGTTTTCGCATTTCTTGTGGCTACCGAGCGAAAGCGAGATTTTCTACAGAGCCCCAGGACACGGCTCTGTAGAAAATCTCGTTGCACCCGGTTAGCATAAGGCTCAGCACCTGATTCTGTTAGGTAAAGGCTGACATTCTCCGGATGAGGCAATCATCTTGTCAGCTGAATATTTAACAATAGTAGTGCTTCGCAAATTGATGCTAACTACATTTTCTACAGAGCCCAAACCACCGGCTGTGGGACAGTAAAAGTCTACCTCTGGACAAAAAAGTAAAAATTGAGCCCTGGTTGTGACTTTCTCATATAGAAGAAAAGGATAGAAAAAAAGAAATACTTTTCGGTCTTATCCTTAATCATCAGTTCTCTCTATATCGGCGATAACAGCATAAGCGGAAGAGAATAAAAGAGAATGATTCGGCCATTTATTCGTTTAAGCCCTAAAAGGGGGCTTTTTAGAGAAAGATAACAGTTTACTGTCCCACAGCCCCTGCTGACCGCTATCTTTATAAATTATTAAATACTACCAAGAATATTATTAATTCAAAGGAGTGATCTAATTATGGCAAGAGGATTCGAAGAAGATGGTGTGCAGCCTTCCAGGCCGGCAAGACTGTTAAGAGAAAACAGGGAGGAAATCAACCCGTTAAGAACCGTGAAAGAAGAAGTCAGGCCCGCGGGAAGCAAAGAAATTCATGTTCGAATTAATCCCGGTCGGCTGGCACGAGTCGGCTTGGTAATCGTGGTTGTGTTGGCAATATTCTTTCTGGGAAGGTTAAGCGCCAATAATTTTCAGCTTACTGGCTTAACTACTGGAGACGTTTCAGGAACGACTGCAGAGAAAACGGAACCGGAAGCTGAAATCACAGTAGACTCGGCAGCTGAAAAACAGCCAGAAACACAGCTGGTGGAAGAGCCGGCAGTTGAGGAAGATAAAAGCGATGAGTCCATTGTTAACGTCTATAAAAACAGCAAAATCAGTCTTGAGAGCGTAGAAGTTCAGTGGATGGAAACCTGGGGCAAGATTTTAGCGCTGGAATATTCTATCACTAATGGCGAAACTGGATCGATAGAGCCAGGACACTTCCTGATCATGATGGAAGGCTACGATGACATTGAAAAGAAGGCTACCCTTCCACCAGAACTGCAGCTAATCCGCTCTGGTGAAACGCAGGCAGGCAAGCTTGCTTTAGATAAGCCATTTAATTATAATGAGCTGGAAGCTGGAAACTTAGAGAAAGTTGTGGTGAGAGCCATCCTGTTCAATAATGCTGATCCGCCTAAGCCCATAGCTTCATCGCAGAAAGAGCTTAATTTGAAGAGATAATTTTCTTAATTTTTTATTATTAGTTTTTTATTCCAAGAGGTTTTAAGCCTTTTTATTTACTGCCAGTGGTAAAAAACAATTATATAATTATAAAGATTCAAGCTGCTTGTTGGGGCGAAGGCGATAATAAGTGGAGTTTGGCTTAGAAAATCCGCGTGGTTAGCATTAAATTGCTGTAAAACTTCCGATTCGCAAGATTCGCCCCAAAACTATTTTTTGGTCTATAGTGTGGTTGTTACGAAACTATTACTTCTGTTCTGGTGGCTATCGGCTCAGTTGTGCTTAGATAATTGGCAGGCTAAAATTCTCCCTGGGACATAAAAATAAACTCTGGATTTATGCAAAAAATTTCGCTGGGTGTAAACCCCGCCCTTTAGGGCGAAATTTTTGCATGCTAAAAATGCGTAGTTGAGAAACCGCCTCTTTTGAAACCTTGTCATTTATGGCGAGGTGAGGCGGTTTCACGCATTTTTATCATTTTCAGCCCTGAAATTGAATGGGAGCTGTTGATTTTGCCAAGATTAGTTTTGGAGACAAATTCTAGATTAAGTTGTTTCTTAATTTCATGAACTTCCTTTTTGCTGAATTATTAATCGAGCTAAGCCTCGCAGATTGATAGCCATCTTTAGTTTCGCAACAACCTCGTCGAGAAAGCAAAAATTTATAAACAAAAAATAAAACCTTCTAACCAGCCCATGACGAAAATAAACCGGATCACTATTCAGGGTTTCAAAAGTTTTGCCCACAAGACTGAGATTCAGTTTAATGACCAGTTTAACTGTATTCTGGGGCCTAATGGTTCAGGGAAGTCTAATATTGGCGATGCACTTTGTTTCGTGCTGGGAAGAATCTCCGCCAAATCATTGAGGGCTGAAAAGACAGCTAATTTGATTTTTAACGGCGGAAAAAGCAAGCAGCCGGCCGCCAGCGGAGCGGTAGAAATCGCTTTTTCTAACGAAAAAAAAAGCTTTCCAGTGAATGAGCCGGAAGTAATGGTCAGCAGAGTCATCTCCAAAGACGGCAGCAGTTCGTATCGGGTTAATGGAAAAAAGAAAACCAGGACGGAGGTAGTGGACCTATTATCGCTGGCTAAAGTCAACCCTGAAGGCTATAACATCATCCTGCAGGGCGACATCACCCGGTTTGTGGATATGTCTCCTTTGGAAAGAAGAAAAATTATCGAGGAGATCAGCGACGTTTCAGTGTACGAGGATAAGAAGCATAAATCCATTCTGGAATTAAATAAAGTTGAAGAGAAGCTCAATAATGCCGAAATCATCCTTAAAGAGAGAAGCACTTACCTGAAAGAATTAAAAAAAGACCGCGACCAGGCCTTAAAGTTCAAGGAGCTCAAAGAAAAGATCAATTCTTATAAGGCAACATATATTCATCTGCAGATAACTGAGCTGGAGTCAGCTAACGCGGTCCATTTGGCGGAGCTGGAGAAGAGCCAGCAGAAGATTCGCGCTTCTGAAGAAAAGATTAACGGCCTGAAAGACAAAATTAGTTCTGCTAAATCTGAAACTTCCCTGATGAATGCAGAGATTGAGCAGAAAGGAGAGAAAGGGCAGGTAAAGGTGCACAAAGAGATTGAGGATCTGAAAATTTCCATCACTAAAAAGAAGGCCAGAATTTCCACCCTCAGGGATGAAATTAATAAGATCCGGCAGCGGAAAGACCAATTTAACATGGAGCTGAAAGAACTATTGGCCAAAAATTCTGCTTATGGCCAGCAGCAGAAGGAATGGCAGAATTCTCTTTTCAAGAAAAGCAAGGAGCTGCAGGATCTGGAGCAGAATATCGCGTCCTTCAAGAATAAGCATAACCTTGAATCATCTAAAGAGCTGGACTCGCAGATTGAAGGGAAAGACAAATTAATTGAACTGAAGCAGGAAGAGGTTCAAGTTGTCAGGCAGAAACAGCAGGAATTGTTGCGCGAGAAGGACCGCATCGAGTACCAAGTGCAGACCATTAACGAGAAAATCAAGAAAGTCAAGGAAGTTGGAGAGCAGAATAAGGGACAGATCAAGGTCTTGCAGGAGCATAAGCAGAATTTCAAGTCTGCTGCTCTTAAGCTGAGCCAGTGCCTGGATGCCGACAGCAGTTATGCTTCTCAGCTGGGAAATGCCCGGCGTTCCTTGCAGCTGCAGCAGGAGGCCCAAGACCGATTACAGGCAAAAAATCGATCGATCCAGGCGCAGTTGGCCAGCAATCAGGCTGTAATGAGCATCTTGGAGAACAAGCGGCAATTTGCCGGCGTCTATGGAACGGTTGCCGAGTTAGGGCAGGCTAACAAGAAATATTCTGTAGCTCTGGAAATGTCTGCCGGAGCAAAGATGCAGCAGATAGTGGTTGATGATGACCAAACTGCAGCTGAATGCATTAAGTATCTCAAGGACAACAAAAGCGGCTCAGCCTCATTTATACCCTTAAATAAAATCAGGATCCAGCCGATCAGCGTTGAAGACCATAAATTGTTGAAATCGGCTGGTGTCCATGACTTTGCCATCAATTTAGTCAGCTTCAAGCTGCAATTCAAGACTGCTTTCCAGTACGTTTTTGGAAATTCTTTAGTGGTAGACAATTTAAGCACGGCGCGGAAGATCGGGATTGGCCGGATAAAAATGACTACTTTAGAGGGTGATATCTCAGAAGCCAGCGGGGTGATGAGAGGCGGATTCATCAATAAAAAAATAGGCCTGGGCTTTAAGGAAAAGGATTCCTTGGAAGAGCTGGAACAAGCTGGACGGGCCATTTCTGAGCTGCAGTCAGTTATTGCCAATATTGAGGACAAACGCAGGATCAATGAGCAAGAAATTTCCAGCTTAAGGAACAAAAAAGCGGAACTGGAAGCCGAGATGATCAAGCTGGAAAAAACGCTTCACTTGGAAAGCAGCGACCTGGAAGCCA
>Ga0209542_10011537_pt1 | contig 15662 bp, 21 predicted proteins | sample RifCSPhighO2_01_FD_184028 | JGI IMG/M metagenome (GOLD analysis project Ga0209542, IMG submission 184028) | Soil microbial communities from Rifle, Colorado - Rifle CSP2_plank highO2_0.1 (SPAdes) (version 2) | ecosystem: Environmental > Terrestrial > Deep subsurface > Rock core/Sediment ... | reverse complement strand
TAAGCCGAGGCAGGGCGAATCCATATCCCCAAAAATAATTGTTTCGCCCTGCCGAGTCCATTTTTAGTAATTTAATCGTTTGGATTTAGCTCGAAATAGTTTCGAACTTTGTCCAGTAAACACCGCAAAGATAGTACCGCCCTGATCATTGACCAGGGCGGAAGCGATTATCGGTAGTTGGCCGATACCGCTCCTATCATCTCCGGCTTCTCCGGCCGGAGAGCGGCGAGGGTGAAGGCGAGAAGCGCAAACGCTCCCCCGCACAACAACCAAAGATCAATCGGCAACGTCATCCAAGCACTGGCATTGAACATCGCACACCTCCTCCCCTAATTATACTACTTATTTAAAATCAAGATAGAAAAACACCAACTCCAGCAAATTGGAATTCTAGTTACAAAAACTCAATCACAAAATTATACATTCCCATACTGCAAAGTCCCTGCAGATTCTCCCCTATTTTTTTTATACCAATATCTATCTCCGTTTCGCCATCTTGCGGGAGAATTTTTTGGTAATTAAGAGACTGAATTACAAGAGCAGCCGAACAATCAAAAGTACCTGTGGTTTTCATTATGAGCTTAGTTGGCACTCCGGCTTTAGCTTTTGACACTCTCGGGAAATATCCGCCCTTGGCATCAATGCTTACATATTGTACACCATCTTTTATTTCCACATTTTGCACGGATGTCGTGTTAGACCCACCAAAAAATATAAAACCTAAAACAAACACTAAGCCTAGAGTAATAATAATTAAAGCAATTTTGTTCATTGATTAATTATATCAAATTAAATACTGAATAATGGATTAATAATTCCCAGCCCTGCCAACCCGGCTAAAAATGCAAAGAGCCCAAGCCCTAATACTACAACTCCGGCAGACTTGAAAAAAAGCGGGGCATGCCTTCCGTGAGCAAAGGATGCCGAACCAAAGGACAATAATGCAAGCATTGGCAAGGTGCCAAGAGCAAAAGCAAGCATAATAGAAAGTCCTGATACAAATGACCCACTGGAAAGTGCGGCCACTTGCATAGACTGCGTGAAACCGCAAGGTAAGAAAAAAGTGGCAAAACCAATAACAAGAGGAGTTAGAGTTTTATGTTCAATTTTTCTAAAAACAGAAGAAACTTTTTGAAAAATTCCGGAGTGCAGAGTAATTTTGTTTTTTGTAAATACTCCAACTAAATTTAAGCCAAGAAACAGCATGACAATAGATGCGAGAATTCCCAATATTGCAGTAAAAGTAAAATTTATACCAATGGCATTACCAACCAAACCAAGAACTCCACCCAATAATGCAAAGCTAAAAAGTCTGCCAAAATGGAACAATATAAAAGTTTTAGTATCACTAACATTATCCTGCGATATTTTAGCTGATAGTGAAAGCACTAATCCTCCGACAATAGCTAGACATGAGGAAACTGAAGCAATCAACCCAATAATAAAACTGATGGCCGGCGTCGTCTGGCCACCAATACCAAGATTTAAAATACCCGATTTTTGTAATATAAAAAATAATACCAAAAACACTAAACCAATAGGCAGAGCTTGCCAAATAATATCCTCGCCACCAGTCGTTAGGTCTTGCCTAACGACCGAAAGGGTGTATCCATTTCCTTTTATTTTGTTTGTTAAAACAGTGGCAAGTTCTTCAATACTTTGGTCACTATCAGTTTCAATTTGCACAGTTTCTTTTTTTAAGTCTACTCGAACATTTTTTATAAAACTTTGCTCATCCTGTGGTGAGCTTGTCGAATCCATCAAAACATCTTCAATCAAGATTTTGCACGATGCGCAATGTGTACCTGAAACGTGAAAAATGTATTTATTCATAACAAATGTTCCTACTAATATTATTCTTTCTATTTATTAATTTGCTTATAGAGCCAAATGCCGAGCAAGACGAGGTTCACCAAAACCAAAAAGGCAACGATAGAACCAAATCCTCCTCCCATCATTCCGCTATACCCATATCCATATCCCATCATATAATTATTTTTGATTAATGCTTATAATCCGACCCAAAAAAATGCTGAAATACTATTGGTTCTTATTATCAATACCCAATACTTTATGAATCCAGCACCAACCCCAAAAACTCTCAACAAGAGCGATCCATCCTATAACTAAGATAATCATATTCGTCGAACCCGCGTCAAAAGACGGCGCCCATGGTCCAAGCAACCAGAAGGCTAAAGCGAATCGGAATATTCTATCTAATTGTCCTAAATTTTGATTTGCCATAAAATTCTTTAATTATTTTAATAATTTCGACCTTTATAATTTAACCTATTTTGCATTATCAATAATCCCTTGGATTATACGATCTATTTCTTCTGGCAATACACCCAAATCAGCATCCGGGAAAAACCGAGACAACACAATCGGACGCATCCCGGAAATAAATGTTTGTCCGTCTTTAGTATACACATTTATCTTACAGGGCATACACAATCCAATCTTTATATCAGCGTTCAGAAAATCGTTGGCAAACTTTGCGTTGCAAAACTCAATAATCTTAAATGGCTCCCTTAAGAAACCCTTCTCACTTAAAGCCTCCTGTACATCATGAACATACAAAACACGCATGCCCGCTTTTGCTATTTCAGCTTGCACATCTTGAACCACTTCATCAAAAGTTTTTGTCGTTGTTGTAGTATAATCAAATTCCATATATTTTTATAACTTCTTACTTTTAATGCGAAGTGAATTGCCGACCACCGACACGGAAGACATCGCCATGGCGAATCCGGCAAAAACTGGTGAAAGCAACCAGCCAAATACTGGATAAAATATTCCAGCCGCCAGCGGTATGCCAATAATATTGTACACAAATGCCCAGAAAAGGTTCTGCTTTATTCCGCGCATAGTTATCTTAGAAAGTTTAATAGCTTTTACAAGTTTTGAAATATCTCCGTGAAGCAAAGTAATCCCGGCTGTCTCAATCGCCACATCCGTACCAGTCGCCATCGCAATTCCCACATCCGCTTGCGCGAGCGCCGGAGCATCGTTTACACCATCACCCGCCATAGCAATAATACGTCCCTCTTCCTGTAATTTTTTAATCTTCAATAGTTTATCTGCAGGCAACACATGAGCCACTACATCATCAATACCGACAAGAGAAGCAATATATTTTGCTGTTTTTTCATCATCACCAGTGAGCATAACTACTTTAATACCAAGTTTATGAAGGTCAGCAACAGCTTGTTTTGATTCGGCTTTTATTTCATCAGCCACCATCACAAAACCCAATACTTTTTCTTTTATTGCAATGATAACCGGAGTTTTACCTTGCATTGTATATTGCTCTAATTTTGAACTATCAAAAGGAAGCTCTAAGTCTTGTATAAGTTTTGTGTTCCCGACAAAGTATTCTAAATTATTTATAAAACCTTTTAATCCTTTACCTTGTATTCCCTCAAAATTTATCACATCTACTATTTTTATATTTTTCTTCTGATTCTCTTCGGCATAAGTCACGATAGCATGAGCAATCGGATGTTCAGATTTCTTCTCCAGAGAAGCAATTATGGATATTAATTCCTCATCTTTTAAGTTTGAAAGATTCACAATATCAACCAGAGTTGGTTTGCCTTTTGTAATCGTGCCGGTTTTATCCACAATCACCGTATCTATTTTATGTAATTTTTCCAAAGTTGCCGCATCTTTTACTAAAATTCCTTCTCGTGCGCCCTTCCCTACTCCCACAATTATTGCCGTCGGTGTGGCAAGCCCAAGCGCGCATGGGCAGGCAATAACAAGCACTCCTACAAATGAGACAAGCCCATATGAAAGAGCTTGAGAAAAGCCTAAAATTTGTGAACCGAAAATTAACCAAGCTCCAAGAGACAAAAAAGCAATGACCAGAACAACCGGCACAAAAACACTTGAAATTTTATCAGCCAAAGCCTGGATTGGTGCTTTACTCCCCTGCGCTTCTTCCACCATCTTAATGATATGAGCAAGCAATGTCTCTGAGCCGACTTTGGTCGCCTTAAAAGTAAATACCCCAGTAGTATTTATCGTCCCTGACACGACACTGTCTCCGACTTTCTTTTGAGCTGGCATCGGCTCGCCGGTGACCATTGATTCATCAACAAAAGACGAGCCTTCGGTAATTATTCCGTCAACAGGAATCTTCGCTCCCGGTTTAATAATAATAAAATCACCATGCACGACATCATTTACCGATATTTCTATTTCTTTTCCACTACGCACAACTAAGGCATTTTTTACTTGTAAATTAAGAAGTTTTTCTATTGCATCGCCTGTTTTTATTTTGGATTTTGATTCCAAATATTTTCCAAATGCAATAAAAGTGATGACAATAATCGTCACATCATAATATGACGCATCAACATTTATAAAAGGCCGAAGCATTTCTTCAAATGCGGTGACCGCAAAACTATAGAGATACGCAACCAATGTACCCATGCCAATAAGCGTATCCATATTTGCTTTTCCATAACGAAGAAAACGATAAAAGCCCAGTAAATATGGCTTGCCTACAACAAAGAGCACATATGTAGCCATTAAAGGCAAAAGATGATGGAAAAGCTCTTTAATCGTATAACTCATTGTTGAAACTAAATTATATTGAGCCAAAATATCCCAACCCATCACAAAAACACTGAAGATAGCCAGAGGAATTGCTGACATAATTTTTATCTTCATATCTTTTATCTCCGCCAATTTTTCAACTTTTGTTTGACTAAGCCCAAGATGCGCGGCATGTTCCTCCTCACTCATGCCCATTTCGCTTGCACTGGGCGCAGTTGAAGTATTTGCAGTCGGACCACTGGAATGCATGCTGTGGTCAGCTTGCTTGGAAATAAGTGAATATCCAAGAGGTTCTATTTTTTTAGATAAATTTTCCGGACTTGTCTTTGACGCATCAAAAATAACTCTGGCCGTTTCCGTCCCGTAATTTACTTCCGCGGACTTTACCCCTTCAATTTTCTTGAATTCTTTTTCAATGTTTACAGCGCAAGACGCGCAATGCATACCTTTTACTCTATATGTGTTAGACGTATCCATATTATTTCCTTTTAAGCTTGTAAACTTTTAAAATCTCATGCACAGCTTTGTCATTTTGTCCTTTTTTAATTTGATTGATAACGCAGTGCCCCAGATGCCCCTCCAAAAGCATATCTTCAGCATTTGATAGACCCTGCTTAACGGCAGAAGTCTGAGTAATAATATCAATACAATAAGCATTTTTTTCAACCATATTTTGAAGGCCCCGCACTTGACCTTCAAGGATTTTCAGCCTTCTTACTAATTTTTGTTTATTTGCTTGCATGAAAAGAGTATATACCCCCTAGGGGGTATTGTCAAGTGGATAAAGCCTACCTTACTTTGCTAATATCTATAGCCCGGTGTTATAATTAACTTATGGATCCCGTTAGAAACAGGAAATCATAGATTTCCGTCAAACTAACAGGATTCGTGTATTAGTAATTAATTTCTAACGGGATGGAAAAATTGCAATGGTCTGCATTAGAGTACGCAGAAAAAGAAAGGAGTCGTGATTGGTTTTGGGCGCTCGGCATTATTGTCGTGGCAAGCTCTTTGGCGTCTATCATTTACAGCAATTACTTTTTCGCAGGGCTAATTGTTCTGGCTGGAGTTCTTCTTGGATTTTTCGCGACCAAACAACCAGACATGGTATTTTACGAACTGAATGAAAAGGGGTTAAAGGTCCGAACTCGTCTTTACCTTTACGAAAATATAAAATCTTTCTATGTGCAAACAGGAACAAAGCCTACCCTCTTTATAAAATCGGAGAGATTGTTTATGCCGGTAATGGGAATACCTATAGAAAATGCTCCGGCAGAAAAAATCCGTTCCATCATGATTGAAAAAAATATCATTGAAGAAGAAATGAAAGAACATGCGTCCGAAAAAATAATGGAAATCTTGGGATTTTAAAACAGTGGTGCCCCCACCAGGAATCGAACCTGGATCGCAAACTCCGCAAGCTCGCATTCTATCCATTAAACTATGAGGGCTATTTACTTATTCTAAACATACATCAAAAGAGGACTATTTACTTATTCTAACATACATCAAAAGAAGACTATTTCTGAAGATTAGCAGTTTTTAAACAAAAATCCAAACTCGCAAAAAATGCTTTAAATACTTTATTTTTTATGATTCTCCAAAAAAGTTATCCACTTTTTCTTAACCTATTCTAAAAAAATGTTATAATTAGGGGTCGTTCGTGTTATGAAGAAGTATTAACATTTCTTCTACACTTATATGACAAAGGTCGACTACACTAACCAATAAGAGGAATTGGGATTACGAAAAAATCCTCTAAAATTATAAACTATCTATTTAATATCTAATAAAAAATTATATGAAAAAATTAAACAAAATTTTAGTATCTGTATTGGGTTTTGCATTTATGCTTGGCTTAGCTATGCCAATGTCTGTGCAAGCGGCAACAACGCCTTCTCTTGGTTCGGCAGCAACTTACGGTGTTCTTGGTAGTACTTACACTAATACTACAGCAGGAACTACTATTAATGGAGACGTAGGTTTTACTACTGGACCAGCAGTAGCTCCTGCAGGCACTCATACAAACTACGGGTCTGGTGCCCCCTATTCTACGGCAGGCACAGATCAGGGCAATGCTTTATCTTCTTTAGCTTCTCAAACATGTACATTCACTTTTGCGCCTGGAGCCATTAATCTTTCCACCGACACTACACATGGCGCTGCCGGCGTGTACGCTCCTGGTGTTTACTGTAGCACTGGAGCAATGAATGTAGGAGGTCCGCTTACACTTTCTGGTAGTGGAACATATATCTTTAGAGCTGTAGGGGCACTTGATTCTACAGCCGGAGCAGTTGTCTCTTTAAGTGGCGCATCTGCTTGTGATGTTTTCTGGACACCATCTGCAGCTACAACACTTGCTGCTAATACAACTTTCGTAGGAACAGTGATTGACGACTCAGGCATTACTGTAGGTGCCAATACCACCTGGAACGGAAGGGCTTTAGCCTTTGGCGGGACGGTGACAACCGATACAGATACTATTACTCCGCCAAGTTGCACATCACCAACTCCGACACCAACCCCGACTTTAGCTACTCTTCATGTCGTTAAACAAGTGGTCAATAATAACGGTGGTACTGCACTTGCTTCTAACTTTAATCTGCATGTAAAACTTAATGGCTCTGACGTTTCAGGAAGCCCGGCACTCGGAGCTACTGAACCAGGAAGTTCTTACTCACTCGCTGCCGGTACTTATGTAGTAAGCGAAGACACTACTACTCTCCCTTATACGCAAAGTTTCAGTGGAGCCTGTGATTCCAGCGGTAGTGTCACACTCACTGCTGGTGCTGATGTGACTTGTACAATTGTTAATGATGACACTGCGCCCGCAGTTGTTATTGCCCCACCTGTAGTAGTTGTCCCACCGCCTGCAATTGTAGCTCCACCTGTAATTGCTCCAACATTACCAACAACTGGCTTTCCTCCTCAAGAAGAAAATTCTCTTTGGAATGTTATTGTCCCAATAGGGCTCTTTACCTTCCTATTTTCATTTTATCTGGCTCGAAAAAAACAAACAATTTAGCCCGAAGATATAGCATATAATGCGTATATTAAACACATTTATGAAAAATCTTAAAAAAATTTGTCTGTTTTTTGTATTTACCACGCTAGTTTTAGTCAGTAGTTTTACAGGATATCAAACAGTTCAAGCAGTCGGAGGACAAGGTACAGCGACAATTGATGGCGCGGCCAATGTAACCGTAGATCAGGCAACTTCTCATAAATTTACCGTTGTTTTGACTATTGGCACTTCTGGAATTACTGCTGATGCTCAAAACCCAACCTTTACTATTCCGGCTGGTTTTACCGCGCCGGATGCTACTCCTGTGGCAAATGCAGGATTAGTGGTAGCCGATGGTGATTGGTCAGTTTCAGCCGCTGGAGGAATTTGTACAGTAGAGAATCCTACGGCTGGTCTAACTGTCGCGGTGGGTCAATTAATCACAGTTGACGTAACAACAACTTGTACGGTAGCTGTTCCAGATACAATAACTCTTACCTACCAGGGACAATCTGCTTCAGCAATGGCAGCCACAGCTCTTGTTATCGCTACTGCTGACGATATTGGCTGGGGTGCAGTTACACCTATTGCTGCTCCACCTACAATTACTGTTATTGCCACTGACGTCACTGCTCCGACTGTTACCGTTACCATGGATGATGCTGCCTTGAATATCGGCGACACATCTCTTGTCACCTTCACTTTCTCGGAAACTCCGGTAGGATTTACTACTGCCGATGTCACAGTCGCTAATGGTTCAATCGGAGCGATTGATGCCAGCAACCCGCTTGTTCAAACAGCCACTTACACTCCGACCAATAGCATCACGGATGCAACAAATGTCATTAGTGTCGGTACTGCTTGGACGGATGCGGCTCTTAATACCGGAGTCGGAGATGATTCACCGAATTATACGATTGATACTACTACTTCCGCATCAAGCGGGGGTGGAGGACAATTTATTTCATTGGTTCCGCCTCTCATTGACGTAGTGAAAATACCCAATCCTCTCTCTTTGCCAGCAGGCGGCGGTCCGGTAACTTATACTTACACGCTTAGTAATATCGGAACCGTTCCGGTAACCAATATAACAATGGTTGGTGATACTTGCAATCCTATAGCCCTTGCTTCCGGTGATAACAATAATAATGCAATTCTTGATGTTAATGAAATATGGACACATCGCTGTTCCACAACACTCTCAGCAACCCATACAAATATCGTCACCACCACTGGATGGGCCAATGGTATCTCCGCAGTTGATATCGCAAATGCCACAGTTGTGGTTGGTCTTCCAGTAGTACCACCATTAATCCATGTGGTAAAAAAGCCAAATATATTCGTTCTTCCTGCTCCCGGAGGAACAGTTACTTACACATATACTGTAACAAATCCCGGCACAGTACCATTAAGTAATGTCAACATAACCGACAATAAATGTACCGGACTACCCGGACGTGTCTTGGGACATCCCGGAGACCTAAATAAAAATAGTCTATTGGAAAATAATGAAACATGGTCTTTCACTTGCCAAACAAATCTTACACAAACAACAACAAATACCGGCACAGCCACCGGAGATGCTAATAATCTGACAGCAACGGACTTCGCACTCGCAACCGTTGTTGTAAATACTTCCACTGTTGTTCCATCACTACCAAAAACAGGGTTCCCACCAAAAGAGGAAAATATTCCAATTGTTGTATTTTTGAGTATCTTTATGTTTTCATCTCTCTTGTGTATTGTCTGGAAACAGCAAAACGTATAACTAGCATAAAACACAGTTTCAATGCAACCAAAAATCTCATTAATATGGTCATGGTTTATTGTTGTCATTACAGGCATTATGTTTTATCTATTAATTGTTTTTGGTATTTATTCTCCACAAAATACACCCAAAGTTAAATCAGCTGAATCTATTAATTCACTTGAGTTTTTAGAAAACATTGCTTCTCTGGACCAAATAAGTTCAGGTTTGCCGATACGTCTGATAATTCCGAAAATTTTTATTAAAGCGAATGTTGAGTATGTCGGTCTTACTCCAAGCGGGGCAATGGATGTGCCAAAAGGTCCCGCTGAGGTAGCATGGTATTCTCTTGGCACGCGTCCTGGAGAAAAAGGCAATGCTGTTATTGCCGGACATTCCGGCTGGAGAAATAACATACCGGCAGTATTTGATAACCTGCATAAGCTACGGAAAGGAGACAAAATATATATAGAAGGTGAAAAAGGAGAAATTCTTACTTTCATAGTACGAGAATCTAAGACCTATAAACCAAAAGCGAATGCTTATGATGTATTTATTTCAAATGACGGCTTAGCTCACTTAAATCTCATAACTTGTACGGGATTTTGGAACAAAATAGCCAAAACTCACTCTGACAGGCTAGTAGTATTTGCTGATAGAGAATAAACTTGACTTTTATGTGCAATGGTGCTATAATAGACTTATGTTAAATAAAATAAAAAAACTTCATATTATAAAGGGTTTTTCAAGGAGATTTGTCATTATTGTGGCCGTGTTTGCTGTTTTATTCTTCAATCTTTCGGCTACTTTGGGCTACGCACAATCACAAGGAGGAACAATTAGCGGCTATGGATCCGGCAACGGCGCTAATTCAAATGTTTATAATAACAATCAATCTAGCGTTACAACAAGCCCTGCAAGCAATATCACTACAGGGAGTGCAGTCTTAAACGGCGCAATAAATGTGACAAGTAATGTTTATATTAATGTTTGGTTTGAGTATGGAACAAGTACTAACTTTGGCTACTCCACACCACGTAATTCTTTCGGAAGTGGTTATTCCAACTACAATTACAGTATTTCGGGACTTAAAGCAAATACTATGCATTACTTCCGAGCTGTCGCGCAAACTCCATCTGGAATCCAATATGGAAACGTGGAATCATTCACTACTAATTTCCTAAGTGCAGACGACAACAGCGCAATATCTAGCTCCCCAGCTACCACAACGACATCTATAAGCTCTACTCCAAGTAAAGAAGATACTGAAAAAACATCAGATACTAAGGACACGGCTACCTTGGCTTCTCTCGGAGCAAATGCCTTCGGAGCAGGCACTTTCTTCCCGACCAACATCTTCGGGTGGCTTATCCTGCTCATCTTTATATTGCTAATCATACTTTTAAGTAAACAGCTTTATCTAAAATTCTCGGATAAGAAACATTCCTAGTGATAAAAAATTGACACAGCTTTACCCCATACGGATAAATAAATATCTGGCTTTAAAACAAATCTCCACCAGAAGAGGTGCAGATGAATTAGTAAAAGAAAAAAAAGTTTTTATTAATGGAAAGTTGGCAGTACTCGGATCCAAAGTGGAGAAAAAAGATATTGTTGAAGTAAGAGGAGTAAAGAAAAAAAAATATTTGTATTATGCTTACAATAAGCCTATCGGAATAGAAACTGCCTCACCACAAACAGAATTATTTCCTCTGGGTAGACTAGATAAAAATTCGCATGGACTCCTAATACTTACCAATGACGGACGTATTACCGATACTCTTTTAAATCCTAAATATTTTCACGAAAAAGAATACATAGTCAAAACTTCCAACAAGCTCCGCTCTAGCTTTAAAAACAAGATGGAAGTGGGGGTAAATATTGAGGGATATTTAACTAAAAAATGCAAAGTAAAAATCCTGGATGACTTTACTTTTAGAATAACCCTGACCGAAGGCAAGAAACATCAGATTCGCCGCATGTGTTCCACGCTTTTCCAAGAAGTCGCTGATTTGAAGCGCGAAAGAATAATGAATATTAAACTGGGTAATTTAAAGCCAAAGGCTCTTAGGGAAATAAAAGGCGAGGAATTAGAAGTTTTTCTTAACTCCTTGGGGTTGACAAAATAGGTGGTATTGTGCTATATTTGACAAACAAAGTAGGTGCAAGAAGAGTAATATAGAGTCGATTTCTTAAGTAAAATCTATTTGTATTTAACAACTTAATCAAAAAATCAATGACTGGTACAATAAAAAGACTCACTGATAAAGGTTTCGGCTTCATAACAGCAGAAGGGCTTGCGAAGGATTTATTCTTCCACAGCAATTCTCTTGTGGGCGTATCTTTTGACGAGCTCAAAGAAGGTGATACTGTTTCTTTTGAAACAGAAGAATCACCAAAGGGATTGAATGCTACGAACGTACAACGCGCGTAATATTCTCTTCAATAAAAAACCACTCCTCTCGGAGTGGTTTTTTATTGATTAAATTCTTCTCCTTTTGCCCATTTCTTTAAAATTTCATAGTCTGTCTCTCCGCAAATCCACTTTTTAGTTTCCATATTATAGAAAAAAGGTACTCCTCCGCAAAAGTCTTTATCTAGTTCCAGTAAGCGTTTTTCATTTTCCTCATTATGCCAGACTTCCAAGCTCTCAACCTTTACCCCCTCTTCTTTCTCTAGGTGCTCCACATGCCTGTGCATACGCACGCAATGCGGGCATTCAGTTCCATAAAATTCTAATAAATGTGACATATTTTTATAAAACTAGATATTTTGTTTTTAAGGGGTTTTGAGCTCGACGGAGCGAAAACTTCAGGATTTTTTAAGCTTCAAAAAATCCGTACCGACAAAAATAAATTATCTAGTTTTACTTTGTTAATCTTGATAAACGGGATTTCTTACGGGCGGCATTATTTTTCTTAATCACACCCTTTTGCATTGCTTTATCTATTACCTGAAAAGCACTTGAGAGCAGCTTAAGGGCATCTTTTTTATCTATTTTTGCAGCCTTCTCAACTTTCTTTATTAGCTCTTTCATTACTTTCTTCCTGGCGTCATTAAAAGCCTTCTTGCGAAGGGATCCCCGAATTGCTTTTTTCGCTGATTGTGTTATTGGCATATACGTAATTTAGCAGAAAAGTTCAAAAAACACAAGAAACACAAATATGATATGATTAATATATGATTGGCAGCATAAGAGGAAAAATAACATTAAAAACAGAGAAATTCCTATTAGTTGAAGCAAATGGAATCGGATATAAAGTAAATATCTCTCCTGATACATTATCCAAGGTACAAAAAGATGCAGAGATTTTTTTATTTATTCACACCCATGTACGTGAAGATATTCTAGATTTATATGGCTTCTTAGAGCGCCAGGAACTGGAATTTTTTGAAATGCTTATAAATGTGTCCGGCATCGGGCCAAAAGGAGCTTTAGCTATCCTAAGTGTTGCATCAATAGAAACTTTAAAGAAAGCCATTAGTACAGGTGACATAGGTTATCTAACTAAAATTTCCGGTATCGGCAAAAAAACAGCCGAAAAAATTGTAATTGAATTGCGGGATAAGGTAGCAAGTGATGCCAGCGAAAAAGGAGGAGGGTCCTTGCGGGATGAATTGGATGCACTGGAAGCACTCAAATCTCTGGGTTATTCCCAAAATGAAGCACGTGAGGCATTAAAGAAAGTAAAATCCGATGCTGATACAAATACAAAAATCCGTGAAGCGCTAAAAATCTTAGGTGGAAAATAGAAAAGGACGGTCCTTGGGGAAACTCTCTTAAGGACCGTCCTTAAAGTAATCTTTTATACCGGCTGCGGTAAATTTAGCCATATTTTTATATGCCTGCTTACGAGTGGTGTTATTCTTAAACCTATAAATATAGCCATATTCTATTAATATAGAACGTACGCTCGACAGAAGTGTATTATTTACACCTAAAGCGATAAGTGTCTGATCTGGGACCAATCCTCCCTTCTCTTTTTCAAATGTACTTGTAATATATTTTTTCTTTAATTCTAAAAAAATAGAAGCTGCTAGTCGCGAGCTTTCTCGGGCATTGCCCATCTGCTCTTCCGGCATGTAAATAACAAAACCTTTATATTTTCCTATTGTCCACTTGTTGGAACGAGGATAATCGTTGAAGTGAATATGAATCATTGCATCCATCTTGTTTTCATTTGCCCATTTGTTAAATCCATATAACCTAAGGGCTATGTCCTCGCTTACATTAAGATGCGGATTATTGTCTTTTTGAACGAAACTCCCATTAATTATCTGGTTTTGCCTTCCAGCTTTTGTAGCTTCTTTAAAAGCCAAAACCTCATCTTTACGTAAAGAAAAATAATCGGCGAATTCCTGCGTATATCCTCCTTTTTCTCTAGTGACATGGACTTCAAATCTTTTATCTTTCTTTAAAATATTAAAAAGCTCCGTCGCCACACCAAGATTCATATCGGCTTCTTTTGTATTGCCATATTGCGCCCCCCACACTTCATCGTCATGCCCGGGAATTATCAAAATTTTAATTGGCATTTGCGCATAAATAGAAAATATCGGGGTGAAAAAGAAAATAAATAAAAGTATGAATAAACATTTCTTCATAGTATGATTATAGCACTTGTCCCGTTAGAAAATCTGCGGGCTTGCGTAAAGATACAATTATTAATTTTAAATTTTTTAATGGGATGCCAGAGCTACCAGAAGTTGAAACAACTACAAAAGGACTAAGGAAAACGATTGTAGGCCTAAAAATAAGAGATGTTTGGACCGATTTATCCACCAAAGATAAGCGTCAACATGATGCGGTGGCAAATCCGAAATATTTTCGTACTTTTAGGAAAGAAATTCTAAATAAAAAAGTTTTGTCCGTAGAAAGACGGGCAAAAAACATCCTGATAAATCTTTCTGGCGACAAAACTATACTGACGCACATGAAGATGACCGGGCACTTTTTATATGGCAAGTATAAAAAAGACGCCATGAACCATTTTATTCACTTTGTAATTACTTTCAATAACGGAGAAAAATTATCATTTTCAGACGCGCGCAAATTCGGGAAAATAACTTTATTGGATACAAAAACTGCGCATGATACTAAACACTTAAATAATATAGGGCCTGAGCCACTTGAAAAGACTTTTACCCTAGAAAGTCTAATACAAAGGTTAAACCTATGTATTAATAAAAAAATTAAGACGGCACTAATGGACCAAAGTATTATTGCTGGCATTGGCAATATTTACTCCGATGAAATTCTCTGGCGCGCAGGTGTACATCCAGAGAGAAGAGTTTCAAAATTAAAACAAAATGAGATAAAATTAATATTTAAAACCATAAAAGAAATACTTAAGAAAGGCATAGATTTTGGTGGAGACTCAATGTCGGACTATAGGAATATTGACGGTTTGCCTGGTAAATTTCAGTTGCACCATCAAGCTTACAGACGCACTGGAGAAAAATGCCGTAGAAAAGGCTGTAAAGGTATTATTAAAAGAAAAATTATAGGTAACCGCAGCGCCCACTTTTGTTCTATACACCAAGCATCCTAAATAATGCTATCCCAAGCGCTACTGAAACATTTAAGGATTCTTTTTTACCACGCATGGGAATCTCAGCAATGATATCGCATTTTTGGAGAATACTTTTGGGAATGCCCTTTACTTCAGCGCCGACGATAAAAGCATTTTTTGTTTTTAATTTCACTTTCTTGTAATCAATGGAATTTTGGGCCTGTTCTATGCCAATAATGAAATATTTCTCCCGCCGTAAGCTATGCATGAAGGCGGGCAGGCTTTTTTTAGCCTCCCATTTAACATACTCTTCCGCGCCAAGCGCAGACTTAGCTAAATCTTTCCTTTTCCTGCCAAACCTATCTAGTGGTGCCGGCGTGTAACCGGTGAGATAAATTTTATCTATACCTGCCGCATCAGCGGTGCGAAACATCGCACCGACATTCTCTACGCTCCGGATGTTGTGTAAAATTAATACATTATTCATTTCAAAAAATTTTTATTCCGCATTTTCTTATGGTAAGCAATGGCAAACCTATGCGCCTCACTGTTTGCAAGTAGAATTGACGACTTATATTTCACAATAAACCTTTCGTCGCCCTTTATTGCCTTTGGTTTATGCCTTTCATCTTTGACCACCGACATAACTAAAATTTTTATGCCCATTTTCTTCAAAACATTTTTAGCTACACTTAGCTGAGCCACTCCACCATCTACTACAATCAAATCCGGATAAGCCCATTCTTTATGGGCCAGACGCCTCTCCAGCACTTCTTTTAACGCCCCTGTATCATTGGCATTACTTTGAGTTCTAATCTTGAATTTCTTATATTCA
>Ga0209542_10011536_pt1 | contig 15662 bp, 16 predicted proteins | sample RifCSPhighO2_01_FD_184028 | JGI IMG/M metagenome (GOLD analysis project Ga0209542, IMG submission 184028) | Soil microbial communities from Rifle, Colorado - Rifle CSP2_plank highO2_0.1 (SPAdes) (version 2) | ecosystem: Environmental > Terrestrial > Deep subsurface > Rock core/Sediment ... | reverse complement strand
TCGCCTCGCCCGCAGGTCAGCCACTCAACGACGAGCATCCCATGCCTCATGGCGCCGCCGTTGCATCTCGCTCTGCTCTGCCGTGAGACCGTTGATCTTCGCCGGGTTCACAGCCGATCCATCGGACGGGAAGATCGTCACGGTCTCGTTCGTGACCCAGGCATCGAAAACGAGCCGGCCGGCGCCGGGATCAGAAACCGAGTAAAGGTCGATGTCAGCGGCGTAATCCAACCGCTCGTCGAGGTCCCAGTCGGGGCTGGGAGGAGTCTTGGAACCGAATGGACCGCCGCGATTCTTGGCCAGCCAGGCGAACCTGATGGTCAAAAGCCGACGCTCCTCATCGATTCTGATCTCGGCAATCAAGCCGCGATAGAAGTAGCCCTCGACGGAGTTCTGGATCTCGGCCTCGCCGCCGACGAAGCGTTGCAACTCCTCGTTGCTTTGCCCTGTACTAGGCATGCTTGCTCCTTGGTTGGAAGTCCTCCGTGAGAATGCGCCCACAGACAATGTGGACTAAACAAAATACCACTTTTCAGTGGTACTGTCAAAGGGAGGCTTGTTTTATTAATCACACCTTTGGACGTTTGATTATTAAATCCGGTTCAGGATTATCCAGCTTTAGACTATCGATAACTTTTTCCGCGACATAAACAGGGTCCATAAAATTCTCAAAATCCTCCGGAATGGCTTCATCGTGTAAATGGGTTTTCATCCCGCCCGGATAAACGGACAATATCTTTACCGGTGATTCCGCCTTCTCTCCGCGATATGCTTCAATCCAACCGCGAAGCGCCCATTTGCTGGCGGCGTAAAGCTTTGCGTTTTTAGCGCGAGTAGCATCCAAAGCGGCACTGGATAAAATATTTATCATCACGCCTTCACTTTCAGTTAAATAAGGAAACGCAGTTCGGCAGCCGAATACAGCACCAAAAAAATTAATATCAAAAAGCTCGTGCGCTTTATCCATATCTATTAAATCTTCTTTTGGGAAAGTTTTGAACACACCTGCGCTATTAACCCAAATATCAATCCGCCCAAATTGTTTGTGTATTTGCTCGGCCGCATCGCGGAGGCTTTGCTCGTCGCGCACATCAGCCACAAAAGGCGTTGCGCCGATTTCTTGGCCGGTGCTTTCAACGTTTTCTTTATTCTTGCTGACAATGGCAACTTTTGAACCTTCGGCAATAAATAAATTAGCCAGGGCTTTGCCAAAGCCGCGGCTTCCGCCGACTATTACAACAATTTTGTCTTTAAGTTTCATTGCCTGAAGCATAACAAATAATCACGCATCAAGCGATTTTCCCCATACAAAAAACTCCCGGCTTTTCGGCAGGGAGTTTTTTCTTCAAAAGCGATTAGGCTTTTTGGACGTTGACCGCGTTAGGGCCCTTTGGCGAGTCTTCTCGATCGAAAGTGACTGCATCACCTTCACGAAGCTCATCAAAAGAAACGCCGACCAAAGAATTACCGTGGAAGAAAAGATCCTTTTCTTCGCCGTCAGGGGTAATGAAACCAAAACCCTTGTCGGTCTTCTTCTTGATAACACCGTTCATAGATAGATATATCGATTAATAACAAAAACTTAAGCTATATTAAAACTCGACTTGTTATATAGTTAAATTGCGAACTATTGTAGAGTATAGCACAGGTCTATTTTTTTGTCAATACCTTGCGCAACGATGCCAAGTACTACTCTTACAGCCTTAGATTAAGACTTTTCGATTTTATTGTATATGGAAATTTGCAACAAAAAACCAAGTAGTAGAACCCCCAAAGGGTTGCACTACCTGGCAGGGCCATTCCCAGAAAACCATGCCTGCACTTCGTAGCCAAGTCAGACTTGGCGAAGTAGGGATTTCCTAAGAACGGCGGCGGTGTGGGCTCTTGGCCCGCACTCGCCATCAGCCCTCCTACTTGCTCACCCTGCGGAACTCCTCCTGACCAGTCGCATGGCAAGGTACCCCAGGCCGAGGGATACTCCTACTCTGACCACGAACATCTCGGTCAGAAATAGGATCAGAATAGCTCCAAGAGCCGCGACCGAGACCACCACGTTGACGAAAAGTGTCTTCGACATGACTTTTTCTCTGTCCTCTCGGTTCCGCCGAGATTTCGGCTCGCTTTCGCGAGGTTCAATACAACTAATAGCAACATAACAAAATACCACTTTTCTACTTGACTGTCAACCTAAACCCTGTTATGCTTACATACCAATCAATATTCCTGACGTTGGCATAGCCTGACAGTGAACTTCAGTCTTTGTTTGGGGCCCGGTAGTAGAAGTTCAATATTTCAACTTCCCGGCGGCCAGAGCAGATAAGTTGAAATTTGTATAAAGCATTGAACTTCACTACCGGGTAGCCCCGTAATACAACTTCAATCGTTCTGTTCGGCAATCTTGCCTTCCAGAACGGATACTTATCCGAAGCACACAATATCCTAAATCCACGTTTGTTGCTTTAATAATCAAAACAGCAAGATTATTGAAGTTGTTATACGGGGATGCTAGGCTTCGACAAGGTACATTAACAAAGTGTTTATATAGGTCGCGGTGCGCTTTACCTCCGCGTTATCAAAAGAAAAAGCAAACATAGATGCCAATACATTTGCATCACGATTGAAGGCTGCCTTTGGCGGTCCTTCTCTCGTTCCAGTAATGGCCTAATATAGGCCGCTACTCATCACTGTCTTTGAGGTTACATAGGAGACATTGGTGTTATATTTTGTAACTACCGGAATTTGCGGCCCGCAAATTCTTGGAAAACCTTCGGGCTTGAAGGCAATTTGTTTTCGTTCACTTTGATAAATTGCCTCGACTAAAAATCAAGTGAACTAAACCTATGACCAAAACCTTTGTAATTACTTTTGGACGCGGGTTCAATTCCCGCCATCTCCACCAAAGAAAAAACCTCACCTTTTAGGGTGGGGATTTTTCTTTTTGGTAGAAGATGATGGATGGGAATTGAACAGGAAAAGGGTCGGAAAAACGGAAGTTTTTCCGGCGGTGGAAATACTAAAACCGCAAGGTTTTAGAGCGCAGGCTGCCGCCGTAGGCCAGCCGAGCAGTGAAATTCCCGCCATCTCCACCAATAAAAAATCGGTACCCGTTTGCGGTAGCGATTTTTTATTTAAAAGATTACTGAAAATTATAAAAAAACGGGCCCAGACAGTATAAAATATTTTAAGCAGCGCGTCTTTTCTCTTTTTCTCTCTGGAAACTATCAAAATCCTGCTGAAGCCTTGTCCAGCTAATATCGTCATCCAAATCGTTTTTAAGCGCAGAGGCAATGAGTTTCATGCGCTCCTCTCCTTCAGGAGTACTATCTGTCTGATTAATGAATTCAAAAAGATCATTATCGTGCATAGCAATTGTAAATCTCTCAGTCGTTTGCTCAAAATTATCCACCATTTTCTTGCGGTTGTATTTTACCGCAGCTGTTTTCTTTTCCTGCCAAATGGTCGGCTCTAATATATCGGTTATGGCACGGCGAATAGGCGGCCAGCCCTCGCGGGGGTCGGCTTCCGGTCCTTTGTCTACGACTTGATGCCCTGTTTCTGTTTCGCGCATTTTTGTAAATAAATGATAACAAAAAGATCCAGCCCCCGCCAGCGTTTGGCGGGGGCTGTGAGGGACAGACCGGGAGCAAGGAGGCAACGATATCTGGCTGGAAATCCAGCACTCGCCCTGCTGACACAGCGCGGCACGCTACCTTTGAATTGCGTCAGGACGACTCTCGAAAACAAACGCAAGCATCGCCAGCCGGTCAGGTATAGCCTGGCTAAGCGATAAGGAGCTGGTGGCTCCCCACCCTCTTTTACCATGCTTTGCCCCGATCAGTCCCGTCATTGAATCTCCTTGATCTTCTTGTCAATATAATATCAAGTCTGCCTTGGTGTCGCTAGTTGACTTTTTGTAAATTTTCGCGTATTCTCACCAAGCAAAACAATAAATGTATCCCGTACGAAGTCCTGTATTAACAGACAGAAACCTTACTATACAGGCCTACCAATGGGGAACATTTATAATTATAGCAAATATGAGTTTTAATAAAATAATACAGGTTTCCTACTTCGTTCGGGATGTATAGACCTGTTAACAAATACTTTCGGCCGCAAAAGCAGCCGGTGGCCCGCATAAACCAGCACATCAAAGTGCCCGAAGTGCGAGTTGTCGACGCCAACGGCGAACATGTTGGCGTTATGCCAACGCATGAAGCCTTAAAGCTTGCCGAGGAAGCCGAGCTCGATTTGGTGGAAATAAGCCCCACCGCCAAACCGCCGGTAGCCAAAATTATCAACTATGATAAATATCGCTATCAGGTTGAGAAGAACGAGCAGGCTAAAAAGAAGCAGGCTAAACGCGTGGAAGTAAAAAGCATACGTATTTCGGTGCGAATCGGCCAGCATGATATGGACACCAAGGCCAAACTGGCCGACAAATTTTTGAAAGACGGTAAAAAGGTAAAAGTGGAGATGATGTTGCGCGGACGGGAAAAAGCTAACGTTGATTATGCTTTTGACCAGTTCAAAAAGTATCTAGCTTCTGTCGGCCAACCCCACTCCTTCGAGCAAAACCCGAAGAAAATGGGTGGCACGATATTCGCGATAATGATGCCTAATAGTTAATTTCTAATTTTTAATTACTAATTTCTAATGCGACAGAAAACTCACAAAGGCGCGACCAAGCGTTTCTGGAAAACCGGTTCAGGAAAACTGCGGCACCGCAGTTCCGGGCAGGATCATTTTAATTCCCGAGAATCAGGCAATACCACCCGCAAAAAACGTAAAGATGCGAACGTTGACACCCATCCCAGAATCGACCAGATGATCGGTCGATAAATTTCTACTTACTACTAACTACTTACTAAACTATGGCCCGAGTTAAACGAGGTACGAACAGAATAAAAAGGCGCAAGAATGTTTTAAAGCGGGCATCCGGCTTTCTTAACCGCCGCTCGACTCACCTGCGCGCCGCGCGCGAAGCGCTTTTGCATGCCGAAAAATACGCCTACCGCGATAGGCGCGCCAAAAAGCGCGACATGCGGTCCCTTTGGATTGTCAGGCTTTCAGCCGCCGCCAAGGAACAGGGAATGTCCTACAGCACGCTGATGAATAAACTAAAAAAAGCTAAGGTAGAGATAAACCGAAAAATGCTGGCAGAAATCGCCGTAACCCAGCCGGAAGTATTCAAAAAAATCATCGCTCAAATTTAACCCCGCCCCGATAGACAAAAACACGCAGTTCGCGTGTTTTTGATTTTAGGTAAATTTTAGGGCGGGGTTAGTTTACAGGTTCGCTGACCAAAATCAAGTCACCGCTGTCCTTAGGCATTACCACCAAATACTGTCCGGAACTAATTTCAGATAAAGAAATTTTTACCTGGGCGGTTCCTTCGCGACTCAAACTGAAACCAGTAAGCTCCCGCGCCGGTTCGCGGCTGGCGGAAAACAAGACCAGCCGATAAAAATCTTTGTCCGACAGTTGGTCCGGAAGCTTCCAAACGGAAACTTCAAGCTCGGCTCGTCCGCCGCCTAAATTAAGCAGCGAAATCGCGCCGAAAATACCATCGCCGGCCGCATTTTTAAAAGGAACCGACTTCAAACTATAACCGGCCGAGCCGGTTTCTATATTGCTTGGCAAGCCGAGCTCGCCCACCACTGTCGGCGGACGCGAATTAGCTATATCTCGGCGGCCGTAAAGGTTGCCGAGCATGATTCCGCCAATGGCTGCTATAATAATAAAAGTAAGAGATAGTAATTTTGACATCTGCTTGGTAAGCTAAGAAATATCTGATGATTAAATCATGCTACAATAACGGTAAACTCCTCCCCGCGGCAAGACCGCGGGGCACCAGGGCGGGTTTGCAACCATTAGTTGCGGCTTTTAACCCCTCGCTTCGCGGGGGACCCTGTTTATCCGCCGCTCATTTCAGGCGCGCTCATCCCCGTGCTCTCGGCACGGGGCATTCGCGCAAGGCGTTGTAAAATAAACGAGTTTTTATTAAAGCTCTAGTTTTATAAAATTGTTACCGCCCTGATGAGTGCAAAAGACCAAAATTTACATCACCCTCCGAAAGACTCAACGGAAACGCTATTCAAGCTGGCTCGATTTCTTATTTTAGTGCTCTTTATTTTCAGCTTGGTGGCGATAATCGTCAGGTAGTTCTACGCTGCCTTGGGGCTCCGAGGGGTCGCAACAGCGACAACCTATCGGCGCAAGCTTTGCTTACTACCCGGTTTCTTCGATTAGTTGCAAATCGCGTTTTTTGAGCTTGTCGATGCTTTTTAGATTATTATCTTTTTTAAGCAATTCGGCAAGCTGCATACCTCCCAAAAAATGCGGCATCAACACATAGTCCGCGCCCTTGGCGTATAATTTTTCCGCTTCAAGATCATTATTCCCGTAAACAATAAGCTTGGCTCGGGAATTTTTATTTTTTACCGTTTCCAAAAGAGACAAGGTGTCCTGAAAATCAGGCACGGTGCTAATAATAATTTTGGCCTTGTCGATGTTGGCGTTTTCCTGGATGTCCGGGTCGGAAATATCGCCAAATAGGGTGTAAATTCCCCGGTTCCTGAACTTGCGGACAATGGCCGGGTTAAAATCGATGACCATAAATTTTTTATGCATCTCTTCAAGCGAATGCAAAATACTCTGCCCGGTACGGTGAGCGCCGATCAAAATTATGTGTCCGCGCATCGAACGGCCGGTGGACGACAGTTCGCGTTTGGGCGCGCGAGGATCCCACCATCTGAAAAATCCGCGCAACTTCATGGCAATGTGCTGATTGTTGTAAACCAGGTATGAGGCCAGAATAAAACTGATAATAGTCGATAGAGTTATTAAAGAAAGAAGCTCTTCGGAAATATGACCGGCTCGAAATCCCAAAACGGCCAAAATAATACTGAACTCGGAAATATGGGCAAGCGAGGAAGCGGTAATGAAACTGGTGCGGCCGCGGTACCCCAAAATTGAAAGCAAGATAAAGGTAACGGCAGGTTTAACTAAAACACCGATGGCGACAATGCCCAATGCCGCCAAAACCGCCGAGGCCAGGTCGTCTATCACTAATCGCGAACCCAGAACTATAAAAAAGAGAATAAGGAAGAAGTCGCGCAACGGCTTCATGCGGCTGGCAATCTGCAGGTGCTGATAAGTATTGGCCAACGTCAACCCCGCCAAAAAGCCGCCTATTTCCGGAGTCAAACCAAAAAGCCTATCGCTTATCAGGGTGGCAAAACCCAAACCCCAGGCCAGGGAAAATAAAAATATCAGTTCGCCTGAACGCGCCATTCTTTCTACGATCCAAGGAAAAATATGCTTGCTGGCAACTATCGTCAAAACAAACAAGGCCATCAGCTTAAGCACCACCAAAATTATCGGCGCTAAAGAAATTGTCGTCTGTGCGCTTACTCCGCTGATTAAGGCCAGGGCGATAATCGAAACAATGTCTTCGATTATTAAAATACCCAAAACCAATTTTCCGGAAAGGCTGTCCAAATCGCGCTTTTCGGACAATATCTTAACGGCCACAATGGTACTTGAAATGGCGACGCCTAAAGCTAAATAAAAGACAGCCACCGGCGGCAAGCCGAAAAATGTAAAAACAAAGGCGCTAAAAGTGCCAACTATCAATATCTGCAACAACCCTACGATAATCGCCGTCCAGCCAACTTCCTTGACGTCTTTCAAGGACAATTCCAAACCTACCATGAACAAAAGCAAAGTAATGCCTATTTCAGACAGTGAGTTCAGAATTTCGGCGTTATCTAAATGAAGGTAACCCAGAGGCCCGACAATGAGGCCGGTGAGAATATAGCCGATTATGGCCGGTTGGCGAAGCAGATGCATGCATATGCCAAGCAATCCGGCAAGAACCACGACTAAAGAAATTTCGGCAAAAATATTACCCATAAACTTTTGTTTTTTATCTCGATTTCCGGATTCCTACTTCATTTATTTTAACACTACCATTGAGGCAATACCAAATGGAACAAATCGCGCAGCGTAGGCGAAATAAAAAGCAAAAGTTGCACAAGCACCGTCCCGCCGATAGCCATGTATAAATAGCGATTTACCTTCCAGCTTAAAGTGTAACTGTGGAAATAAGCAATGACTAAGGCAAGGACCATTTGCGCCATTATCATTACCGTAAAAGCGGCGCTGCGCGCCGCATCAATACCAAAAGGCAGCATGATGCCAAAGGCCGTAAGGGTGAAAAGCGAAACTACGACCGCCGCGGTCAGCACCAGCTTTAAGCCTTTTTTGTTTAAAGGGTGGTCGTCGCGGGCTTTAGGCGCCCGGCGCATGGCCTGGGCCGAAGTGCCATTGGCGGCCAAGGCAAAGGCTGGCAAGGCATCGGTAACAATGTTAACCCAAAGAATCTGCACCGGTAAAAGCGGTACCACGCCGCCGCGGGCAAGGAGGACTGCGGCAAAAATAGTAATCACCTCCGACAAATTACCGGCCGCTAAATAGCGCACCACTTGGGAAAGGCTGTCGTCAATGCGCCGCCCTTCCTCAATGGCAGCCACGATTGTCGAATAATGGTCATCGGTTAAAATAATGTCCGCCGCCTGCTTGGCTACATCTGTTCCGGTAATACCCATGGCCACGCCGACATCCGCCTGCTTTAGAGCCAGCGAATCGTTAATGCCATCGCCGGTTACGGCCACCACCTCCTTATTCCTCTGCAAAGACTGGACAATGCGCAGTTTTTGTTCAGGCGTGGCTCGCGCCACTATCTTTATCTTTGATATTTGGCGGTCAAGCTCCTCGTCGGTCAAAGCGTCTATCTGCAAACCTTCGGCCGTTTCATCGTTTTCTTCCAAAAACCCAATTTCTGCCCCTATGGCCCTGGCCGTAAGCAGATTGTCGCCAGTCAGCATTATGGTTTTGACGCCGGCCATCCGGCTTCTCTGCAGAGACTCGCGAACTTCGGGCCTCGGCGGATCGGTTATGGCCACAAAACCCAAATAATTCAAATCGGTCTCTGCCTCATCTCGGCTAAAATCATCGCCTGGCCGGCTTAAAGGCTTTGAAGCAAAACCGATGACGCGATAGCCCTTGGCGGCGTAACCCTCAATTTCCGATTTCAACTCCAGCCTTTTTTCGTCGCTCATTTTTTGCACGCGGCCGTCGCTTACCAAACCCCGGCAGCACGCCAAAATCAGTTCCGGCGCGCCGCGCACCAAGGCTTTTGTCTCCGAATGAACTTTTATGACAGCCGAAATTAGTTTTCGTTTTTTGTCAAAAGGAAATTCCTCAATAAGTTTGCCTGAATCTTTTATTTGCTGGTAAAACCCGAGTTTGGCCGCCATAATGAGAAGCGCGCCGTCAGTCGGCGTGCCAATGATGTCATAATCGTTTGCGCCGTCCTTAAGAATTAGCCCGGCGTTATTAGCCAAGACCGAACCCTCCAGAATTTCTCTTACCGCCCCGTGAAAATGGTGCGATTTGAACGAATTTAAATTAATAAGCTTTCCCTCGGCCTGGATGAGGCGCGCCTTCATTTGCCCGGAGGTAAGCGTACCGGTTTTATCGGTACAAATTACCGTAACCGCGCCGAGAGCTTCTACGGCCGACATCTTCCGCACAATCGCCCGCTTCCTGGCCATGCGCTGCACGCCCAAGGCCAAAGCCAAACCGACAATAGCCGGCAAGCCTTCGGGTACGGCGGCCACGGCCAATGAAGCGGCTACCAAGAATATCTCGCCGCCAGGCAAGCCCTTATACACACCGACAAAATAAACCAAAGCTGCGGCGCCAATGGCGATAAGACCCAAAACCTTGGAAAGCCTGATAACCATTCGCTCAAAGGGGGTTGGCTCATCTTTAACCGCACTAAGCTTTTCGGCAATCTGGCCGAAACGCGAAGCCTGCCCGGTAAATTCCACAACTGCCCGGGCTGTACCCGAGGTTATCATCGTGCCCATGGCAATACGGTTAGTATCATCGCTGCCGCTTTTTAAAACCGGCAAAGACTCGCCGGTTAAGGCCGACTCATTAACTTCCAAACTGTACTCTTGTAAAATTTTGGCGTCGGCCGGCACCGCTTGTCCGGCCGCTACCACTATCAAGTCGCCGGGAACCAAATCCTTGTTTGGCACTTCCTGCTCAATTCCGTCGCGAATGACCCGTGTTTTCGAGACTGTAACTTTTTTCAGAGCTTCCAAGGCTTTTTCGGCTTTGTATTCCTGGGAAAAGCCAAGCACGGCATTGAGTAAAAGTATGCCTAAGATCAGATAATAGTCGGTCGAAAGACCGGCGGTATAAGTCACGGCCGCGGCGACGAGCAAAATCAAAACCAGCGGCGACATAAATTGTTTTAAAAACAGTTTTACCGCTGAAAGATTGGCTTTTGTTTTCAGCGAATTTTCGCCTAGCTGTTCGAGTAGCTTGCGCGCTTCGCCAGTAGTTAGGCCTACCTCTCCTATCAAGACAGGAGAAGTATTAGAGGCCGCATTTTCCGACATTTTTTGTTTCCCCTCACACCTTAACTTAAGTTAGGTGTGAGGATTAGTCCGCACGCCAAAGTTATTGAAAATAAATTATTGGTGTGCGGGCAGATACCTTTATTGTAACATATTTGTTTTCCTTTTGTTATTTAATATGAAGCCCCCGTACTGTGGTACAATTAAGCCATATGAACGCTGAAAACCAAAATGGAAACGCTTACGAATTAAGCGACGACCTTACACTTATCAGCGAGGCCAAACATAATCCGGAAGCTTTCACCGGACTCTATGACAAATACCTGACCAATGTGTATAGATACTTTGTCGCGCGCGTCTCGCATACGCAAACCGCCGAAGACCTAACCTCGCAAACTTTTCTTCAAGCCTTCAAGGCTTTTGAAAGATACGAGGCCAAAGTTAATTCTTTCGGCCCATGGCTTTTTACCATTGCCCACAATATACTGGTCAATAACTATCGCAAGGTGCCCACCCTGCCTATAGCCGAAAATTTCGACATTGCCGGCAACGATAACCCCGCTCGGGATGCTGAACTTGCCCTGGCCCGCGCGAAGCTTACTAAAATGTTGAATGATTTGCCGGAACGCGACCGCGAAGTTGTTATGCTCCGCAATACTGACGATTTATCTTTTGCACAAATAGGTATGGTTTTAAACATTACAGAACAGGCCGCTCGCACCGCGCATCACCGCGCTGTGCAAAAACTTATTCAAATGAGCAGCCATAAGGAAGGAACAACAAATGTCCCAACCAATCAATAATGAAGAAGATTTGCAAAAAATATTAAAAAACGAAGCCGTTCCCTCGGATGAATTCCGCGACAGCTTACGTAATCGTCTGCTTAGTCTTGCTCAATCCTCTAAAACAGAAAGGAAATCATTTATGCCCAATATTTTTAGTAGCAAAATTCTGGCCGGACTGGCGACTGTCGCCGCCGTAGCCGTGCTCGCAGTCATTGTCCAATCAAATGTTTCACCCCTAAATATTTCATCCAACAAAGTAGCCAGTCACCAAGGTTTTGGACAATTGCCTTCTTTGGCTCAAACCGAAGGGCGCGGCTCAGGCGGCGGAGGAGGAATAAATGCGCCGGTTGCGCTTGAAGGCAAAGCCGATACGGCCGCCGCGCCAAGCGATGTCAAAATCGCCATTATGCCCGTGCCGCCGGACGGCGAATACTTGCCGCCTGTAGTCACATATAATATCAACGCCGCATTGCCCGAGGTAGAAAACGAGATGCTGGTTTACCGCGAACGCGGGCTCCTGGCTGACCGAGATTTCCTGGATTTTATTACTAATGCCACGCAAATCAATTTCTTAAGGCGCTACGCTTCGGCCAACATTGAAAATTTATCTTTCACCCTACCTAACTCCCCTTATCACTTCAATATTGACCAATTCGGACGATATTCAATGTGGGGTAGTTTCAACGATATGTACATGCCTATTCCGCCAAGCGACATCCCCAGCGATGATGAAATCATTCGCATTGCCAATCAGTTTGTCGACGAGCAGGGCATAGACCGCTCACAATTCGGTGAACCCTACGTCGATAACACTTGGCGGGAATACTACTATATGCGCCCGGCCTTGGGCGTAGAGGTAGACGCCGCTTCCATAATTGCTCCCTACCAAATAACCGTCGGCTACCCAATGACAATTGATAACATGCCTCTGGTTGGTTGGAACGGAGCGCCGGATCCTGGAATTTCAGTAAACGTTAATATTGCCCAAAAAAGAGCGGACGGTTTAAGCGGCCGCTGGCAATCGAACCGCGACCAGTCGCTTTACCCAACCACCGCGCAAGACAAAGTTTTGGAACATGCCAAACGCGGCGGCATTAACCCGCTTTGGGGATACTGGGACTCGCAGTTAACTCCTGAACAGGAGGCTCGCCGGCCTAAAATCGATGTTCACCTTGATAAGATTGAGCTCGGTTACTTGCAGCAGTACAAATACAATTCCGGCAGCAACACGCCTGAAAGCTACCTTATTCCGGTTTACGCTTTCACCGGCAATTATGTTGACCAAAACGGCAACACCCTCTCCTACGGTACAATTGTTCCGGCCATTGACGGAAACTTCTTTGAAGAAAACCCGTACCAAATTCTTGAAAAACCAATGCCAATGCCGGTTGAAGGTAACGGCGGTACAGGATCTTCCGGTTCATCCATCGGTAGCGCCGAAAGCGTTGATCCGGAAGAATCGACAGTCCTGCCAGCTCCTGACCGAGAATAAAACTAAAACCACCCTTACGGGTGGTTTTCTTAAATGGCGCTAAACGTCAGGGTTTTAATATCACATTTATGTCTGATCGGAGGTCTTTGTGATATAATAAAAGCCAAATGCCAAAATCAAAAGAGAAACGCAAAAAACTTCCAAGACTAATACTGGAAAAACTGCTGGATATTGCTAAAAGTTACACCGCGCCTCTCACCTATCAGGAAACGGAGATGCTCTATAACGCGCTTGGCGTGTGGGGTAAAGGTATGCGGCCGCATCACTATAATCAAACACTCAAACGTCTAGACGAACGCGGTCTGGTGAAAATTCGCAAAGGGCCAAAAATACAAATCGCTATTACCGCTAAAGGTAAAAATTACTTGAAGGGATTGCGACAAAAAAATATCCAAGTTAACAAACCGATAAAATGGGATAAAAAATGGCGACTAGTAATTTTTGACGTGCCGGAAAAAGAACAGCAAAAAAGGCGACATTTCCGTGATCACCTTAAAAATTTGGGATTTACTCAAGTACAAAAAAGTGTCTGGGCATACCCTTATCCCTGCGCTGAAGAAATTGCCGCGCTCTGCTCTATGCACCATGTTAAGCCATTCGTTTCCATCTTTGAAGGAGTTTATTTGGGCCGAGATATCGAATTAAAAAAGATTTTTGGCTTGTAATACACACAAGTAATTTATACTCTTATAATCATATCACAAACCCCTCCGGTCGGAGGGGTTTGTGATAATAACAGCTTGCCGATTTTTATACTGTGGCTTACTCCTCAATTAAGTTGAGTAGCGTTTTTCGTACAAAGCCAACATGGCCATAAGCAATGACGCAACCACCGGGCCGATAATAAGTCCTTTAAAGCCAAGCGTGGCAATGCCGCCGACTGTGGCAATCAGAATAACAAAGGGGTGAATGGCAACCGAGCGGCCGATAAGATACGGCCTCAATAAATCATCGGACAGGCCAAGTATGAATAATCCGTAAAGGACCAAAATTACCGCCTTAACCGGACTGCCTAAAATCAAAAGTATGATGGCGGTCGGCACCCAAACAATCTGGTGGCCAAGCCCCGGGATAAGCGAAGCCAGGGCAAATATCAAACCCCAAAAAAACGGCGCGGTAATACCCAAGATCCAGAAAATCAGACCGCCCAATACGCCCTGAATGGCACCCATCACAAAAATCATCTTTAAAGAAGTGCGTACCATGACTATGAAACGCGAGCTTAAAAGCCAGCCGTCGCCCTCGGGCAAGGGCGCCAGTTTAACGGCCCTCGATAACCATTCCCGTCCGTTCTTTAAAAAGTAGAAAGTGGAATAAAAAGTAATCAAAGCCAGGGCAATCATCTTGACCAAATTTCCGGCTAGGCTTTGGATAAAATTGACGAATCCGCCGGCGATGCCTTGAGCGTACCCGACAATCTGATCGCGCAAATTTATTTCAGCAATCCGCTCTGATATGATGCTGGGCAAAATTTCCTTGATACTCGCTCCGATATTTTCCGTTTTGGGCGAAACCTGGTCCACCTTGGCGGCGATATTATCTATGAGCAAAAGAGAATCCTTAAACAGCAGGCTGCCGAAAACATAAAACAAGCAAACCAGAATCAACACTGCTAAAAAAATTACGATTAAAGCCGCGGGGCTTTTTTTGTTGCGCAGCTTTTCCAAAAGTCTTCTGTAAAACGGAGATAAAATAATGGCAAAAACCAAACCATAAAAAATGGGCACCAAAAGGCCGCCAACAATGCTCAAAAAAATAATTGAGATAATCACCAGGCCGACAATAAAAACCGCCGACCGAAAAGTGTCATTTAATGCATTCATCCTGTATATTTACCCCGATAATCTTGGGTTTTGTGTTCGACCCGAGGTTAACAAGGTTTTTAATATACTCTTTTTTTATTCCCGCATTACTTTATTTAGCCCAAGATTGATTGGAGAACCCCGGTAGTAGTCCGCCCAGGGCGGACACTACGGGACAGGCAATCGTGGAAGTTATACAGGATTGATTATTTAAAACCGCTAGTTATAATCCTCTTCCTTGCCAAACTTGCTTTGCCACTGGCCGACTTCATCCGGATCAACCTCCACCTTTTCATTATCCAAATCATCCCAAGGATCAGCCGAACCGGCAGACTTGGCCTTGACGGCTTTGTCATGCCCGCCGTCCTCACAGTCGCATTCCGTGAAATCCATATTGTACATAGGGCAGCTTTCGTCTCCGCAAGTACCCGGCACAGCCGAAACCGCGCCGCAACCGCCCGTACAAACGTAATGTGTGTCCATCCTAGATTTTTTACTTTTTACCTCCCGACCTTTTTCCCCGATATTATAGGGTTTATTTTAGAAAACTACAAACCAAGGTCGCCTTTTACTTCTTGCATTGCGGTAATAACGTTTTGTATGTGCTCTTCAAGCGAAATGCCTAGCTCTTCGGCACCCTGGACAACATCGGCCCGGTTAACGCCTGCGGCGAAATCTTTATCCTTCATTTTTTTCTTGACCGACTTAACTTCCAGGCCTTCAAGCTTAGTCGGACGGACCAAGGCAGTGGCGGTAATCATGCCGGTAATTTCATCGCAGGCAAAAAGCACGTGGTCCAGTTGAGATTTTCGCTCTAGGCCGAAATTATTGCCGTGGCATGATATGGCATGGATAATTTCCTCGTCAACGCCGCGCTTTCGCAAATCATCAATTATCACTTGGGGATGTTTGTCAGGATGCTTTTCCCAATCAGCATCATGCAACAGACCGGCCGTGCCCCATTTTTCCTCCCGCTCCATTGAAATGGAGCGAGGCTCGCCTATGGCGGCCGCGCCAAATTTGACGGCATAAAACCGGCAAGCCGCCTCAACTGCCAACATATGATTTTTCAGATTTTTATTATCAACGTAACTATCTAAAAGTTGTAAGGCTTCTTCTCTTGTCATAACTTATAAATTAGTGGGGGCGG
>Ga0209542_10011535_pt1 | contig 15662 bp, 18 predicted proteins | sample RifCSPhighO2_01_FD_184028 | JGI IMG/M metagenome (GOLD analysis project Ga0209542, IMG submission 184028) | Soil microbial communities from Rifle, Colorado - Rifle CSP2_plank highO2_0.1 (SPAdes) (version 2) | ecosystem: Environmental > Terrestrial > Deep subsurface > Rock core/Sediment ... | reverse complement strand
GAAGCGACATTTACGCGGGCTTTCGCGTCGGCTCGTTGTCCGATAGCAACACGAATAAAGCATGGCACAACGAAAGGAGATAGATTGGGTCACGCTGTGCGCGGCAGACATTGACGACGTTGATCGAATTGCACGGCAGATCCATCTGACGCTGCCGGAGCGGAAAGAGATCTTTGCGGAGAAATTGCGCCTGTTTCCGCGAGGGTGCTTCAAATTGCTATTCAACGGCCGCATGGCAGGTTACGCCATTTCGCATCCATGGAAATTGTATTCAATCCCACCGCTTGATGAATTCTTGCGCGCACTGCCCGAGACACCGGACTGTATGTATTTGCACGATATTGCGGTACTGCCTGCGGCGCGCGGCTACAATGCAGCAGGCCTCTTGCTAGATGAAATTTCAGATCGTGCTCGAAACATGCGCATATCGCACCTCGCGTGCGTCTCTGTGTATGGCACAGATGTATTATGGGCGCGTTTTGGTTTTCGCGCCGTTGCGCCGGAAGACATCGCGGCGCAATTGGGCAGCTATGGAGAGAGTGCAAGATACATGATTGCCGACGTAGCGGCCTAAATACCGTTCGCGCACAGCGCCTTCTTGTACGCTTGATATACTCGATGAATGGATATCGCTCGTGAGGCGCGGAAGGTGATGGAGGAAAATCGCTGTACGACGGGCGGGTATATATACACGCAGCCGTCGAAGGATCACTACCCGTATCAGTGGCTCTGGGATTCGTGTTTTCATGCGATTATTTTGTCGCACTATGACCCGGCGGCGGCACAGGAAGAGTTGCGCTCGCTCCTCTCGCGGCAGTTCAAAGACGGCATGGTCCCGCACATCATCTATTGGTCTTCGGGCATTCTCCATTTATTCCGCTGGGGAATGGAGGGGACGAGCTCCATCACGCAGCCGCCGATGATCGCTTACGCCGCGTGGCAAGTGTATCGCAGCACCTTTGACAAGGCGTTCCTGGAATCGATATATCCCGCGCTTCTTGCGTATTATCGCTTTCTGATCGACAAACGTGATCCACGAGATCACCATCTCATTGGTATCATCAATCCGGACGAATCCGGCGAAGATAATTCTCCGCGCTTCGACGGACCGCTTTCGGCTGCACCCGATATTTCCGCCGCGGATCATCTTGCGCTCCGCGCGAAGCTCGTCGCCGAAAGCGTTGCCTGCAAGTTCGACGCGGAGTTGTGCATGCGCGATTATTTTTGGGTCAAGGACGTGCTCTTCAATACAGTGCTCATAGAAAATTTACGCGCTCTTGCGCAAATCGCCGCTGTACTCAAAGACGCCGAGGGCGAACACTTTGCGCGTTTGCATGCGGAGCTTGTTGCCGAAGCGATGCGCGAGTATCTCTTCGAGGGCGGCGTGTACTGGTCGGCCTCGGGAGCGGAGTACGCGCCGCTTCGCGTAGCCACATGGAATCATTTCGTCCCGCTTTTTGCCGGTCTGTACACGTCGGAGGAGGCGGAACACGTGGTGCGCACGCATCTCCTGAATCCAGACACGTTCAACGCGCCGCTTGGCATTCGCACTGTTTCGCGGGAGGAGCAGGCCTATCGCGGCGCAGGCTATGACAACGATTTCTCCTGGCGCGGACCTGTGTGGATGGCGCCGCACTGGTTTATCTATCATGGCCTTGTGCGCTATGGTTATGCGAAGGAAGCGGCCGATATCCGCGCGAAAAGCATCGCACTTCTTGAGCGATCCGGCTTTCGCGAATGTTTCAATCCCGAGACGGGAGAGGGACTCGGCGCGCGCGGCTTCACGTGGGGCGCGCTCGTCCTTGATATGGAAGGCGCAAGCTGACGGGGAAAGATTTTGATAGACTTGCGATGTGGAAGCATACCTCACTTCGATATTGGCGGAGCATCCGGTGCTTGCGCCGATTCTTTTTGTACTGGCTCGCGCTGTGCCCGTCGTCATACCGCCGATTCCGGGCGTTGCGTTTGATCTCGTTGGCGTCGCCATATTTGGCTGGAAATTCGGTCTCGTGCTTGCGCTCATCGGCGCCAACGCGGGAGCGAGCATCGCATTTTTTGTCGCGCGGTATTTCCGCGAATCGGCCGTAAAATATTTCGTCCCACTCCAAAAGCTTCACGAGCTCGAGGCGAGTTATTCCGAAAAGCAGAAATTTTGGGGCCTCGTCGGACTCCGCTTTATCACCAGCCCCTTCTTCGACTACGCGAGCTATGCGGCGGGGCTTACAAAGATGTCTTACTGGACCTTTTTATTCTCGACTTTTATCGGCGTGTTGCCGTTTGCTTTCGCTATTTATTATTTCGGCAATTTGGCGCTCTATCAAAGTCCGTGGTTTGGGGTGGCATTTTTCATCATCGTCGCGCTCGTCGCGGGCTTCGTGGGCAAGGTAGCGTCGGAGAAGTTGTGGGAGCACAAATGATATAATCGCAGTGTGGAAAAGCGGACAGGCGGATGTCATTGCAAAAAGGTGCGCTATGAAGTCGAGATCGATCTCTCGCAGCCGGTACTTGAGTGCAACTGCTCGCATTGCGAGGTAAAGGAGTTGCTGCTCGCCTTCGTGCCGCGGTCATCCATCAAAGTGCTTTAGGTGAAGATAATCTCGCCGAATACCGTTTCAACACCGAAAAAATCGCGCATCTCTTTTGCAAGACATGTGGCGTGCAAGTATTCGGGCGGGCTGAGAAAGACGGCGTGCCCATGAGCGGGGTCAATGTGCGGACGATCGATGGTGTCGGCCTTGCGGCGCTCAAGCGCAGACCTTTTGACGGAAAAAGTCGGTAGCGGAAAAAATTTGACAAAGGGAAAGAGAGGTGATAGTATGCGCGGGTCAAACATCTCTATTGGTTTTCGCGTCTTGGGAGATACCAAGACCACCCCACAGCTAGCAAGGAGGGTGTGATTATCTCTTGAGAACGTTGGACACATTAATCGGAGCCCGCCTTCTGTGGATTCCAGCGGCCAGCCCTAGGAGAATAGGCAATCTCTAATCAGACTATCTATTGCCGATTCGCTCTATTCTCTGGGCAGCGTCGCACAAAAAATATTTATACCTATGGGTACTCAATTTACGCAGGGCCGATCCTATCGAGGACGTCGCCCGTCATTTAATAACAACTCTCGCCGTCCGCGCCCATCAGGCAGTGGTGGCGGATTTGGCTATGGTCGCCGCCCGCAGCGAGGGCCGCAGCAGAGCCGCCGGAGCCGCGTGCCTGGCCAGCAATACATCGATGAGTCGCGTTTTGTGAATAAAAACGTCGTTGTAGGTGAGCCGGTCGTGTTTACACCGCAACATAGCTTTGCTGATTTCGCACTCGATCAGAAGCTCAAAGGCAATATCGCCAAAAGGGGATATGAGACACCGACGGCGGTCCAAGATGAAGCGATCCCTCACGGGCTGCTCGGCAGGGATATCGTCGGCATTGCCGATACGGGCTCGGGCAAAACCGGCGCCTTTCTCATCCCGCTCATCAATAAAGTTCTCCATAATCGTAATGAGCGCATTCTCATCATGGCGCCCACGCGCGAGCTCGCGCAACAGATCGAGGAGGAATTCTGGGGCTTTGCCGAATACATGCGCATCGGCGCGGTATCGTGCGTTGGCGGAGCAAACATCAATCGTCAGATCATGACGCTTCGCCGCCGGCCCAATTTCGTAATCGGCACACCGGGCCGCCTCAAGGATCTTGTGGAGCGTCGCGCGCTCGATCTCTCTACTTTCAACACAGTCGTCCTCGATGAGGCGGATCGCATGCTCGACATGGGATTCATAGGCGACATGCGCTCGATCCTTGCGCGCATGTCGGGCAATCGCCACACGCTTTTCTTCTCAGCAACGCTTTCACCCGAGATCAAGAAGCTGATTGGCGAATTTCTGCGCGAACCGATTTCGGTATCGGTGAAAACAGGGGACACTGCAAAAACGGTGGATCAAGACATTGTGCGCGTCGGCGGTAGACAGCGACTCGATGTCTTGCACGATCTCCTCGCTAAGCCCGAATTCGACAAGGTGATTATCTTCGGCCGCACGAAGCATGGCGTGGAAAAGCTTTCGAAGGCGCTCCAGCAACGTGGCTTCAAAGCAGCTTCGATTCACGGCAACAAAACCCAGACGCATCGCCAAAAGGCGCTCGGAGCATTTAAGCAAAATCAGGTCAGTATTCTCGTCGCGACCGACGTCGCCGCGCGCGGTCTCGACATTCCGAAGGTCTCGCATGTGATCAACTACGATATTCCGAATACCTACGAAGACTACGTGCACCGCATCGGCCGCACCGGCCGCGCCGGCGAGCCGGGGATTGCGCTTACGTTTGTCGAATAGTTCGACTTCGCTCACTACAAGTAGTTCGACAAAGCTCACGACAAATAATCTATGACAAAAAATTTCATGCAGGACGGAAAGTGGATAGATCAACCGCGAGAGACGAAGGTGGCGCTCTGCACATGCGGCAACAAATACATAAAAACGCGGGATGAACAGCAAACGTGTTTGCGTTGCATTTCCGAAGCGAGCGACCGCTAAAGTTGCGTCGCCATGGCGCATTCCCCCGGGTTGTGCTATTGAACTCGGCGAAATATAGCAGAACGCCAGCAAATTGACAGTGAACGTTGTGAATTGTACTGTTGCCCGCGATGGGGCCTAGGAGCATTACGGTAATCGGAATCAAGAAGTCCTTCGATGAGGTGGATGCGCTTCGAGGTATCGATCTCACCGTCGAAAAAGGCACTGTTTTGGGGCTTTTGGGGCCCAACGGAGCGGGAAAAACAACGCTCATACGCATACTTACAACTCTCCTCTCGCCGGATGAAGGCGAGGCCCATATAGAAGGTCTCGATGTCGTGCAAAATCCGCACGAGATTCGCAAACTGATCGGGCTCTCCGGACAGTACGCCGCTGTGGATGAAAATCTCACGGGGCGGGAAAACTTGGTCATGGTCGGGCGTCTGTATCATTTATCGCGCGCAGAGGCTGCGGCGCGCGCGACGGAGCTTCTGATTCAATTCGATCTTGATGGCGCTGCAGATCGTTTGCTCAAAACATATTCGGGAGGCATGCGTCGTCGGCTCGACCTCGCCGCATCGCTCGTGAATCGTCCACCGATCCTCTTTCTTGATGAGCCGACGGCCGGACTTGATCCGCAGAGCCGCCTTGCGCTTTGGAAAATTATTCGTGAACTCGTGGAAGACGGTACCACCGTACTTCTCACCACGCAATATCTTGAAGAAGCCGACGCGCTCGCGCACACTATCGTCGTGATCGACCACGGAAAGGTGATCGCTTCCGGTACTCCTGCCGAACTCAAATCATCGCTCGTCGATGTGCTTGAGCTGCATCTTGCCGACATTGCGCAGATCAACAAAGCGACCGCTGCGGTGCGTGTAGCGGGAGGGGACCAGGTGCAGGTCAATTTGAGTGAGCAGCAAATTACCGTCGCGCTTACCGAAGCAGGAATGCTTCAGAAGGTGATTCGCTCTCTTGATGTCGCACGCATAGAATTGGCGGATCTCACGGTGCGACACCCGAGCCTCGACGAGGTTTTTTTGAAATTAACGGGTCATAAAATAGAAGTATGAGGAAACTCAAATGGCTCCTCTCGGACATGCTCGTCTTGGTTGAGCGCAATCTGTTGAAATACGCGCGACTGCCACAGCTCCTCATATTCTCGACGATTCAGCCGGTCATGTTCCTGCTCCTCTTTACATACGTTTTTGGCGGCGCGATCAAAGGCAGCAGCGGCTCATATATCAATTTCCTCCTGCCGGGGATTTTGGTGCAGGCCGCGATTTTTGGCGCGATTCAAACAGGGGTCGGACTTGCCGAAGATCTCTCGAAGGGCATCATCGATCGATTCAAGACGCTGCCCATGTCGCCGAGCGCCGTACTTATGGGTCGCACCGTAGCAGATCTGATTCGTAATATTTTCGTCGTGGTGCTCATGTTTGTGGTCGGCTATCTTATCGGTTTTCGGTTGGAGGGGAGTGTCTCGGATGCCATGGCGGCATTCGCTATCCTGCTCCTTTTCGGCTTTGCATTTTCGTGGATCTCTGCGGCTATCGGTATGGCGGTAAAAAACGTGGAAACAGCTCAGGTCGCCGGATTCATGTGGGTCTTCCCGCTCGTATTTGCGAGTTCGATTTTTGTTCCTATCGAAACCATGCCAAGCTGGCTCCAGGCATTTGCCGGAGGCTCCCCCGTTACGATCACCGTCGATGCAGTGCGAGCTCTTGCGCTCGGGAGCGCGACCGCCGCCGAAACAGCCCGCTACTCGATCGAAGCGCTGGCGTGGATACTGTTCCTCCTCGCCGTATTCATACCACTCGCCGTCTTTCTCTACCGCCGATCTTGATCTCGTATTCCACGAGGTCGAACCTCGCGGAATAGAGTACGTTACTGTGTGGAGATACGCGTTGCGCGGCAACTCCATGATACAGTTATTCATGAAAGAGACGTATGCCGACCAATGTCATTGAGGGCGAACTTTTGCGCGGAGAGGCCGCCTCGATAATCAACATCGTTGATTACCTTATCGCTCAAGCGTATGCGAACAAGGCGTCGGATATTCATATTGACCCGACACGCGAGGCCATCCGAGTGCGCATGCGCGTTGACGGCGTGCTGCGCGACACCTGCACGTTGCCCAGCGCGATCAGATCGGAGATCATTTCGCGCATAAAAGTCATCGCGAATTTGCGCACCGACGAGCACCAGACGCCGCAGGACGGCCGCTTTCGACACGAATTCGTATCGGGCGACACGCTTGATATACGCGTTTCAATCGCGCCGACGTACCATGGAGAAAGCATCGTACTGCGTCTGCTTTCGGATCATGCGAAGGAATGTGATCTTACAAATCTCGGCTTCTCCGCTTCGGATGCCGAGCGTATTACCTCCGCTATTCGAAAGCAATCGGGCATGATTCTTGTAACAGGTCCCACGGGAAGCGGCAAAACAACGACCCTCTACACGCTCATGCGCATATTGAATACGCCCGACGTGGCGATCGTCTCCATTGAAGACCCCATTGAATACTCGATCGACGGCGTCGAACAGCTGCAAGTAAATCCTCGCGCAGGCCTTTCATTTGTGAATGGCTTGCGCACGATCCTGCGGCAGGATCCCAACATCATCATGGTGGGCGAGATCAGGGATGCCGAGACTGCATCCATATGCATCAACACGGCGCTCACGGGCCACTTGCTTCTCTCGACGCTCCACACCAACGACGCCGCGACGACGATACCGCGCCTCCTCGACATGAAAGCGGAGAATTTTCTCGTCGCCTCGACGCTGCGCCTCTCTATCGGCCAGCGGCTGGTGAGGAAACTGTGCGAGCAATGCAAGATGCCGGGAACAATAAGCGCGGACGAATGGAAAAGCCTGTCGTCGCTTCAGCATGGCGACGCGCTTGGTGAGAAAAGCAAAATCTATCGCGCCGCAGGATGTGCATATTGCAATGATGCCGGCTTTAGCGGGCGCGCGTGCATTTCCGAATGCCTCGTGATCGGCGACGACATCCGTGATGCGATTTTGCGGCGCGCGCCTTCGTCGGAGCTGAAACGCATCGCAATGCAGGGCGGCATGACGAGCATGTTGCAAGACGGTTTTCGCAAGTGCCTCTCGGGCATGACGACGATTGAAGAAGTGCTCCGCGTCATACATGAATAAGAATTTTTTTCGCAGCGTCGTCGCGTATCGAGGTATCGGACTGCGCGTTTCCGCGCGCGATCAGATATCGTTCGTCAAGCAACTCTCGACGCTCTCGGGCGCCCACGTCCCGCTGATCGAGAGTCTTCAGATGATTCGCGATCAGTATCGCGCGCACGCACTCTCCATTATCCTCGATACGATCATCGCCGACGTGCAAAACGGCAAGTCGCTTTCAAAGAGCCTATCGAGGCATCCGGCCGTGTTCGGCGATTTTGCCCTCAGCGTCGTCGCGATAGGCGAGGCGAGCGGCACGCTTCCGTACAGCCTTGGGTATCTCGCGCAGGAATTGCACAAGCGGCGGCTCCTGAGGCGCGCCGTCGCGGGCGCGCTTCTTTACCCCGCGCTCATCGCGGCCGCAACGCTTCTCCTCTCGGTCTTCCTCATGGCGTATCTCTTTCCGAAGCTGATGCCGATTTTCCTCTCGCTCCATACGCAATTGCCGCTCTCGACACGCGTCGTTATCGGCGTCAGCGAATTTTTGCGGCACTACGGACTCCTGCTCGCGTTTCTTTCATTGCTCTTACTTGCCGCATGGTGGCTCGCGCGCCGTCGCTACATGATTTTTCGGCGCGCGAGCGCGGCAGCCGCGATGCGCGCGCCATTTCTGAAAACGCTGATCCGCGGATACAACATGGCGCAGGGCATGCGCTCCCTCGGCCTTCTTCTCAAAAGCGGCATGCCGCTCCCGCTCGCCTTTTCCACGCTCGCGAAGCTGACGCACAATCCGCTTTATGCGGAGGAGTGGAGCGCGATGGCGGAGGCGCTCGATCACGGCGAAGAAGTCTCGAAACGTTTGAGAGCGCGGGAGGATCTTTTCCCGCGATCCGCGGCGCACATGATCGCGGCCGGCGAGCGAAGCGGAGAGATGGCGGAGAGTTTCATGTACGTCGCGAAGGCTCATGAGAGCGAATTTGAAGAATATACGAAATCTTTTTCAACGCTTTTGGAGCCGGCGCTCATGATCGTGATGGGCCTTTTTGTCGGTACGGTGGCAATTTCCATTATTACGCCGATCTATGGACTCACAGAGCAGCTGCATTCATAAGGCGCGCGAGGGATGTATCTTGTGCCGCTTTTTTCCGAAAAGCGGCAACGGATTTACGCTTATCGAAATGCTCGTAGCGACGGGCATTGCGATAGCGCTCTTTGCCGCAGGTCTCATTTTGACGATGAGCGACTATCGCGCGGGCAGCTTCAATCGTGAAGTAGAAACACTCGTCGTGCTTTTGCAAACGGCGCGGTCGAATGCGATGAGCAACATCGGCGAAGCGGCTTACGGGGTGGCGATTACCCCTCCCGATCATCCGAGAAGTTACGTGCTTTTCAGGGGCGCGTCGTATGCAGAAAGTACCCTTGTCGTCGCGGTCGGGCAGGAATATGCGATCGATCGGGAAGCGGGAAGCGCCGACGAAATCGTCTTTTCGCAATTGAGCGGCGATGTGCGAATTCCCGGCACGATCACCTTTTTGGATCGGGAGCGAGAAGTATCGCGGAGTATTTCAATAAACGAGGGCGGGCGAATCAGCTGGTGAATGGTATGAATCAAGGATTCAGCACACTCGAGATCATGATCGCCTTCGTGCTTCTCTCCATCGTGTTTGCGGGAGTCGCCGCGGCAGAGTACGGCACGCAGTATTGGATAATCGCGCTTGAGACTTCGGGCGAGGGCTTGGCGCTTGCCGACCGCCAATTGGACGAGGCGCGCATGGCTGCCGCACAAGATTTTCAATCGGCGAGCTCGACGGATTTCGCCGCGACGAGCGCTTGCGGCGATACACGTCTGTGCTACTGGCGCGAGCGCGCGGTTTCCGATATTTCGCAGTGCGCGAAACGGCTCGATGTAAGCGTGGCATGGCAAACGACGCGCTTTCCGACGAGCACCGTGTCGCTGTCGGATTTTCTCGTGGACTTTTCGGAGCTTATCGCGCGCGGCGCCGACTGCGGCACTGTATTTTCTATCGGCTCTTGGACATCGATAGCAGAGCGCTCGCCGCCTGTCGCACTCCAAGGAGCGCCAGCGGGAATTGACGCGTTTGCCGGCGCGGCGTACATAGTCGAAAACAATCCGTCGCGGCTCGAAATAATTGCAAACGGACAAGCGTATGAATACATATTTCCCGATGATGCGACGCTCTACGCGATCGACGTTGCGCGCGACACTTCGACAGGGCGAGCGTATGCGTACATCGCCGCCACATCGAGCCAGCTGCGCATTATTGATGTGACAGAAAAATCAGCGCCAACGCTTGTCGCGAGCACGACGCTCTTCGGAGTGCCCGCAGGATACGAAGCCGGATGGCGACTCCAGTATTACGACGGGCTTCTCTACATCGTAACGCGATTTATGAGCAGGCCTTCAGCAAGGGAGCTCCATATTGTCGATGTATCAAACACTGCATCGCCGGCCGAAATCGGATCGTATAAATTGAGCACATCAGCGTATGCAGTACTTGTTCGCGATCAGCATATCGGAGACGCGATTCGCCGCCTTGCGTATTTTGCAACAACACATTCGTCGCGAGAGCTGCTGGTGATTGACGTGACCGATCCACAGAACATGGTAAGCGCTGTCTCGTGTGATCTGCCCGAGACGCAGCGAGGCACATCGCTTTTTATGCTCGGCAATACGCTCTACCTCGGCCGCGAGAATGTGCCGAGCGGCGGCGAGGATTTGTATACGTTTGATGCGAGCGATCCGACAAGCTCCGACTTCTGCACGTCGGCGGCAGGAGTCGATGTCAACGACGACAGCTTCAGCCGCCACGTGCAGGCGATTCGCGGTTCGGGCGATTATCTTTTTGTTGCCACCAACAACACGACCAATGCGCACGGCAACATTCAAATCCGCGCCACGGACAAGACGGAAAATCTCGCGGTAACGACAAGCTTCGATCTTGATGCGCTCGCCGAAAACGGAATTGACTTCGATGCGGACACGGGTCTCCTGTATGCCGTTACTGGCGGGAGCAGCCCCTTGCTCCACGTTGTAACGAGCGATGAATAATGGTATGAAAATATCTGCGGGACAGTCCGGTTTTACCCTTATCGAGGTCGTTATCTACGTCGCGCTTCTTGGGATGTTGCTCGCAGGCGCGATCACGGCCGCATTTTCGCTCGCGGACGGGAGCGAGAAAAATCTCAAGGCCTTGCATATCAGAGAGGAGGCGGCTTTCATCGAGGAGAAGATCGATTGGGCGCTTACGAACGCGATCTCTGCGTCCGTTTCTGAAAATGGAAGCGTGCTCACTATTCGTCGAATGTCGGGCGATGATTTCGATGCGGCAGAGAATCCGATCGTCGTGTACCTTGAGGATTCCGCTTTGATGATGCGGCGCGCCTACGGCGCGCCGCTCCCCCTCAACGCCACAGCCTTTCCCGTCAGCGAATTTCACGTCGAAATATCGACCGTGGAATCCTATCGCCGTATTATGATCAGGTTTGAAATAGATGATGCGGCATTCACGGCGAGCTATTCGATCAAGCTATGAAATCCAAGCGAAAACAGGAGGGCGGTTACGCGGCAATTATGACGACCATAATCATCTCGCTCGTTTTGCTGACCATGATCGCGCAGAGCGGTTTCGCGGGTTGGCACGCCCGTTTTTTTGCGCTCAACCGCGAAAAGAAACATCAGGCACACGCGCTCGCCAATGGATGCATCAATCTCGCGATGGCTTCGATGATCAAAAATCCCGACGCAGCGTCTTTTACGGTCGCTCTCGCTTCGGGAGCGTGTGATATACGAGTCGTAGACATGTCCGATTTTCGCACAGCTGAATTTCACGTCCAATCACGGGTGGGAGGGTCGGAGAGTGGAGGCGTCGCGCACGCCAACATGAAGGTCGTCGTACATCTCGCGTCGGGCGAAATAATTTCATGGCAAGAAATACCGACAAAGGAGTAGCGTGCGTGTTACACTACGCTGACTTATGGCGGCAAAAGCGGGACGAAGGGTGCGGCAGATCGGCTCCTTCAAAATCCCATCATCTTTCATCTTCGGGGGTATTGTAGTCGCCGTCCTTGCTGGTGTTGTGCACGCCTCCTCCTATATCGCGCCGACTGTCGAGTTTGATCGCAACGCAGCGGCTTCATCTACCGGTGCATTTGCAATGCAGCCGCGGCTGCCGGTATTGGACAAAAAAGCGTATGATCAAAAGATGTGGGAGATCGCCAACAACGGCATCTTCTTCGCGAGTTCCACCGAAATCATGGCATCCAGCACCATGAAAAAGCCGCTCTGGCCTGCGAAAGCCGCGTACCCGAATGCGGGAGCGCTTCTCCCGTTCAACCGCATCGTCGCGTACTACGGCAATTTTTATTCGACTCGTATGGGAATACTCGGCGAATTTGAAGAAAGCGTTGTCTTGGATAAATTGCGCGCACAGATCGACACATGGGAAGCCGCTGATCCGAATACGCCTGTCATCCCTGCAATCGAATACATCGCGATCACGGCACAGGAGTCGCCAGTTGACGGCACGTATCGCGCGCGCATGCCGCACGATCAAATAGACAAAGCGATCGCGATGGCGGAAAAGGTAGATGGCATCGTAATTTTGGATTTGCAGGTGGGCCTTAGCTCCTTGCAGCAAGAAATTCCGCTCCTTGAAAAATATTGGAAGCTGCCGCAGGTGCACATGGCGCTCGATCCGGAATTTTCGATGAAGACGGGAGAGCGGCCGGGCACGGTGATCGGCAGTTACGATGCCGCGGACATCAACTATGCGGCGGATTATCTCGCGAAGCTCGTGCAAGAAAATAATCTGCCGCCAAAAATCCTGATCGTGCACCGGTTTACCCAGCCGATGATCACGAGTTCGAAGCTGATTCGGCCGCTCCCGGAAGTGCAGATGGTAATGGTGATGGACGGATGGGGCTCTCCCATGCGCAAAATCGGGACGTACCAGGCATTCATAGAGCCCGAGCCCGTGCAATTCACCGGCTTCAAAATCTTTTACAAAAACGACATGCGCCCGCCCTCGACCCGCCTCCTCACCCCGAGCGAGCTTCTCGAACTCACCCCGCGCCCGATTTTTATCCAATACCAATAGTCCAAAAGAAAAACAGCATCCTTGTCAATCGTACGAGGATGCTGCCCAGGTCTTTTGCCATTCGTCCCGGCGTCACGGCGAGGGTTTTCCGCGAGAACGTTCAAACGCAGGGCTGAGCATTCTTCTTCGCCACTTAGCCATGCAGTCTATACTGCAAAAAGCCTTTATCGCCTGATAATAGTAGAATGTTCCGTCGCTCCGCTCGTGCTCGATCGTTGCGGCGAGCAATCGATCGTAGTAAACGGGATCTTCTCTTCCTATCTCGTGATCGCACTCGAAGCATTCGGAGGGGCGAGGCGGTATTTTACTCCAGGATTCGTTTTCTGCCCCCGAGCCGGGCGGCCTGCGCGCATCCGGGTTGTTGCGTCTACCCATTGCCTTCTCCTATTAATAGGGTTGAGGCTTCAGAAAGGCCACTCATTGCAAGCTATCACAGCGGCGCTTTTTTACAATTTTTTGCATGAATGGTGTCGAACTGATATACAGGCTGCAGAACTGAACCTTGACAATCAAGGATTGGGAACATGAACGATACCAATGAACCCATGATCGTAGCGGCAAGGGCTGCAACATCGCCCTCATACGATCAGCTGCGTCAGCAATACGCCGAGATCTGTGCGTTCGGCGTACGCTCTGAACAATACGCTTCACGCTATGCCTCGGCGCTCGAAGATTTCGACGCCCTGTGCAAGCTTCCGTGCGTGCAGGTCGTCGGTATCGATCCCGCAAAACAAGAAATGTACATCGGCACGACGCGCGCCATCCTCCGCAAGACCGAATTCGACCCGTGGCGCGAGATCGGCGAGTTCATAGTGACGATCGGCAAGACGCCGTCGCAGTTTACATGCGCAAACATCACGAGAAACGTGGATGGAAATCATCATCCGCACGTAAACTCATCGGGTTTCATGTGCATCAACAACCGCATGGAAATCCTCTGTCTGATCACCGACGGTGACGTGCTCGAGGCCTTCCGCATCATCTGGGCTGGCCTCAATACGACCAACAACACGCCGTACTCGGACTCTACGAAATGGCCACTTCATGAGGAGACATCGAAATGACAGTGACGACAAATCTAACCGATCCAACGTTCGACTTCTACGGTTTCGCTGCGCAGATCAATATCGTTGGCGTCGGAGGAATCGGAAGCCACGTTGCGCGGCTTCTCGTTAAGGGTGGTTTGCGCTCACATCTTGCGGTGTGGGATGGTGATCACGTCGAGCCGCACAATTGCCGCAACCAGACGTATGATCCTGAGCAGGTCGGGCAGTTAAAGACCGACGCGCTCCGGCACAAGATCCGAAAATGGGGCGGGACTGATCCTATCCAGTTTCCGCATCTCACCAAAGGTCAGCGTTTAATCCCAGGCATCGTGTTCCTCTGCGTCGACCGCATGGACACGCGCCAGGAGATTTGGCAGAGCTGCGTCAAGGGCAATGCCGAGGTGCCGATCTTCATTGAAACACGGATGGATGGTATCAACATTCTGATCCATGTGGTCGACCCTTGTGACCCCACGCACCAGCACGATTGGGAGCGGTACTGCAGCTACTCGGACGCAGAAGCTGTCAACGAAACTACTGGGTGTGGTGGCCCTATTGCCGTCCTGCCAAGCGCTTCGATGACCGCCGACCTTGCGGTCTGGCAGCTCATGCGGTATGCGGACATCAAGGGGGGAGCGAATGACGTGCTCGACAATCAGATTCGCTTCAACATCCGAACCCTCGAGATCAAGAAGTTCCGTTGGTAGCGCACAGGAACAACTTGACTTCACCGCTGTTTCATCTACCCTTCAAAAGGACTTGTGCAGCTGCAGGTCTAACCAAGTGGAGGACGTCATGTTAACGATGCGCGATCGTATCGCAGCGTTGACTGCGAACACGATCGATGAGAGCCAAATGCCCCAGCGGTTCGGCGGCGCCGTCGCCTTCGACGGCAACATGGGCGACACTGGCCTGCGACTTGGCCAGGGGGCGACCGACAAGCCCGACCTGATCGCACGGCCGTCCCTCGGCTGATCCACCTCTCGGCGATGCCGAGTTGCTTAACCCCACCTCCGGCGCTTCGGCTCCGGGGGTGGCTTTTTTTATATCGGTGAACCGAAGGTGGACAGATGTCATTTTAGGTCGGTCAATGCGACGCTTCAAATTTTCATAATTTGGGGGTATAGTATTGGCACATGCTTGAGGACTTCGCGGGACCCCGCACCATGTCTCATCTTAACGATTTCGACGAGGTACGGGGTGAAAAGTGCGGCGTTTTTGGCGTTTATGGACAGGGCCTCGACGTTGCACGACTCACGTATTTTGGCCTCTACGCCCTCCAACACCGCGGCCAGGAAAGCTCCGGTATCGCGACCTCCGACGGCACGAAGCTCTACTCGCACGTCGGGATGGGCCTCGTCTCGCAGGTATTCGATGAGCAGACGATGGATAAGCTTCCCGGATTTATCGGGATGGGACACAATCGCTACTCAACAGCCGGAGGCTCACGTATTGAACACGCGCAACCTTTTTTGGTTGATGGTGGGGCGATCGGGCAGATCGCGCTTGCGCACAATGGCAACCTGCCCAGCTCAACAGCACTGATCAATTTTTTGGCAGAGCGCGGTATCAAAGTCGAAACTGCATCTGACTCGCGCCTCATGGCGGAAGCGATCGCGGTGCTTGTACGAGAAGGCAAGACGCTCGCGCAGGCTATTGCGGAAGTGTATCCATATATGACCGGCGCGTTTTCGCTTCTCGTACAGAGCCGCGACGAGCTCGTGGCGCTTCGCGATGAATGCGGCATGCGGCCGCTTTCGATCGGGAAACTGAATGGCGGATACGTTTTTTCATCAGAAACATGCGCATTTGCTCCGATCGGCGCCGAGCATATAGGCGACGTGGAGCCGGGCGAGATGGTG
>Ga0209542_10011534_pt1 | contig 15663 bp, 22 predicted proteins | sample RifCSPhighO2_01_FD_184028 | JGI IMG/M metagenome (GOLD analysis project Ga0209542, IMG submission 184028) | Soil microbial communities from Rifle, Colorado - Rifle CSP2_plank highO2_0.1 (SPAdes) (version 2) | ecosystem: Environmental > Terrestrial > Deep subsurface > Rock core/Sediment ... | reverse complement strand
GAAAATAAAAAGTATTCCTGCAGTTTCTATCCAAAATGTATGGCGCCGTGCCAAGTATATCATTATGGAGCTGGACAACGGACAATATATCCTTACCCACCTAGGGATGACTGGGCATTTTCATTTCGTGGACTCTAAACATATTTCTAATCATCACCAACGGTTCATGGTTGCGAAATTTCTGTTTTCTGACGGTTCATTTTTAACCCATAATTCAATCCGCAAATTCGGGCATATGAGATTAGTTAACAGAAAAAGATTACAACATATACTAGATAAACACGGCCCAGAACCATTAGACAAAAACTTTACTCTACGGCAGTTTCAAGAGATTTTAGTCAAGAAAGCGCGTTCTAACATCAAGACTATGCTCATGGATCAGGCAGTGATCGCCGGGATAGGGAATATCTACGCGCAGGAGGCATTGTATTTTGCTGGAATTTCTCCGTTGCGCCAAGCAGGTTCATTATCCTCACAAGAAGCAAAAAAAATATACACGGAAATTCGCCGAATTCTGCAGCAAGCCATAAAGCATCACGGGAGTACAGTTGACAATTACAGCAATCTGGAAGGCAGCGGCGGGTTCCAGAATTATTTAGCAGTGTATCAGCTGGAACGATGCGAAAAGAGACATGCTTTAGAAAAAATAACTATCGGTGGAAGGGGGACAACTTACTGCCCTACCTGCCAGAGATAAAAGATGGTTTTCAAGAATTTACTACGGAAGCTAGGAGTTACAGAAAAGAATAACCCTAAGTATGCAAATCGTTTTCTTAAATTCTATCATACTAACAAGGACAAGTTATTAAAGGAGCGGAAATCATCTTATCACGAGAAGAAGAAGAACGGCATCTGTGTCCGCTGCAACAGAAAGGCGCTGGAAGGAATAATCTTTTGCGACTATCATCAGCAGAAGCAGGTAGGATATAATAAGCAGGCGCGAATAAAATGAAAGTTCATGATATTTTATACCTCCACAATGAAACCAAAACCTGAAGATATAGAAGACCTTCTTGAAAAGAAAAAGCGGAAAAAAAAGAAGGAAGACGAATGGGAGATAGACGATTCAGATCATCCTGTGCATGAGAAATATACTGAGCAGGAGCCGGTAAAGAAGTAATTTATTTAAAAAGTAATTTAATAACCTGTTGGCTTTGTTTTATTTTAATTCCTTAATCTTTCCAAAATAATAAACTCCCTTTTCTCCCACTACATACACTTCAAAGCTCTTAATATCCTCTAGAAAAGGGCTTAGCAACTGCTCTTTCAATACGTCTGTTCCTTCCAGCAGAGGATTGAAACTTGGCACCGCGATCAATTCTATGTTCTTTCCTTTATTTTTCCAAGTACCCTTCAGGAAGCATTTGTACTTTTCCCATTTACTGCCTTCTCTGATAGTTATGGCCGGGTGTTCATGCCCAATAATTACTCTTTTAGCAGTCGTCTCTACTAATGCGTCACCATGCACAATTAAACTATCTCCCACCATGTACTCATTCATTACTGCTATCCCTTTCTTATCAGCGATTGGTTTAATGATGGGATCATGGTTTCCTTTGATGATGATTACTTCTGGCACTCTTCTCAATACATAATCCAAAAATTCGAGCACTTCTCTCCATTCCTGCCGCAATACTTTTCCAAATTCATGCTTTAAATCTCCGTTAATAATGACCTTGGCCGGTTTTACTTTTCCGAAAATCAGGTTTAGTTTCTTGGTTATCTGTTCCAGCTGGAATCGGGGCACCAAAATTCCCTTGCGATGCAGGGCTTCTTCATATCCTATATGCAAATCATTGATGACCAGCACTTTTTCTGTTTCAAACCACAAGGCCGCGTCCATGATTTTGATACCTTTACTGATTTCCATATAGCGTTTGGATAAAGAAATCTTTATAAAGAATTTGCTTACTAAACGTCTTATATGCCCCAGTGGCTCAGCGGCTAGAGCGGATGGCTGTTATTCCTAATGAGTGGTTACCATCAGATCGTCGGTTCGAATCCGACCTGGGGCGTTTTTAACTTTTCAATCCCGCTTCATAGATACTTTCAGCAATCTTTCTCATCAGGTCCTGGTCTTGACAGTTCTTGAACAGCAATTCTCCATAGCCATGCACAACTACCTCAACCCCATCAACCTTAACAACCAGTAAAATCGGTGTTTCCAAAACTATTTCAAACTGGTTTTTGATTTTCTGTAAATCTAAATGCTGCTGCGTTTTCAGTTTAGCCGAATACGTTGCCTTGGTTTTACATTTCTCAAGAGTGAAGTCTATCATGATTTCTTAATATCATGATTTTATTTAAAATTATCATCCGGAAAAGCCATTGTTTCAGTCAAAATTCTGCCAATCCTGTCGTGGGGGTTTCACGCCAGTGAATACCCCGCCTGAAGACGTTCGCCTAGTGTAGCAGGCAGACCGAATGATTTATATACATAAATGTATTTTCTAGAACTAATATTACAGTCATAATTAGAGGTGAAAGTTAGATGGTTCAAAAAAAAGGAGGATCTACCTTCGCTAGCAAAGGCGGAGTTGAATTACATAGATTAGCTCATTATGCATTCTTTGTAGGCATTGCATTAGCATTGGTAGTTGGTATTTTCCATAGAGTTTTCGATTCGTTGTTAGGTACAGAAGCATCCAGGGTTTATGTCACCACCTTCGTCCTTTTAGGAACATTAGTGGGCTTGTTTAATCTAACCGCAAAGGAAACCACGCCTTTCTTGACTGCAGCAGTTGCATTGATGCTGGCTGGGATAGTCAATCTTAATCTTGTATATGGGGTAGGTGACATCCTAAGGCCGAGTTTAAGCAACATCGTGGTTTTCGTCGTTCCTGGTGCAATCATCGTGGGTATGAAAGCGATCTGGCGCTTGGCTTCTAATTAATTTTTAATTATTTTATCTTCTTTTTTTCTTTCAATGTTCAGAATGATGTTTAATCATTAATTATTTCAGTAACTTTTTCCAATTGTAAGTCCTAGAATATTTTTCAAACAATCAATATCTAAGTAGATAAAAATAAAATATGTAAGAAAATTATACGCTCTTCAGATCTGCTTGGATAGATCGCACTTTCTCGATCTTTTGGTCTATATCGGCAATCTTATCCTTAGCGGTAGACTTTTTCTTGGTGAGAGTGGTCTCTTTTTTCATAAGATCAGAAATCTGAGTTCGTAAGGAAATTTCTTTTGTTTGGGTAGAACCTAAATTATCTGAAAGCTCAGCCATCTTATTCTCTAACTTTTTTCGAGAACTTCGCAAGCCAGATAACTCACGGTTTAAGTCCCGTAAAGCGGCATCCAGAAGGGCGCGCTCTTTATGCATCCATTTGTTGGTGCTTCCCTCTCCTACTTTAGGTGAGGGAGCAGAAGACTTCTTGGCTCTTTTTGTATGATGCTTAGCCTTTGCATGGCTGCTTTTTTTCATGACTCTCCTCTTTTTTGCTCTTTTCTTCCTTTTTATGGCTTTAAGAGCTTTACCTTGACTTACTATCATGGAAGAAGTGTTTGGCGGTGAGGGTTGGACACTCACTTCCACGTTTTGTTCGGTGGAAGCCAGGTTTTTTTCTTCAGGGATAAGCACCACTTTCTTTCGCTTGAACCTATCCAAAAATCCCATCTGCGTTCACTTCTTTTCCGAGGGAACTAAACACTATGTCTTTATAAATTTTTTGTGGCGAGAAAATAAGGAAAAAACCTATTTTCTGCGCAGCCCCAGATAAGAAAACAATCTTATCTGGATACTGGAGAAGTGATTTCTTCTCCGTGTGAAATACAGTAGTTTCCATATTTCTTGCGTCTCTATCTTTGTGGCGAGCTATCCGTCTGTTGCAAATATTTGACAAATAAATCTTATTCTCCATCGTAGATATCTTTAAATATATCCTGCTACTAAAACCATCAGGGTGAGATGATGGATATTCGTAAAACCAGAACCTGCGAACGCTGTAAAGGTGTTGTTCTTCTTGATCAAGTAAGATTATATCCAAAAAGTGATAATAAAAATTTCTTAGTGTGTGTGAATTGTTGTGAAGAGCTCAAAAAAGCAAGTGCCGGACAGATTCCAGTTACAGATATGAAGGCTAAGGGTCCTGCTCCAAGCTTAATGAAATACAACTGTACCCGCTGCAATTACAATTTCAAAGCAGATAATTCCAGAGCAGGATTGACCTACAATTTACACTGCCCCTACTGTGGAAAAATGGATCGATTACAGAAGGTTAGAGTGAAAGAAGCCCAAGTTCCTAATTTAGCCACAAAAAAAGAATTTTCTAGTTCTTTTTATGCTAGAGGGTGAAATCATCATGCTATACATCCACCAACTGAATCATCTTTCGCCGAAGATGGCGGATCTCGAAAGCGTCTATATGGTGCGAGACCTGCGCGAAAAAGTAAAACTCCCTCTCAAGGAAGAAGTGATGGAGGAAGCTTTCTGCGAGTTTTTTGTTTCTTCCAGTGAACTACAGCTTATTGAAGAAACTGCTGTTTTGGTGGAACCGACCATCGAGATGATCAAATCATTAGCACTGCTAGAATCAGATTTATATGAAGCAGTAAGCCTGCAACGGGCAATACAAGCATTGACTCCGGTAACTGCGGCTTTGGAAAGCAACCTTGCTTATTTACAACAGGTGCAAGTCTGGCAGGCTACTTCTTCCTCTGCGCTGACAGCGATGCTGAATCAAATCCCTAAGTTGCGGACTCAGGAAGAAAAGCTGCGAGTTAATGATGAGATTAAGGGATTGTTTCAGTTTTTATTGCGAAATCAGGGTTTTGTCTTCCATGCTCCAGATATGGTCCATGAAGGACCAGTGGCGCAGGTTAACGGCTTGGTGGAAAGTATGCAGAAGGGATTCTTTTTCCATGTTTCATTAGAAGAAGAGTATAAGAAAGTAGATTTTAACACCATTAAAAGGCGGGTGCCGAGTGAAGAGTTAAAGCGCGTAGAGGAAGTGGAACAGAATATCCAGAAGATCAAGAAAGCCGCAGATACTGCTTATAACGCCAATATGCGCATGATCAATCTCTCCGTGATATTATATTCTTATGTAAAGTGGCTGAGTAATAGGTAATTGGGAGGATTGACATGACTAAACACATTGAATTGTTTCCAGGTTCTAAAGCTGATTTGGAAGGTATGACAGGAGAAACTTATCAAGCATTAACGTATGGGAATGGTAAATTGATGCGTGTTGATACTTATATTTCATCAGATTTTGGAAGAGGAGCTAATCCCGTACTTGCACAAGCTGATGTTGATAATAGGTTGCGTGAAATAGCAAGGGAAAATAATGCTAGCGCTTTAGTACACTTAACTTACATCTATGCCTCAGGAATTAGTCCCGAACCGCAAAAAACAAGAGTAGTCGGCGGATTTGGTTATTTAGTCAAGCGAGCCTGATTAAGAAGTTCTAATTAAATTTTAAGCATAAATACCAGAAAATTATATAAATGAACTAAATGCCCAAATAAATTGTATGCGTTCGTGGCTAAGCGGCTAAAGCGGTTCCCTGCAGAGGAACAGATCGAGGGTTCGAGTCCCTCCGAGCGCTTATTTTTAATATACTGTAAGTGCATAAAGATTATAAGAGTGACTTTCTTAAAAGGATTCTAATTATGACTACTATAGTAGGAATTAAAGCCAATTCTGGTGTAGAAGGCATAGTCATTGCCACCGATCGGCAATTAAATCATTATGATGATGCTGGGAAGACCATTCTTAGAAAAGAAACTATTTCAAAAATAGTGTATGGTCGTGAATGGATAATAGCGGATGCAGGCGGCATAAGTAATCAGTTTGCAGTATTCCAAAATATGGACCAAGAAAAAATGAAACAAAAAATTTACCGAGCAGTACAAAGATATAAACCTGATCCGCCTAAAGATCCACAGTTCCGAGAAATTAATAGAATCAATACTATTGCCAGGCGCAATGATGCTACCCTTGATTGCCTCCATGAACTAGTAATGGCAGCAAAAATAGATGAAAATCTGGGTTTATGGCATGTCGATGAGTTTGGCAGCCTTACAGAGTATGAATTTGAACCTAATTATTTTACTATGGGAAGCGGAAAAGACCACGTCACTAAATATATCACTTCTCTTGCTGAAAATGGGAAAATAAATAATTACAAACTATCTCTTCCTGCAGCGATAGAGATAGCTGTAGAGGCAATAAAACTTGCAGAAGAAGACCCAAATACCGGTGGATTGGATTTAGCGGTGCTTACCGGCACAGGAGTGACTTATTATGGTGATTTCATAACTAAAACTATGGAGAAAAATAAAAAAGATATGATTGACATTATAAAAAAGCAGTATCAGTAATTCTAGTAAAGTTTATGTAATATCATAGATTCTAACCAGTAATGCCTAAAAAATCCATTTCTTCCTTAGAACTAGCTGCCTTGGTGAATGAGCTGCAATTTTTATTAAATGGTAAAGTGTCCCAGATTTATCACCCGGAAAAAAATCTTTTGTTATTACAATTGCATGCTCCCAGAAGAGGAAAGCAGCTGCTGAAGATCATTTCCGGAAAATGGCTGTGCCTTACCCAACAGAAAGAAAGCGCCTTGAAACCATCAGGATTTTGCATGCAGCTGCGCAAGTATATCGATAATGCTATCATCAAGAATCTGTATCAGCAGGGTTCGGAAAGAGTGGTTATTTTTGAGATTGAAAAATTAGAAAAATACTTCCTTATCATAGAATTATTTTCGAAAGGGAACATTATCCTTACTGATGCCAAGAATGTAATCATAACTGCTTTAGAAAATCAGGAGTGGAAAGATCGGACTATCAAGCCGAAAGAGAAGTATGTCTTCCCCCCTTTAGAGATAAATTGGAAAGAAGTAAGTGTAAAAAAAGTACAGGAAGTTCTCAAAAAAAGCGAGAAACGGAATCTTGCTACTTCCTTAGCCACGGAAATTGGCTTAGGAGGCTTGTATGCGGAAGAAGCATGCAGACAATCTGGTGTGGATCTGCAGAAACTTCCCGCCGAAGTCACGCCGAAAGAAGCAGAATTGCTGGTAAAGACCATGAAGAATTTTCAGATTGCTATATCTACGCCTAAAGGATATATCTATGAAAATGATGTTACCCCATTCCCACTGCTGGAGAAAAAACCGCTACAAGAGATGGAGAGTTATAACCAAGCTATTGATACTTTGAAATTATCTGAGAAACCTTCTCCTTATCAGAACAAGATAAAAACCTTGCAGCGCACTATTGCTGAACAGGAAGAAGCGATTAAGAATCAGACAGAAAAAATAATTATTGGTTCTCAGAAGGGAGAATTGATCTATGAAAAATATATGGCTCTGCAGAAGTTGCGGGAGATTGTAGAAGAGTTGAAGAAAAGTAAGAATTGGGCTGACATTGCCAAGGAATTGAAGAAAGAAAAGAAAATTAGTAAGATTAATTTAGAGAAGAAAGTTATTACTGTTGATTTGTAATGTTCAATGATTCAGGAATCCTTTGTGTTGTTTGTCACGTCAAACAAAAGACGAGCAGACACTCAGCATAACTGAGGTCATGCATAGATTAAATCCAATGATCCAGGAATCTTTTGTCTTTTTAGAAAAATGCAGCACTGTTAGAGAGAATTCTTTCTGGAGGCAGGGGATCAAAGACTGGCGGGAATTTTTAATGAGGAAGAAAGTGATTGGAGTAGCCTCGGCTAAAAAAGAGTTTTATAACCGCAAGATCAGGGAAGCACAGCAAGCTTTATCTGAAGATAATGCCGCCTATTTTATCGGGAAGCTTCCTGCTAAGGAGATGTGGCGACTGTATGCTTACTTTAAGGAAGAGTGCTGTTTTCTGGATATTGAAACTGATTCATACGGGAGAATTACGGTGGTGGGGATTTCTAATTATTACAATACTAACACTTTTGTGAGAGGCTTCAACCTAGAGAAAGGCTTGCTGGAGAAGGAATTATCTAAGTATAAATTATTGATCACCTTTAATGGCGGAGCATTTGATCTGCCGAAGTTACGAAAACAACTACAGCTGGAAGTGAAGATGCCCCATATTGATCTGAAGCCGTTGTGTGTGAAATTGGAATTGAAAGGTGGATTGAAAGAAGTGGAGAATTTTTTGAACTTGAAACGACCTGCACATTTGTATGGAAATCCGGTAGATTTATGGAAAGCCTTCCATGCTTCCGGCGACCGGGAATATCTGGAATTGCTGGTAGATTACAACAAAGAAGACATTGAGAACCTGAAAGGCGTGATGAATTTTGTGTATAAGAGAATGAAGGAAAGAGTTAAAAATTTCTAAATTTGGTTGAATAGTGAAGCACAAAAAGATAGAAGGGTTTTTGATCAACCTTTTTCTAAAAAAGGTTGGAAAAAGTATATAAACTTCACACCCAACCTGAGAAGCATGGCTAAAGTCACACCATGGGAAGTGCAAGGAGATATTGATTACAGCAGACTCATGAAAGAATTTGGGTTACAACCATTTACAAATCTCCCTAAAAAATTTCTAGAACAGCCATTATTTCGTAGAGGATTAGTTTTTGCTCAACGTGATTTTGGACGAATTGCAGATGCAATTGAAAACAAGAAACCGTTTGTCATGATGACTGGACTTATGCCTTCAGGAAAGTTCCATTTTGGGCATAAGATGATTGCCGACCAGATGATTCACTATCAAAAGCTAGGCGCTAAAATATATCTAACTGTGGCTGACATTGAAGCGTACAATTCTAGGAATCCAAATATGAAAGAATTGCGCGAAACAGCAATCCAAGAATATTTGACTAATTACGTTGCTTTGGGACTGGATTTAAAAATGTGCGATTTCTATTTCCAATCTAAAAGATCTGCTGATGGAAGAAAAGCCAGTGCTTACTACAGCTTGGCCAATATGTTAGCACGGCACGCTACCTTTAATGAGTTCAAAGCAATTTACGGAGATATCTCTCCTGGGAAAATGGCTTCTGCATTACTTCAGGCCGCAGACATGTTACATCCACAACTTCCTGAATTTGAAGGAAAGCCATTACCCATAGTTATTCCCGTTGGAAGCGACCAAGATGCTCATCTAAGACTGGCGCGAGATCTCTCTCAGAGAATCAAAGAATTTCCATTTATGCAGTTAAGTTCAACCTATCATCAGTTTTTACCTGGTCTGAAAGGAGGAAAGATGTCTTCTTCGGATCCTACTTCGTATATAGCACTAACGGATACCCCAGAAGAAGCTGCTACAAAAATTAAGAAATATGCTTTCTCAGGCGGTCAAGCAACGCTGGAGGAACATAGGAAAAAAGGCGGCAATCCAGATGTTGATGTCGCTTTTCAGATGTTACGTTATGGCTTAGAACCAGATGATAAAAAATTAGAGAAGATTTACAAGGATTACCAGAAAGGAAAACTTTTGAGCGGAGAGTTGAAGCAACTAGTTATTGAAAAGATTACTGCTTTTCTGAAAGAACACCAACAAAAAAGAAAAGAAGCGCAGAAAATTGTGCAGAAATTTATACAAGCTCATGGTATTTAAGGCAAATAGCCTTCCCAAAACTTTAAATACCACAAAATATTCTTTCTGATAAAGAGGTTGAAAAGATATGGCTAGAAAGAAAGTACGCCGTTCTGTGAAGAAAGCTCCGCAAAAGTGGCATGCTGTTCCGCTGAAAGGAAGTTTTATGGTTCTATCGATAATGGGTTTTCTTATTACCGCCTACCTTGTCTATCCTAAAAGTACTAATTATGGTTTTGCCTTCATGATTGTTTTCATAGCAATGTTCATTGCCTCCATGATCAGTATGACCAAAGCGCCTACTCCACAATGAAATCGTCAACAGTATCCTGGAAATTCCCTCAAAAAGAGTTCTTAGTGATGCGAATAGAGATGGTGTTGATTGCTTTTTTATCATTGGCAGTATATTTATTTGCATACTTGCAATCTCAGGGATCCTGGCTGTTAGGAACATTGTTTACTGCTTTGTTTTTAGCACTTTATTTTCTTGCTTCTTATGCAATACAACGGTGGCGGCAAGTTGAGGAACATTATAAATTAACGAAAAAACATTTGGAAGTGGTGCGAAAGAAAAGAGGCAGCATGAAGAAGGAAAAAGCTTCCCTCAAAGATGTTGCCCACCATAAATTGGATAAGAACTTCTTGGGTGGATATGTAATAACCAGGAAAGGAAAGAAGCATCTGTTGTTCTTTAATTCTAAGCAAGAAGTGGAAAGGTTTGAGAGCTTCTTGAAGAAGCATTTGAAGAAGAAATAGTGATTAAATTTTAAGTTCGCTAATCACTTTATCAAACTCTTCTTTGCTCTGTTGGACAATTTTACCATCAGGTAATTCTATAAAGTAATTATCGCCGTGATGGTAAATAATCTTTTCACCTAAAGAGCCGAAAGTTTGAATACATAAGGCATTTCCTAAAACTCGCGTATTTTGATAAACTATACCATTTATGATATACTCTTTTATTGCAATAGGATCTTCCCATTCTTCGTCATCGGATATTCCTCGATTTGCTTCAATATCTCTTTCTATTACCCCATTTTGATAGATTTTTTCAGTAACTTTAGGGTGGGAAGTTGGTGGAAAAATAAGAGGGTGATCCCTGAATACATCGGAGTTTCTTAAATCAGATACGCGATGCGGTCTAGAGAGAAGAACACCAAGATTAAACCCTAACACCTCGAAGACGTACAGGCCAAATCCAAAAGTTCGACATTCTTGGAGTTTCTCTATTTCTTTTTTAGTAAGTAATTCTTCTGCCAGCGCTTGATATTGAAAACTATAAGATTTACGCTTTTGTGCCTCATCTAAGATTCTTGTTTCGGACACAGCATAATTTATTCCAAGCGGTACAGCATTTACAAAATCGCGAAGATGTTCCTCTAGGGTCATACTTAGAGATAGTTACTTAGATTTATAATAGTTATGGATTAACTCTTTCCTTAAACAACGCAGCAGCCAGAGTAGCAATAACATCTTCTTGATTGATGCCATGCTTGATAGCAATATATTTCGCATCCTGCACGCATTCATCCATAAGTAAGAGATGCTGCTTGCGGAGTTGTTCCTTTTCATCCATTTAGCTTAATTTGTGAGGAAAAGTTTAAAAAGATTATTGGCATTTAGGATAGTTATGAAGTGGAAAGAGGCTAATGTAATTTATGATGAATGGGCTCTTAAATATGTTGGCGGCTCTTCATATCATGGCCATATACACAGTGCACATTTAACAAGCAGGCGAGATGCAGTTAAATATGGTCGTGGACAAGTAGAACTTCCACTAGGGGAATCTTTAGAAGGCCTTTGCATTATGGTGAATGGTTCTGTTGATAATCTTCCTGCTGATGTACCTAAACCAGAAAATTCATACAAAGGTCTGCTGGTTTTATATAAAAATGATGGGCCTGTTGAACTTCAACACCAAGAATTCTAACTATAATTTTATAAAACAACTTCTGTTATTATAAGCATGCCAACATTCTGGAAACATGTCAACCAAGTACTGAGAGAAGCTGATATCATCATCGAAGTGCTTGATGCCCGATTCATCGAAGAGACCAGGAACCGGGAAATTGAGTATAAGGTACGTTCTGGCGGTAAAAAGATTTTATATGTCTTGAACAAGTGTGATTTAGCAAATATAGAAGAATTGAAAGAAAAGGCTAAAGAACTGCAGCCTTCCGTATTCATTTCCAGCAAAGAGAGATTAGGCACCACTATCCTAAAGAAGAAAATCTTGCAATTATCCCAAGGTGAACGAGTTACCGTTGGAGTGTTAGGATATCCTAATGTAGGAAAATCTTCGTTGATCAATGCCTTATCGGGACGAGGATCAGCTAGAACTTCTTCTGAGAGTGGATTTACGAAAGGCTTGCAGAAAGTGAGAGTAGATGGCAAAATAATGCTGATTGATACCCCAGGAGTATTTCCCAAAGAAGAGAAGGATATCGCTAAATTCGGAAAGACCAGCGCTATCTCTTCAGGAAAAATTAAGGATCCGGAATATGTGGCCATGAGAATTATCGAAGAAGAAAAAGAGCTGATCAAGAAGCATTTTGCCATTGAAGAAGATGACCCAGAAGAGATTCTGGAAAGGATTGCAATTATTTTCAAGAAAGTGCGCAAAGGTAAGGAATTAGATCTAGATGCCGCAGCAAGATTATTTTTGAAACAGTGGCAGGAAGGGAGTATTAAGTGAGATCATGGACTCAGTACGTTCTCAAATTATAGAATTACGGAAGGTAATTAGATACCATCGCGACCAAATCGGTGATGACCGCTGCTGGGTTGATGATCATTTAGTTTGGAATGCGCTCCCAGAAACAAAGCAAGTACTTCACTTGCCGACCTATGATGAAGGCATGAGGCAATGTAGAGCTTTTTTTAACTATAGAAATTCCACTACTAAGGAAGAAACTCCGGCAGATGCTATTCTTGAACATGCCAAATGGGACGATGATCTCGTTAAGATGAATGCTGAAGGGTTGAGCTCCGAATTAAGCAAATTAGAAAATGCAATCAGAAAGCATTCTTACATCGTTTATAGAGTAAGAACTCTTGAGGATGATAAAGAACTATACGCAGTATTGCCGGAAAAGATTCCCGCTGATTTTAGATTGCCCAGTGAGGAAGATTTCTTGGGAACGACCAGAACTGATGCCGGCTGTCCGCAGTTTTGGAAAAGCCATGAGCATTGCCAAGGTGAACATAACATTCATCAATGGGGGCCGTGTAAGAAAGAATGACTATTGTTGAAATTAGCGTTAGGGACGCAAAGAAGCTTATGCAAGAAAATAAAACCAATTCTAACTTTGTTATTCTCGACGTAAGAACCAAGACTGAATTCGCTGAAGAACACTTGGATGGCGTGGTGAATATAGATATCTATGATGATAACTTCAAGAAAAAATTGGAGAAATTAGATAAAAAGAAGACCTATCTTGTTCACTGTCATGCTGGAGTAAGATGTTTTATGGCTGCTGAGATTATGAAAAATAGCAGGTTTACCAAGATTTATAGTGTAAATGGAAATTTGTTTGAGTGATCATGTAAGAAAGTTGTTGATCTTGACGCCATAAAGATGAGGCTCACTATTATCTTCACAATAAAGTTTTTCATCTATTGAAGAACATGGTTGTAAGCCTTCGTTTTTTCGCGCTTCCGCCTCTTGCCGTTCTTCCCATTTTCTGTAATCTACTCCACAAGAAAAGATAATCAAGCCAATTGCTGCCAAAAATATGCCGCCGAGAATACCATTCTGACTTATCTCTCTCCAAGCGCGAAATTTATCGAGCGTTGAATAATATTTTTTTAGCTCTTCATCTAATAAATTACGTGTGTTCCAGGCAGAGAGATAGACCCTATTTAGAACCGAACATTTCTCTTCCGGCAATAATTCTTCCACGCAACGAAGATATTTGTACCGGGTTGTTTCTATATTAAGCTCTGCAGCACCTATTTTGTAAATGATGCCCCGGGGCTGATGGGCTTTTCCATAATGTTCATTCGAGAACTTTTCTCCATAATAGGTAAAAGGCATGCCAACGGCTATCATACCCAATCCGGCCGTCCCTAAAACTACTCCAATAACCTCTGCTTTGTTGATTTTTGCCATAAGTAAAACATCTAGAACCAGCCCCCTAACGTAAATTTGTGATTTTCTTTAAAAATATTACTCTTTTCTCCGATACTCCTCTTCAAACATTTTCACTAACTGTTGCGCAGTTTTCTCGCCAATGCCCTTCAATTCAGTCAATTGTGTCTCGCTAGCATTCACTAAATTCTTGATGCTGCCAAAGTGTTCCAGCAAGGTTTTAGCAGTTTGCACCCCAATGTTCGGGAATGCCGCAACAATAAATTCCTGCTGTTCTCTAACTGATTTTGGTTTCAATGAATGAAGCGCAAAATCACTCTCTTTCCCTTGCTCACGTTTGGCCATCACTGCTAACAAAGCAGCAGTGTCCTGCGGATTTCTCGTATACAATACTGGAACGTTAAAGTCTAAGACAATAGAGGCTAACATACCGCGGATAGCATTAGCATGGACATTTCGGACGGAATAAATATCTTCTTCTCCTTCGATGATCAATATCGCTTTTGGGAAGGAACTCTTTAAATCACGAACTTGATCAAGAATCCTGCCGTCAATGATGGAAGCGACAAAATCAGGAACTTTTTTCAATTCTACCCCTACTTTTCCAGAAACTACATAATCTGCACTGGTGAGTTGCGCAGTTTTTACAGAAATACCTGCATCAATTAATTCCTTGACCACTCTATTGTTCTTTTCACGGTGATCGGCTAGGATAGCAACCATTGGTTCTGAAGTGATGAATTTAGTCAGAGTATTGTTTTGAATAGTACTCGGAAGAGGAGCTGATTCAATCTTATGCAAAGAGAATTCTTTCTTTAATAGCTCGAGATTGCGATACATGCGTTTTTCTTTGTGATGAGCGCTCCAGCGGTAGATCTCATCTCTGGTCCCTTTAGTCATGAGGATGGTGACTTCTCCTTCTTCTAACCTGCCAGTTCTTCCTCGCCGTTGGATTGACCTTATAGCGCTAGGAATTGGCTCGTAGAAGATGACTTTGTCCACTTTAGGGATATCTAATCCCTCTTCGGCTACGGAAGTAGCGATGAGAATATTGAATTCGCCTGCGCTGAATTTCTCCAGGATCTCTTTCTGTTGCTTCTGCGAAAATCCTAAGCCGTTCTTCTTAGCTTGTCCGACAAAGATATGATTTTTAATGTTTAGTTCGCTGATCTGCTTTACTATCTCCTCTGCAGAGTCCCGGAATTGAGTAAAGATGATTATTTTCGCTTTTTGATCTTTGTCAATAGTCTCTTGGACTATCTCTCTCAGTTTTAGCAGTTTAGGATGTCCAAAATTTTGTTTTACTAATTCTTCTGTAAAATACAATGAAGATTTGAACAGCTCATCCTGCATCAGATTCTGCACTGCTTTTACTTTCGAGGTCAGCGCATCCTGCTGCATCTTTTTGAAATAGGTATGTAAAGGCTTGATCCCTTGTGTTTCAAGTAATTCCAGAGCATGATCGACTTTCATCGCTTCTGCGATCACAGATAAAGAACGGAGCAATTCAAAGTCTTTGAACCCAGTGGATATTTTTTTATGTAACTCCAACTGCAAGGCTAACAAACCGCCTTTAGACACTTCCAGATCACTGCAATAGCCTAAATGCTGTGCTTCAATCAGTTTAGATTTACGGCAGTCTTTGAGCAGCAGTTGAATCTGTTTCAATTCCTGTGGAAATTCTACCTCCAGCCAATTCTTGTGAGTTTTTTGGATATATGGCTTTACATCTGCATCTTTTTCTGTTCGGACTTCGACTTTTTCTATTTTGAGATTGGTAGTTACTTCTTTGACTGTTTCCATATCGCTACCAGGCGAGGCAGTAAGAGCTAATATCCGGGCAGTAGAAGAAGTTTTATCGTATTGGTTAGCTATCCAGACATAAGCATACTCACCGGTAGCATGATGCGCTTCGTCAAAGATTAGCAGAGAAACTTCTTTAAGATTGATGCGGCTGTTGATAATATCGTTTTCCAGACCTTGCGGAGTACTTATCGCTATCTGTGCATCTTTCCAGAGCTGGGCGCGCTTCTCTGGACTGACACTGCCAGTGAATAAGACCACTTTTTCTGGAGCAATTT
>Ga0209542_10011533_pt1 | contig 15664 bp, 14 predicted proteins | sample RifCSPhighO2_01_FD_184028 | JGI IMG/M metagenome (GOLD analysis project Ga0209542, IMG submission 184028) | Soil microbial communities from Rifle, Colorado - Rifle CSP2_plank highO2_0.1 (SPAdes) (version 2) | ecosystem: Environmental > Terrestrial > Deep subsurface > Rock core/Sediment ... | reverse complement strand
GATCTTATCTATAACGATACCCACCACAAGTTTATCAAACGGCGGTATGGGCTCTTCTGGCGGTTGCCCATTTGTACCTCCGTCCTTTGTCTCTGGAATATCCCATTCGTCAATAAGCCGACTGGCATTGGTAAAATCAATAATCCTGAAAAATCCCTTGTCTTCAAAGAGACGAGAGCCGCGCCCGATAATCTGCTTGAAAAGTACACGGGAAGCGATAGGGCGCATAAAAACGATATTCTGAACGTGTGGAATATCCACCCCTGTTGAGAGCAGGTCTACGGTAGTCGCCACCACAGGCATTGCCATTTCTCTATCGCGGAAACGGGTCAGGTCATCTTTATCCTCTGCTACAACACGCGAGGCGTATTCTTCGTTCCCCTTAAGCTCATTAAGTTTGTCTTTTACTGCCTGTGCGTGGGCCATATCTACACAGAACACTATGGTTTTGCCGTAGGGGTCTGTTTTATCCAAAACATCAATTACCTTCTCTGAAAGCAGGTCTATTTGTTGTGGGATAGTTATGGCTCGCTCGTATTCTGATGGTTCATAGAAGTCCTTTACTTTTTCTGGTTCTATTTCGTCATCGTAAAGAACCTCTTCTGCGGTTGACACATTCAATCCCTCTCGGTATAGATTGGTTGTGATTTTGTAGATTTTATATGGGACAAGGTAGCCATCTTCAATTGCTTGCCCGAGCGAATACTCAAATACTGGTTCGCCAAAATACTCGTACACGTCAATGTTGTCTTCGCGCTTCGGGGTAGCGGTCATCCCCAGATGTTTTGCGGCATTGAAGTGGTCAAGAATAACACCCCAATCGCCATATCGTGAACGATGGCATTCATCTATGATGATAAGGTCAAAGAAATCGGATGGTATTTGTTTATAGAGATTGTTCGCAAAGAGGGTTTGATAGGTAGAGAAGTAGATGTCTCTGTTCTTGTTAAAATTACCACCCTCTATTTTACATCGGGCCCCACCGAATGGTTCAAAATCTCTGCTATGGGCATCATCGCGGAGAATAATGCGGTCTGTAAGAAACAAAACACGGTGAGCTGTCTTTGATTTGACGAGCTTCCAAACAATCTGGAAGGCGGCGTATGTTTTTCCAGTACCAGTAGCCATTGTAAGGAGTGCCACCTGTTTGCCATTTGTGAACGCTTCAATGGTCCTTTTGACTGCGGTCTCTTGGTATGCACGTGGTCGCATTAACCCCGAGAAATGAAGAGGATATGTGAGAGCGTCCAACTTCTTGGCGCCAAGCCCTTTCCACTCCAGGTATGCCTGATACATTTCCTCTGGTGAGAAATAGTCCGAAACCTCCTCGGTCTTTTTAGTACGGCGGTCATAAAGATAGGTGGTTTTGCCGTTTGAGATATAAGCGAAAGGAACATCCAAGCGTTTGGCATAATCCTGCGCTTGGCTCAAATGCTTCATCGGGTCCTCGTCTTCGGCTTTTGCTTCAAGAACGGCAACTGTAAGGTTTTTATACGAAAGCACATAATCGGCAAACTTTGCCGTCTTGAGGCGCTTATACTCCTCACCTTCAACAAAGAAGCGGTCATCAGCCACAGGGTATTGACGAGAAAGGTATTCCTCTTTCCATCCGCACTCGTGTATCTTGGGGTCTATTAGCTTGACTCGCGTGTCGTCTTCTGAATATGGCATTGCTATTTTATGTTCATTAAGTTGGTTTTTGGGTCGGGATAATCAACATTTTCAGGGGTAAGTTCTATCGCTTCTTCAAAAAATCCTTTGGCTTTACCATATTGCCCTAACTCGGCACAGATAACTCCCATATTGTTGAGAATTGTTGCCACATCTTTTCCTTGTTTGAGATATTCTTTCACTAATGTAAAGTTTTTTGGCAAGATTTTTCGGGCACTGCCTTCGTCTACCACCCCACCCTTTGAATGAGCATAAGAAACTGCATCGCCAACAATCGCATTATATGCTTTGTCATAGCAGGCGAGTGCTTCTGCCAGCTCCCCAGCTTTTTTGAGTTCCCAAGCTCTGTGAACTAACTGCTGTGCATCCATTTTATGCGTTTTGAAATGATTGGTTTAGCACAGATAACTTCAAAGAAGCAAACAGCTCATTTTGTTGTTCAAGGAGGTTGTTCAAATGCTCCGAGTGGGCAAATGCCTTGTCCAGTTTCTCAACAATACGCTTCTGTTCTGACGGGTCTGGCTTGCCATTTTTCAATGGAACAGGAAGCTCCATATTAACTGCCTTCCCTTGTGTGATGAAGGGTTGCCCCATTCCTCTTGAACGCCACTTTTTTTCATCATTCAGAAAGTACCACGCATATTTATAGTCAATGAGCTGTTCGGGGTTTGCTTTCATAACAATCGTGTTCTTGATGGCAGTCCACTTACCATCTGCTAAGAAACACTTACCACAACGAGCTCCGATTGCAGATAGAACAATCCCCTGGCCATCGTGTTCATAGTGCTCAAGAAAACCATCAGGGCCTGTAGCACTGTAGGCCGTGTGTCCATTTACAACATAGGATTTTTTTGTGATTGAGGTATTACCCCAAGCAATGTCAAAATAATCACCCAGCTTTACGCTCTGCCAATCGGGATTTGAGAAGATTTCTTGTAATAAAGATTTGCCGAACGCCGCAACTTCTCTGCTTGTTTCTGATGCCTTGTTTTGCCCTTTTTCGCTTTCAGCGAAAACCGTATCCAGCTTATCTGCAATACGTTTCTGCTCGGCGAGGTCTGGCTTGCCGTTTTTGAAGGGGATGGGTAATTCAACCTTGGCGAGATTTTTACGACTGATACGCTTTCGCGATGAACCAGCAAGCATTCTGTACACCTGTGATTTTGCTGGTTTGGCATTGAGAAGATAGTTGATATAACGTGCATCATATTCTTTCTGGGGACGAAGAATAGTACAATCAACTGCCGTTATCATCCTGAACGGCATTTCTGGAACAATACACGCCCTTCCAACAGGGTACGGAAGGCGAGAAATGAGTATGTCTCCAGGATAAATCTCTGTGTACTTGAAACGTAAGAATGTCTCCTCGCTCACGAAACGTCTCACTTCTTTATCGCGGTATGAAATAACCCCTACGTTCCCAGTTTGTACCAATAGGATACCTGCCGAAGATTGGTCTCTGCTTTCAACCCAGTCGCCATCTGTAAAAACAGATGCAATATCAAGTAGTTTCTGTTCTTTCCATTGCATATTATTTCTTCAAAATCTCTTTGAGTGATGAAGCAATTTTATCTATTTCTTCTTGGTTATGCCCAATCTCCTTGAGGATTTCATCGGGAGGGAGTAGAACCTCACTATCGCCTTCGTTTGGATTTCTTGGGGAAATATCGTACCCACGCTCTTTTATTTGCTCAATCGGGACAATCCACAAACTTTCGGACACTTCGCGTTTCTCCCACCTCTTGAGAATATCCACAAAGTGTTCATCTCGGATATTTTGTTTTTTGGTGAACTTACCCTTTAATTCTCCGTACCAGATTTCTTTTGTTGCCCCTGTTTTGTCAAAGAAAACAAGATTTGTTTTCACGCCTGCGCCCATCTCGGTAAATACTCCCTGGGGAAGCGAGATAATGGTATGCACGTTGCACTTTTCCAAAAGCTCCTGACGGATACGGGCCATCGCTCCCCCGCCAAACATAATGTTGCCCTCTGGCAATACAATGCCGCACTTCCCACCATTCTTAAGGTGCCGAATTACATACTGCAAAGCCATCGCTTCTGTAGAAGCTGTTTTGACAGGATAGTTTTCCTGTATTCTTTTTTCTTCATCTCCACCGAACGGAGGATTGGTAAGTACCACATTAAACTTCTCGCTCTCGGGAACATTGTGAACATCCTCGTCAAGAGTATTTGTCCTCACCAGATTTGGGACCAGAATACGATGCAAAACCATATTCATATTCCCAAGCAAAAATGGAAATGGTTTTTTCTCTTTTCCGTAAAGCGTCTTTGTCTGGAGTATTTTCCAAGCACGGACATCTTGCGCCGAGCTTTCGTAAATGTGCTTAAAGCTCTCAATGAGAAATCCCCCCGAGCCAGCAAAGGGGTCAAAGATAGTTTGCCCAAGTTTCGGGTCTACAATTTTTACCATCGAGCGGATGACAGGGCGTGGCGTATAAACTTCTCCAGACCAGCCGCCCTCGCTCCCCATCTCTTGCAGGATTTCCTCATACACCTGCGAAAGAAGATGCGTATCTTGAAAATGGCGTATCTCAATCCTGTCGAATATCTCTATGACTTCAAGAAGGTTGTAGGGAGAATAGATTTTGTTGTGGAGTTCACGGAATATCTCACTGATTTTGTCCTGCTCCTTTGTTCCCTTGAGAGATTTGAGGTATGGAAATAGTTTTTGGTTAACAAAATGGATGAGCTCGTCCTTATCTTTCCAGTCCTTTTTTGCCCACGATGACCATTGATACTCTTTAGCAATGATGGGTTTGTACTTTCTTCCCTCTGCTTCTTCAAGTTCTTGCAGTTGTTTCTCTACGCCCTCAAAGACCTTCAAGAAAAGAAGCCAAGAGAATTGTTCAACATAGTCCTTTGCACCCACTCCATCATCGCGGCGAAGAATATCGCAAACACGCTTGATTTCTCCTTTAGTGAGTGTATCCTTTTTCGGTTGTTCTTGTTTTTTCTTGCTCGCCATAATCAGTTGAGTTTTTCAAACGCATCCCGAATGACTATCGCCATCATTTTGCGCCGTTCCTCCAAAAACTTTGGATATCTCATCTGTTCCCATCCTTCAGGTAGTGCGTGCCAGTAGTACATTTGCTCCTTATCTTCGTCCGATAAACGCTTGAGATATGCTGGTAGATACTCGCTCGGCGCTTGGTCGCTTATGTCGTTGTTATCACCCCATTCAACAAGAGCATAGTTGGCAACCTGATTGATTTCTGATTGTTCATTGATACCAATACGCTGGAGGTACTTGCGTGGAAAAAGATGGTGCCGCTCCAAAGCAGAGCGCCTTTCTCGCACACCCTCTTCCATCAATTGAACGGTGGTAAGCCCTGAAAAAAGTATCTTTGCCCCCAAGATATTGAGACCCGCATAATACGCGAACATCGCTGGATTGCGTGCGGCACCACTTACAAGCCCGCTTGTGGGAAGAGTGATATTCCAATAATCAGAGGTGATTTCGGCTTCAACGATACTGTTCAATGTTTCTGTAAGGGATTTTCCTGCCGTTTGCCCCTTGTCAATCGCATTGAGGTCTTCTTCCATTTGGGTTTCGGCAGAGCCCGTATAGCGACCTGTAAGCGAGGAAAAGAAAAACCAACGTGCGGTAAGTTTTCGTAAGGCAGGCGCATCTATTCCAAAATTGTATTTTCCGATTAGAAACACCACGTAAGCATACATCACATTGTAATCAGAACTGATAAGTCCCTGTCTGGTATAGCCAGCTTCTTTAAGTGCCTTTAAGAACTCGTGCCAGTTGTTGAGTTCTAATGTTTTCGTTTGTGCCTCTTTGAGCGCATCAAATTGTTGTACTCGCCGTTCTTCACTGAACTCTTCGGTCTGCAAGTCCTTCCCCCGCAAAATACTATAAGCATATTTCATCCGCGCACGTTTGAAGCCAAGCCCAATCGCAATACGAAGCATCTGGTCTGGGTCTGGCTGGAAGATGTAATTAAACGCTGATGCTGTGCCATCTGCCACAGCTTTAGCTGTTCGTGAGAACTCTTCCAGCTCCATCCGTCCGTCATCCCAAAAGACAGACATCAAAGTTAAGATAAAATCGGTTTCTTTGAGCGACTTGCCTTTGCTGTTGATACGCACAAAAATATCCGCAACGTCTTCTTCAGAAGTCCCAGCACCTATTTCAAGCACCGAAAACGAGAAGTGCAATAATCCGTGCAATTCGCCAATTGCATTTGCGATTTTTTCCTCTTCAGTTTCGGTTAATCCTCCGTGTATAGTGTGGAGTTTCTGTATATGCTCATTGGTAAAACGGTTCAGGTTCTGGGCATTCCATACCATAGAGATGTCTTGGATATATTCGGGGTTATTCCGTATCGCCGCGTCAGGAACCTCAAACCGTTCTTCCAAAGGATGGAAGGCAATAACAACCTTTTCTTTGTCATAATTTTCGCGTACAACTTCTTTACTTTTTACTACGGCAAAGAGCGAGGTAAGACGTTGTTGTCCATCTACAATGAGAAAACGCGGCGGGCGGTGAGCGTGTTCGTTGTTTCCGATGCTACGAGTATGTTCTTGGTATGCATTCTCCCAGAAGAGTAGCTGGCCAATGGGGTATCCGCGATACATACTATCAAAGAGGTCGCGCACCTGCGTATCTTTCCAAACAAATGGACGCTGAATGTCAGGCAGCCCTATAACGCCCACATTGATGTCCTCAATGAGTTTCGCAAGGTTGTAGCCAGCATCCTTGAACAGCATTTTCATAAGTAATGATAATTTGATTTTTATTTCAATGCTGGGACCTCTTGCAGGAACTTGAGAATATCCTCTTTCCTGTATCTCCGCGCCCGTCTGGTGCCTATGCGTATGGCAGGCAGTATCCCCTTTGCGTCCCACTGGCGGAGGGTATTTGGGTGAACCTTGAGCCAGTCGCACGCTTCTTTGAGTGTTAGGAGTTCGGGTATTCTATCTTTTTTCTTTTTTTGTTTCGTCATTTTTTAGAACTTCCCCATTAAAATTGCAATAATAATCAAAATCGCAGGAATACCAAATATAAGACAAAAACTAATTAACAAGCCGTGTTTCCCAGTAGGTTCATTTGGATATTTCGTTGCCATAATTTTTAGATAAAAGCTATTGATTTTTGAGCTTACATTTGATAACATTATCATACAGCATAGGGCTTGCTGATGCAAAAAAGCCCGCATATTACGATTACCAGAGCATTACGATGGAACTCAACGAGAAACTTAAGGCCCTATTGGAAAAGCTAAAAGAAGAATGGGAACTGACTCCTAAAAAACCATTCAAAGAGGAGGATGATTATCACGGAGTTAATGTCTATCACGATGCATACAAGAAAGTGGTGTCTAGGAAAAAGTTTATGGGCTGGGCGCACGATTGTGGGCTTTCTGACTTCTATGGATTACGGGATGCGCTTACTATTCTGAAAGATGAGGGATTTATAACTGATTTCAGCTTTGCGAGCGACATAGAGCCCATCCTTACTTTGCATTTTCCTGCGGACTTTGAGGTCCGTTATGGGAAGACCGTGTTTGAGATAATAGTAGAAGACCAACCATTAGTATCTAAAGAAACCATACAGATAAACTATGAAGATAAGGCCTCAAGAGAGGGTTGGACGAAAAAATGGGAAACACTCCAGACGATATGCAACTACTATGCGAGCAATAGCCGTCCGAAGGAGATGCTCATCCCCATCCCGCGCCTCACTATTAAGGGCAGAACGAGGTTTGAGATTGATGGCATACTGGATGGGCTGAAAAGAGAAGGATGCTTTGCCGCTTGGCACCGAGGGAGCGAAAACTACGAAATCAAGGGGATAAACCATAAGCAACTCACTGAAACTTATCAGCAGACGGAAACGACATATGAGAAGCTTGCCGAAGCTTACCGTGAAAGAATTGAAAAAGAGGCATATCGCGAGCAAGGAATAACCTACATTAGCCCAAAAGCGATTGAGCGAGCTAAAACGATTGAGGGGAAGTTCGCAGGAATCAATGATGAATGGCAAGAGAGAAAATCACCTATCCAACAAGAAATAGAGCGCAGAGTTGAAGAAGGCAAGAGAGAAGAGAAACTCCTTGAGAAGGTAGACCAGAAATTACGGGCTCTGCAAATCTTTTCAGAGAACTTCTCTGAAATAAATAAACTGGGGAGCCAAAGAACAAAAGAGCCACTCCATATTGTGATAGACGAGGTCAAAAAGGACATAGGAATAAAGGGACTTGAAGAAAAGGTCCTCCTGCAAAAACCCAAAAACAAAAGAATACAACTCCGCAACTTTCCCTCGGACTTACGATGGGAAGAAATCTCCATCCAGTTTCTTAATGAACACGAGGTAATAGTTAAAGCCAGAGACGATACGTTGCAGGCAACTTATGAGACAATGGGCTTCCAAGATGAAAGGAGAAAATTGCCTAATAAGCAATGGCAGTTTTTGCGACTGCTCTCTCTAAAAAATGGAGAGATTTCTTGGGAGAACAATCAGGGCTTGCCGTTAAAGCAAATCAACTCCATAAAAAAACAGAAACAGCTACTATCAGAGGCCCTGAAAGCATACTTTCAAGTATCCAGTGATGAACCATTTGACGACTACAAAAAAGAAAAGGCATACAAGATTAAACTTACTCTTGTGCCAGAGCAAGGACTGAAGGATATAGATGAGCGAGAGGCCTATGATGAATAGCTGGTGATTTCACCAGCAATCAGAGCGGACAGAGAAGCCCTCTTTTGTGAGGGTTTTTCTTTTGATGGTTCGTTCAGGTGAACTTTCGCCATTAAGGGTAGGGAGCCGCAAGTAAGCAATCATCAAATTACTATGGGCAAAAAGAACCTACGGGCTTCAGACCATTCCTTTGACCTGAACGGCCCCGATTACGTGTGGACAACCTATGACCTCGGCGTATCAACCGCGCTCCTTTGCGTGGGTTTTGAGTTGCTTTCAATGGACAGAGCCAACCCGCGAAAGGTCTTATTTATCTTCCGCAAAGCAAAGAGTATAGATGAGACCGCAAACGCCTACTTTGCTGACCGATTGAAGGTCAATGCCCGCTCTTTCTTTGACCAGCTTAAGGCATTAAAGAACCAGCTATATTCGGCATAGCTTATGCACCTGACGGATGAGAACATTGCGGAGTTTCAGGCCCTGTACAAGAAGCACTACGGGCAGGACATCAGCAAGGAAGAGGCCCTTGCGAGAGGGCTTCGGCTCATCCGTTTGATGGAGGTGGTGCTAAAGCAAAGCGCAGAACAAGGCCAGTCCCCTACTACCAAATAACCATTACAAACCTATGAACCTACAGAACATTACGATTAGAGAATACCTGACCCAGAAAGGCATTGAGTTTCGGGAGGTGAACGGAGAACTTATTACCAAATGCGTGTTTGGGCCTTGCGATGAAGACAGCAGAGGCGGAGAAGCCCACCTCTACTTCAATGCCGAGAACGGACAGTATGACTGCAAGAAGTGTGGCGAGAAAGGCAATGCCCTCACTCTGGCAAAACACTTTGGAGATACTACCGAAAACTACCGAAAATCCACGAAAAACCACGAGTTTGGTCCTGCACTGGTGGAGCAGTGCCACCAGGAGCTCCCAGAGCGCATCAGAAGCTATCTGAACGCCAGAGGCATCCCAGACACACTCATAGAGACACACAAGCTCGGCTACGGGCGGTTTTACGGCAAGCAGTGGATTACCATACCAATCAAGGACATCTACGGCAATTACGCCTTTTTCAAGCTACGGCAGGACCCTGCTTATGGGAATGATAAGATTACCTACCCCAGAGGCGCGGAGGCCCAGTTATACAGTTGGGAAAACTTGGGAAATCCTGGCGACCAGCTTGTGATATGCGAGGGCGAAATGGACTGCTTACTTTTGCTTACCAAAGGCATTAACGCTATCACCTCTACGCACGGGGCAGGAACCTTCAGGAAAGAATGGGCTGAAAAGGTAGGAAAAGGTAGGAAAATCTATATCTGTTTTGACAATGACGAAGCAGGCAAGAAAGGAGCTGAACGCGTGGCAAAAATGGTGGAAAATGGTGGTACCGAGACGTATATCATTACCCTGCCCCAGGAGGTTGAAGAACACGGGGACATTACGGACTACTTCACCAAACTCAACGGGAGCGTGGAGGACTTGTTTAGCAAATATGCCAAGCCGTACCCAGAGCGCATTGATGTCTCAAACCTCTCCCCTCTCACGCCAGAAAAGCTCATAGAGACGCTGGGCCTCACCATAAAGCACGATGCGGAGAACAAGCTGGCAACCTTCCTCTGCGAGCTCTCTGCCTATACGGAAGACGGACAGTTCAACATTAGCTTTAACGCACCTTCCTCTACGGGCAAGAGCTACATCCCTACCGAGATTGCCCGTCTTTTCCCAGAGGAAGACGTGGTGGAGATTGGCTACTGCTCCCCTACCGCGTTCTTTCACGATGTTGGCGAGTATGACAAAGAGAACAACCGCCACCTGGTTGACCTCTCCCGCAAGATACTCATTTTCCTGGACCAGCCGCATACACAACTCTTGGAACGATTGCGTCCGCTCCTCTCCCACGACAAGAAAGAAATCTCTCTCAAGATAACAGACAAGAACCAGAAGGCGGGCCTGCGTACCAAGAATGTGCTTTTGCGTGGGTATCCAGCCGTCATATTCTGCACGGCTGGGCTCCGCATAGATGAACAGGAGGCCACGCGATTTCTCTTGCTCTCTCCCGAGATAAACCAAGAAAAGATACGGGAAGGGATTGCCGCCACCATACGCAAGGAGGCAGACAGCGAGAGCTTCACGAGCTGGCTGGAGGAGAACCCAGAACGGATACTGCTCAAAGAGCGCATCCGCGCCATCAAGCAGGAGGGCATCAAGGAGATAAACATTGCAGGGTACGAGCAGGTTGAGCAGAGGTTTCTGGGAAGCAACAAAATCCTCAAGCCGCGCCACAACCGAGACATCAAACGGCTCCTCTCGCTTGTGAAGGTGTTTGCGCTCCTCAACCTCTGGTGGCGGGAGAGGAGTGGGTCTGTGATTACAGCAAACAAGGAAGACGTAGAAGCGGCTTTTGCCCTGTGGGATAAACTCTCGGTGAGCCAAGAGCTGAACCTGCCGCCCTATATCTACAATCTCTACAAGGAGATTATTCTGCCAGCGTGGAAAGAGAAAAACGGCTACGGCACGGATGACTACGACAAACTGATAGATAAGCTCGGGCTCACGCGGCAGGAGGTGCTGGATAAACACTACAAGGTCTATGGGCGGATGTTGGACACTCACCAGTTCCGCCAGCAGATACTCCCGATGCTTGAGACGGCAGGGCTCATTACCCAGGAGCAGGACCAGAATGACAGGAGAAAGGTGCTGATTTCCCCTACCTTCTTGGAGCAGTAGAAATCACGCCCCGCAGTTTTTGGAAGTAATTACACGCCTAACCAAACACAAGAAACTATGGAACGGAGATTGCCACGCAAAATGACCCCTCGCCAGAAAACTCTGCTTGATAAATGCCTGGAGTTCTTTGCAGAGGAACCCACGCCAAGGGAGAGGCAGATGGCAAAGCGGATAGCCCTGTGGCTTATGGGCAGGAGAAAAGGTCTCACGCTCACCGAGGAGGAGCAGGATGCTCTCTGGTATATTCAGCGCAACGACTGAACGCGGGAGATATAGTGAAACGAGGGGTGGGGTAAAAAGGTCATCACCTGATAAAACAGGGTAATAACAGGTAAAATCTATGAGTGAAGTATCATCAAAACAGCTTGCGGCGAACCGCAAAAACGCCGAGAAAGGCGGAGTGAAAACGCCAGAAGGCAAGGCCGTGAGCAAATACAATGCCCTCCAACACGGATTATTGAGCCAAGAGGTCCTGCTGAAAGGCGAAGACAAAAACTTGCTTGTTGAGCTTGGCCAAAAGCTACGAGCAGAACTCAAGCCAGAAACAGAGCTTGAGCGATTGTTGGTGGATAGGATTACCTCAAATACCTGGAGGTTAAAGCGTGCCTTGCGCATTGAACGGGAGATGATAGACGATGACCGTTTTACTGAAGACCTATACGGCAACCCCCAAGAGAAAACACTTGGCGAGGCGTTGAGCTATGACTTCACGAACGCCGACACCTACGGCAAGTTTATACGCTACGAAACCAGCATTGAACGAGGCATTTACAAGGCCCTGCACGAGCTCCAACGCATACAGGCCGCCCGTATAGGAGAAAAGCCGCTTCTCCCTATTGCCATAGACGTTGATGTGGCTGATTACTCAAAAGAATAAATGGGTTTGTTTCGCAAAAACACTCGGATAAATGGGGGTTTGTAAATAGACGGGCTTTGTACTCAAAAAGAATACACCAATCTCTAATGATTTCGGTAGATTTGAAGAAGTATTTTTATGTCAAAAACAGAGGCCGATTACTGCAATAGCTTGGACATCTTCTGGCTGAAAAAGCACGGCTATCTTGATGGTGGGTATAAATCAGGAGGCATCAAATGGAGGTACGGGGGCGGGAATGAAAGCAGTATAGGGTTTGCCGTCAGCATAGGGTACGAGCTTGGAGACCATATCAGGTTGCATTATACACACACAAGCAACAGCACGGGTGAGAAAGAGAGCGTGGACTATAGGGTTGAGTTGGAAACCACCCCTTGTACCTTGGGTGGTGTGAGATACTGGTTTATCTGCCCCTTGTACAAAAATGGGCGGTACTGCGGCAGGCGCGTGGGCGTGCTCTATAACTTTGGAAAATACTTTGGGTGCAGGCATTGCGGAGAACTAACATACGAAAGCAGAAAAGAAAAGTACGGGGCGGTTATCAGCATCCCAGAGCTGGAAAGGTTGGAAGGCGAAGTGAGGCGACAGCATTATGCTGGCAAGATGACAAGGAAGTATAAGAGATTGCTCCACAAACAAGACAAGAGTAGATGGCAATTATTGAGATTTACTATGGGAATGATGAAAGGAAATAAGGGATTGTGGAATAAGTAGCTTGCTTGACTTGGTAGAAACGATATAATAAAGATGTTGACCCAGCGCCAGAAAGCCCGAGATTTTTATTGCTTTGTTCTCTGAAAGGGGCGGCTATGCCAACAAAGCAATCTCTCGGGAAAGTGGGGTTGGGTCAACCATAGCCGTCCCTTTGAGTTATATGGCTACCGATAAAAACAAAATCAAATACTTCGCCTACGTGCGCAAATCCAGCGAGGGCGAGGAAAGACAAGCATTGTCTATTCCCGCGCAGAAAGACAAGCTCAATGAGGTGTTTGGCAACTTGGATGTTGAGTTTGTAGAAGATAAGGCGAGTGCGTTCAAACCGTTCAACCGCCCAAACTTCGCCAGTATGCTTGAGCGAATACGAAAAGGTGAACGCACTGGATTGATTGCGTGGCATCCAGACCGCCTTTCCCGCAACGAGAAAGATGCTGGCGAAATAACGTATATGATACGCACAGACGTTATTGAAGACCTCAAACTGGCCACGTATCACTTTGAGAACACGCCAGAGGGCATCTGGATGCTCCAAATGGCTCTTTCGCAATCCCAGTACGAGAGCGCAAAGAAGGGACGGGACGTAAAGCGTGGATTGGAGCAGAAAGCAAAAATGGGTATATACCCTGCCCCAGCCCCTTTGGGCTACATCAATGACAAATATGCAGAGCGTGGAAACAAGACCATACAAATAGACCCCGAGCGGTTCTCTCTGGTCCGCAAAATGTTTGACCTCATGCTTACAGGACAGTATACCCCGCCCCAAATCCTTAAAATAGTGAACGGGGACTGGGGGTTCAAGTCCGTTCACGGCAAGAAGTTAAGTAAAAGCAATATCTATCTTATATTCACTCGTACCTTCTACTACGGAGAGTTTGAGTACCCAGTAGGAAGTGGAAACTGGCACAAGGGTATTCATACCCCAATGATTAGCCGCGAGGAATATGACAGGATACAACTTTTACTGGGCAGAAAGCATAGCACACGAGCACGAAAACTTGAGTTTGCTTATCGCGGGCCAATGCACTGCGGTGAGTGCGGAGCAATGATTACGGCAGAAGAAAAGATAAAACACCAGCAAAACGGCAATGTGCACCGCTATGTATATTACCACTGCACCAAAAAGAAAGACCCGAACTGCTCCCAGCAATCTATTGAGGAGAAAGAACTGGAGAAGCAGATTGCCAAAGAACTTGGCACGATTGAGATACCTGCCGACTTCAAGGACTGGGCCCTTGCCCGCCTCCACATCCTGAACGAGAAAGAGGTGGACGACAGAGAGAAAATCTACGGCAACCAACGCAGAGAGTATGAAGCCAGCGTACGCAAGATAGACAACCTCATTGATATGCGTGCCAACAACGAGATTACAGAGGATGAGTTCAAAAACAGGAAAGAGTGCCTTCTCAAAGAGAAGGGGCGGTTTCAGACATTACTGCAAGACACAGACAAGCGTGTTGAGAACTGGCTTGAGATTGCGGAGCGTGGCTTCGTCTTTGCAGAAAAAGCGCATACTGCGTTTACAGAGGGCGGTACCGAGGTGCGCAAAGAGATATTTGCCGCATTAGGTTCGGACCTCGTGCTGAAAGACCAGAAACTGACTATTTGTTGGGATAATCTCCTCTTTCCAATACAAACAATGGCAAAAGAGGTCCGTGGCATTCAAGACAGGTTAGAACCTCTCAAAATAGGGCAAAATAGAGCAGAAATGGGCGAACTTTATGCCAAAAGTCCTAAATTGCTGCGGGGGTAGGAATCGAACCTACATTACCAGGTTCAGAGCCTGGTGTCGCTACCGTTAGACGACCCCGCAATGCGCCTCGTCGGCACACCCGCCGATGAGGCGAGACACGGGTAGTTTAGCGTATTTCAGACAAAAAATCCACCCTGTGTACTGGTCCATAACATATGATACACCCAGAACCTTCAAAACATCATGAAAGGAAGATACGCTGGGAGCCGTATGACTATCTACGGTTCACTGCTCCCGGGAGCGGCAGGCATTGCCCGCTCTGCTTCCCTTGCGGAGTTGCTAACGGATCGGGCAAGGCACAAGGTAAAGGTCTACGACTGGTGGAGAGCTCACGGGAAGAATGCCTCCCTGACTGCAAGACACTTTGGAATAGGGAGAATGACCCTGTACCGGTGGCTGCAGAGATTCTCCAAGCAGGGAATCACGGGCTTCAACGAAAGGTCGAGACGTCCTAAGAATCTCAGAATACCCACTACCCCATGGGACGTAGTCAAGAGAACGGTAGAGTTAAGGCAGCAGTATCCCGCATGGTCCAAGCACAAGCTCCGGGCATTGCTCCGGAGAGAAAACATCACGGTCTCTGTAAGCACGGTAGGCAGAGTCCTCAAGAGGAAAGGATTGATTGACAAGAAGAAGTCTGCCAAGAGAAGGAAGGCTGCGCTGCGTCCAAAGGCGCGATTCCCTCGCGGATTACGAATAACCCAAGCAGGAGACATGGTACAGCTGGACACCAAGTACATCATGCTGCCAGGGGGCAGGAAGTACTACCAGTTCACCGCCATTGACGTGTTGATCAAAAGAAGGGTGTTGAGGGTATACCCTTCCCAGTCTTCCCGGAACGGAGCCTTGTTCTTGAAAGAATGCCTTGCCTCTTTCCCCTTCAAGCTCAGAGCAGTGCAGACGGATAACGGGGCTCCATTCTTGAAAGAGTTTGAGAAGCTGTGCCAAGAGCTAAATCTTCCCCACTACTTCACCTACCCCAGGTCTCCCAAAGAGAATACCTACGTGGAGATCTCCCATGGGGCAGACGAGAGGGAGTTCTACCAGCAGGGGAACGCCTGGTCGCTCCTACCTGTAATGCAGAGGAAGATTCGAGAATGGGAACACGTCTGGAACACCGTACGCCCTCACGAAGCTCTGGGACAGCTCACCCCGGAAGAGTACCTGGCAAAACTCCAAATGAGCGTTCTGCCGACAAGAGATGTCATCATATTACAAACCTAACGGGGTGTATCACATGTATCTGAACCTAGACAG
>Ga0209542_10011532_pt1 | contig 15664 bp, 18 predicted proteins | sample RifCSPhighO2_01_FD_184028 | JGI IMG/M metagenome (GOLD analysis project Ga0209542, IMG submission 184028) | Soil microbial communities from Rifle, Colorado - Rifle CSP2_plank highO2_0.1 (SPAdes) (version 2) | ecosystem: Environmental > Terrestrial > Deep subsurface > Rock core/Sediment ... | reverse complement strand
AGGCCAAGATTGTGCCTGAGCTAAGCTTTTCGTAAGATAAGATTAAGCTACTTTTTCGGTTTATACTACAGCGAGAAAAAGGCGAAGGCACAGGCCAAGGCGACTTTTTCGAGACTTTCTACAGAGCCGGTGAACAAAGTAAACGGTTGGAATAAATACTTTTAATGCCAATCCGGCGCCAGAGGCTTATTCCCGGTTAAATAAGCATAAGCCTGCAGTGCTGCTCTAGCTCCATCTCCGGCCGCCACAATCGCCTGTTTGAAAGGAGTATTAGTCACATCTCCGGCCGCAAATACTCCCGCAACAGAAGTCTCTCCCAAAGAATTGACTATAACTTCATTCTTACCGTTAATTTTAACCAATCCAGAAACGAAACTGCTGTCTACCACATAGCCAATCTCTAAAAATAATCCCGTCATCTCCAGCTCTTTTTTTTGGTGAGTATTAACCTCTTCCACCACTATCGATTTCAAGAACTTATCCCCTTTAATCTCCACCGGAGCAGAATCTAAAACCAATTCAATCTTTTTATTCTTTTTAACTTTCTCAAGGGTAACTTCATCTGCTCGGAACTCTTTCCGGCGATGGATCAAATAAACTTTCTGAGCATAAGTAACCAGATCTAAAGCTGCCTCCAGGGCAGAATTACCTCCTCCCACCACTGCCACAATCTTATTCTTGTATAAAGGCCCATCACAGGTAGCGCAGGTGCTCACTCCCCTTCCGAAATATTCTTCTTCGCCGGGCACGCCCAATTTTCTGGGCACTTTTCCATAAGCTAAGATTATACTTCTTCCAGAATACTTTTCACCATTAGCCAGAACCGCCTCAAAATGCTCTTTAACTTTCTTTACCTCTTTAACCTTCCCAAAAATAAATTCCGCACCAAATTTTTCCGCTTGGGTCCTAAATTTATCCATTAATTCCATTCCTGATTGAGGTAAAGCCCCTGGATAATTTTCAATATGGGAAGTTAAGTTTCCTTGACCTCCTACATCAACGGTAAGTAAAGCCGTCTTCAATTTCTTCCTTCCGCAATAGATTGCTGCTGCTAATCCTGCTGGTCCGCCCCCAATAATGATCGTATCATAAAGCTCCATGCCTGGCCAAAGATGGAGTTTAGTATAAAAAAGTTGCTGTTTATCTACCTCAAATTACCCCTAAAACGCACTACTCACTCCAAGATAGTTAAAAAAACTTAATAAAGCCGGAGCTATTTAAATAGAATAATGGAATTTCGCATACATAAAAAGGAAAACGAGAACATCCACAAATATCCTACTGATGACCTCAAATTAGCTCAGAATTTTTCCCAGCAATTGAAGAATGAGTTGGGAGATTTCTTGATAGGGATAGCCCTTTTCGGCAGCGCAGTAAGGAGAGAAACCAGCCCGGAAAGTGATATTGATATTTTAGTCATTAGCGATGATGTCTCTTTTCAGATTACTGATGCTCTGATTGAAAGCTATCGCTTGATTGTAGAAAAGATTATCGCTAAAACTTCGCCTAAACTGCATGTTACTTCTATGACCTATACTTCTTTTTGGGAATATGTTAAAGCTGGTGATCCGGTAGTAGTAAATATCCTTCGCGACGGTGTAACCTTGATTGATACCGGCTTTTTCGAGCCTCTGCAAGTTTTATTGAAACAGGGCAGGATCCGCCCCAGTGAAGAAAGCGTCTGGAGGTATTTTGGCCGATCTCCGAAAACCTTGCTTAATTCCCGCTGGCATTTATTGCAGGCAACTTTGGATCTGTATTGGGCCGTGATCGATTCTGCTCATGCTGCTTTGATGAGAAAAAATGAAGTTCCTCCCACTCCTGAGCATGTAGCCGATTTATTAGAAAAAGTCTATGTTAAATCTCATCTGTTAGAACAAAAATATGTCGAGATCATGCGCAAATTCTATCGTTTGAGCAAGATGATCACTCATCGAGAGATCCGCCAGATCCATGGTCCAGAGTATGAAAAGTATTATATTGAAGCTGAAGAATTCGTCAAAAGGATGAAGATATTAGTAGAAAAAGGTAAATTTTAGACTGGTATAGAAGCAAAAGGGGAAAATTAAATGGGAATACTTTACAAGACTTATAATGGAAAACATCAACTGCATTTTTACCGCGAGGTCTGGGCTGCCAAAAGTAAGATGGAATTAGAAGATATTCTGAGCAATTTTCCTAAGAAAGAAGCGGCTAAGGCTAAAATTACCGTAGTCGGAAAAAACATGGAGATTGAATTAAATGGCTTGATCATGGACTGCCGAGACCTTCCGGATTTAAAATTCAAGTTTGGTCATATGGTAGATTTGAAGATTAAATACCAGAAGACTACCCCTGCACCTAAAAAGTAATTTCAATTCCATCTAAAATAATAACAGAAATAAAAGGTGATTAAAATGACTATCAGCAAACGGGATTTGGAACGAAGATTTAAAGACCTTAAGCAGGAATTAACCGTTCTGGAAGCTAAATGCCAAGGCGGCAGCGGAACTAAAGCGGATTATGAAGCGCTGGCCAAGCTCAGGAAAAAGATGAAATAAGAGTTAATTAAATTATTAATAATCTTCTCTCCTAAAAAGAGCTGGTTTACAGTCAACAATCAAAACCTTTAATAATCACTACTTCTTTCTTATCATTAATGAGAGAAATCATCCTCAAATATTCTTTAAAGAACGCTCTAGATTTTGATGGAAAAGTTAACCAGAAAGCGGTTTTAGGCCTGACCTTAAGAGAGAATCCCGCTCTGAAATCCCAAGTGCCTAAAGTTTTGCAGGAAATTGCTGAAATTACCCGAGAAGTAGAAAATCTTAACCTAGAAGAAATTAAAAAGAAACTAGAAAAGATCTTCCCTCAATCTTTAATCGAAAAGAAAGAAGAAATTCTCGGCCCTTTAAAACACCTACCTAATGCCGAGAAAGGTAAAGTTGTGGTCAGAATCGCTCCTTCTCCTAGCGGACCTTTGCATATCGGCCATGCTTACGGTGCTTCTTTGAATTACGAATACGCAAAGATGTATCAAGGGAAATTTATTTTAAGAATTGAAGACACTAATGCCGAAAATATCCATCCTCCTGCTTATGAAATGATTGTAGATGATGCTAATTGGCTAACTGGTAATGGAATTAATCAAGTTATCATTCAATCTTCTCGATTAGGAATCTATTATGATTATGCCGAAAAGTTAGTCCAGATGGGTAAAGCTTACCTCTGCACCTGTAACTCTGAAGAATGGATTAAACTGAAAAATAAATGTCTTCCCTGTAAATGTCGCGAATTAGGTATCAAAGAAAATCAATTACGTTACGCTAAATTATTTAATGAATATACCGAGGGAGAAGCAGTTTTAAGATTAAAGACTGATATTAAAGACAAAAATCCAGCCATGCGCGATTTCGCTCTGATGCGCATAGTTGAACATATCCATCCTAAGACCGGGAAAGAGCAAAGAGTCTGGCCTTTGATGATTTTTTCGGTAGCCATTGACGATCATGAATTGGGTATAACCCATGTCCTTAACGGTAAAGATCATGCCGATAATGCTATTAAAGAGCAATTGATCATGAAATATCTCGATTGGAAGCCTCCCCAATACCGACATTGGGGTAGGATTAATTTCGAAGGTTTCGAATTAAGCACCTCTAAAACCAGGAAAGCGATTGAAGAAGGAAAATATTCTGGCTGGGAAGATATCAGATTACCTTTCCTACGCGCTTTAAGAAAAAGAGGCTACCAGCCGGAAGCGTTCAGGAAATTCGCTATTGAAATCGGCTTAAGCCTTAATGATAAGACCGTAAGTATAACTGAATTCTGGAAAAATATTAATTCTTTTAATCGCGAGATCATTGAGCCGAAGGCTAACCGCTACTTTTTCATTAAGAATCCTGTTTCCGTAAAAATAGTTAATGCTCCCAAGAAAACAGTAAAGATAGATTTACATCCTGACCATCCTGAACGCGGCCAGAGAGTTTTAATCCCTCATCAAGAAGTCCATCTCGCTGAAGAAGATTATGAACAATTGACTGAAGGCAGATTATATCGCCTGATGGACTACTGCAATTTCGAAGTTAAGGCTAAAAAATTCATTTTCGTTTCCGAAAGTTATGATGATTACAAAAAGGCAGAAAAGAAAGGTTCCATCATCCACTGGCTCCCTGCTGAAGAGAAATTAGTAATAGAAGTCTTGATGGAAGACAAAACTACTCTTCTCGGACTAGGAGAGAAAATGCTCAAAGAATTAAAAGTTGGCGATATCATCCAATTAGAAAGAATGTTCTTCGCCAGATTAGACCAAAAAGAAGGGAACAAATTATTATTTTGGTATTTGCATAAATAAGAAACAATTAAATTAATCTCATTCAAAAAAAAAAGAATAAATAATTAGATTTAAAGAAGAGGTGTAAATAAAAATGTCCAAAATTAGCCGAGATACTCCCCTAGCGGAGATTACTCTCCGAAGATACGAAAAACCCACCATGACTAACCGGGATCTGGTCAGAAAATTCTGCCTATCCGTAGGATTATTGCAGCCCGGAGATAGTAGAGATGTAGTCGTAGATGTATTGCATGTCCTGCTTAAAGGCAGGCAAAGCAGAGAAGAATTACATTCTGAAGAAGTCAAGAATAAAGTTATGGAACTCCGCAAGGAAATGAAACTGCCCATGCTGGGCATCGCCTCTTCTAATATCCGCAGGCAGTTGAAAAGGCTAAAAGACCTACATCTGATTGAGACTAATGCAAATCTATACCGCATCACCGAATGGGGCAACCTTTCTGAGATCTTCGAAGAGAAAGTAGAAGGTTTCTTATTGAAAACGGTAATGAGCAGAGTCAAAGATTACCTGAAGAAGATGGATGAAGAGTTTAAGGGAGAGAAAAATGGGGATACCGGTTGAATTTTGTCCGGATTTAGCTTTAAGAGACTATTCCGAATACAAAAAGGGCAATAAAAAACTAGAAGAATGTATTCCCGAAAAGCTTGAACTCAGTGAAATTTACTCTTTTCTAAAGAAAGGACAGAGGTTATATTGGTTTAGTGACGATCCCTTTTGGTCGGGTGGAGAGATGCCTCTCTGTAAAACAGGCGGGAACCAAAAACTTTCCAGACCCCTGGCCAGCATTAAAATGTTAGAAGTCACCCATTTCTTAATTGATGGAGAAATTTGGACTAAAGGCAAGTATAAGATTATAGAGATATTTGACCAAAATAATCCTAAAATAAATTTTGAAGGATTTAAGAGGATATAATGACTGAACTAAAACCAGGCAGATACCGCCATTCCAAATCCGGTAAGTTTTATGAAGTCATTGGTATGGCTAGACATTCTGAGACTTTAGAAAGATTAGTTGTTTACCGAGCATTATATTCATCTCCAGAATTTGGAGATAAATCCATTTGGGTCAGACCGAAAGCAATGTTTTTAGAGAAAGTTAACCTTAACGGGAAAGAAGTGCCCAGATTTGAATTCATAGAAAGCATCTAAGAAACTCTCAATCGAAAACAACCATTGAAGTAACTAAATGGTTAAAAAGAGAAATTAAATTCTTCCCTGCTGTAATGGGATTAGAACAATTATTAACTAAAGATATTCAAGTTCTTGCCATTGTCTGCAATCAATGGGGAGATACTGGTAAAGGTAAGGTTGTCCATGCCCTAGCCTCGGATGTAGATGTTATCGCCCGAGGAACCGGTGGGAATAATGCCGGACATACTGTTATCCACCAAGGCAAAGAATATGTTTTCCATCTGGTTCCGGTAGGAATAGTCTATGATAATCTTGGAAAATATAATATTATCGGCAACGGAACTGTAGTCGATCTAGCTGACTTTTCTTCTGAATTAAGATTATTAAACCAGGCCGGCTTAAGTTATAACCATCTTATGCTCAGCTTAGACGCCCAGGTCATCATGCCCTATCATATCGCCAGGGATAAAATTAGAAATCAATCCCAGAAAGAGGGGGGAATTGGCTCTACCGGAAGGGGCATTGGCCCTTGTTATACGGATAAAACTGCTCGGGTTGGGATTCGCATTAGAGATTTATTTGGTCAAGATACTCTCGTTAAGAAAATCGCTAAAGCCATAAAATATTACCCCGAACAAAATGTAAGGATAGATGAAGTAATGGCCCAATTAGCTCCCTTCATTCCTCAAATAAAAGAGCTAGCCCGAGATACTATTAAAGAGCTACATCAATTTTTAGGTCAAGGCAAAAGAATCTTATTGGAAGGCGCCCAGGGATTATTACTCAGCTCTGAATTCGGAACTTACCCTTATGTAACTTCTTCTGATCCATCTCTTAATGGTACCGCCGCTGGTGTTGGCCTCTCTGCAAAAACAGTAGATTTACCTTTAGGTTTAATCAAATTTCCTTTCATGACCAGAGTGGGCGGCGGACCTTTCCCCACAGAATTAGCTGGAAAATTAGGAAGAGAATATTGTACCGACGAAACCAGAATAGTCAAAGCAGAACTTAATCGTCATGGTATCTCCTATATCCTTGGAGAAAAAGGAGTGGATTATAATCGTATAGACGAAAGAATTGTTCAATTGATGAACTCTTCTGATTTACTGGTCAAAGCTGCAGGAATCAGATTAGCTGCTGGAGAATTCGGAGCCACTACTGGCCGGCCGAGAAGGATCGGCTGGACTGATGCTGTCGCAGCTAGATACGCAGGGGGAATCAACGGCCCAAAAATGATCTTAATGAAACCAGATTGTCTGGCTGGAATGGATGAATTTTCTATTTGTTACGGGTATGAAGAAGGTGATTCCTCTGAACCAAGCACTGAATTTAACCGCGATGCCGATTTTCTGGATAGAATAGAACCAGACCTTAAGTCTTATCCAGGATATGATAATATTTCTTCAATTAGAAGTTATCAAAAACTTCCCCCAACCCTACGCTTAGCAGTTGAAGACTTCGAACGCTTCACCAACGGTCAAGTAGTAGCTATTTCTAACGGGAAAGAGCCAGAAAAAGTAATTTTAAAGCTTTAAACTGTCAGAATACAGATAAAGTATATGCATAAGCTTTATTTAGGACTACTTTTTACTTAGGCCAACTGATGAAAAAGAAAATTTTGGCTGCGTTTATCTCCGGACTATTCTTAGGCTACTCTGAAGAGCCTATTTCTTCTCATGAGATGAGAGTTCCTTTAGGAAAAAGAGTAGTTACTACCTCGCCTGCTCCAGAAACAAATCCTTTTCCTAAATTAGAAGATTTACTTCTTTCAACCCCAGAAATAATCTCCCTTCCCATCGAAGAGCGAGCACCTGAACTCTGTACAGAACTTCCCTCAGTTTTAGATTCAGAACTAAAAGAATATTCCTTTGCAGATCAACATCTTACTACCAAATCCTCCCGTTACCAAAACCAACCACTAACTAAAAAAGGATTTCTTCAGCTTCAAAGTGAAATTTACATTCAATCCCATCGCCCAACTCGTAATTACGGTCGTCGGGAATTGATAGAAAGATTAAATTCCGCCGCAGAAAGTCTTTACACTAAATACGGGACAATTTTACATGTATACGATCTTAGCCGGGAGCATGGTGGTTTTATTCCTCCTCATAAAAGCCATCGTCAAGGGCTGGATGCAGATATAGGTATTTATAGCTACACAGATAAAGAGGGAAGGTTTGAGAATAGTTACGGCCGTTTAAAAACATTGGACCAAAAAACATTAGAGATTAATTGGGAGTTCATCAAGACTTTACAGAAAGATAGAGATATAGATTATATTTTCTGGAGTCAGAGATATATTTTGGTCATGCGCCAGTTCGTGCGGGAAAAGTATGGGGCTGATGAATGGAAAAGATACGGAAAAGTATTGTATCACGAACCAGGGCACGCAGACCATTTTCATCTACGAGTTAGTGAAAGCGGAAAGGATCAAAAAGTAGTTGCGAGAAATTAGTTTATTCTTTTCTCAATTATAGCAAATGTGTTAAATATTCGTACCTCTATCCACACATTTGCTATTATGTTACCTAAGTAACATTAGGAGACTCGCAAGTCGAGTTCAGTAATTGTGAATAAATGTTCGAAAATAATTCACAATTACTATAAAAGAAAAGATGAAATAAAATCTAGACCTAACCAAATCAAATAAAAATAGAATTTAGAAAATAAAACTTTAAATAATATCTTCTTCAGCTATGACAATATAATCACCAGTAGCCATTACTGCTGAGAAGGGGATCAAAATCTGCCCATCTTTGGTCTTTTCCAGTTCCATCCTTTCCATGTAAACTGTAGGATTCTTCAATTGGATATGGATCAATTCTCCCGAGCCAACCTCGAAGATTAAATCTCCTACTTCTCCAAACTTCTTTCCGGATTTAGATACAATAGTCTTGCCTAACAATTCTTTAGAATAATTTTTTCCTTTTTCTTCCATGATTGCTCACCTTTTTTAGTCAAATTTATTTATCGTAAATAAAGTATGTAATCGTTTATTTACGATTAAAATGCTTTTCGCCTTTTTTAATTATAAGTACGCTTTATGTAAAGGTGGTTAATATATAAAGTTTACGGTAAAAGACTATCTATAATGGCGGACATAAATCTTTGAGTAATCATTATCCGCCATTATATGGGGCGGATTTTAGATCAATCGGGTTAAAAAATTAAAGTCCGCACGTATATTTTCGGGGGGTATTCCTATCGGGAAGAAAGATAGCCATCATAGAAAACCGTGCGCACCTCTTTCTTTAAATCTCTAACCACTTGGCGGAAACTAGCCTCATCCAAACGGTTATCTTTATGGAACAAAGCTGAATTTAGTTTAGATTCAACCAAAGAAGAAACTTTCGAAAGCATCTCCCGGGAATTAGCATGACCACCTTTTCTGATTTCCGTATCTAAAAGCTGGCAGTTTTCCTGGAAAATACGCATGTATTCCTGCACAAAACCAGACCTTTGCTGGGCCGCGCCTAAGAAATTAGTCGAGACTCCGCTCTGGATAGACACTCTCCTATTCGCCTGAGCATAGGCTTTAATCAGTAAAATCTCAAATTCAGTAGTAAAGTTTAAAGTTATCATTTTTCCTCTTCTTCCTGTTAGTTGCGCTCTCTCTTATTAATTTTAAGTTAATTATCTATCAGAGATATAAATTTTTTGGCAGTAAAATGATTATTTCACTTAAAGTTAACAAAATTTAATAAACCCCCCCATTTTAACTCTTAATCATGTGGATCCACAATCTTAATCCAACTTTATTATCCTTTGGACCGTTAGAAATCCGCTGGTACGGCCTGGTTTATGTTCTAGGTTTCTTTCTTGCACTTTGGTGGATGTTATACCTGCAGAAAAAGAACCGCCTAGAATTAACCAAAGATCAAATCTGGGATCTGTCTTTCTGGCTCTTGCTGGGAGTCCTCATCGGCTCGCGCTTATTTGAAGTCTTCTGGGAACCAAGGTATTACCTCAGCAACCCTCTAAACTTATTTAAAATCTGGCAAGGAGGAATGAGTTTCCATGGCGGTTTTGTCGGAGTTATTCTTGCCTGTTGGTTTTATTGTAAAAAACAAAAAATAAACTTCTGGAAGATGGCTGATCTTCTCTCCATTCCCACCATCTTTGCCTTGGCTTTAGGACGGATCGCTAATTTCATCAACGGAGAATTGGTGGGAAGAGTCTGGAACGGTAGATGGTGCGTGATTTTCCCAGACTACGACCAGCAATGTCGCCATCCCAGCATCCTCTATGCGGCCGCTTATCGTTTCCTAATTTTCGGAGAATTGCTCTGGTTGAGTTTCTGGAAAGAATTCCAGCCCGGATTTATTTTCTGGAATTTTGTCTTCTTAGAAGGTTTAGGCAGATTTATAGTGGATTTCTATCGAGAAGACATTTTATATTTTGGTTTCAGTATCGGCCAATGGTTTAGTTTAATTATGGTCATAACCGCTTTATATTTTTTCGCAAAATATTATCCAGAAGATTGGAAAAAGATATTTTCCAATTAATTTTTCTAAATCCGAAACCTTTAATAATCCTGCCCTTTCTTTTAGCGCAGAAAAATGATTGCTCCCAAAACTTTAGATGATTGCTTAGACTTTCCCAACCTCTCTTTGCACAGCCAGAGCAGCCATTCACTCTGCGGGATTGCGGCCATCCGTTCTGTTTTAGAGGCCCAATTCGAAGAGAAAGCCAGCGAAGATGAAGTCATCCGCACCATCGGCAGAAGAAAAGGCTGGCCTCCAGATGAATATTGGCCTAGAATAAAACGTTACGGAACCTCTCCTACAGAAATTGCTGATTATTTTAAAGGAGAATTTTCTGGAGTGAAAGTTTTCAGTTCTCGCCAGGGAAAAGCCAGCTTATTGAACCGCCTGCTTAGAGATAACGATATTGTTCCAGTATTCCATCAGCAGATCACTTACCCGGAAGAAGGAGAATTAAAGACTGAAGGACATTATCTGATTTTTGGCGGGCTTTCCAATTATGTGGTCCAGATTTTTGATCCTTCCCTGGGGGCTGGATTCAGATTCCCGGATGTACACGATTTCCATCGCCAATGGCTTACCCGGGGAGAAAGATGGTATCTGGCAGTTATTCCAGGAAAAGTTAATCTTCCCGCAGAAAAGTTTAAAGGAAAATATCTGTAGAATAAATCTCTGTTTAAAATTTAAGTCTTAACCTAACTATAATACCCTTAACTATAATACAATTTCCCAGCTTCCCGCTGTTCTCTATCTTTAACTGAACCAGGCTTATTGATCCGAGGACGATGGGAAGCTTGGTCTCTGCGTAAAGTAATTCCCAATTCTTCCAAAAACAAGTTCATCCCCTGCTCCAGAGGAAAAGGCCCCTGCAATAAACCGTTCTTAGCCGGCTGGCCAGTAAAGACAATCAATCTATCGGATAAGTAATCTAAGAACATCAGATCATGATCTACTACTAAAACCGTAATCTCTCTTTCCGTAGTTAGGGTTTTAATCACTTTGGAAATCAATAATCTTTGTTCTACGTCCAGATAAGCCGAGGGCTCGTCCAATAAGAATAATTCTGCCTCCTGGCTCAAACATTTAACGATAGACACTTTCTGTAATTCTCCCCCCGACAAATCTTTCAGCTTTTTAGTTAATAATCTTTCTATCTCTAAAGGCCGGATTAACTGGTTGGTATAATTCTCCACCGCTTCATTTAGAAATTCCATCACCAGCATTTCAGAGCCGGTTTCTAGATATTGCGGTTTATAAGCAACTCTTACCTGGCAATCTACCTCTCCAGAATCAGGTTTGATTAAACCCGCTAAAACTTTTACGAAACTGGTTTTTCCGATTCCGTTCTCGCCCAGAACCCCGATAATCTCGTTTTTATTCAATCCCCCTTTCTCTGTCTCTAATAAAAAATTACCTAATCTTTTAGATAACCTCTCCCAAGAAATTAAAGGAAAAGCTTTTCCCGTCTGTCTTTCCTGAATCTTCTCGAATTTTATCGGATAAGAACGGAAACGCACATTTTCCTCTTTAAGAAAACCTTCTAAGAAAGAGTTGATTCCCTCTCGGCTGGACTTTATTCCCGAGACTACCCCGTACGCTCCCTCTTCACCATACATTAGATTCAATAAATCCGTCAGGAAATCCAGAATGATTAAGTCATGCTCAATCACCATCACTGAAGTTTTCTCGTTAACTAAAGAACGGATAAAATGGGAAGTATTGATCCGCTGTTTGATGTCTAGATAAGAAGTAGGCTCATCAAAGAAATAGATATTTCCTGTTTTTAGGGCTGCAGCCGCAATGGCCACTTTTTGCAGCTCTCCTCCGGAGATTTTATTTAGTTCCGTATCTAAAAAATTATTCAGGCCTAGCTGCTCAGCAATTGCACCTAGCCTATTATTCTGATCTACTTTAACCAATAGGCTTCTTACCGTTCCAGAATACTGTTTAGGAATAAGATCCACCTGTTGGGGTTTGTAAGATAATTTAATTTCCCCTAGATGCATCTTCATCAAAAATTTTTGAGTTTCCGTACCTTTGAAATAATTGATCACCTCTTTGAAATCAATCTCTTTCTTCTGCCATTGTCCTAAGTTGGGTTTTAATAAACCAGCTAAGATTTGTAAAGCAGTAGATTTTCCTATTCCGTTTTTACCTAAAATTCCGGTTACTTGCCCGAATACGGGAGTAGGTAAAGAAAACAATTGAAATTCATTCTCTCCATAACGATGGATGGGCTGCTGGTTTAATGCCTCAGGTAAATTAATTATCTGGATCGCCCCGAAAGGACAGCGCTTAGGACAGATAGAACAACCCGTACACAAAAATTCATCGATATTAACTTTTTTAGTAAAATCGTTAGGAGTAATGCAATCTTTTCCCGTTCTATTTACAGGACAAAGCTTGATGCACAAATAGTCTCCACATTCAGAGGGATGGCATTTTTCCTTGTCCACTACAGCAATTCTTTTAGTCATAAGAACTACTTTATTAATTGCTTTTATATTACTTTTGGTGGAGTTATACTCGAAGCATTCAATTATACTCGACTTGGATGTCTCGTAATATCAAATGCGTTTGGTATTCCGAACATTTAAAGAAAGCTGCTGCTTTCTAATCTTGCTAACGAGCAAGATAATGCTTCTCCTAATAGTAAAAGCACATTATGAAGTTCGAATATTTAGTGCTTTTATTATATTATTAAAAGCAAGTCCGAAATTATTCCCATAGAATTATTACTTTTGGTAAGGCTGGTTTAAATGATTAGAATCTGCTAAAAGATGGTTAATTCTTAATTTTTTGCATAAAGGTAAAGTAAAAGGGTTCCGAATCGGTTCTTGATCGAATTCCGGGCCGGGATTATCCCAATCTTTCCTAGGAGATACTGCCGTAATATATCTATCCCATTCTGGTTCAGAAAAACAATCTCTCATCCCCTCGAAAAGCCGGTGAACTTCAACCTTATTTTCAATCTTTCTTTTTTTTCCTCGGCTTTGAGCTTTTGTTCTATCCGTCGTATCTCTCTCGATTACATCCCGATATTCCCTAAACGCTCTTCTGGTAAAAGGCAGGCACATTTCCGTTACAGAATCTCCGTCCCGAAGAGCGTCATAAGTTAAAAAGCCATTTTCCTGATAGAATCGTTCTGCCCCCTCGGTAGGATGTAAATAAATTCTATCTATTCCCAAATTTCTGTCTATCGCTTGGTAGACCAAATGCGAACCGATTCCCCTTCCCTCAAATTGTTCTTTGACATAAATCGCATTGATGTAAAGAGAATTAGGCAAATCTTCATGAGCATTCTCAGTTAACCAGATTGCTCCTGCTGGTTTTCGATTCAAGAGGGCCATTAAAACATTAGTATCTGTATAGATATCTAATTCATCATCATCAGGAACTCTCCCATAAACTGTCCTAAAGAAAAGCGTACCTAAGGTTCTAACTGCGCCTAACTGGGCCGAATCAGCTAGATCTGCCACCAAAATATTTAGAGTTTCAGTTTTTTGAGAAAAAGCGCCATTTTGTTTAGCAAATTGCGCCAATAACCTTTGTTCCATCGCTCGAAACTGCGCTGGAGTCATCGTGCCATCTTCTACTTCTCTCTGAACTTCTCTCAAATAAGTACGAATCTCTGCTTCAGTTGCATTTCTGGGCATAGAACCTGAATACAGTCCTAATTTATAAACTTGTGGGTTATTTATCACTATAGAGTAAGTAACAAATACTTTTCCACCCAAACATTTATAAATATTGTTCACTATTTGGTAGTCCTAATGAAATTTATTCTCCTGCCCAGCGGATTAGAGCATCTGGTCGGTTCAAGCTGTCCAGAAAAACCTAATCGAATGGAAGATTTACTGGAAAATCAACCTCTTTTAAGAAAAGCTTTAGAAGATTTAGAACAGGGAAGTGAGGTTAATTATGCTGAACTGGCTCCTGATGGTGAAAAATCGCTCACTTTATTCCACACTCAAGAGTATATTGATGAAGTTAAGACCAGTTGTGCAGTTCTTAAACCCAGAGAATCTATCATTTTTGATCAAGCCCAAGATACCTGGATTTCTCAGGGAAGTTATCAGGCTGCTTGTCATGCGGTTGGGGCAGCAGTAAAAGCTGCAGAGCTGGCTCGTACAGGTAAGAAAGCTTTTGCTATAGTCAGACCACCCGGTCATCATGCCCATTCAGACCATGCCGGAGGATTCTGCCTCTTCAATAATATTGCTATCGCCAGTGAATATCTCCGCCTAATGGATGAAAAAGTAATGATTATAGATATTGATTTACATCTGGGCGATGGGACTGTAGCTTATGTTTCGAGTAAAGAAGGAGTAAGTTATTTTTCTCTCCACCATTCCGGTCTCTGGCCGGCAACAGAATTCATCAATTCAAACCTTCCCGATAACGTAAATTTCGTTAATCTTCCTGACGGAACTGATGAGGCCTATTATCGCAGAGCTTTAGATGAAACCTTACTTCATGCTATCCAAAAATTTTCAGCTGAAACTAAAGGGAAGGGAATTTTAGCAGTAAGTGCAGGTTTCGACACTCACCAAGAAGATTATAAACGTGTAGCTGATCTTGGAGGCGGATTTCAATTGACCGAAAGGTCTTATCGGACATTCAAAAAGATCCTAGATGACAGCTCTCTTCCATACTTTTTAGTTTTAGAAGGCGGTTATCGTCCAGAAAGCCTGGATGCAGGAGTATCTGTCTTTATGGAAGAATTAACCCAACGAGAAAAAAGTAAAAAAATTCCGTTAGTTTTAAATTCTCACGGCTGTTTTTATGCTTGCGATGGTTAAATGCACAATCTGCGGAAATAAGATTCAAGAACTATTCTTAGAAAAGCTTAAAGGCACCATCATCCGCAAGCCTGGCTCAGAGAAGCAATATCCTATTTGTTTCGAATGCCAGAAGAAGATCAGAAGTAAAGGGGCCCTTTTAGAAAAGCTATAAAATTTAAATAAAAAGTATTTTTAATATCATTTATTCTTTCTTTTTCGGAAAAAAAGATTTTACGGTACGATTATCCATCCATTCGTATTTTCTGGTTTCTGGACGTAGCACCAATCCCGCTTTCCAGGAAGAACTTTCCGGATAATATACCTGAAATAAGCTGAACAAGCTTTCTGGGTTTTCAGAAGAAAAAATTGCCAGCCTTTGTCCGACACGATAAAAGAGAGGATCTATTCCTAAGTAAATTTCTTCAGTACCTTTAGTTTGCGCTGCTAATAATCCTAATTGAGAGAATTGTCCTCCTTTAGATTTACTTTTCCCCTCTGCAATAAAATAAGCGGCATTAGGAAATTCTTCAAAGAAAGTCTGTTCTCCATCACTTCCAAACCGATTTTCAGTTAAAACTAATCCAAAATCATTCACCGCCTGATGAGGAGCAGCATAATATCCCGGTAGCGGGATTCTTTGGTCGGAAATTGATCGGACCACCCTGGTTTTACTTTGACGATAAAACCGGGTGATGGCAATCTCTAAACTTTCCGATAAGCCATCCCACCCTTTCCCAAGAATTAACTCTTCTCTTTCTCCCAATAAGATTACTTTTCCAAAATCCGATAATTCAAGAGGCATTTTCTTCTTGTCTAGGTTCATTGGATTTGTCACCCCCTTTTAATCCTGTGGGATTAAGTGGGGTGAATGAAACTGCAAAATCCAATGATTATTATCGAACTACGTAAATTTTACCTAGAAAATAAATGGAAT
>Ga0209542_10011530_pt1 | contig 15666 bp, 7 predicted proteins | sample RifCSPhighO2_01_FD_184028 | JGI IMG/M metagenome (GOLD analysis project Ga0209542, IMG submission 184028) | Soil microbial communities from Rifle, Colorado - Rifle CSP2_plank highO2_0.1 (SPAdes) (version 2) | ecosystem: Environmental > Terrestrial > Deep subsurface > Rock core/Sediment ... | reverse complement strand
CTGACCCTCGATGGTGACGAAGGCAATCCACAGGCCATCAAGGAAGTTGAACAGTTCATCTCGCTGCGCGCCTCCGGCAACGAGCGCTTGGTGGTCGCAGACATCATCGAGCGCTTCAGTAAGCGCCCCTATGGCTGGCCGGACGGAGAGATCCTGCTGGTCCTCGGTCGCCTGGCCGCTTCCAGCCGTATTTCGTTCCACGCCGCGGGCCCCAGCATGCCGCTGCCGGACGCCTTCGAATACCTCACCAACAGCCGTAAGCGTCGTGAAATCTCGGTGCAGAAGAAGCGTCAGACCGACGAAGCACTGCTCAAACAGGCACGCAATCTGACCCAAGAGCTGTTCAACGCCCTTGGCCCAGCAGGCGAGAAGGAGTTGTTCGAGTACTACGGTGTGCACTTCGGCAGCTGGCGCATCAACTTGGAAAAATACAAAGCAACGGTTAGCGCCGGGCGTTTTCCTGGCAAGGAAGCCGTCGAAAAGGCCCTGCTCAGCCTGCAGCGCCTGCTCAGCAACACTGACAGCGTCGACTTTTTCAAGGCCGTGATCGACAACAAGGATGACTTCCTAGATCTGGAAGAGGACTACCGTGACTTACACGAGTTCTTCACCAACCAGCTACATACCTGGCAGCAACTACAGCAGGCATTGCGTCGTTTCGACAAAAATAAAACAGCGCTGGATAAAGATGAAAAAGCCCGCAAAGCGCTGGCAGAGCTGAAAGCCATTGAGCAGAACACCACGCCCTACGGTCAGTTGCACCAGGTCACGACTCTGGTTGAAACGGTAGAAGCCATTAACGCCGCCATCCTGACTGAAAAGCGTCAACACGCCCTGGTTCGTGTCGACGAGAAAATCACCCAATTGCAGGCCGAGATTGCCAAGAGCGGTATCGAAACCGCCGAACTGAGTAACCGCCTCCTGCGTCCGCTGCAGCTGGTCAAGGCGGATCTAGAGACCGAAACCAGCATCGCCAACATCTACATGTTGCAAACCCAGACTGCCGACGAGCGCCTAAACGACGGTGTGTTTGAGTTAGAGCGTGCTATCCAGGCTGAAGCCGAACGCCAGCAGACGCTTCAGCAGGAGCGGGCCAAGGCTAAGGCCTCACAAGCCGCCAATTCGGCGAGCGGCATCAAAGAAGACCGAGCGCCTGCCTTGGCGCCAACCTCGAAACCTGTAGCGCCACCCAAGCCGGTGGTCGAGGTGGCAGCGACCAGCGTGTTCAACAAACTAGGGAACGGCTTGTATCTAGAAAGCCAGAACGATATCGACCGCTTTATCGACGCCCTTAAGGCCGAGCTGGAAAGTGTCGTTAAACAGGACAAGCGCATTCGTATTCGCTGATCCAGTGCGACCTGTAGGACGGGAGGCTAACTCCAGGCCGCAGCAAAGCGTAAATGCCAGCTCAAGAAGAATTAGGGAAAGCTCATATGAACACCAACAACATCAAACGCTACGCCCCCAAGGCACGCACCGCCTTTATTGTCGCAATGACTAAGCGTGCGGCGCTGTTTGGCATACGCGAGTCCAACATCCCTAACATGGGCATCGAGCCGCTGGAACAGAAAGGCGATCTTGCCCTGATCGGCGATCGGCCTTTCCCGGCCAGCATTATCCGCCCCCGCGCTGCGTTAGTGAAAAAGGTCGAGCAAATGGGTTTTGCCCAGGCCATGGAGCAGGCGGCTTACAGCTGGTTCAACCGTCTATGCGCCATCCGTTACATGGAGCTAAAGGGTTACCTCGAACACGGTCGCTGTGTGCTCAGCCATCCAGATCAGCCGGGCAGTTTCCAAATCCTTGACGACTGCCTAGATATCGAGCTGGAAGGCCTCGACCAGCAGCGCATCGCCGAACTGAAACTCGACGGCACCAAGGACGAAGAGCTATACCGCGAGCTACTGCTTGCCCAATGCCATGCTCTGCACCAAGCCATGCCCTTCCTCTTTGAGGCGGTCGACGACGCCACTGAGCTGCTGCTGCCGGACAACCTCACCAAGACCGACTCCCTGATCCGCGAGCTTGTCAGCGCCATTCCCGAAGAGGACTGGCAGGACGTGGAGATCATCGGTTGGCTCTACCAGTTCTACATATCCGAGAAGAAGGATCAGGTCATCGGTAAAGTGGTTAAGAGCGAAGACATCCCCGCCGCCACCCAGCTGTTCACCCCCAACTGGATCGTCCAGTACCTGGTGCAGAACTCCGTGGGCCACCAGTGGCTGCAAACCTACCCGAACTCCCCACTGAAAGAAAAGATGCCGTTCTACATCGAGCCGGCGGAGCAGACGGCTGAAGTGCATGTCCAGTTGGCTTCCATCATCCCAGACAGCATCGACCCGCTGAACATCAAGGTGCTCGACCCCGCATGCGGCTCCGGCCACATACTGGTCGAGGCCTACAAGGTGCTCAAGGAGATCTACACCGAGCGTGGCCACCGCAGCCGTGACATCCCGCAGCTGATCCTAGAGCACAACCTGTTCGGCCTGGACATCGACGACCGCGCCGGCCAGCTCGCAGGTTTCGCTCTGATGATGCTGGCCCGCGAAGACGACCGCCGCATCTTCAGCCGCCTTGCCGAAAATAGCTTCAAACTCAACATACTGTCCCTGCAGGAAAGCAGCCACCTCGAGTTCTCCAGCCTGTGGCAGGCCCTCAACCTGACAAGCGACTGGCAGCGAGGCCAGTCGCAGAGCCTGTTCGATAACGAGCAGACCGACCACAGCGCCGCCCAGTCCGACGACCGTTACCAGTTGCTGAAAACTACCCTTGCACGCTTCACCCAGGCCAAGACCTTCGGTTCGCTGATCGAGGTGCCAGCCGAGGATGCTGCGCCGCTAGGTGAACTGATGGAGCAGCTGCGGCAACTTGCCAAAGACGGCGATGTCATGCAGAAACCTGCGGTCGAGCAACTGATGCCCTATATACAGCAAGCTTGGGTGTTGGCGCAGCGTTACGACGCGGTAGTGGCGAATCCGCCATATATGGGCAGCAAGGGCATGAATGCTGAACTGAAGGCCTTTACAGGGAAAGCTTATCCCAATAGCAAATCGGATATGTTTGCGATCTTCATGGAGCACGCCTTCAGCCTGCTCAAAGTAAATGGGTTCAACGCTCAGGTCAATATGCAGTCGTGGATGTTTCTCTCCAGCTACGAGAAACTGCGCGAAGATATTTTGGTTAGTAAGACCATCCAGAATTTGATGCAGATTGGTTATAACAGCTTTCCCGAGTTAAATTCAAAAGTTGTGCAGTGTGCTGCCTATTGTATTGCAAATATAAAAATTGATAATTACAAGGGGAGATACATAAACCTTAACTCTGACAAACAATCCGAAAAAAAGGATGAGCTTTTCAGGGATAGCAAGGAAAGCCTGATCTTTGAGGTTACTCAGGATGAGTTTAAGAAAATTCCGGGTAGCCCTATTGCATATTGGGTGCCAAATAATCTTCGTTCAACCTTTGATCGATTCGGGCGTTTTTCAGACTTGGCAACTCCCCGAGCAGGAATGATCACAGGCAATAACGCAAAATTTGTGAGATTGTGGCACGAAATAAATATTGAATGTTTCGGGGTCGGATTCAAGAGTAGATCGACTGCCAAAGAATCAGGGCTAAAGTGGTTCCCCTATCAGAAGGGCGGCGAATTCAGGAAGTGGTATGGAAACAATGATTGCGTTGTTAATTGGCAAGATGATGGTCGCGAGTTACGAACTACCAAAGACGAAAATGGAAAAGTTCCCGCCCATGCATTTAATGACGATTATATATTCAAACCGAATGTGAATTGGAGTGCAGTCTCTAGCTCATTTTTCTCAGCCCGTATTACAGCTTGCGGTTCACTCTTTGATGCGGGAGGCTCTGCCGCTTTTCCAGGCGACTTTTCTTCGTCATTAAAGCTGTGCGGCTTTCTCAACTCCACTGTAACAAGAGCTGCACTTTTGGCAATAAACCCCACTTTGAATTTTCAGGCGTGGAATATTGGAAACCTGCCAGTTAGCATAGACTCAATCCCATTGACTGTTACTGAAAACGTCAGAAATTTATTTGAAATTACAAGATCTGACTGGGACTCATTTGAAGCCTCATGGGACTTCTCCACAAACCCATTGATAGATATCGAGCTAGATAATTTATCTGAAATTTATAAAAAATACGTCTCTACGGCTCAGGAGAGTATATCCGAGGTGAGGCGAATGGAGATTGAAAACAACGCCCTCCTATTGAGGTCTTATGACCTGTCAAATATGGACAATAAGGATATCCCACTAAGAGAGATATCACTATTGGTTAATGTTTGCTTTCGCTATGGAAAAGAAAGCCCTGATTTAGAGAGCTATGAAAGATTACAGTCTGAAACCATATCTGAATTACTGAGTTATCTAATTGGCTGCATTATGGGTCGCTACTCTCTCGACCGCAAAGGGCTTGTCTACGCCCATGCCGGCAACCAGGGTTTTGCTGAGCTGGTGACCGAAGGTGCCTATAAAACCGTTCCTGCAGACAGCGACGGAATCCTGCCACTGACCGATCAGGAATGGTTTGCCGACGATGCCACCAACCGCTTCCGCGAGATTATCCGCACAGTCTGGGGCGACGAGCATCTGCAGGAAAACCTCTCCTTCGTTGCCGAGAGTCTGTGCCTGCATGCCATCAAGCCCAAGCGCGGCGAGTCGGCGCTGGACACTATCCGCCGTTACCTCAGCACCCAGTTCTTCAAGGACCACCTCAAGATCTACAAACGGCGCCCCATCTACTGGCTGTTCAGCTCCGGCAAGCACAAGGCCTTCGAGTGCCTGGTCTACCTACACCGCTACAACGAAGGCACCCTGGCACGCATGCGTACAGAGTACGTCATTCCCCTCACCGCCAAGCTCAATACCTACGCAAACAAGCTAGCCACGGACATCGAAAACGAAACCGTTACGTCCGAGAAAAAGCGCCTGGAAAAAGAGCTCGCCACCCTGCACAACCAACAAGCCGAGCTCGCCACCTTCGACGAAAAACTTCGCCACCACGCCGACCAGCGAATTAGCCTGGATCTAGATGAGGGCGTGAAGGTGAACTACAGCAAGTTTGGAGATTTGTTGGCTGAGATTAAGGCTGTAACTGGCGACAAGGGCGACTGAGCATCCGCATGGAGCATTACCTATGGCACTGAAAGCATTCCGCGGCACACCCTTCGAGCATACGCACGAGAATCGAGCCTTCAACGAGCTGTTTGATTTGCTCGACGAACACTGTTCGGTTTCTGGACAGGACTGGTACCTGCTGGGCAATTTCTATGTGGGCAGCCGTGAACTGGATGCCATGGTGATCAAGCCGAACGCGGTGATCATCCTCGACTTCAAGGAGTTCAGTGGAAAATTACAGTTTTCCGAAGATGGCCCTTGGTTGATTGAGGATGAGGAAACGGGGAGCAACGTCCAAGTAAAGGGCGGTGCCAGCGTCAATCCGCTGCGCCAGTTACGTATCAACAAAGGGGCCATGCTTGATTTTTTGAGCCGGAACTTTACCAATCTGAACGCGACCTGCAACTGGCGGCATGCCGCTGCGTTGGTAGCCTTTCAGGGCCCGATTGAATTCGATCAACGCCAGTTGCCCGGCTCGGTAAAGCCTTGGTTCCATATCAGCGATATGGCCAGGATCGTTCGCGATCTGGACGCCATCGTCAGCCGGGAGATCTTTCTATCGCGCGAAAACATGGAGCGCCTCACTGCTCAGCTGGGAATTGATCCTTTTGTTCCGGCAGGCGCTCCCAAACTCAATCGACTGAGTGGACGGGCGGCCTCGCGACCTGACGGAAGCAGATTGACTCAGCAGCAGAGTCACGCACTGGGCAAGTTCTCGACATGGCTAAAATCTGGCAGCGGCGTATTTCGTCTCGCCGGCATGGCATCGACCGGCAAGCGCTTCCTGTTTCCCCTACTCGTGGATGCATTGAAAGCGAGTGGCTTCGAACTGATTTTGTTAACTCCCAGCGCACGTATTTCTTCGACTTATCACCACACTGCTGCAGAACCTGTCTCGATCTATACATGGTTGTACAGCTTGCAGCCCAGTCGCTTTGAGATGAAAGATGGCCGCAAAGTGGGTATTCACGAAGTAAAACCGGATCTTAACTTAGACGGCAAGATGCCCGTATTGGTTGATGCCCACCTGCTGAGTGACGAGGAGTTTGATGCAAGTGAACGACGCTATGGCTCCGGGCGGCTGATTCACGATTTTCTCTCGGTGATTGCAAAGCACAAAACGCCCTTTGTGGTTATCGGCGATCCCTATCAGATGCTAAGGGGATCCGTACAACGGTCCTTGATCAGTGGCGAGATGCTTGAGCAGTTAGGGCTTGGCGTTGTGAATCACCGCTTAACCGATCAAATCCTAGACGATGAGGATGATGCGCTAAGCAAGCTCCAGGCACATCTGGTGGATAGTCTGGCCAAAGATCGCTTTAACAAGTTACCGCGCTGTTCCGGCCTGCGGCTTGAAGTTCTTGGGAATGCAAAGTCTCGAAACTGGGTACCGGACACGTCTAATGTCCGGGCAGAATCCATGCTGGTTTGCAGCACTCATGAGCAAGCTGCAAAAATAAATGGTGCAGTGAAAACTCAAATTCTTGGCCATGCCAACCCGACTAAACTGGCAATGGGTGATCGGATTGACTTCCATAACCGCACTCCGATCCTGGCCCTTGAGTCAGATAAACCCAATCAAAGTGCGGTGCCTTGGATCCGTTCCGGCGAGATCGGCCTTGTCGACTTTGTTGAAGACACAATGGAAACCCACCTGATTCAACTTCGTGGGCGCGAAGAGAAAATCAGCCTTCATTTCCAGCGCGCCAGATGCCGAATTCCAAGCTTTGGAGAGGTGGAGTTCCGTTATTTTGTCGATTACTTTGAAGCTGAACGACCTGACATAACTGGCGACCAGTATCTCGCGCTTCAAGTACTGGCTAGGCAGCTTGCCAAACCAGTGCTTGAGCTGCGTAAGAAACAACTACCGGACAAGAGTGATCCCCTTTACAAGCAAGCAAGGGCGGAATACGACAGGTTTGAGTATCAGATTTTGCAAACACAAGGGTATCTGTCTGCCGCGCAGATCCGTCCGGCCCATGCATTAACCGTGCATCGCGCTCAGGGACGTCACTGGCCAAGTGTCTGGGTTAATGCCTCACGCAGCGCCTCCAGTGAAAAGCCCAATAACTCGGACTACTTCCGCTGGCTGTATACCGCCTCGGTCTGTGCATACGAGATGCTCACGATCCGTCAGATGCCATTTCTAAGCGCTCTGAGCAATGCCGCCGTAAGCCGTGCTCATGACGTGAAAATTGGCAGTTTTGCGCTAAAACGTGGCTTGTTTTATGACGTGACTCGCCAACCCACCGAGCAGGAAGCCTCGATGGTTATGCCGATGGGCTTTAACGAGTTGACGCTGCGCCCCCTGCTTCTTGAGTTAAGCGAGCGGCTTGAAGGTTCGGACTGGTGCCTTGACGATTGGCGTGAGCACAGCTACCAGGTCGTCATCACGCTTACCAGCAAAACAAACGCCACGAGCATTAAAGTTAGGCTGCATTACGACAAAAAACTTGCCATTACCAACGTGGTTTATCTCGACGGTAGCGAGACTGAACAGCAAGCCATTCAAAGGTTTCTGACTAAGCCTTTCCAGCCGCAAAGTGCGGCCTTGGCTGAAACAGTCGAGACCCTTGAGGAGCTCTTGGCTGAGCATGGCTTTTTCATATTCGAGGCTTCGGAGACCAGCTACCGAGTGCAGTTATTGCTTGCAGCGGATAACGAGGGCGTTGAAATTCAAGTCAATGCCGACAAGAAAGGAATGATCAGCTCGATTCGGATAATTAAAGCATCATCAGAGAACATCGCCCAAAAGCTGGAAAAAGCTTTGGCGGTGCAATCATGAGCGTCTTTGATGAAATCCGCGATCACAAGTCGCGCGCAGACTTTGAAGGTGCATGGCAAGTAGGCTACCCGACATTCGAGCAAGACGCTGGAAACACATTCCTGCAGACGTCCTTATTCTGGGTCATTTATGCGGAGCTGAAAAAGCTACTTGAGCCTTTCAAAACACGTGATAACAAAACGCCTCATCCCAATGAGCAACGGCTAATTGATCTTTGGGCCTCACGTATTCTCTTGCTTCAGTTAGAGCTGCCTAACGAGCTAATTGACTATCGCCTGTGGAATCTTTTCCGCGAGACTGGAAAATTCTGCGACCCAATCTGTCTTTTCATTCTACAACGCGGCAGTTCCCTGTTTAGCCCTGACGATCACAATCCATTTAGTACCGATAAAGGAGAGTCTCCTAGCGTTGTGCTGCGACTGGCACGCATGGTGGCCGTAAATTACCTGCACAAAGGCCTAGACAGTCCCCTTCCTGTAAGTCGAGTCGTCGCATTTTTAAAGTACGCCTTGGATAAAGCGGAAGACTCACCGCAAGGAAAAATATGGCTTGAATACGATAAAGCCAGGATTTTTGTAACTGCCGGTGACATCGTGAGGGCACGAGACGCCTATCTGTCTGTGCTTAGAAACAAGCGCGGCGAATCCTGGGCATGGTTTGGCTTGGCCAAGACCTATGAAAACGAACCGGAAAAAGCTATTTGCCTAGTTTCTTTCGGCTTAACCTGCGCTCACGACCCCAAGTTCAGCATACCCGGACTGGTGCGACTGGCGGAGTTACTTGCCCAGACAGGCGTGCATGATTACGCCTCAAAGGCACTGATAAAACTGACAAAAATCTACAGCGATAATGGCTGGGCGCTTAAAGACAGCATCGTTGAGCTTACGTCATCTGCATGGTTTGACGCATCGCTGGATACCAGTGATCTTGATGCTCATGTAGAGGAACTCGCAATAGGTGCCAATCAGTACGCCATGGCCAAACCAACCTACTTGTCAGGTGTACTTCTTTCAGTACACGAGTCAGGTAAAGGCGCCACGATTTATATCCATAGAGATCTAAAATTTTCTGCACGAAAGGCTGTATTCGAAAATCGAAAAATCCCTAAGCCTGGAACTCTTGTGAAGATCTTTTGCGACTTGGGCTCTGAGAGTCAGGATGTCGTTTCGGTTGAGAACATACAGGTGATTGAGACTCAGGATATCCGTTCATTCAAAGGAAGCTTGAAAGTAAGCGAAAAAGGATTTGGCTTTGTAAATGGCGACATTTTTGTCCCGCCAGGTCTGGTTGAAGGCGTACAGCGGGACGCCGAGGTTGCCGGCGCAGCCGTTATGTCTTTTGACAAAACCAAGAGCAAATACGGCTGGAAAGCTATTACCCTGTTTAAAGAAGTCGGCTCACCAAACTCAGCCGAACTCGGACAATTGCAGGGCCAGCCATGAATTACAACTATGGCGACAACCTTGGCTCTGCCAAAATTAAACCTCCGGATGTTTCAAGGAATACATCTACGCCGAAAAAAACGTACATATTGATGAATTCCTGGCCGTCAGGGATGCATTGTTGTCTTACGATGACATGTCCCACGCTGACCTCTCGTTTCCAGTTTCAGGCTTAGGCGAACAAGTGCATGGACACCCAACAACTGACCCAAGGCCTGAATCAGGCATTCTTCAAAGAGCACCACCGCATCGTTTTCTGGTACGACCCTGAGCAGGGCTTCACGGATGAACTCGGCCAGCTTGATCTGCCCGGCGTTCAGGTGCTGAACATGCAAGGGCATTCCACCTTCGGTACCAAGCTCAAGCTGGAGCTCGAGGACACTGGAGGTAAGTACCTGCTTTATTTCCCTTGCGCAGAACCAGACGCGAATGATGACTGGCTGCTGGACATCAAGCTGTACTCGCGCAGTTTCTATGCAGACAAGGTTTCACTGATATTCAATGACCTGGGCTTGCACCAGCAGGTGCTCCGCGAACATCTAGCCAAGCGTGAGCGCTTCCTTAGCAGCAAGGCTCGTCTAGCTAGCCTGAAGCGTTTGATCCAACCAACTGACACTGAGCATGGGTTGGATCTGGCGATGATTGCCGTTGTGCTGGGTGCAAGTGGCAGTGACGTCATGACGCTGGTTTGCACCGTGGCTGATGGTGCCGTACGTGACGATTTGGGTCTTGAGCAGAATCCAGCGGCCATCGAGGAGCTGTACAAGTTCGGCCTAATGCCGGCGTTGCTGCAGGCCTTGCGTGAAGAGGTGGGCTATCCGGCCTCCATCGAGGAGATCAGTGGAGATAAACCCTTCAGCTTTGGGCATTTCCTTATTCGACTGCTGGCAACCGGGTTCTGCGAAAGCATCGGCGATTTACCCAGCTGGGCCTCAGCGATTGCTATTCCGTCAGCCAGCGCACGCGCTACTTCACGTGCACTGCTTTCCCGCTGGCGTGACAGCTCACGGTTTTACCAGGCCTATGATGAGATTTCCGGCTGGGTCGGTGAGGCCCTGCATATCACCCAGAAAATTTGTGAAATCTCGTTGGAGAGCTTGGCCAATGTTGCGACCTTCGAAGCAGTCGAGCGGCAGATCATCGTTGACCTGACCAAAGCCATTCCAGAAGCCGATCCGCGTGATCTCGGTCTGTTTTCGAAGATTATCTCCGAACGCCTGGACAACTACTGGGCGACTCGACACAAGGACGATGAGACTCGCCGCAAGTACCGGCTGCTATACACGGCGCTCTCGTCCGCTATCGACCTGTTTACTCAGCGTCACCAGCACGCTGCAGGCTTCCACTTCGCCAGCACCGAAGCGGTGTACAAAGCCTATGAGAGCGAGCTGTACCGTTTCGACACTGCTTACCGCCATTACTTCGCCGCCTCCCAGCGCGCACACGTTGAGCTGCTGAAGAAGCTCGATGAAGCCGTCGAGCAGTGCTATGCGTACTGGTATCTCGATCAGCTCGGACGATCCTGGGGCGACCGTATCGAGACTGAACAACGTTTGGAACACTGGAAAATACCAGGCATTCCTAACCAGCATAATTTCTATGAGCGATGGGTAGCACCCTTGTTGGAGGGGCATCGTAGCAAGCGCGTTGTAGTGATCATCAGCGATGCCTTCCGCTATGAAGCCGCCGTCGAGCTGTGCCAGCGCATCAATGAAAAGCGCTACTGCAAGGCCAGCCTAAATAGCCAGTTGGGCGTATTGCCGAGTTACACCACATTGGGCATGGCTTCCCTGTTGCCACACCAGACGCTGGAGTATCGCGAAGGCAGTGATGGTGTTTTCGTAGACGGACTCAATACTGGCAACACCATCGCTCGCGACAAGGTTCTTGCCCAGCACGGCGGCATGGCCGTGACCGCGCTTCAGGTCAAAGAATGGTCCCGTGACGCTGGACGCGAAGCGCTTAAGGATCAGCAGCTGGTTTACGTCTATCACAACGTGATCGATGACCGCAGTGACAAAGGCGGCGGCTCCGAGGTGGATACCTTCCACCACGTCGAGTTCGCCATTGAGGAGCTGACCGAGCTGACCCGCAAGATCCTCATGCACTTCAACACCAGCACGGTGTTGATCACGGCCGATCATGGGTTTCTCTTCCAGCAGAGCAAGCTTGAGGCGGCGGATCGCACCTCACTCGCAGAGAAGCCGGATAGTTCGATCAAGAGTAAGAAACGCTATGTCATTGGCCATACTCTGCCTGCTGCCAAGGATGTCTGGCAGGGATCGACCAAGCAGACCGCGGGCACAACATCGGACACTCAGTTCTGGATACCCAAAGGCGCGAATCGTTTCCACTTTGTCGGCGGTGCACGCTTCGTCCATGGCGGGGCCATGCCTCAGGAAATCGTTGTGCCTGTGCTGACGGTAAACCAGTTGCGCGGTGAGAAAGCGGAGAAACGCACCAAGCGCAAAGTCGGTGTGATCTCGCCGAAGTCAGCCCTGAAGATGGTCACCAATATCCAGCGCTTTGACCTGATCCAGACTGAGTCGGTCAGCGAGCAGGTGTTGCCGGTTACGGTTGCTGTGTCGATCTACGAAGGGGAGCAGCCGGTCTCCAGTGAGGAGGTTGTGACGTTTGACTGTGCGACGGACTCCATGAGCGAGCGCCTTAAGCAGGTGCGCCTGTCACTATCAGGCAGCGATTTCGACCGGCAGAAAGATTACTTCCTGGTGATCCGCGATAAAGATTTGAACACTGAGCTTGAGCGCTACCGTGTGACGATTGACCTGGCCTTCACCGACGACTTTTTTTGAGAGCACGACACTAGATGGAAACCCAAGTGGATAAAGATCTCGATCAGTTGCTTAACGAGCACTTTGCCGGTCGCGTGGTGCGCAAGGATCTGACCAAGCTGATAAAGGAAGGCGCGAACGTACCGGTTTACGTGCTGGAGTACTTGCTGGGTATGTACTGCGCGTCCGATGACTCAGAGGTGATCGAACAGGGCCTGAAGAACGTCAAGAAAATTTTAGCGGAGAACTATGTTCGACCGGATGAAGCCGAGAAGGTCAAGTCTCTAGTTCGCGAGCGCGGCACGTACAAGGTGATCGACCGAGTCACCGTGCGACTGAATGAAAAAAAAGACCGCTACGAAGCCTCTTTCAGCAACCTCGGCATCAAGGACGCTGAGATCTCTGCTGGCATCGTCAAAGAATACGAAAAGCTCCTTGTAGGCGGCATCTGGGTGATCGCAACGCTGAGCTATTACCACGAGGAAGGCCAATCGGGATCTCCTTTTGGCGTCACGCTCCTCAAGCCGATCCAGATGCCGAATATGAACATGCAGGAGCTTTTCACCGGGCGCGCTGCGCTGAATACATCGCAATGGCGCGAGGCCTTGATCCGCTCCATAGGCATGGAGCCCTCGACCCTAGATGAGTCAGTGCAGTGGCATTTGCTGGCCCGCATGGTTCCCTTCGTGGAGAACAACTACAACGTCTGCGAGCTCGGCCCACGCGGTACAGGCAAGAGCCATATCTACAAGGAGTGCTCACCGAACAGCATGCTGGTGTCCGGCGGCCAAACCACCGTCGCTAACCTGTTCTACAACATGAGCAGTCGCCGCATCGGTCTGGTCGGTCTTTGGGATGTGGTGGCCTTCGATGAGGTGGCCGGCATCAACTTCAAGGACAAGGACGGCGTGCAGATCATGAAGGATTTCATGGCCTCCGGTTCGTTTGGTCGCGGTCGCGAGCAGATGGAAGCCTCAGCCTCCATGGTCTTCGTAGGTAACATTAACCAGAGCGTTGAATCGCTGGTTAAAACCAGCCATCTGCTGGCCCCGTTCCCTGAGCAGATGATCGACGCAGCCTTTTTCGACAGATTCCACGCCTACATTCCTGGCTGGGAAATCCCGAAAATGCGCCCGGAGTTTTTCACTAACAGATACGGACTAATCGTCGATTACCTGGCTGAGTTTTTCCGCGAAATGCGCAAGCGCAGCTTCGCCGACGCCATCGACAAGCACTTCAAACTGGGTAACAACCTAAACCAGCGCGATGTGATCGCAGTACGCAAAACAGTATCCGGTCTGCTCAAGCTGCTCTACCCACACGATGTGTTCACCAAAGAAGATGTGCGCCAGTGCCTCGAATACGCACTTCAAGTCCGCCGACGCGTGAAAGAACAGCTAAAGAAGATCGGTGGAATGGAGTTCTACGATGTTCACTTCAGCTACATCGACAACGCAACCCTCGAAGAACACTTCGTCACCGTGAAAGAACAAGGCGGTGGTGGTCTTATCCCTGAAGGGCCAGGAAAGCCCGGTTTTATCCATACTATAGGCTTGAGCGGCAAAGGCATGCCTGGGCTATATCGGATCGAACTGCAGGTGACCAAGGGTACTGGCAAGCTAGCTACCTCTGGTCTATGGAACTCCAGCTCTGCCAAAGAACAGGTGAAAATTGCCTTTGACTACTTCAAGGCCAACGCCTCGCGCATCAGCGCCTCGGCTAAGGTGCTGGAGCACGACTTCCATTTACATGTGGTTGAACTGCAAAACACCGGCCCTCTTACTCATATGGCACTACCCAGCCTAGTAGCTTTTGCTTCCGGCCTAATGGGCAGGCCTGCGCAAGGTCAAATGGTCGTGCTCGGTGATATGAGCTTGGGCGGCAGCATCACGCCAGTTGAAAGTATCGCCGAGTGCCTGCAAGTGGCTTTCGACGCGGGAGGAAAGCGCGTTGCGCTTCCTATGAGCAGTGCCAAGGACATCCCCAGCATCCCAGCCGAACTGTTCACCAAGTTTCAGACCAGCTTTTATGGCGAACCAGTAGAGGCTGTATTTAAGGCAATGGGCGTGGATTGAAACGAGTCCATCTATTGGCAGATGACCGAGAAGCTGCTGCCCGTGGCAGACGTGTCGGCACGCTTGGGCGTGTCGACTCATAGCCTTTATGCTCGGATAAAGTGCTACAGCAAACCTCAAGTGCAGCGAACGCAGGAGGATGATTAACACGTGAGACTACCTATGCTGCGCTGACTAGTGATCGATGACGGTGCGTCGATGGATAACGATGGTGAACAGGGAGGCCTGAGACTGACCGACAAAATGAATGCAGACGAACCGTTGATGACTGTTGGAAGCGTTGCGGTGGTACCACGAAGCGCAGGGGACGCAACCAGCTGCGGAAATGGAGAAGCTGCGTCTCAAAGCGGAAGTGCTGTTCACAGCAGTTAACGAGTCTCCGCGCCAGGCTCTTGGTGATCCTGCGCCTCGGTTGCGTTGAGCCCCCCTCCGAGCTACAAAGGGAGCAACACCCCAAAGCTGACATCGGTACCGTCGATCCTATCATTGGGAGGCTCGCAGGATTGGGTTTGAGGTGATGAGGACACAGTTCCTCTTCTTCAGGAATAACGGCCGGTAGAGAAGCATGGCAAGCAACCGGCTTGAGCACCAGTTTTCGAAATGCTGGCTTGGCCCATTGATTCACCCTTACAATTCCACTCTAACCAAGGAGTGCAATCGGATGGCGTTTTACATCGAAGGTATGGGTGAGGCTGTGATTAGCCTTCAAAATGAGGAATATCGGGTTGACTCCGATATCTTGAAGCAAGGTGATACTGTCCAGACAAGTCAACAAGCCTATGATGAGGACGACGTCGACTTCGAAACTTCGTTCTTCGCTACGACGCGGGGTGAAAACACCGAAGCAAAGCAGCTCTTCACATGGAAGGTGGAGTACACCCAAGATTTCAGCACAGGCAAACTATCCATTAACGCCACTGAATGTGTAACTCCAGGCGTGCTAATGATAAAAGACCTCGGTTTCAGTGTGGCCGTGGATGAAAATGAGTAATTAAAAGGAAGTTTGCACCGGGCGCTTTACTTTAAGCGCCCATTGCCTCAGCCATTGCATGCCCTGACGATGGATGGGCGCGCAGCTACATCGAACCTATTCAATTTAACGTGCTTCGAGAAAGCCGTACTTTGGCAGTCGCTTCGAGCTTTGTCTGACTACACCATCTCGGCCTTCTTCCGAACACCAGAAAAATAGCCCCCTCTACAATGCTCACCATGCGACGATCTCCACTCAGTCAATGCTAGCCGTAAAGGGGTCACGCCTACACCGCCCCCAGGCCCTCTGACTGACGCCAAAAGCACCTCACTGTGCGGATGTTACGGAACTCTGCCACCCGCAGGACGAAAACACCTACATTACAAATGTTGGTTGCGGATTCCACGGCCATCCGGCCACCTATTCCATAAACATCCGGCCACTGATTCCACGATGATCCGGCCACCCATTCC
>Ga0209542_10011529_pt1 | contig 15666 bp, 14 predicted proteins | sample RifCSPhighO2_01_FD_184028 | JGI IMG/M metagenome (GOLD analysis project Ga0209542, IMG submission 184028) | Soil microbial communities from Rifle, Colorado - Rifle CSP2_plank highO2_0.1 (SPAdes) (version 2) | ecosystem: Environmental > Terrestrial > Deep subsurface > Rock core/Sediment ... | reverse complement strand
AAAACACTCCCGAGCATTAATCCCTGCAGTGGGAGCACCGCGTAGTATGTCACGGTTCCATACGGGATGCCGACTGGTAGGAGAGAATGCGCCTCAAGTGCCCTTAAAGGGCCGTATGCAAAATACATCTCATCTGCAAAGAGATCGATGAGAGGAAAACCATGCGTAAGGCCTATCACTCCCAGGAGAGCAAAAAAGAGGAGTAGGAGGAAGGGCATCCTGAGATACCAGAGTAGAGGAGAGTTGTATTTTCGTGAATCCCTTTGTAGGGTTCCCCCATGCAGGAAGTCCCGTGTGCCCTCTGCTTAAGCCGCTCATGCACTCTGGTGCATGCGGGCACGATCAACGCCGATGCGCGGATTGAGGCCGAAGCTGTTCGCTGCACCTCGGGTGAGTATGGCAAGCATCCGCCGATTGTCCGTTGCGAGAATTGCGGTCATCTCTATGCAAATCCCCGATGGACCCCTGATGAAATTCTTTCGGCCTACGAAGATGTGGAAGATGAAACCTATGTGCAGGAAGAAGAAGGGAGGGTACGCACATTCGCGAGGCGTCTCCTGGAAATGGAGAAGGTTATAGGAGAGGCTCAAGGGCGAATGCTCCTCGATGTAGGCGCCTATACGGGAGTGTTTGTGAAGGAAGCGCTGAAAAGCGGATGGCAGGCGAGTGGCATAGAGCCTTCACACTGGTGCGTGAGAATGGCGCGTTCGCGGGGATTGCCAATCGTGCAGGGCACGCTCGATGCGCAGGAACTCCTGGGAAAAGAATTCGACGTCATCACACTCTGGGATGTGATCGAGCATTTAGACGATCCTCCCAAGGATATTCACAAAGCTTCTGGATTTCTTAGGTCGGACGGGTTCCTTGTGATCCATACGATGGATGTTTCGAGCCTCTGCGCTAAGCTGATGGGGAAGCGGTGGCCATGGTTCCTGGGGATGCATCTCCACTTCTTCAGCAAGCGTTCGCTCAGTGATCTTTTCCGCCGGGAGGGATATGACGTCCTTAAAGCAGAAGCGAGCGGGAGGTACCTGCGGCTTGGCTATTTCACCCAGAATCTCGCAACGCTTTTTCCCTTTCCCGGAAAGATGCTCTCCTCCGTCGTACGCATACTCCGCCTCGGCGGGATACCGCTCCGCCTCAATTTCGGAGATCTCATGACCGTCTATGGGAGAAAAAAGGTATAGTGCGGCAGATGGCCAAGGTCCTCATTGTGATTCCTACATTCAATGAGTGTGAGAATATCAGGCAGCTCGTTGATTCAATTTTTGCTTTAAAGGCAGAACTCGATGTTCTTGTGGTAGATGATAATTCTCCGGATCACACCGGAGATGTTGTCCGATCCCTGCAACAGACGTACGGAGAAGATCGACTGCATCTCATTGTGCGTAAATCTGGGAAGGCAGGGCGCGGGTCCGCCTGTATAGAGGGGTTTAAGTTTGCGCGGGATTCGGGATACAGCACCACCATCGAAATGGATGCCGATTTATCGCACGATCCCCGTGACATCGCACGACTTCTCCAAGAGCTTCGTGAAGGTGCGGATGTTGTCGTTGCCTCAAAATATTTGGCCGAGAGCCGCATGATCGGCTGGCCGCTGAAGCGGCGCCTCTTAAGTATGGCTGCCAATAGATACGTGCGGCTCATGCTTCGCTTACCAATCTCCGATTGTACGAATGGTTTCCGCTGCTACGGACCGCGAGCCCTGAAGCTTCTCCCTGATTTTCCGATTGATGGGAGTGGCTTTACCGTGATTCCCCAGACCACGTACCTCCTCGCGCGTTCCGGAATGCACATCGTGGAAATTCCTTCGGTCTGTACCAATCGACGGTATGGCACATCCAATCTCGGTCTCCACGAAATTATCGAGAGCTTCTTTGGAATTCTCTCCATCCGCTCCAGATCGTTGCATCGCCATACGTTGCAGCTCTGCAAATTTTTCGTCACAGGCATTCTGAATGCCTCATTCGATCTCCTCCTTTTTGCACTCTTCGTTCAGGTTTTTCATCTCCCGATTCTTGCCGCGAGCATCCTCGTCACGACGATCGTGCTCGTGAATGTGTTCCTCATGCATAAGCACTGGACATTCGGTAATAAAGAGAAGAAGCATGCGAGTCAGGGTATAAAGTTCGCCCTGGTCTACAGCGCGAGCTTTATCCTCGTGAATGCGATCACGTGGGTGCTCGCAGTACCACTGAAGGTTTGGTACATCCTTGCGCGCCTTATCGCGATTGCAACGTGTGCGATTTGGAATTACCTGTGGATGCACTTCCATGTATTCGAGGCACAAATAAAGCCGGGAGCCAGTCGAGTGACTGACCCCCATGCTCTTTAGTTAATCGTGGCTATTTCGCAGTAATCGCAAGTCCGACATTTTCGATCACCGAAACATGACGAACCCCAGCGACGGGTTCGCGATTATAGATTGCGATCTTTCTGCCAACCGTTTCTGCTGGGACTTTTTCATCGAGAATATTTTGGTCATTGAGGATAACTCGGATGTTCTGACCATTGTCCAAAATTGAAACATCATATTCTTGATATCTTTTAAATTCGACATCCTTGGATGCAATCCTGCGTGGATTAAACTTTCCCCCTTTCTGGTGTAATTGAAGCGAAACTTGCTTTTCCGTGGGATCGAACCGGATCACGAGACCATCCTCGATTTCGTGCGACCAATGTTCTCGCTGCGTGCCTGTAGTTCGTAGAGCAACAACTAGCGAATCATGATACTGATCTCGCTCTCTTCCTTCGATCCACATCCATGAGAAGGATATATCGACGTTGGAGTTTTCGGGAATCGGATTTTTCGTTACGACCAGCTGCCGGTTCACCAGTGCTAGGGTGTTTTCGGTTACCACCGATGTTGGTCGAAGCCCGTCGTACTTCGGGTCATCCGGTATAAGGAATTTCTCCTTATCCGTTCCGACAAAGGATTTCCCCACCTCCCACGTATCTTGCAATGATTGTGCGTGGAGGAGTGCGGTGGAAACGAGGACCAACAGCAAACTGAACAAACGGTTCGTGCGCATAGATTTCTCCTTGTTGAGTGCGCGGTGAGCGAAAAAACGGCGAGGCAGCAACATGCTGCCAATGCCACGAAGCTTCCAAAGAGCTCAGATATTCTACAAAATAAATGTTGATTTTGTCAATCTCTGATTTGCACTATAGCAGCCATTTCTCCTGCTAATACCACCTTTGAGCCCGCAACTTTCCCGAGCTCCTCCTGACCTAAGAGGAGGACGTATTTAGTCTCGTATGGAGGGGGCATGTTCTTCCCCGCCAGAATCTCTGGCTCCAGGTACCACCGAACTTGATGCCCGGCATCGCCGAGGACGACCACAGATTTTTCGCTCCTTAAAAATTCATTGAATTCGGGAGCATTCTGATTCCAGAAGCCATTCTCTGTAAAAATCTCGTGCGGGAACGGAACGAGCCGCGTGGGCCCAAGGGTAAAGAGAGTGAAGAGGAGCAGAAAAATCATGCATATCGTTCGAGCGTTCACAGTAAGTAGCGAGAGAGAGATCGCGATTGGAATCGAAAGAAACACGAGTTTCGTAGTGTAGTACGAGTGTCCGGGTCCAAGGAGGAGCCCAATGAGGAGCCCGATGACGATGAGTGCATTCACAGGCCATGGGCACTCTCGCAGAGATTGCAGACCGAAAAAGATGGCAAGCAGAAAAATCCCAAGAATGCTCCACCAGGTGGTCACGAGCTCGAGAACTCTTGTGAGTATATTCGAGACTCCATACATCGATCCGCTATAGAGGAAGAGTGTCGCTGCAATGCCAGGATGAGTGAGGATGTAAAAGGAGATGGGGAGGAGGCTGAGGAAGAGTGTGAGAGATAATTGATAATTGAAAATGGAGAATTGAGAATTATTTTTCTGTTTTCTCCTTTCTATCAAAGTGCCTGTAAGAAGTAAGAGCGGCAGGAGGAGCCCCTGAGTTTTAATGTGAGTGACAAAGACGCTTGCGAGGAATACCGCGATAATCCATGGAACTGCGCTTTGGTAGGTTTTGGCTCTTCTCGCTTTGAGGAATGTAAAGAGGAGGAGTGCCCACCCAAAGCAGAGGGGGATACTGAGGTATGCAAGACGCGAGAAGAAGATATGGCTTGGGAATATTGCGGCAACGGCTGCTGTTAGGAGCGCCGTTTTTTCCTCTGAGAATGTTTTTGTGATGCCAAAAATGAGTGGAAGGGTGAGAAGACCAAGGAGAACCGAGACTGCGCGAATGGGGATGATCTCGTGCGGGAAGAAAAATTGTGGGATCTGTAAGAGGAACATGCCTAAGGGGGGCTGTGCTGCAGAGGCACCGAGTGCAAATTGCGCTTCATCTGTAGCGAAATCCGGCACTGCGATATCCACAATCCGGAGGACTGCACCGAGCGCAATCACGAAGATGAGGAAGAATCGTTCGTACTTAGGATGCATGGAATGTGCAGGGAGTGATAATACGAGGAGCACTGGAAGTTCCACCACCACGATATTGGTACTCAAAGGTAAAGCAGAGAATGCCATTCGATTCCTCTATGCCAAGGAGATCGGCATTTACGAGCCACAGTCCCTGCGAACGCAGTTCTTGGAGCACGGCAGGTGCTGCCGCGCGAACTTCTGTACGGAGGAAAGGGAGGACCCGAGGGATCCTGAGGAGAGAAGGCATGCTGATTACGATCGTGAGCGCAGCAAGCGAAAGAAGAAGTCGATGGTTCTGTCCTTTATTCATGCGTAGGAAGAATATCCTATTTTCTCCTTCTCCTCACGATCCAAAAGTATATGCATAACCCTCCACGCCTTTCCCATGGAGGCGAAGCGTTACTTCGTGTTCGCCGTAAGCACCTTTGAAGAGCGGGTAGAGATCGTGGTAATCAACGATGAAACTCTGTGTTTTCTCTCCATCGACGAAGACCTCCACTGCTACAGAGGTCACTCCTTCTGCAAGGCCAAGCACCAGGTTCACCTCGCCCGCAAGCGCACGAATTCGGATTTCACCCTCATCACTCTGGAGGACCTGTCGCTCGCCATCAACGAGCTGCCAATCGCCGACGAGGGCGTAGTGGTGGAGCGGGAGCGCGGTGGGAGCACTATAGGAAACCACCTCATCGCTTGGACTTCCTTTTGCATTTTCTAGTGCTGGCCAGCTCCGTTCTCCAAGGTACGTCTCTGGTGTAATTGGTCCTCGTGTGGAGGAAGGTTTCTCCTCCATCTCCGGCATATCGCTCGTATCGGTACCGATTTCACGGAGCAGACTTTCGATTGCTTCATCGGTTTCTTCGTATGCTCCTTCACCAAAATGTGTGTAGCGGATGTATCCCTCGGCATCAATTAGGTACTTTGCTGGCCAGTAGTGGTTCGCAAATGCACGCCAGATCACAAAGTCGTTATCCTGAACGATCGGGTACATGAGCTCGTGCTTCGAAATTGCAGCTTTTACATTCTCCTCACTCTTCTCGAACACGAACTCTGGTGCATGCACACCAATCAGCACGAACGGGGAATTTTTGTACTTCTCCCAGTACTGCTTCATGTAGGGGAGTGTCCGGATACAGTTGATGCAGCTATAGGTCCAGAAATCTACGAGTACCACTTTTCCACGGAGATCTTTGAGTGAGAGTGGGGGACTATTGTGCCACGGCCCTACACTCTGGAGTTCGGATGCACGGCTTAAGCGTGGAAGGGGGGAGGGTTCGGATCCCATAGGAGAGGAGGAAGAGGAGGTACCCTCCTTCGCTGTAGCTTCGGAGGGCGAGGAGAAGGACGAGGTTGTTTCTGTAGGAGGAGATGAAGACACATTCTGGTTTTCATCGACGAGTGCATTTTCCAGATTCGTTCCAAGTGTGCCGTATCCTGTTTTCTCTGCGAGAAATGTTTGGAGCGGAGTGAAGAAATCAAAGTGGAGAGCGATTGCGGTGAGGATCAACATGATGCCGGCAACCTTCTTCACCATTCCGGTATAGGGCGTGAGCGCACGCACGGAGCGCACTGCAGCCTGCCCGCCGTAGCCGATCGCAAGGAGCGGAACAGCTGTGCCTGCTCCATAGGTCAAGAGGAGGAGGAATGCCTTGAGCCCCGGTTCCTCGCGCACGAGCGCGAGAGCAAAGCCAAGGGCTGGCCCTGCGCACGGAACCCAGATGAGCCCCAGGGTGAGCCCGATGATGAACGCAGTGATTGGCGCATCGGATCCAAATTCCTTTGTTGTTTTCCCCTGCAGAGTGGTGCCGAATTGCTGGAGCATCGAGGCCACTCGCCCCCCAAGTTCCATAGCAATCACACTGAGGAGCGATACCACAATGACGCTCACAAGACCCTTGGAGAGGAAGAAGAGTCCTCCAAGGAGAGCACCAAGAAGCAGAATCGATCGTCGTTGAAAGGCGAATCCGAGCCCAAAGAGAAAGAGTACTTCGTAGGTCGCGATCCGCAGGTAATCCGCAGTCTCCACAAACTGATTCAGTACCACCTGGAGGAGGAACGTGAGTCCCACAAAACTCAGGAGCATGCCAAGGACGATGAAGAGTGGTCGGAGACGGTGTTTCCCCGCAATGCTCACACCAAGAACGATGGGGATTAAGGGCAGGATGCAGGGCAGCAGGATTGTCAGTGCGCCTGCCGCGAACATCGTGAGGAAGAGCGTCATAATCTATCCAGAGCTATACTACACGCGATGCTGTCATTGGTGCTCCCCACCTTCAACGAAGCCGAAAACCTCCCTCTCCTCCTCCCGAAGCTTGAGGAAGTTCTGAAGGGTATCCCGCACGAGATCATCATCGTGGATGATGATTCACCGGATCAAACGTGGCACATCGCGCAGGAGCTCTCGGAGAAGATCGGGGATCTCCACGTGATTCGACGGATCGGTCGTAGGGGACTCTCTTCAGCTGTCGTCGAAGGGTTTCTCGCTGCAAAAGGCGATGTGCTCGCGGTGATGGATGCGGATGGTCAGCACGATCTCACACTCATTCCCAAACTTTTTGTCGCTGTGCGAAGCGGCAGTAACGTCGCGATAGGATCTCGGTACATCGAAGGGGGATCTGTTGGCTCATGGGATGAGCGTCGATATAGGCTCTCGCGCATTGCAACGAACCTAGCGAAGCGTCTCTGTAAAGTAGAAGTGAATGATCCTATGAGCGGCTTCTTTGCGCTCGATCGTAAAACGTTTGAAGCAACACTTCCCAGGCTCAATCCCAAAGGATTCAAGATCCTCCTCGATTTCTTGGTCCATGTACCAAAGGGCACTACAGCGAAGGAAATCCCCTTCACATTTGGTACGCGAATGCATGGCGAGAGCAAACTCTCGCGCAGAGTGCAGATTGAGTTTTTGGAGTACCTCTACGATGTGACGATTGGCACCTACATTCCACTCACTTTTGTACAGTACTGCATCGTGGGGACACTCGGTATCCTCGTGCATGTCAGCGTGTACGAGCTTCTTTCGCTCCTCTTTCGGGAGGCCGGTGCACTCTCGCTCTATGGGTTCTCCCTCTCTGTGATCGGCGCGATCGAAACGGCCATTATCTTCAACTTCCTGCTCAATAACGTGTGGACATTTGCCCACATCAAACTCAAGGGTTTTAAGATGCTCCAGGGCTTTGTCACATTCAATCTGGCATGTGCAGTGGGAGCACTCGCAAACTACGCAACATCGGCATTCCTCTTCTCGAGAGGGATAGCAGAACTCCTCTCTGTGATTATCGGGGCGTTCGTGGGGGTATTTTGGAACTACACGATGAACAGGTTGATGACATGGAGGGAATAAGAGTAGGATTTGCTCATGTCGATCGGAGCAGCAGAATCGGATGTGCAAACGGAGTATGTTCCTGTAGCAGTGCCTTTGGTTCATAGAGAGTATAAGCCATCATCTTTAAGCGCCGAAGAATGTTTAAGGATCGCCCGCGAATTTTATGGAAGGCAGTGCGCCATGCTGGAAAAGACTGGCAGGAAAACGAATCTGCATGTCCCCTTCGCAGGATTTGTTGATGACGAACATTTGGAGCAGTAGATCAGTTTATTGTGCGTAGTACTTTCGATACCACTCCACGAATTTTGGGATTCCCTGTGAGATGGCTGTCATCGACTTATAGCCGAGCTGCTTGTACGCCTTGGAAAGATCCGCATGACTTGCACGGACATCGCCGGGCTGCATGCCAAGGAATTCTTTTTTTGCTTCCTTGCCGCAGGATTTCTCGATAATGCTTACAAAATCCATTAATTGCTCTTTTCTTCCGGATCCCAAATTAAAGATTTCCTCCGGATAATTTTTATCGATCGCAGCGACAATGCCGCTCACAATGTCCGCAATGTACGTCCAATCGCGCTGCATCCTTCCTTCACCAAAAATGGAAAGTGTTTCGCCCTTCAATAATTTTTCCGTAAAGAGGAAGAGCGCCATATCCGGACGACCGTATTCGCCGTAGACCGTGAAGAAGCGAAGCCCCGTGACGGGGATTCCATGGAGCGCATGGTAGGTATGTGCCATGAGCTCATTCTCGCGCTTGTTGAGGCCGTAGAGTGAGACGGGATTATCCACGCGGTCCTCTTCCCTCGAGGGAAGTTTGTTGTTCCCGCCGTACACAGAGCTCGAAGATGCATAGATGAGGCCGTTTATCCCTAAACGCTTGACTGCATCAATCACTTCGAAAAATCCGTTGATATTGGTTTTGATGTATTCCTCGGGATGTTCGAGTGAATAGCGCACGCCCGCGATTGCTGCGAGGTGGACGACTCTATCTGCTCCTTTCATCACTTTTTCTACCGTCTTTCGATCGCAGATATCGCCGCGAACAAGGGTGAATCCCTTCTGTTTTACGAGGATCGCGGTCCTCGCTTCTTTGAGTTTCACATCGTAGTACTCGTTAAAGTTATCGAGACCGGTCACTTCGTCCCCGCGCTTGAGGAGCTCTTGCGTGAGGTGGAACCCGATGAAGCCGGCTGCTCCCGTGACGAGGATTTTCATGGCTTTAAATACTGTAACACAAGACTACATTCTCCCAATGCTGTGGTAACGGATTCCCCCTTCTTTCATTGTGCGCGGATCGTACATATTCCGCCCATCAAAGATGTATCCCCCGCGAAGTTTTTCTTTGAATGCTTCAGGTTTCCAAGCTCTGAATTCCTCCCAATCCGTGAGGATGAGGAGCGCATCTGCACCCGCGAGAGCTTGGGATCCATTGGGTGCGAACGTGAGTTTGGGCAGCATGCTCTTTGCAACATCCATCGAAACAGGATCGTAGGCAACGATTTCCGCACCGCGCTCAAGGAGCGCCGAAACAATATCGATCGAAGGTGCGGATCGCATATCATCGGTATCCGGCTTGAATGCGAGCCCCCAGACCGCGAGTTTTTTCCCGCGCACTCCGCCAAGTGCTTTCTCCACCATGCGCACAAAGCGATCACGTTGCGCTTCGTTAATTGCTTCTACATTCCTTAGGAGCTCTGAGGGGACTCCAAGCTCATCTGCAGTCTTGATGAGCGCCTGCACGTCTTTGGGGAAGCAGCTTCCCCCGTATCCGATTCCAGCCTTCAAGAACGCAGGAGCGATCCTCTTATCGAGCCCCATGCCCTCCGCAACCTTTTCAACATCCGCACCGCTCGCCTCGCAGAGCGCGGCAATAAAATTAATGAAGCTGATCTTTGTAGCGAGGAACGCATTCGAGGCGTACTTCGTAAGCTCTGCACTCTCCACATCCATTTCCAGGTACTTCATTCCGCGATCGATGAGGGGTTTGTAGAGCTCTCGCATCGCTTTCCCTGCACTCTCATCGCGATGCCCAACGATGATGCGATCAGGCTCTAGGAAGTCCTGCACAGCTTTTCCCTCACGTAAAAACTCGGGGTTACTCACGAGGTGGACGTGGTGCTGCACGCCGCGCTTGCTCATTTCCTCCTCCACCCACACTTGGCACTTCTGACTTGTTCCCACAGGAACGGTGGATTTGATCACAAGAACCTTCTCCTCATTCGTATGCATCCCAATAGTGCGACACACACTTTCCACCTGCGAGAGATCTGCGCGCCGGCCTTGGCCCGTGGGAGTGCCGACTGCCGCCATAATGAGCGAGCACGCATGGATGCCTTCATCTAGATTTGTGGTGAAGGTGATTCTCCCAGCCTTCAAATGCTTGTTGAGGAGCTCAGGTAGTCCCGGCTCATAGATCGGGCATTCGCCCTTCTTCAGTCGCTCAACTTTTGCTGCATCGATATCCACTCCAACGACTTCGTGGCCAATTTCAGCGAAGCACGCTGCAGAGACGAGGCCGACGTAACCGGTGCCGATGACGCAGAGTTTCATCAACATAAAGCATACAGCAGGGTGGCGGAGCGGGAATCAGAAAAGAAAACTTCTTGACTTCCCGGAATATCGCTTTACTCTGCACGCTCGCAAGCCCATGAATACAAGCAACGAACCTCCGGGGTCATCGGCCGCTCAGTTGGAAGAGACGCTCCGCACCGAGGAGTCTCCGGACTCATCAGCTTCTTCCGCGGAAGCTGCAACTATGCGGACAGCGAATGCTGCCATCTATTATGAGCTCATAGGACAGACACTTACTCTTGCAGAACTTTCCCAGAGGGCGGAAGCAGCAAAAATTTTTCTCAAAGTAAGTGCGACGAGTGTTGGAAATCAGAGGGTCACTACTCTTTCCAATGGCAAGGGGAGAGACATGGAGGATGGCGAGGGATGTGTTGTCTGCGCCTATCCTATAGGAGCAGTCACTCTGGACAATAAAAGAGTTCCTGGGAATATTGAGGTTCGCGTACAAGCCCCCATGAGTAAAAAGGGAGAAGTGTTATCTCTAGAAGAGATGCAGCCTCCACAGGAAAACCTCAACTAAAGAAGTGCTACACTTCGCCCATGTCCTCTTTCCTCGTTGCGGGTTCGATCGCCTACGACATGCTCCTCTCGTACGATGGTTCGTTCGTCGACGGTTTGGATGTCGATAAACTCGACGAACTCTCGGTGGGCTACGTGACGCGACACCTCGTCAAACATCACGGAGGAACGGCTGCAAACATCGCATGGAACTTTGCGCTCCTCAAGCAGCCCGTGATGATTGCAGGCTCTGTGGGGCACGATGGTGATGAGTATGTGGGGCGACTCAAAGATCATGGGATCGATACTTCGCTCATCATTGAACACCCGCAGCATGTCACAGCGACCGCGATCATCGGTACCGATAGCGGCGAGAGGCAGATCACGTTCTATCATCCGGGAGCAGATCAGGAGACCGTGCCACCGGATCTCGCACAACTTGCAAAGGGCATCCGGTACGTACTCGTAAGTCCTCATAACGCCATTGCCATGGAGCAAACCGCACATGCGTGCCGGGAGCATCAGATTCCCTACATCTTTGATCCGGGGCAGCAATCCCTGCAATTCCCACGGGATGATCTCCGCAGGCTGGTGCATGGGAGCGCCGCGGTGATTGCAAATGCCTACGAGTGGTCGCTCCTCAAGGAGGCGCTCGAGTGGACGGTGAATGAAGTTCTGGAGTACACAGGACTCCTCGTTGTTACGCATGGTGAGCACGGACTCAATGTGCAAACAACCGAGCAGAGCATGCAGGTCAAAGCGGTTCCATCGAAGAAGCTCATTAACCCCACAGGTGCCGGAGATGCCCTGCGAGCGGGATTTGTGACGGGCTTAGGAATGGGATGGGACATACGCGATGCAGCAAGACTCGGCGCTGCAATTGCCTCATTTGTCGTTGAGCAAGAAGGGACACAGCTCGAATCCTTCGATCTTCGGAAGCTTCGCGAGCGAGCGGAAGCAGCGTATGGGGAAAGTCTGCCGAAGCTTGCTTAAATCTCTTTTGAGACACTTTATTGGGCGTCTCTACGACGATGATTGGCGAATGCTAGATTTCCATTTTTCAGGTTCGAATGCACTCATCCGTTCCACGGGACAAGGAAGATCTTCCTCATGCACTCCCGGTGGCAACTTCTGATCGTATCCAAGGAGAATGAGATCAGGTTTGATCTTTTGCACCGGTGCCAAAAAATCATGGAGATCTCCGAAGGTTGGATGCGAAGAGGAGAATGCTTCCTGAATTGCCTTCAGCCGCTCTCCTTCTGATTGATCGGGAGCATGTCCTTTGATTTTCTCCACATTCTGATCACGGGCAATAACGACGTAGAGCTCTCCTCTTTTTGAAGCCTCCGAGAGGAGAAATTTGTGACCCGGATGCAGGTGATCAAAGGTGCCGAAGACGAGGATTTTCATCCCTCCTGCAAATTAATCGAGTACAGCCTCTTCTCATCCAGAATAATGAGCTGCGTCTCCTCTGGATCCACATACAGATCCTGGAGTAATCCTATCTGATCTCCCTCCAGGACGTACTGCTTTAGGTAGAGCGATTCGCCGCTATCGTCATCGGTCCTTGTGACGATGATGCGCGCGTTCTCAGGATCCAGGAAGTAGAAGTTGCCGCGATCAGAAGGCTTGACGATCTTCGTCGTGGTTTTGAGTGCATCAGTTGGGAGGTTACGAACGGTGAACGGACGATTCTCTCCACGAAAGAGCTTCACCACTTCGCCGCCGCTCTTCAGGATGTAGACATCAGAATCAATCGTCATATCGAGCGCATTTTCCAGATTGCCATCGACGTTATACTCGGTAGGAGCGCTGTAGCGATTACTGAGGCGTTCGTACTTGAAGATCTGATTATTCTGCGGCGAGAGGAGGTAGAGATAGCGGATGTACGTCGCAAGATCCTGGCCGGAGAGCCATCCACCCGGGTCATCCGTCTTCATCGCGGTGGGTTGGCCTTCGATGAGTTCGATCAGGCGATTTTCCTTCGTGATGAATACAGCGGTATCAAACCGCTCAAAGTATGTGCCATTCAAAATCAAGTTATCGCCATCCAGGCGCTGCGGTTCATCGACGGCATTCACGATGACCGAGTACAGATTCTGCCGATCGTAGGCGATCAGACGACCGCGCTCGATACCCACGATTCCTCGCGCAATAATATCGGGGTTCCGGGTGGTGAGGTTCGCAACGAGGGTGGGGGTCAAGCGGACAATGTTACTGATCCCTTCGCGCTTCTCGCGGATGCGATCCAGGAGATCCAGCGCTTCCGTGCGGAAGAGGCCGGATTCATTCTGCATCACGTTTCTCGCCTCCTCTTCTGCGCGGTTCAGAATTGCATTCGCAGATTCCGTATCGCCCATGAGGTGGCGGTTTTCGGCGGTCTTGATGTCCTCATTGATCTTCTCCACGAGTGTTGTGAGCTCCGCGCGATTCTGGCTCCGGCGGCTTACGGTAGTCACCTGGAACCCGGCCCAGATGCCGATGAAGACAATGAGAGCACCGGCAAGGAGCAAGAGGTGAGCACGGCGCTTCCGCGTTGGGTGCTGCAAATCTTTCTGGAATTCACGGAGATGTCGCTCGAAGAACGTGCGGGCATCACGGAACCACTTTCCCCCGGCGATAGTTGGCATGCGGAATTTGAACGAGAAGTGGGGGAGGGCGACGCTGAACTTCTTCCCTCTGCTTCTCTTGTGACTCCCATATTCCCTCTGTATCGGTGCTGCTGCGGGCACCTCGTCTAATGTTGGATCATCGAGTGCATTCGTGAGGAGTGCGAGAGAGGCGGATTCCTTCTCGCTCTCCAGAGCGTCGCGCATCACTTCAAGAAGGTCAGTCTTGCGGCGCGCTGCCTGTGCAATTTGCGCCGGAGTCACTGTACGGAGCAGGCGCTCCGTGGAAAGGAGCACCGTATCACCACGACGGATATCGCCACTTGAAATATAGAGGAATTGAGCCGCCCCACCGCCTGTTGCACGCTCTGTAATCTGCGCTGTGGAGCCATTACGGACGAGGTAAGCCTCAGCCCTCCCCGCCTGTGCCACATGCAGAATTCCCTCCGTATCGTAGATTCCGATCATTGCGTTCACCTCGCGGATCTGCTCTGAGATCTGAATCGCTTTGAGGAGGCCGTTCAACTCCTTGAGTGCCCCCTCCATCCGCTCCGCGGGTTCCTCCTCGGAGTGTGCGAGGGTCCGCTCCACGGTGTGGTTCCACTCCTGGATAAAGTGCTGACATTCCTTCTCGCGGCCATCCACACGCACGAGCCAAATCACCTTCTCGCCGGATTCGGCATCAGTAGATTTTGCAGCAAGATGCACATCCGCCCTTGCGGCTGTCTTCACGGTTTTGATCACAAGTTCCGCCATGGGGTAGAAACTCCTCAAAGGCTACCTTATATGGTTTCTTGACTGCAAGGGAAGATGGGGAGCGTTCTGTTCTACGGATCAATTACGATCAAGGGCATTGTGAGAGTGATGTCACTTCCAGGGTCGTAAGAGCACGATTAAAAATACGAACCTCATCAATGCGACCATTGGAGAAAGAACTTGAGCCTGTGAAGCGGTTACGCCGGCCAATGCGGGCAGGATTCGCATCGTGAACCATCACCCCTCCCATTCCATCATATGTGCCACCTTGATCTACTCCCTCCACGTAGAGACTTATATCCGTTGGACCACGGATCACTGCAGTGATTTGAGTCCATTGATTCAAAGGGATGAGCAATGCTGAGAATTCTTTGCTCCGATACGCAGTCAGGTTGAAAGCGGTGCCATCAGCGTAGAAGACCCTGTGTGGATCCATCCAAAAGCCGGTGTAATTACCGCTGTCGGTTGGAGGATCATCAGTAGCGAAAATATGCATTCCCGTAACATCCGCTACCGATTCTACGTAGATCCATGCAGAAACGGAAAATGGAACTTGGAGACTATTGAACATATCGCCAAGCTCTGCGGAGCCACTCACGCCACTAAATTCCAATGCGGAAGCATTATTGGAGCCGGGAGTGTCGGTAGACCAAGCATACGTTCCCATGAGTGTTCCGTTGTTTCCGGAGCCGGAAGAATCAGTAATGGCAGCACCAGCGTTCTCATTAAAATTCCATCGTGCCACCATTCCGGGAGTGGGGCAGGGATCAACACTTCCTGTTCCGCACATGCCGCTCGGTAGATCACCGGGGAGTTTGCCGAGGTTTGCGGGGTACACGCTCGCTCTATTCGCTTCCTGGTAGACCATGTAGCCTGTGCAATTCGCGTCAGCAGGCATGACGACATCAACAGGGAGTGCCGCAATGTACTTTGGAGGAAGACTGGCGAGAGACACACCGCCCTCCCCGTCACAGATACTCTCAGGAAGACCTGCTTGGCAAATAGGTTTTGCATTGTTCACACCATCTGGGATGCTGCTTCCTTCAGCGAGTCCCCACGCATCGATCAATTGAGCATAGATTGCCTGTTGCACTTGCTTACTTGCATGTTTGCGTTCTGCATCCCGTGCGGAGATAAAGTTTTTGCGAGGAGCAACTGCCACGATAACTATCCCCGCGAGAACCGCCACCAAGCCGATGACAACCAGGAGTTCGATGAGTGTGAACCCGCCTCGTCTTTTCATGCGTGGATCCTATCATGACTGCACTGCTCTTTCGTGGCACTTTACATGCCCATGGGTATCATGGGTTCCGACATGGAACCAAAGAAGAGACTAAAAACTCCTCAGAGGCTACCTTATATGGATTCTCACTCATACCCAATTAAAAACCAAGTCCCAGAGCCGAAAAGTCTGGGTCTGCTTCGGGAATCTGCAGTTCGGTTTTTGAAAACAGCTCCTGTAAGCCAATCTTCTCGAATGCGGTGGTGCTCAAGAT
>Ga0209542_10011527_pt1 | contig 15668 bp, 17 predicted proteins | sample RifCSPhighO2_01_FD_184028 | JGI IMG/M metagenome (GOLD analysis project Ga0209542, IMG submission 184028) | Soil microbial communities from Rifle, Colorado - Rifle CSP2_plank highO2_0.1 (SPAdes) (version 2) | ecosystem: Environmental > Terrestrial > Deep subsurface > Rock core/Sediment ... | reverse complement strand
TCGCCATATAACTAGTATAGATACAACGGTTATATTCTGTCAAGAGGCGTTAACGCTCAAGGGTTGCGCCGCTGTAACACAAAAGCCGCCTTAAGGCGGCGTATCTTATAGAGACCCTATACAAAGTTATTCGGCAATTATGTCGTCAGGTCCGCCGCGGGGTTCGGCTTCTACTCCGGGAGCGGGTACTTCGATCGAACCGCCTTCGGGAGCAAATTCCGGAAGCAAAAACTCTTCCTCTGGTGTTTGCTGACTTGGTTGTGAAATATCTCCTCCAGGTTCAGGTATAGTGGAATTTTGCGGATTTTGAAAAACCATTTGCTTGAGCTGATTCACGCTCGCAGCGGCAAATAGCGCAAGCAATAAAGCCGCTCCACCAAGAAGAATGGCGAGCCAGACAAGGAGAGATTGTTTTGACGATTCGTTCATAATATGTTTTGCAAATCTCTTAAAATGTTAGCTTTTCTCGCCATCTATTGGACTATCATGACGGTCACGGAATCCATTTTTCGTTCCTCCGATGACAGTCATGGAATCAATCGGTCATGGATTAAGAATTTCGGGAATGTTGAAATCAAACGCGACGTCGAATGATTCTCCGTCTACCATTCCTTTAAGTTCGGCGCGATATGTTTTTCCCTCAGCAAGAGTTTCAAATCCTTGCCCCTCCTTTACAACAAACCCCTCTGGTATGGAACCTACAACATACGGAGGAGGAATAGACACATTTTCTTCTTTCGAAGTAATCGCGATAAGCGTAACCCGCTGATCAGTTAAAATGCGAATCTCTTGTACTTTTACGCCAGCCATCCAATCTAATCTGGCCGTCTTAATAATGCCTTGCTCGTCAACCACAAAACCAAATGTCGCCCCGATTAATGAAAAAGCGCCCGTTTGATCCTCATCGCTAACGGACAAGGAGTCCGCTTCTTCGGTCAAGGCGTCTTGGTTTTCTCTAGCAGATCCCTGGTGTGCTTGTGCTTCCAATTGTTCCTCGAGTTTCCCAAAACGTTGTTCGTTGTATAAGAAAACGGCCACGAGACCCATGAACAATAATACGCTCAAAATTATTAAAAACACACTAGGGCTTAATGTCGGCTTTCGGGATGGCAAAGCGGTGGTATTCATATCTTTATTATTTTATCTTAGGCAAAGGGTTTGACGATAGAAAGGACTAGCTCCCGAACTTAAGGCAACATACCCTCCAAATTGTGCAGTAAAGCCGGCGGGGCAACTACAATCACCGGTGCGAGGATTCGGGCCTGCGCAAAATGTCCATTCGATAAATCGCCCTCCGAACCCATGCACCCGAGCCGCATAGCGCGCATCTGCATCGGCTTGAGTAATTCCTTGTCCGTCAACGCCACAGAAAAAGTTGCCGGAGGCGTCGGTATCAAGGGTACTGGTTCCCGTGCAATTCGCAGGGGGTGCGGGTCCGCTACTATCGCTACCGCAGAGCACATAGCCGCTCCCATCCGTCTTAAGGGTACAATTACGTAATTCCGAGAAAAATGCAGTGCTTGCGGCAACGCCCCGGTAAAAGCTGTTGGCTTTGTTTCGTATATGCAGCCAGCCATCGTTCAAAGGATTCGCGCATACATCAAACGCAGAATCGCACCAGAGGGGGCTTGTGATGGATCCCGTAACCGCGAGGTTTCCTGTATCCGAAGTCAATGTCATGGCGTAGGGAGTTGAGTCGTTTGTATCTCCCCAATAAAATGCCTGGTTTTGGCTATGCATCCCGAACATAAGATCGCTTTGGAAAATAGCACCGTGGCTTGGCGCAAGAAAATATATATTTTCGTGCCATCCGGCCCAACCGGCAGCGCCTCCCGAAATAGCCGTGCCCAGCGTTCCCGCGCTATCGTAAAAATACGCCTGCCCCACTCCGCCACCGCCGCTCGATACATAAAGGCCCGCTTTCGTTTGTGCCGGGTTATTGTCGGAATCGGTAACGGAAACCCCAAAACCGTTCGGGACAGACACGGTAAGCTTCCCCGCAGTAGGGCTTGTCGTCCCAATGCCGACGCGGCCACCCGACGCGTCCTGCAAGATAAGATTGCGTGAATTGATGCGAAGGTCGTTGCTATAGCCATAGGTAACAATTTGCCCAAAGGCGAGATTGGGGTCCGCGTTATAACGCCAGCCCATTTCGTAGTTACGGTTCCAGCTTTGTCCGACTTGAATATAGGTATCGGCAGAAAGATTGCCCATGGTCATGATATGAAGATTATCGGGATTAATTGCCGTGCCCACGCGCGCAAGAGAAAAATGCGCTTCGCCATTGACGTCAAGCGGCACTTGAGGATCAATAGATCCCCCAATTCCCACGCGGTCCTTTACCCGCAGGTCATCCCCTACCACAAATCGTCCGTTGGTGGACCCAGAAATTAACCAGAAAATATCACTGATAGTAAGCGAACCGCCTGCGCAACACGTCCCCACAACACCATACTTCCCTAAATAGGTAAGGCCAAGCGCATAAAAAGTACCATTGATCGTTAAGTCCCCTTGTTTCGTTTGGCCAACAGTTGATGTATTTAGGGGGGGTGCCGGCTGATTCCCCGTGGGTGCGGCGCTGGGAGGAACCCATGCCGCAAAAGCCATACGCACACCAAGGGCACCGACAACCATCAGGACCGGAAGCACGATATAAATGAAGCGAAAATGTCTTAACATATTTAAAAGTTTTTTAGTTCTGCCGGCGGAGGGGGCGCGGGTTCAAAACGAGGGAATTGTTGAAGCGTTTCTTCGTCTAATTCAGGAGCAGGACTTGATGCGGCACTATCCCCTGATGGCTCGCCCACCAATACGGCAACCTCATTTGACCAAAAGGTCTCTTTTTCTATTATAACGCGCGCGCGCATATAAAGGGAAGCCCCGGCCATATCAACAGGCGCTTCAATAAATGCGAAAAAGGTACGGGGCAATGCAACTTCTTCTCCTTCAAGCACGAAAGATTTTTGGGGATAACTCTCATCTGAAAGACCGGCGCTTGCTATATAACCAAGCGACGCCCCCCCGTAATGCACTGAAACCAAAGAGGTTTGGGCGGGTTGCTGTGGAGGGGGCACTGAAACCAAAAATGTGAGCTGGAAACGCTGGCCCGCGGGCACCGATTGTGGCATGGAAATAATTCGTACGGCCGGTCGCTCGTTAATTTCAGCAATGTTCTCTTCAAGCGATTGGCCGCCCAAAAATTGCCCGGGCTGCGGCGGCACATACCCTTCGGGATAAAATACTTCAGGCGTCTCGGAGGACTTCGTGCGAGTAACAAGCCAAGCAGCAATAAGGCCTACCAACACCAAGATGGCAAGGAGAATAGCAACACTCACTATTTGTTTTTTTTGAGAAGTCATAGCCAAACAAGCTCAAAGCACAAAATCAAAAATCCAAAATGGTTCGACAGGCTCACCATCCTGAGCTTGCCGAAGGACAAATCCCAATGCCCAAATTCCAATGACCAACAAATGACTCAATACTCCAATGCCCAAAGCGTTTCGGTATTGAGGCTTGGACATTTATTGGAACTTGGGATTTGGACATTGGTCATTATTTGTACCTTGTTTCTTGGTGATTGGTTATTGCCTTCTATCTTGGCGATATCTCAATCCAGGGCGGCAATTCCGGGGCAACAGTCAGGGGACGAATTTCTTTTGCGCAGTCATGTCCATCGCTATCCAAGATATCAAGCTCAACTCCTACCGAATGCGAACTGTTATTGCCAAGCGCATACATAATCCGGGGATTTTGCGCAACCTCACACGCAGCGCTTGGCACAACGCACTGGTATGAGACCAAGGGATCGGATGGGGCTCTGTTGAAATTCCAGGTAAAGACGCAATCATCTGTTGGATCAGCCGGGGTTACGGTTCCATCATCACACGCAGCACCATTTGGGTTGCTTACAAACTGCGTTGATTGGTCGGTAAACTGCACCTCTTCGTTGGCAAAAGGCGCCACCGGGAAAAAGGTAAATTGCGACGTTGGGAAATTGTGCGGCGGCGTGGTGAATGGTCCACTAAACGCCCAAGCCGACCATTCGTTCGAACCCGGCTCGTGCGCACGAACCCGCCACCAATATTGCGTGGAGGTTGCAAGAGCGCTTGCCTGTGCTTGTCCGCACAAACTCCCGGTATTTATTAAAGGAGCAAAATTCGATTCCAATTTACACAACTCGACAGGAGGAGACCATGCGGGAGGAAACGGAGGAGGGACAGGAATAATGGGGTTGGCATTGCCGTCTAAAGGACCCGTATCCCACACAATTGCTGCAGGAGGATCGCAATCTCTGTTTGTACATACTTGCACTTGATAGGCATCCATATTGTTTGGTGGAACAAAATCGACATAGTCCCAGCTTAATTCCACACCATGTTGGCACCAAATCTCGTTGGTCCTTGCAATAAGTGTCGGCGGCAGGATAAGACCGCATTGAGAGGGCGCTAACTGCGCCAAACGAATGGCCCCAAAATTTTCTTGAAAACTTACCCAACCGATAACTTCTGTCCCCGGAAGTGCACCGGTTCGGCCGCCCCAGGCATGACCGGCAAGATTACATGACGCTGCAGCTTGACGAATTACACCGTGGCTTGCGCCGGCGTCGGAGCCATCAAGATTGGAAAGCTTAATCCATCCATCCCAGCCACCGCATGCGGGATTGCCATTACATACCACGGCGCGCCCCCACCCATAAAACCTGCCGGTAGCAGGATTATAGCGCGCAATAAAATTATCTCCCGCACCATCATAGGGAGGACCGGGAGGAACTCCTGTTTCGGAACGATTCAATGAAATCCATCCGATGCCACATGTTGACAAAGGATCGGCATCGCCGCAATTGTCCCCCGACCACATATAACCTTCAAGCTCCACCGTGGAAGGATCGCTATCAAGGTCGTTCATTAATACACCAAAGTCGGATGTTGCGCACACATCCCCTACCCCGGAAAATTCGTGATGGCAAGAAAGCGCAATCCACCCAACGCCGCCGGTAGGTATTCCGGAACCCATGTCGTCCCCGGACCACGCAAACCCCGCAAGGTGCGTGTGATTCGCAAGAGCGTTTGGCGCAAACGCACCCAGCCCTACGACAATGGCGGCGGAAACGATAGAAAGCAATAAAAGTGACTTCATACGCATCTTTTTGTATGATGCTCGTACCCTTCTATTTTACCACAGAGTCGTTGTTGCGTCGCTGCCGTCGTAAAAACACAACAGCCACCCCAAACACGAGCACCAAAAATACGAGTTGTCCGATGTCAACCGGAATATATTGAGCGATAGTTCCCCATTGTTCCCGCAAAAAGAAACCGACTAATAGGAAAAGAGACGCCCACACAATTGCGCCGCCAACTGCGGGCACGAAAAATTCCCAAAAAGGCATTCTTAGTACCGCTGCGGCTAAAGATGTATATATGCGTACAAAAGGAATGGTGCGGCCGACAAAAACGCCGGCCATTTCCCAGCGGCGGAGTTTTAGTTCAAGTGAAGCTATCCTTTCGTGCTTTATGCCAATTTTCCCGCCAAAACGTTCGATGGCGGCAATTGAAATTTTACGCGCGATCAAAAATAACCCTACTGTTCCCAAGATATCTCCCAGTGTTGCAACCGCAATCAAAAGGCCCAAAGACCACCGTCCATGAGCCGCTTGCGCACCAAAAAAACCAAGCACAAGTTCATTGGGAAGCAGCAACGGCACTCCCAATTCCTGTAAAAATGTAAACAAGAATAAGGCCGCAAGGCCGAAACGGTCAAAAAAACCAAAAATCGCGCCACCGAAACCCTCCATCGCCATATATTATAAAACACAATCGAATATTCTGCTCCAAAACCATCGGGTCCGAACTATGGGGATCGGATCCCAATAGTGAATGAGGGTCGGTGAACTATTGGGATCGGATCCCAATAGTATTATAAAAGGAAGCGCCCCCGCGGGTTTAGCGGGGGCGTTGATCTGGTACGGCTTTAAAGAACACGAGGGTAACTTGCGCCGCCTCTTGAGGACGAAGCAGCGTTGCCATGTGGCCGACATCCTTAAAAAGATATGCGCGGCCAAGACCAGGGGGAAGCAAACGCATGATGCGCGGTGTTGACGCGAGTGCACGACTTGCGGGCGCTTCTCCGTCCAACACGAGGACAGGAACGGTATACGCGCGAAGCGCAGGACAGAGGTCAAGTTCCATCAAAGACGTTGCGGCTTCTACCGCGGCAACCGCATCCGTATCAAAAAAATCCTCCAGGCCAATCGCGCGCACCTGGTCAGAAACCATCTCTGCTTCTGCTCTACTTAACAGGCCGCTGAATACCTCCCGCAACAGGGACGGGTTTGTGGCAACAAGTTCTTTGAACCCTTCCCAAAAAAAGCGAAACGTTATGGGACCCAACCGACTCCAGTCACGCACCTTATGCACCAGCCACGAGAGCGCTATTGAAAACTCGCGGCCGCTTTCCGGGGCGCCTTGTGCCGCAATTGCAACGACGCGCTCGGGGTGCTTTGCACCAAATGAAAGCGCAACCGCGCCTCCCATGGACATGCCGTAAAGATATGCACGCTTGATGCCTAGCGTATCCATGAATGCGCGCAAAAGCTCGGCGTATCCGGAAACATTATTCGCGCGCTTGAGTCCCGGACTTTTCCCAAAGCCGGGGAAGTCAATCGCGATTGATCGCCAGCCGCGTTTCGGCATGTGCGGGAATATCAACTCGACAAACTCGCGTTTGGAGCCAAACAGACCGTGTAGGAAAATACAAACCCTCTTTCCGCTTCCCTGCTCGGCATACGCTATCATTGTCGTCTCGCCCCGTGGGAGGCGAACGACAACGGTCTTTTTGTGGATTTTCTCCACTTGTCGTTACCTCCTATGAGATTGTTAAAGTACTTTTATTATACCCTGCTTATCACTAAAAATCAATAGCGTGTAGCGACACCAAATCTTTACGGATGCGAGCGGTCGCGCTTCGAGCGGGTTACGATTCTCAAAGAATAAGCGGAGGGGCATTTGCGAACCTCCGCAGGCGAGCCGCATGGTCGGAGGCGAGCCGAGGACAGAGCGACAATCCTCGCTGGGGATTGTCGCGTTTCGCAAATGACACTGCGCGAACTCTTGAAAAATGAAAAGCGCTACCGCGAGCTATCTCTCTCGCAACACCCCTTCAGTATACCTGGCTGCCGGATTCCACAACAGCCACCCTACTCCGCCATTTTGATCAGATGCGTCAATCTGCGCTCGCACCATGCCTGCGGTGTAGTGTGCGCCCAAATCAAAATCCTGAAGCCATGGCCGCGCTTTTGCGCGCGTACCCTGAAACGCCGAAGCGCCCTCCTGCATGGAATATGCCACCACTTCTCCCGGGTGCATGGCGGGGTTGGCAAATCCCTGAAATGTCGGGGGATAATGCGAGGGATATACCATTGGAGATATAAAATCAAAATGCGGCACCGCATCAATAACGCGCTGGCCTATCCCCAAATCGTCATCGGGGTAATCTGCTTTCAACATGGTCATACCAAAAAGGTCAACCGATAATACCGCCCGCTCCCCAAGTGTGTTGCGAAGATACGAGAAAAACTCGGCCATGACTTCATGCTGCAATCGTTTTTCGTCCCATACAGGAAACGCCATATCAGAAATATTTCCATCCGACGGAAAGCGAATGTAATCAAATTGCACTTCGCCAAACCCTAATGCAAACGCTTCGCGCGCGAGGGCAACGTTATAAGCCCACACTTCGCGCGATGACGGATCCAGCCACGCAAGGCCCTTGCGGTCACGCCATATGCCGCCTGTTTGTTTTGACTGTACCGAAAGATGCGGCTGCGCTTCTGCAAATGCCGTGTCCTCAAATACGGGAAGGCGCGCAATGGGCCAAATGCTGTGCGCGCGCAATTCTTTAAGAAACTCGGGAAGGTCTTTTATGTATTGGTACGTTAAATCAAATTGCACAACGTCGGCTACCTCTGAATTGTAAGTTACCCAGCCGCGTGAATCTTTTAAGTCGATGACCACGGCGTTAAGTTCTGTTGCGTCAACCAAATTGAGCAACTCTGCGCGACGCGCCTTGTTTCCTGCAATGGCCGCCGGAAGGTAAATTCCTTTAACAACCTCGGGCGGACGTGTACGCACGTATTCATGCCATTGGCGAAAAGATTCTGCCAATGCCGCTGCGCGGCCACGCTCGCGCGACAATGCGGTGGTGTTGGTGAAGGCCGCAACTAACAAAAAGCTTGCGCCAAATGCGAACGCAAACAAAAAAATCCGTCCGAGCCGCCCTATCGTCATGTCCCCGTTGTAGCATATCGCAGATAAAAGGAAAGCGGCCCTGCGCGCACAGAGCCACGTACTCTAATTGCGCTTCATGCGTGGCGTTTTTGCGAACGCACTATGGGGCGCATAAAACGATCAAGTATCTTATCAAAAAACCAGAAAATGACAAAAAGAACAAAAGCAGCGCCGCCTATATACAGCCAATCTGCTACGTCAATCGGCGACAATTCAAACCAATCCGCAAAAATCGGCACATACACAAGCACCAACTGCAATGCCACAGAACTTACAATGGCCAACGGAAGCCATATATTGGCACGCCAAGAAATACGGAAGGCGCTGCGAATATTGACCAATCGTACTAATTCAAAAATGACAATCGCCATAAAAGCAGCCGCGCGCGCTTCCTCAAGCCCTTCGGAAAGATTTCGGAAAAACAACCATAAGGTTGCTATGGTCATTGCAACCCCAAATACAAGAATTTCCGCCCACACGCGTTTATTCAGAATTTGCTCCTGGAAACGAAGGGGGCTATACCGCAATATCCCTTTTTCTGCAGGATCAAGCCCGAGTGCCACGGCGGGCAAGCCGTCGGTAACTACATTGATCCACAACAACATAACTGCGGTCAGGGGAACATCTCTAAACAAAAGCAATGCAAGAAACACTACCAAAACCTCACCGATATTGCACGACAAAAGATAATCCACAAATTTGCGTATGTTGTCAAAAATCCCCCGTCCTTCTTCGATTGCCGCAACAATGGTGTTAAAACGATCATCCAAAAGCACCATATCCGATGCCTCTTTTGCGACATCGGTTCCGGTAATCCCCATGGCGATGCCGATGTCGGCACGTTTCAGGGCAGGCGCATCATTCACGCCGTCGCCCGTCATTGCAACCAAATGCCCGTGTTTTTTGAGCGCTTCAACAATTCGAAATTTATGGCCGGGGCTTACGCGCGCATAAACGCTTATGTGTTCAACCCGTTCCTCAAACTCTGCCTGCGATGCATGATCAACGTCAGCGCCCGTGAGGGCGGCGCCCTCAAGGCCAATCTCATGCGCTATTGCCTGGGCAGTTGCCAAATGGTCGCCCGTGATCATAACCACACGAATTCCCGATGTCTTGCATTGCGAAATAAGGTTGAAAATTTCCTTTCGCGGAGGATCCATCATGCCCTGCATTCCCGCAAACACAAGATCGTTTTCCAAAGATTTCTCATCAATGGAATTAACGTCTTTATAGGCAAACCCCAAAACACGCAAAGCTTTTTCAGCCATTCGAGCATTTTCTTTTAAAATGGCTTCCCGATCCTCGGAAGAAAGCGAAACGACGCTGCCATTGCGTATCACTTTCGCACAATGAGATAACACGACCTCCGGGGCGCCTTTTGTATAAATACGCTTTGCGCCACGCTCCTCTGCGGCAACGCTCATCATCTTGCGTTCGGAACTAAACGGCTCCTCGTACAATCTCACGGCTTGGCTAGAAATATTTGCTTTCTTTGCAGAAACCAAAAGTGCGCCTTCTGTTGGATCGCCCAAAAGCCGGCCTTCGTCATCAAAGTTTGCGTTGTTGCATACAAGGCCGATCTCTAATAAAAGCTGAAACGATTCGGGATTTACTGCGTTCCCAGCGCGCAAAAACGCGCCCTCGCCTTTATATCCCTCCCCTGAAACTTCGTAATTTCCGCCGTCAAAATATATTTCGCGCACCGTCATTTCCGCGGTTGTAAGAGTTCCGGTCTTATCTGCGCAGATCACGTCCACCGATCCAAGCGTTTCCATGGAATTGAGTTTCCGCACTAAGGCGTTTCGTTTCAGCATCCGTTGCGTACCAAACGCAAGCGAGATGGTAACCACAGCCGGAAGCCCTTCGGGAATTGCCGCAACCGCCAAGGCGACCGATGCGATAAAGGCCTTTAAGATTCGCTCAAAAAGCGTAAGATGCGCAAGATCCTCTGCGAAAAACACAATAACAGCAAAAACAATCGAGGAAATTGCAAGCGTTCCCAAGCCCAATATTTTTCCTAAACGGTCAAGCCGCTTTTGGATGGGTGTTTGTCCTTCTTCGGTTTCAGCAACAAATCGCGCAATTTGCCCGATTTGTGTTTTGTCGCCCGTTGCAACCACAATCCCCTTGCCGCGGCCGCTTGCGACGGCCGTTCCGGAAAAAACCATATTTTTCTGGTCGGCTATGGCAAGCTCCCCCAAAAGCGCATCGGTTTTTTTGGTGATTGGCGTGGACTCTCCGGTCAAGGACGCCTCGCTGGTACGGAGATTTGCAACGTCAACAAGTCGAATATCAGCGGGTACCTTTCCCCCTTCTTCCAGAATCACCAAATCCCCCGGAACCAAATAGATCGTATCGATTTCCTTTTGTTTACCGCCGCGTATCACTTTTGCGCGAAACGCCAACAATTTTTTAAGCGCCTCAATTGCTTTCTCGGCTCGGTATTCCTGGAAAAATCCAAGAACTGCAATCATCACAACGATCGCTAAAATAAGCGATCCCTCAATAAGGTCGGAGCGGTCATGTTCGCCAAAGGCATACACGAAGAAGGTGAAGGCCGCGGCAACGAGTAAAATAATAATCAGAATGTTCTTGAACTGATTTATGAAAATAGTTAATGGAGAGACCTTCTTTTTTTCAGAAAGCTTGTTTGGGCCATAGCGCTTAAGGCGCCGGGATGCCTCGTCATCGCCAAGGCCCCCCTCTCCCGTCGCAAGGATACCAAAAAGCGCCTCACGGGAGAGGGCGTAAAAGTTCTTCTCGGAATCCTTGCTTTTTCCTTCCATAGAAGATCTCTTCTAGTATAGCGCGCCTGACCTCAAGCGTATATGAAAAACACTACTCTCCTTTTGACGGTCATGCGGCTTCACGGTATAATAAAAAGATATGGCAGAGAAAACCGCTGTCAAAAAATTTAAATGCGCAAAATGCGGCAAGGAAAAGAGCGAGGATGAAGGCATGATGATTTGGGGCGGCACGGCCTTTTGCTGCAACGTCTGCTGCGAGAAGGCCAAAAAGAACGAGGAGCAAGACGGTGTGTGCGAATTCTGCTAGGCGCGGATTTACCCCGCCATGGCAGGGTAGACGCGGACGTAGTGCATTCAATATGACAATGCGAACACTATTTGTTGTGCTCGTGATAACCGCGGCGCTTGTTGCGCCCTTTTTGGTATTAGCCCATGGCGGTGAAACCGAAGAGGCCGATCATGAGGAAATGCTTCCACTCCATGAAGAAGAAGCAACGGAAGCGCAGGGCCTCTCACTTGCGCGAGAGATAGCATTTAGCAATAACAACCTCCGAATCGCGGGTATCGCTGGAATTATTCTGGCCTTTCTGGTTGCCATCGCGATGGTACAAACAAAACCTGCTTCGGAACGCTCCAAAAGAATTCTTTTTTGGGCAATTGTGGTGGTGGTTGGCACAACGACCATCTATCTTGCGGGCACCACGATTTATTTAAACCTCTCGTCTATAACCGGAGGGCCCGTGCACTGGCATGCTGACTTTAGGATTTTTGCGTGCGGTAACGAACTTGAACTTGAACAATCGGAAGGAATTTCCAATAGAGTTGGCACGGGAACTTTCCACCACCACGACGATAATAGAGTCCATATTGAGGGAGTGGTCACGTCACTTCGCGAGGTATCTTTGCAAAGCTTCTTTTCGGCAATTGGCGGACGGCTTACCCAAAGCGGCATAACCGTACCCACGGCACAGGGCCTTGAAACATTCCTTAATAATGAACCGTGTCCGGATGGCACGCGCGGAGCGCTGCAAGCGTTTGTCTGGAAAGTAACGGACTTAGATGCAAGAACTGCCACACAAGAAAAATTAGAAGATCCGCGCTCCTATGTGCCCTCACCCCATTCACAGGTGCCGCCCGGCGATTGCCTGATTCTTGAGTTTGGCCCACAAAAAGACCGAACCGACAAGCTATGTCCGTTCTGGCAGATTGCAGTTGACAAAGGAGAGCTTATCATTCCCTCGCTCCCATGATTGAAGTCCACCTTCCCACTTTAATTACCGTACTCACCACCGCTGCTATTGATTCCATCAATCCATGCGCGATTGGGGTTTTAATCCTCATGATTTCGGTGGTGTTGAGTGGCGGGCACAGCTTAAAGCGGATGCTCGTTTTGGGCACGTTTTATATTTCTGCGGTGGCGCTTACCTATCTTATCGCGGGCTTGGGATTAATTTATTTTCTTACCACTATCCCCCTTGCCATTACCGAGTATATCTCCATAGGCGTCGGATCATTAGTTATCCTTGCGGGACTTCTGGAAATAAAAGATTATTTTTGGTACGGCCGCGGCTTTTCCCTTACCATTCCCCCCTATTTTGCAAAAAAGCTGCACAACTTGGCTTCTAATACCACGATTGTGGGAGTCACGGTTCTTGGGATGTTTGTTGCGGGTGTCGAGCTTCCTTGTACCGGCGCCCCTTACCTTGCGATTCTTACCATCCTTTCGCAAAACTTTAATGCTGGGGCGTTCCTTCTCTTGGTGTTTTATAACATTATATTCGTGATGCCACTTGTGGCCATATTGCTCTTGGTAGCGTTTGGCAAGAAACTTCAAGAAGTGAAACAATGGAAGCAAGAAAGTCGCGGGGGCATGCGATTAATGATAGGGCTTTTGCTTGTAGCCCTTGGCTGGCTTTTAATCCTTATTGCAAATGGCACGGTCAACTTCGGTTAACTCTATATAAATATGGAAAAACATATCGTCAAACGAAAAGGCCACACCGAGCCGTATGATGAAAAAAAGGTCTATGCGTCGGTGTATGCGGCGTGCCGCAACGCACATGCGTTAGAGCAAGAATCGGAACAAATTGCCGATAAGGTTACAAAGCACGTCTCCGAATGGATCGTAACCAAAGACCAAGTTACATCCCGAGAAATTTTTGAGCGCGTCGTACAAACACTTACGCCTCTGCACAAAGACGCCGCGTTCATGTACGAGACGCACAGGGATATTGCGTGAGGATCACTAATCGGCACGAAAAAGAAAACGAATCTATACGAATAACGCAGCCGCCCCGTATGTGCGGGGCGGTGGGTTTCTTAGCCAACGAAATTTTCTAGGAAGAATAAAACCGATCATGGAGCTCCGTTTCCGGTATATAACGCAGCGCCTGCCGATAAATCGCCCGGAGCGTTCCCCTATCCAGCTCTTCGTGGTTCGGAATCGTAAGCGTCTGGCGAATGCCGCCCGAAAGAATGCGTTGCAATTTAACATGGCTTCCCCGTTGGGAAGCCACCTCAAATCCAAATGCAACAAAAATTTTTAGAACATCCCGTCCCGAGAGGGTTTTAAGTTTGGGCATGCGCCGGTTCTAATTCAAAATTTACGAGTGCCGATGGATTCTGGACAACATCCAATGCGGCGAGGTCTTCACCCTCAAGATGAAGGGCGAGCGCTTCTTGAAGATTTTTTACGACGTCATCAATGGTTCTGCCTTGAGTAACAATAGGAAGGTCGGTGCCCTCTCCCACGTAAAGCTTCTCGCCTTTGTAAATCTTAAACTGAAGAATTCGTCTCATGGTTTCATCTTAGGAAATATCGACGCGGGCGTCAACCCGTTACCCGAAAGACGCTCCACAAAGACGCCGCGTTCATGTACGAGACGCACAGGGATATTGCGTGAATCGCACGAATTTGCAGGTTTCTATTTTAAAGCAAGAATTTTTAATGTTGCGATAACCGATTTGTTATCGGTTGGCAGATATTCCATGTTTCTATACATGCTTTTAAGTCCGGAAAAAAATTCATCGGCCCAAGACGGCGAAAACGAAATTATTCCGGAAAAATCGATCTCTATCACACCGGCATTCGGATCGAGCGTCGGGCGAATAGCCAAAAAGGCCTCCTTGCCCGCAGGGCGAGAAATAAGTACCTTTCCGAATTTTACAAGATGTATGCGCATGGTTAATATGTTATATTCGCCAACACACCCCGTATATTTCTATCCGCTAAATTTATTGTTAACGATCCTCTGTCCTTGGCTATGCCCGCAAAGGCGGTGCCGGATTGAAGATAAATCCCAATAGCGTTTTCGGTGGCGACATTGCGTACGAACTTTAACCCATTTCCTCTCTGTTCCGGCGCCCGGCCGGAAATCTGTTCGGTAAAAGCCACTCGTAACGCCGCTATATCGTCTTTGATATCTGGACGCACCCTAAGAAGCGTGGCGCGAATTCCTACTCCGCGGTCAGCAAGCACAATAATGCGCTTGCTTAGATCATGGGCGAAAAAAGTTCCGGGAACATCCGGCCAGTTGCCAAAATTGTGGTCAAAAGAGTTGTTGCCAATTTCTCCCGCAACCGCCGTTATGAGGGGCGCGAGCTCTTTTGAATTTACTCCTGCATCGAGCACATGAGCTATGCGTTCAAGACGCGCCTGAAAAACATCGCGGGTTTGGCAATAATGAACCTGTGATAATTCCGGCGCCTGCGGACTTTCGGCCCATACACGAGCCACGGAAAATAAATCCTGCGCAAAAAGTTCCAACCCCTCCTTGGAATAATAGCGATGCCCGCCGGCGCTGCGTATCGGTTTCAGTTTCCCTTTTGCATCCCATATACGAAGCGTGTTCATAGAAACACCGAGGAATTCTGCCGCTTCGCTTATGGTTAACAAATTTTTATTTTGCTTCATCATTAGGTATTGTATCAAATCTACCAATTTGTGTCAATATCTACTAATATTTTTAAAAATCTACTACTATAAACCGCACCACCATGAAACCTTCGGAGTCGAGCCGGGCGCCAGCGATCAGCAGATCCGGCAGGCGTACCGGGAAGCCCGCCTCGGCACGAAAAGGAAAACGAATCTATACGAAAACGCAGCCGCCCCGCAGATGCGGGGCGTTGTTACTATGCACTTTTCACTAATCACTGATATTTATCCTTTTGAAAAAGAGGTGATATCGTGGAAAAAAGAAAGGCGCTGGGAGCGCATATCTGACGACATTATAGAGTAAAGTAAAAACGAAAGAAGAATATAAAATATAAAACGGCGGGGACACCGCCGTTTTATATTATTAAACCATATTTTCCTAAATTTGTATGACAGTCATAGAATTTCGCTATCCTCCGAATCAGCGTATTCTGATACAGGCAAGTTGCCGATCAGCGTTAGTAGCAACGTCAATATAACTGAAGCCGGACGCCGCCCGCAACTGATACGAACGGGTCGTATCGGTGGTATTGAACGCAAGCGCGTTTCCCGAAAACCCCATGTGCGCGTGTGCCGCAACGTCTTGCGGAGTCGCGGCCTGATACTCTGTTCCGAATGACGTGGCACAGAAAGTATTTTTCGCGGCAATACTAGATGCGAGCGCGATCACAGATCCGGTAAACCTGATCGGCGCCTTGTTCCACA
>Ga0209542_10011525_pt1 | contig 15669 bp, 17 predicted proteins | sample RifCSPhighO2_01_FD_184028 | JGI IMG/M metagenome (GOLD analysis project Ga0209542, IMG submission 184028) | Soil microbial communities from Rifle, Colorado - Rifle CSP2_plank highO2_0.1 (SPAdes) (version 2) | ecosystem: Environmental > Terrestrial > Deep subsurface > Rock core/Sediment ... | reverse complement strand
TGAAGCATACGTCGATAATAGTCTTGCTGTAGAGGGTACTAGCGGAGCTAATACTGTCACCGATAACGACGGAAACGCCACTCTCACTACAGGAGACATAGAGCTTATTGCCAATATGCTCAATATACTCAATCTAAACATCACTGGTGACGATTTTCTACATCTTATAGTGAATATTTTTGGGGAGCTTACTGGCGATCTGGATATGGACACTATTGCACAACATCTGGGTTATGAAGATGATGAAGCCCTGGAAGTTATTGCCAAAAACGAAAATACGGGTGATGACTCCAATAATACCGCAATTGCCGAGAAAAACGATGAACTTGATGTGAACAACACCAATTACGCCGAAGTGAACAATACCATGAATGTTACCGCCACTTCAGGTAGCAATGACGTCTCCGGCAACGATGGAGAAGCAACGGTTGTTACAGGAAGAATTCAAGTCCTCGCCAATCTCTTAAACTTCATAAACGGCAATTTCACCGGTAGTAAGTGGAAATTTATCATGGTAAACATATTTGGCAGTTTAACCGGTAATATTGTGGTTCCCGGTACTGATCCATACTTAGACGGCGAAGGCGGACAAGTATTGGCTGAGAATACCGGCGGAGGGGGAGACGCGAATGCTACATCGACAAGCTCGTCATTAGAAAACACGACTGTCAACAATAACAACAGCGTTGATCTTAATAACAATATTACAGCTGATGGTATATCAGGCAATAACAACCAAAATAACAACGATGCTGAAGAAATACCTCAAACAACCCAAACAGGCCAAGTCGATGTAGCCACCAATCTTCTTAATTTCCTCAATTTCAATATCTTTGGTAACAACTGGGTCTTTCTTGTAGTTAACGTCTTTGGTACTTGGATGGGACAAATAGTTGGTTTTGCAGATTCCGGCAACATCACAGCACCCTCCGAGGGCACTTTTGCGGCTCTCAAAGTTGGGGGAGAATCTGAAGGTGCGTATGGAGAAGATGCATCAGCATCCACATTGGGAGACGGTTCCGACAACAACGCTACTGCAGAATATAATTCCAATACGACAGTCAATAACAACAATGAAGCTATAGTGAGTAACAATATGAATATAGAGGGTATAAGCGGTGAAAATGACGTAAACAACAATCAAGGTTCAACGAAGATTACTACAGGTTGGGTCGAGATAGACGCCAATCTTCTCAATATCATCAATATGAATATCACAGGAAGAAACTGGCTGGTAGTTTTCCTCAACGTCTTCGGTGACTTTGCCGGAAATCTATTCTTCGGCACTCCACCACCTCATGCTCAAGACACAGCATCAGCCAATGATCAAACTGACAATTCAAATTCAACAAACGATTCTAACACAACAAATAACGACTCACCACCCAATAACAATACCAACAATAATTCCGGAAATAGCGGAAATAACGGAAATAATAATAACAATAACTCAGCCAACTCCTCAGGAAGTACATCAAACTCGGCCAACAACACTGCATCGGCCTTCTCAAATACAAGCGTGCTTAGTTTAAATAAAAACAAAGCAACTAATACAGACAGTGAATTATCTTTAGCCGCGAGTGAGGATAATAGTATTCAATTGGAATATGTACCTCTGGATAATGCACCCGAACCTGCTTCTTTCTGGGAATCTCCCATGCAGAAAATCGGCAGTTTCTTCGCATCTCTATTTGATATCTTCCGCAATTTCTTAGCCAATAACTTTTTATTCGCTCATATCAGAAGTAGTCTTCAAGCGGGATTATAATTATCCCTACCAAGGAGGTGAATGATAGATGATAAAAAAACTAAATATGCATAAATTTATATATGCGCTGGCTTTTATATTTGTTTTATTTGCATTAGTAAATACCGTAGTCTTTGCTAAACCGCCGCTTCCACCTGGAGGTGGATTACCCAATGATCCAGGCGGACCAGGAGGACCAGATCAGCCAGGACTCAACGAGCCCAATCAACCAGATCTTCCCGGAAGGCCCCAGTTGCCACCTTGTCCGGAATGTGAAAATAATCCAACTACGGCTCCCACAGGTGCGCAACCGACACAAACACCAGGTGGAGGTCCTACATCAACACCAGGACCCGGACCTACATCTACACCGGGACCTGATAATAAAACATCAGATAATAAATCTGATAATAACGGAGGTACGGGAGGACCCGGCGGACAAGTTTTGGGACTAGCAGCAACCTCTGGAGCTCCTTATAATATATTAGTAGAAGGAGTATTGGGTCTATCTTTGGTATGTTTCGCATTAGCATTGAAAGGACAGCAAAATCAAAGTCTAAAAAGAAGAATATAACCCATAAGTTTATTCTTTTTTCTGTCCCGCCTACTCGACGATCTATATTGCTCATATCAGGAGTACTGTTTTTGACCTTGTATCTTTTTCTAAAAAGTGCACCAGGTCAAAAACTGTTGAATACAACCTTCGAAAAAAAGGATGTTAGTGTAGAACAAAGCAAAACTCAAACCGCCCCGGATTATACCTTCGCCCAAGAACCTGTCAAAATTGATAGCAAATTAATTGGTCCCAGGAAGAATGACGATAACAAAAATTTACCCCAAAGAATCATCATTCCATCTTTATCTATAGATTTACCCGTTACACTCGCCCCGGTTATAAAGGGTTACTGGAAAGTCTATCCGGATCGGGCCGGTTTTGGAGATGGATCTGCTTATCCCGGAGACAAAGGCAATACTGTTATCTTTGCCCATGCAAGATATGGTCTTTTCCTCGGTCTTCGTGACATAAAAATAGGTGATAAAGTTTATATTCTCACTGGCGATAAATGGCTTTCCTATAAAGTCAAAGAAATAAAAACAGTGCTGCCCAAAAATTTAGAAGTCATTGCTCCCACTCCCGACGAGACCCTTACCTTGTTCACCTGTTCCGGTTTCGCCGACTCCAAACGCCTCATAGTGGTAGCCAAGAAAGCCTAAATGATGGCCAAAAAGCCCAAAAAGAAACCCGGGGAGATGAAAGACCTTATAAGTCGGTCAGACATCCCCTCCGGGTTCCCTTGCTACGTTGATCAACGGGCCGTCAGATTCTTCGGGTGATCGAGAAGAAACTGCTCAATTGTGGGTGTCTGTCTGAGCAGTTGATCCGTTCGATTATGCCAGGTATTTACCTGATCCGCTCGAGCGGCAATCAGCCGAGTCGCCTCAGCCGCCTCTTCTTGGGTATCCCATGGACCTGATTCAAAGAAAATATTGTATTTACTTTTTTCAGGATATCCCATTTCTCGGGCTGCATCTCTCCATCCCGGAGAGTTAAGATCGACCCACCACTTACCTGTCTGTTGATTGCAACCGAATTTTCTTGCCATTTTCCCGCTCCTTTCGAAAATTTGTCAGTCCGCGTAGAAATACACGGACTGTCGATCGCTCACTTCGACACGATGCCGTCTCAGAAAGTCTTGCAAATGACGTCTTGAATTTCCTCGCACAGGTCGCGGTTTAGACCCTTCATCCGGCCAACTCTCTACTACCGTCTTGCCGTCACTGTCAATCACTCTCATCTTGAAGTCAGGTCCAAAAGTATAGACTTCAAGCTTCCTGCCTTCTGGAATATCCAGACGGACTACAGGATCAGCCATTAGGTTGCTCCTTTCGAATTACTGACCCGTATCCTTACTTCGCCCTCATTCTTGGCAGACGATCCAAGAATTAGTAAAGATTACGGCCGGAAAAAAGACAAATATCCTCTTTCTGCCCGCAACCTTTACTTACTGCATATCAACGTGCAAGAGAATGATAGACTCTAAACCGACAATACTGCACAGCTTATTGTGACAGTTATCGGATTAGCAGAGGGAATTTTAACCTAGAGAGAGATGATCTGTCAACTATAGGATACAACACAGCTATAGACCTTGTTATCTCAAAAAAAATCATACTATAATGGATTTATGCTGGATAAATTGAGACATTTCTTTATACCTCATCATACCAACAATCACAAAGCCCGGGCTCTCCATCCTCAGGCGTTTGTTTTTTATATATTGCTAGTCTTTGTATTACAAATAAGTTTCAAAACTATAAGCACAAATTTTCCCGATGTTTTAGGCTTTGCCACGGATATTTCAGTGGATAGATTATTAGAACTCACCAATCAAAAAAGATCAGAATCAGGATTATCACCCTTATCATTTTCTCCCACACTTTCTCAAGCTGCAGCCAACAAAGCCTCTGATATGTTTTCTCAAGGTTACTGGGCACATATTGCGCCCGATGGCAAAACCCCATGGGATTTTATTACTGGTTCTGGATACAACTATGTCTATGCCGGAGAGAATCTTGCCAAAAGTTTCAACGATTCCCAAAGTGTAGTTGATGCCTGGATGAATTCATCATCGCATAAAGAAAATATTCTAAAAGGAGAATATAAAGAAATTGGCTTTGCTGTAGTAAATGGTAACTTAAGCGGGGAAGAAACCACCCTTGTCGTCCAAATGTTCGGATCCACCAACTCCTCCGCCAATACTGCCCAGGCTACCACCGTGGCTGTTATTACATCAGTCCCTCTACCGACTAAGGCTGAGATTAATCTACCCACTATTATTCCGACTACTATACCCATCGTTGCCAAAACTTTACCAACCATCATCTCGCCATCTCCGGAAAGTACAATTATGCCCACAACTGATATCCAATTTACGGGAAGAAGCCAGGTCAAAACAGCAGGCGCCAGAACAGCCCCGATCATAAACATAAATTCCCTTACCAGAACTTTCTCATTACTTCTTATAGGACTTTTACTATTCCTCCTTGGTATAGACAGCATCTTTATATGGAAAAGAAAAACGCTTAGAGTCGCCGGTCATAATTTTGCCCATATGCTTTTTCTTATTGCGCTCATCGGAGTAGTCTATCTTACAGGCACAGGTGTTATAATGTAAAAAAGCCATGATTAAAGACATTCATCTTCACTTAAGCCATTATATATTTTTGCTCTCCATTCTTATTATGGGTTTGGTTTCTTATGCCTTCTTCGCTCCCTTTCCTGACAGACAGTTTGGAGTAGTGATTTTGACATCTATACTTTATATTATTTGGGGTATTGCACATCATCACCTGGAAGGAAGTCTTCATGCCAAAGTTATGGTAGAATATACGCTTATTGCCCTTTTATCCATCATGATATTAAGAGGAGTAATTTATCGCTAATATGAAAGGCGTTGTTTTAGCCGGCGGATTGGGTACTAGGCTCTATCCGCTTACATTTGCCACCAATAAGCACTTATTGCCTGTTTTTGATAAACCCATGGTTTTTTACCCAATAAGTACTCTTGTCAAAGCAGGAATTGATGAAATTCTTATAGTGGTTGGCGGGCCTCATGCCGGACATTTCATGCAGGTTTTAAGAAATGGAAAAAATCTAGGAGTCAAACATATCGAATTTGCTTTTCAGGAAAAAGAAGGAGGCATTGCAGAAGCCTTATCCCTTGCCCAGGATTTTTCTGATAACGGCCCAATTACTGTAATACTTGGTGATAATACTACAGACGCTGATATATCCAAAGAAGTTTCTACATTTGATAAAGGAGCCTTACTTTTTCTCAAAAACGTCCCCGATGCCAGCCGTTTTGGTATAGCAGTCAAAGACCCAGCCAGTCCCGAAAAAATTTTAAAAATAGAAGAAAAGCCGACCAATCCGACTTCAAATCTTGCCGTCACCGGTCTTTATATATACGATAATCAGGTTTTTGATTTTATTAAGACTTCCAAACCTTCGGGACGAGGAGAACTTGAAATCACAGATGTGAATAACAAATATATCGAAAAAGGCCAGCTTAAATGGGTAGAGCTATCTGGTTTCTGGTCTGATGCCGGTACATTTCAGAGTTTATTTAAAGCCAATGAATACTGGGCCAAAAAAGGAGGGGTATGAATCAAATCCAAGGCGTCCAGCTTAAAAAACTCATTCGTTATCCAGACGAAAGGGGCTTTTTTGAAGAAATCATAAGAGTCACGGATCCTTTTTTCCAGGAAGGTTTCGGTCAACTTTCCCGCTCATCCATGCATGAGGGTGTGATCAAAGCCTGGCACATACATAAAACCCAGATCGACTGGTGGTATTGTTCTTCGGGTACGCTTCGTGTGGGACTCTATGACAATAGACCTGATTCTCCTACATACAAAAAACTGACACAGCTCTCTCTAGGAGAAGAAGGTGATGAAGCGGTATTGAAAATTCCCGCAGGCGTAGCTCATGGTCTGAAGGTGGTAAAAAAACCTGCAGAACTTTTTTATATTACATCCAAAGTATATAATCCCCAGGAGGAAGAAGGACGTATCCCCGAAGATGATCCAGCTATTGGCTTCGACTGGAAATCTCTTACCTGAATACATATGCTCAAAAAAATCGATTCCAATTTAATTAATAAAATTATTTTTGATTCCCAGACTGCCCCCAGAAGACGTGCGCGCAGCAATTTTCACCAAAATAATGAAATAATTCAACGCATGGTAGTTGCCTTCCAAAAAGATGCCTATATTCAACCGCATAAACACCAAAATCCGGATAAATTAGAAGTGTTTATTTGCTTAAAGGGAAGATTTTTGGCAATCTGTTTTGATACAAGTGGCGCAATAATTGATCATGCAGTATTTGGGGAAAAAGAAAAGATAAGAGGTATAGAGGTTTCACCCCGCCTGTACCATACATTTTGGCCTCTGGAAAATGATAGTGTCATATACGAGGTTATTGAAGGGCCATACGATTCCAAAACCCATAAAAAATTCGCTGCTTGGGCACCAAGTGAAGAAGAAAGAGAAAAATCGCTAGAATATATGGATATGGTTAAAAAGAAACTTAAAATAATTGTATGAATATATTAATTACTGGCGGCGCCGGCTTTATAGGTAGCAATTTTATTTTGTATTACCTGAAAAATAATCCTGGAGATAAAATTATTAATTTAGACAAACTTACTTATGCCGGTAATCTTGCCAATTTAAAAAGCATTGAAGGAAATTCCAATTACCGATTTGTAAAGGGAGATATTCAGGATGCCGTCTTGGTAAATTCATTGATGAAAGAGGCAGATCTAGTAGTTCATTTTGCAGCTGAAAGCCATGTTGATCGCTCTATTTTGGAACCGGCTGAGTTTATACTGACCAATGTGGTAGGAACACAAGTCTTACTTGATGCGGCAGTAAAAAATAAAATAAAAAGATTTCATCATATATCAACAGATGAAGTTTTTGGAAAACTAGAATTAAACTCGACAGAAAAGTTTAATGAGAACACTCCCTATAATCCCCATAGTCCTTATTCCGCCTCCAAGGCTTCTTCAGATCATTTAGTCAGAGCTTATCATACTACTTATGATTTACCCATCACCATATCCAACTGCTCCAATAATTATGGTCCATTTCAGTATCCCGAAAAATTTATTCCTCTAGCCATCACCAATCTTCTGGAAGATAAAAAAATTCCTGTATATGGAGACGGTCTATATGTCAGAGACTGGCTTTATGTAGAAGATCATTGCCGCGCTATTGATCTTATATTGAAAAAAGGCAAAGTAGGTGAGACTTATTGCGTCGGCGGACTGACTGAAGATATATCCAACCTGGAAGTCATAAAAAAAATAATATCAAATTTAGATAAAGATGAAAGTATGATAGAACATGTCGCTGATAGACCCGGACACGACAGAAGATACGCCATAGATTGGTCCAAAATTAAAAACGACTTAGGCTGGCAGCCTCTATATAGTTTTGAGGAGTGGTTAATAAAAACCATCAACTGGTACAAAAATAACCAAAACTGGTGGAAAGATCAAAAGAAGCAGGAATATCACAAAACATATGGCAAAAACTGAAATTTTAGGTACCGGACTGGACGGCTTGGTCGGATCACGCTTAGTCGAGCTTCTCTCACTTCAATTTGATTTCGTGAACTTAAGTAGAAAATCAGGTACAGATATCACCAACTCAGAAGTAGTGATGGAAAGATTCAAATCTTGTTCTTCCCATATCATTCTTCATCTGGCTGCCAAGACCGACGTTGATGGCTGTGAAGATGATAAATCATTAGGCGAAGATGGGGAAGCCTGGAGAGTAAATGTAGAGGGTACTCAAAATATAGTTACCGCAGCACAAAAAACGGGTAAAAAAATTATATTTATATCTACAGATTTCGTTTTTGACGGCACCAAAAATTTCTTTCTGGAAAATGATAATCCCAATCCAGTGAATTGGTATGGAGAAACCAAACTTCAGGCAGAAGAAGCTATATTAAAAGCCGATTTACCTTCCATTATTATAAGAATCGCTTCACCCTACATGTCACAAGACAGCTCAAAAAAAGACTTTGTCCACCGCATCATTTCTTTACTGCAAAGAGGAGAGAAAATATCGGCAGTTACAGATCACACGTTTACTCCAACATATATAGATGATATCGCCCAAGCTCTTCCATTATTTATAGAAAAAGACTTAAATGGTATTTACCATCTGGCTGGATCCCAAATACTAAGTCCTTTTGACGCCGCAATACTTATTGCCCAGCAGTTTGGATTAAATAAAAATCTTATTTCAGAAACGACAAGAGTGGAATTTTTCACCAAAAGGGACCGCGCCTTTAGGCCTAGAAATTTGGCTCTCAAAAGTGATAAAATAGCTGAATTGGGTATTAAAATGAGATCTTTTGAGGAAGGATTAAGAGAATTTAAAATACTATGACAATTTCAGTAATCGGTCACGGATACGTAGGTCTTATTACCGCTTCAGTTTTTGCCGATTTTGGTAATACCGTCTATGTAGTAGGCCGCACTCCCGAAAAAATCGAAAATCTAAAAAAAGGCATCACTCCATTTTATGAACCTGGACTGGAAGAAATAGTCAAAAGAAATCTTCACGCCGGACGGCTCAAATTTACTCTCGACTACAAAGAAGCCATCCCCCCATCAGAAATTGTCTTCATGTGTGTAGGTACCCCACCGAAAGAAACCGGTGAGGCGGATTTGACTCAAGTCTTACAATCGGCAAGAGAGATCGGTAAAAACCTCGACGGTTATACAGTAGTGGTAGTAAAAAGCACTGTTCCTCTGGGCACCAACCTGAAAGTGGCCGAGCTCATAGAAAAAATTAAACCCAAAAACGCCACATTCGACAGCGCCTCTTGTCCTGAATTCCTAAGAGAGGGTAGTGCCATAAATGATACATTATTTCCAGATCGTATAGTCATCGGAGTCACTAGTCCCAAGGCCAAAAAACTCCTTCTGGAGCTTCATAAACCAATTGACGGAGAGAGAGTTATCACGACAATTGCCAATGCCGAACTCATCAAATATGCTTCCAACTCACTGCTATCTACCAAAATTTCCTTTGCCAATGCCATGGCTTTTATATGCGACAAGGCAGGAGCTGATGTCGAACAAGTACTTACAGGAGTAGGACTGGATAAAAGGCTGGGTAGAACATTCCTTTATCCCGGTGTCGGATATGGTGGAAGTTGCTTTCCCAAGGATGTCAAAGCTCTCATTGCTATCGCAAACATTTATGGGTATGACTTCAAATTATTAAAGGCCGTAGATGAAGTCAATGCTGAAGCTAAAAAGCATTTTGTGGAAAAAGTAACCCGTGCTTTGCCCCAGCTGAAAGGGAAAACCATTGGTATTTTAGGACTTGCTTTCAAACCAAATACCGATGATATGCGTGAAGCGCCTTCTATATATATCATCGAAAATCTCCAGAAAAAAGGCGCCATTATAAAAGCTTATGATCCCGTAGCAGTCAAAAACGCTGCCAAACTGCTCAAAAACATCAATTATTGCACTGATTCTTATGAAGTAGCCAAAGACGCAGATGCTTTATTGGTCCTTACAGAATGGAATGAATTTAAACTTCTAGATTTTGCCAAAATTAAAAAACTTATGAAAAATCCCGTTATTTTTGACGGACGCAATATATACGACCCACAAAAATTAAAAGATTTAAATTTCCGCTATTTCGGCGTAGGAAGGAATTAATATGAAAAAAAGAGCACTTATCACTGGTATTACTGGTTTTGCAGGAAGTCATTTATCAGAACTTTTACTTAAAGAGGGTGTAGAAGTCCATGGAGTCCAAAGATGGCGGTCCAAAAGTGATAACATCGATTCATTTGCCGAAAAAATCACCTTTCATGAGGCAGATCTTCTTGATGCACATTCACTCTACTCAGTCATAGACCAAGTCCGTCCAGATTTTATATTTCACTTAGCGGCTCAGTCTTATGTCCAATCCTCCTGGGCTTCACCGGCCAATACATTGGAAGTAAATATCATTGGCAGCGTCCATCTTTTTGAAGCAGTGAAAAAAAGCGGTTTAAATACACCTATTCAGATCGCCTGTTCATCAGAGGAATATGGCAAAGTGCTACAAAATGAATTACCTATTAAAGAAACCAATCCTCTCCGTCCTCTTTCTCCTTATGCCGTCTCCAAACTGGCCATGGATTATTTAGGTTATCAGTATTTCGAGAGTTATGGTATGAAAATTATAAGAACGCGTGGATTCAATCATACAGGTCCCAGACGCGGAGATGTTTTTGCCGAATCCACATTTGCCCGCCAAATAGCTGAAATCGAAGCCGGTAAAAGGGAACCTATAGTCCATGTGGGCAATCTTGACGCCGTACGTGATTATACCGACGTCCGGGATATGGTACGCGCGTATTATATGGCCGTACAGAAATGTGAACCTGGTGAATCTTACAATATTGCTACAGGTAAAGGTTGGAAAATAAAAGATATGCTGGATCTTCTTTTATCCAAAAGTAAAATGAAGATTAAAATTGTTCAGGATCCCGCCCGCATGAGACCTTCAGATGTTGAGGTTCTTATAGGGGATGCCACCAAATTCAAAAATCAAACTGGTTGGAAACCAGAAATTCCTTTTGAAAAAACCATGGAAGATCTTCTTTCGTACTGGCGGGAAAAAGTAGGCAAATAATATCAATGCTAAGAAATGATAAAACAACCAACATGTTTAGTAAGCGGGGGAGCAGGATTTATAGGATCACATCTTTGTGAAGAACTACTTAATCGAAAATACAAAGTAATCTGTGTTGATAATCTCCTTACAGGCAGTAAAAATAATATCGCCCATTTATTAGAAAATCCTGATTTCACCTTCATCGAACACGATATAACAAATCCTCTGCCAATCGCCAATAGCCAATCGCCAATAGCTAATTATATTTATCATCTCGCATCCCCCGCCAGCCCCCCCAAATATCAAAAATTTTCCCGTCAAACTCTTCTTGTCAACTCACAGGGTACATATCATCTTCTTCAATTAGCACTATCCCATAAATCCAAATTTCTATTGGCTTCAACTTCTGAAGTTTATGGAGATCCGCTATCTCACCCCCAAAAAGAAACTTACTGGGGGAATGTAAATCCTGTAGGTCTCAGGTCATGTTATGACGAGTCCAAGAGATTTGCCGAAGCATTAACTATGGATTTTATAAGAAATGATGATCTTGATGGTCGTATTGTCCGGATTTTCAATACATATGGCCCTCGCATGGATAAAGAAGATGGCAGAGTAGTATCCAACTTCATAAATCAATCACTTGAGGGAAAACCACTTACTGTATATGGCCAGGGTACACAAACCCGTTCACTATGTTTTGTGGATGATATGGTTGAAGGCCTTATTTCAGCTTGTGAAAAACAAAACACTAATAAAGAGGTTATCAATCTAGGCAATCCAGATGAAAAAACTATCCTCGATATTGCCCATATTATTATCTCACTTACTCACTCCAAATCCGAAATTATATTCCATCCCCTGCCAAGTGATGATCCAGAAAGACGCAAACCCGATATCACCAAAGCCCAAAAACTATTAAATTGGTCGCCCAAAACAGAATTAGAAAAAGGACTCATTGCAACTATAGATTATTATTCTCATATATGAAGATTGTTCATATCATTCCTACATTCAACGAAAGAGAAAATATAGACAAAATGATAGATATGCTCCTTTCTATTGGCCAAAAACACAAGAATTGGGACACATATATATTAGTGGTAGATGATCATTCTCCAGATGGTACAGCCAAAATAGTGAAAGATTACCAGAAAAAATATAAAAATGTTCATCTTCTGGAAAAATCCAAAGAAGGTTTAGGAAAAGCACTCATCTTAGGATACGAATACGCCATTAAAGAACTGAAAGCTGATATAGTCGTTCCCAATGACGCCGATTTTCAGTGGGATCCGGAAGATTTCCCTCTTCTTGTGAATAAAATAGAAGAAGGTTACGATGTGGCGGTAGCCTCCCGTCATGTTCCGGGAGGCCGCGTCATCGGCTGGAACTGGTTTCGTAAACTAAATCACGACGTATCCAATGTTCTTCTAGCCTGGTGGGTTGCGGGAGTACACGAAGTACACGATCATGCCGGCAATTTCAAGGCCATAAGAGTAAAAGGCATACTGGATAAAGTAAATCTAAGGAGCATGAAAAACGCCGGATTTTCTTTTCAGCTTCACATTCTCTTCGAACTCTCCAAAACCAACGCTAGATTTACAGAAGTACCGGTTACATTCAAAGAAAGAAGATTCGGCAAATCCAAAATCGGTCTCAACCGCTATTATTTCCGCGATATAGTAGAATATGTGAAAAACAGTCTTCTCATCAGATTGGATCGGTCACGCAGTTTTGTCTTTTTTTGTCTTGTCGGTGGAACAGGTTTTATTATTCAGTCGTTGGTAGCCAAAATACTCATTGCTCTTGATTTGCATCCGGGTTTATCAGTGGGAATTGGTTCAGAGATGGCTATCATATCCAATTTTTTGTTGAATAACCGTATATCTTTTTCCCATAAAAGAATACTTCGCGGATCGCGCAGGCGCAAATTCCTTCAATTTAATACAGTTTCAGTAGGCGCCATCATCATCCAGTCGGTTGCCGTCACCATATCCACACATATTTTCGGTGAGTCTGTCTGGTTTTTTACTATGGTTCTCTCCATCATCCTTTTAGTTATTCCTTATAGCTTCTTTATGTACAATCGTTTTATTTGGATCGACAAATAATATGCCATTTCTTAAAAGATTTCAAAAAAACCAGGACTCTCTAAAAATATTATTGCTTATTTCCATTTTACTTCTCACGGCGCTCTTGAGACTTTACAGGATCAATGAATATATGGTTTTCCTTGGTGATGAGGGAAGAGATGTTCTAATCGTAAAAAGAATGATAGTCGATAATAAATTTACTCTTTTAGGCCCGATAACCAGTGTCGGGTCCATGTATATGGGGCCTATATACTACTATTTTATGATTCCATTCTTAGCACTTTTTGGCCTGAGTCCCGTCGGTCCAGCTATCATGGTAGCATTGTTTGCCGTTGCTACAGTATTTCTTATTTATTATCTACTCCACAAATACTTCAGTTTTCATGCAGCTATTTTCGCATCTCTTTTATATGCTCTTTCTCCACTCACTATTCATTACGGCCGGTCATCATGGAATCCCAATCTTGTCCCTTTTTTCTCCACACTTATCATTTTGGGACTTCTGAAAACTATTATAGAAAAAAAACCTCGTTGGCTTTTTATCATTGGTCCTTCTTTTGGTGTTTGTCTACAACTACATTATGTCTCCTTACTCCTTCTTCCCGTTATTATAGCCTGTCTGGCCATCATTAAATTCAAAGTTAATTTTAAATATTATTTTGCATCTTTTATTGGTTTTATTATTTCCTATTCTCCCTTTCTGGTATTTGAAGTTCGCCACCAGTTTACCAACACCAAAGCCGTTATAAACTTCCTCAGTCAAACTCGCTCTGTTACCACAGGTATTGGTAACACATACGAAGTTATTATTGATGTACTTGTCCGCCTTTTCTGGCGGCTGGTCGTAGTAACCAATGCCGAAATTACCAAAATTTTTATGCTATGTCTATTCCTCTTCCTTAGTATTCTCTTTTTTAAATTAAAAAATAAAACCAATAAACTTTTCCTTACAGTCATTTTTATATGGTTTATTATTGGGATTGTATCATTTGGTATATATAAAGGTATTATCTACGACTATTATTTTGTACCCTTATTTTCTATACCTTTTATATTAACATCCATTTTTTTGGACAAAATATGGCAAATGAAAAAGATTGGCAAGATCGCGAGCATTTCTATTTTTTCACTTCTTATATTTTTCCAGATAGAAGGCAGTCCACTGAAGCTGCCCCCCAACAATCTCCTGAAAAACACTAAGGATATTTCTCAGTTTGTCTTTGATGAGGTCCATGGTCAGAAATACAATTTCGCTCTCATCGCCACCCATAATTCCGATCATGCTTATAGATATTTTTTGGAAATATGGGGAAATCCTCCCCAAGTTATTGAAAATCCCGACAACGACCCTGAAAGAAAGACACCGACCACCCAGCTCTACGTCGTTTGTGAGGAAAAAATTTGTAAGCCCTTAGGTCATCCACTCTGGGAAATAGCCGGGTTTGGCCCAGCCGTGATTACCAACGAATGGAAAGTATCCACAGCCAGGATTTTTAGACTAGAACACTATAAATAATTTATAATTAAACAATGTACCTCACCATCGTCATACCTTGTTACAACGAAGAACGCAATTTAAGATTAGGAGCATTGGAAAAAGTTTCCAATTTTCTCAAAAAGAAAAATTACTCATGGAATGTTCTTATTGTTGATGACGGTTCTAAAGATGAGAGTAAACGACTAATCAAAGAGTTTATTGCCGACAATCCCGGATTTAGACTGCTTGAAAATAGCCATCAGGGTAAAGCGCTTACCGTGATCTCAGGTATGCTTAGCACTGAAGGAGATTTTATACTTTTTACTGATCTTGATCAGGCCACACCGATATCAGAAATTGATAATTTACTTCCCTTTACCAAAAAAGGCTATGATGTAGTTATAGGTTCGCGAAATAATAAGAGGAGAGGAGCACCATTACTGAGACTCGCCATGGCACGAGGGTTTATGCTGCTTCGCAACCTTATCCTGGATCTAAAAATAAAAGATACCCAGTGCGGTTTTAAACTATTTTCCAAAAAGACAGCTCATGACGTCCTAAAGAAAATCAGTATTTATAAAGGAAGGCACGAAGTCTCAGGTGCCACAGTGACAGCCGGCTTTGATGTAGAAGTATTATACGTTGCCCAAAAATTAGGCTATAAAATTCAGGAAGTTCCTGTAGAGTGGCATTATCAGGAAACTAGACGCATAAATCCCCTGAAGGATTCTCTTCAGGGTTTCAAAGATCTCCTAAACATAAGGCTTAATAGCATCAAGGGAATATATGACTAAACTGTCTATCTTTCTTTTTAAGCTTTGGTATGGTCTCTCTCTTTTTTTTATCACCATCTATAGTTACACCCAGATAGACCTAAATCTTACTTTATCCTCCCATCCCCTCTACCAGAGTATCCAAAACCAGCTTATTTTCATCGGCATCTACCAGCGCCCTTTCTCAGCCTATATTCTTACTTTTCTCCTACTTATTCTCTTTTTTAACTATTTCATCATCCTCAAGAGTCTTTACTTTAGGATCTTTAAGCTACCAGATGTGATTCATCTAATTGCAATAACTATAGTCATATTACTATTTTCCTATCCGGCATTTTCCTACGACTTATTTAACTATATTTTTGATGCCCGTAT
>Ga0209542_10011524_pt1 | contig 15669 bp, 15 predicted proteins | sample RifCSPhighO2_01_FD_184028 | JGI IMG/M metagenome (GOLD analysis project Ga0209542, IMG submission 184028) | Soil microbial communities from Rifle, Colorado - Rifle CSP2_plank highO2_0.1 (SPAdes) (version 2) | ecosystem: Environmental > Terrestrial > Deep subsurface > Rock core/Sediment ... | reverse complement strand
ATATCAGCGCCATGCGAAAGCAAATCAGTCGCAAATGAATGACGCAGAACATGAGGTCCAATACGAAATATGATTCCAACTTTTTTTCTATATTTTTCAATCAATCGTTCAATAGATCGCGCGGTGAGACGAACTTGCTCATGACTTAATCCTTCAAGAATCTGCTGTTCTTTTGTCTTGATTTTTGGCCCTGAATAGCGGATAAATACCGGATGATACGCATCGCATCTTTTTTCAATATAACGAGAGAGCCAAAGCACTGCGCTCTCTGATAAAAATACCACGCGCGCACGACCTCCTTTTCCTATGATACCAAATTCTTTCGTATCAAAATTGACTTGATCGCGATTAAGCCCGACTAACTCTGATACACGAAGGCCTGTTGAGAAAAGTAATTCTAGAATAGCCCGATCTCTCATTCCGCGAATTGTTTTTACATCAGGGGAAACGATGAGATTTTTTACCTCATCTTCTGTCAAAAATTTGATAGTCCGATCGCGAGCCTTGCCGAGTTCTATCATTTCAGGAGACATAACGGAAAGTTTTTTCCTAAGAAGATATTTTAAAAAAGTGCGAATGGCAACGAGAAAATAGTTTTGCGTTTGTTTTTTAAGTTCTCCCTTGGCAGGATTACGATATTCACGCGAGAGATAAAGGCGAAAATCACGAATAGTATCATCAGTAATTTTCTCAACGCGATATTCTTTTGTCTGATTTTTATTCAATAACCATTGTATAAAAAAACGGAGATAATATGCATACATACGGATCGTACGGAGAGAAAGATTCCGATCAAGCTCACTATATTCAAGAAACTGTATCAACGCTTCATTTATATCCATATATCATATATTAAACGACATCATATAGATAAAGTCAACTGTCCGATTGCATTTTATCTCTATAAGTTTTATAGTGGTTATTATGATTGATAATACGAGAGAACAATCGATCCCGCCTCATCAGAAAGAGATTGATTTACAGCGCAAGATAGAAAAACTGAGCGAAGACAATGCTCGTCTGCGACAAATTATAGAAGATCAAAAACTACAAATAAATACATTGAGGCAAGAAGTAGCATATGATGATCTTACCGGATTATATAAGAGAAAATTTTTTAACAGACGATTAGATGAAGAATTTTCAAAGCTTGGGGACAATCAAGAAAGACGAACAGATGATACACTCAAACATATCAGCATTGTTTTTCTGGATATAGATCATTTCAAAAATATTAACGACACAAAAGGACATGCAAAAGGAGACGCTGTTTTAAAAAAAGTAGGAAATACGTTGTCTTCCAACGTCCGAGAAAGCGATCTTGTCTGCCGATGGGGAGGAGAGGAGATGGTAATTGCGTTATTGGGAGCAGACGAGTCAGAATCAGCAAAGATTGCAGAAACATTACGAAGTGTTATTGAAAAAGAGGTCGGTGTCACCACAAGCATAGGAATTGCAAGCTACAATGAGGGGATTTCGCCCGACGAATTAATTGATAGAGCCGATCAAACAATGTACAAAGCCAAACATAAACCAGGGGGAAGAAATTGTGTAGAATTATACTCAAATTTAACTCCAGAAGATCTTAACAAATATCAACCTTCCAAAAAATAACAGTCTTTTCCATGTCTTTATGTCAGACATTATTTATCTTTTTAGCCCACCCCACTCAAGCATGGTAAATCCTTCTCGCACAACATGAGGAAGATTTTGCGGCTTCAATGTATACGACGGTTTAGATTGAAGCGGAAGATAATCTAAAAATAAACGATATATGCTTTTTGGCTGTGGAGTGATATGCATAGGAATAATTTTATTCATATCCGCGGTTTGCAAAAACGCAATTCTATAATAAGGCGCATCTTTTTGCATCATTTCAGGCAACCAATAACTCATCATGTCTACTTTTTCTTTTCTGGTAAATCCGATCTGATCAAGCGTCTGGTTCATAAAGTTTTCTACATTATTTTTCTGAACTATCCAGCCCTGTGTGGGTTCAGGATATGTGCTATTCAGACTTTGGCCTGCCCAGTAAAGATAGGGATAAGAATTATTTTTACACGCATATTGAGCGTATTCTGACCCTTTTCTCGCACTATCAATATCTTTACAATTGGTGTATTGTGTTTGTAAATCTATAAGCGTTCCGTTCGGATAAGCTAATACATCCCAACCATCATGATATGTTGGAATACTCACATCAAAATGTATCGGTACTGTAAACTGCGCATGCACTCTAGTTGGTTCTACTGGGTAAAAATAAACAACTGGTTTACCACATCCTCCCTCAAGCTTAAAGTCGTACTCACCTAATACAACCCATCTTCCCCAATAATCTTTAAAAAAGATCAAAGGATTTTTGCTTATGTATTCATCATATGACGGTTTTTTTCTCTCATTTACTGCGATAAAGATTTCCTCATCCATTCTTGTCTTTGTATCAAATTGCGCTTTGTAAAGCGGATGATTTTTATCTATGAGTATATACAGTTCGCCATAAGAAGAATTTCCAATTTTTTGCAACTCTTGATCTGATATATTTTTTACCAGTAAGGTATTCGTGTCTACTGCGCACCCGCCAGGAAGCGCAAGATCATAGGTGTCATATAGTCTATCCTGAGTTTGAATTTCTTGCTTGGTTAGTCTCAAACTTGGTCTTTGAGGATAATCTGGAGAAGATAGTGCATTTTGCGGTTTTTCAGTTGACGTAGATTTGAGATATTGTAAGTAATCAGCATATTCTTTTTTATAGCGATCTCTCGCTTTAATATAGCTTTCTGTCTTCTGAGGATTTGCCTCATCGTATGAGAATGAAAGTCCTGTAGAGTCAACCACAATAACTCCTGTTCTACCGTCAATATATTGGTCTTCATCTTCTACTTTTACTGGCTTGTCATATGCTGTCATATAAAATACAAGCTTTTGATTTGTTGATCTGAGAGCCTTATATTGAGTAAAATCCATAATAAGATTATCTCCATCTGCTAATAATTCATTCTTATTAAGAGAAAAACGCTCGTTCAGTGCAATGATTGACGCATGGTCTGAATCCAATCTGTCAATTTTACTTATTTTACTATTGTTTATTTCGTATAAAGGATCTGCATTATATGGCTCTATGTTTGCATCGTCAAAAATATAAGTTTCTTGATCTTTTGAGGCAAAAATATATACTCCCCACCCAGATGGATCATTTGGTTCACGTAGTGCTACATATCGTATATAACCCTTATACTTTCCTTGTGTGTATGTTCCTGCTTCATAATAAAAAACTTTAGGATTATCATTGTTGAGCTTTTCCTCTTCGGTAAGAATAATCAATCCTAAATCTTGATCAAGTTTTTTCACCGTACCTGTGAATAAATTGTTATCAGAAGGTGGATTTGTGATCGGAGGAAGAGGTCTATTTATAGTGGAAGGTGAAAATTGTTGATAGGGAGAAAACAATTCATTTTTACTAAAAAAATACACTCCTATTAGCAAAAATAATAAAATAACAAAACCAATAATATGATAAAAGTACTTATTATGCTTTTTGGTGCTTTCCTTAATAAGAACAGATGTAGAGGAAGAGACTGCCTGATTTGACTGAATATCCATAAAAATAAGTATTACACATATGCATACAATTATCAAGGTTCAGCATAACCTCACTTTTCATGATAAGGATAAGTTATAATAATATTATCTAAAAGGAAGGGTCGCATAGCGGCCGAGTGCGCGCGCTTGTCCCGCACAAGGCGGGATGCCGTTTGCGGCAGAAAGCGCTTTTTGATAATATATTATGTTGTATGTCTATATATTAAAAAGTAACAAAACAAACCGATATTATATTCGACATACAGAAAATATAGAGAAAAGATTGATAATACATAATCGAGGAAGAGTAAGATCAACAAAAAACGGTATTCCATGGAAAGTCATCTACACCGAAAAATGTACAAACAGATCAATAGCATATCAAAGAGAAATGCAGATAAAAAAATATAAAGGCGGTATTCAGTTTAAAAAACTTATTAGTTCTAAATAAAATAGGAAGGGTCGCATAGCGGCCGAGTGCGCGCGCTTGGAAAGCGCGTAGGGGAGACCCTCGCGGGTTCGAATCCCGCCCCTTCCGCCAATTTTCAGAATTCGGATTTTGGGCGAATGTTGCCTCGCCCCGCCTTTGGCGGGGCTCCGCTTCGGCTCGCCAAGTTTATAATAATTTAGTATCATTGTAGTAAGGATTGGGGCTTAATCCCATAACATAACCTTATAACAATCATAGTATTTTATGGCAAGCAAGTCAAACGAAATATCAACAATATCGGCAAACATAAAGAAAGCTCGAAACAAAAATGGCATTTCGCAGGATAGGTTGTCAAAAATGGCAAATGTCGCCTATAACACCATTATTAAGAAAAGATGGTTTCAGTTCAATACATCATGCAATCGGCGCATATCATAAACAAAATCATATATACTCATCATAGTTCAGTTTGCAAAGCATCATTTGACCACGGGTTAAAAAATGTTAAAATGAATGAATGGAGAAAATGAACAAAAAATATTATTTATCATTTTTAATTATTATTATACTTTTCGGTATTTTATTCTTTGTACCAAACAAAAGGGATAACAACAGAATGAAAGATCAAAAGAAAACATCTCAGAAACCTGCAAAAAAAATCACTCAATCTACTGTTCCTACTCTCATAATTGATAAAAATAAACACTACGCTGCGATACTTGAAACAACTGCGGGAATTATTGAGCTATCCCTTTTTGCCGACAAAACTCCAATCACTGTCAATAACTTTATCACACTTACCAAAAAAAAATTTTATAATAAGACTATTTTTCATCGGGTGATAAAAGGTTTTATGATACAGGGAGGAGATCCCAAAGGTAATGGCACAGGAGGCCCGGGATATCAGTTTGACGATGAACCATTTGAAGGAGAATATATGAGAGGAATTGTGGCTATGGCAAATGCAGGTCCCAATACGAATGGAAGTCAATTTTTCATCATGCATCAGGATAATCCGCTTCCCAAAAATTACGTCATTTTCGGAAAAATCACAAAAGGAATTGAAGTGGTTGATAAAATTGCTGAATCAAAAGTTGAGTCAAATGAAGGAGGCGAATTATCCAAACCAACGATTCCTATAACAATCAATTCTATAACGATAAAATAATCAGAAGATAGAAAATAATAGGTTTAATCTCAACACTATATGAGTAAAATAAACTCTCTTGCGACAAAAAACGGAGAGACTCGCTCTCTTGGAATCACCATTTATTTTATTACGAGTAATAAAGATAAGTTTTTAGAAGCACAACTTATCATACCTGAATTGGCTCAACTTAATATTAACCTTGATGAAATTCAAGATAATAACCCGAGAAAAATCATTGCATATAAGTTAGAACAAGCACAAAAACATCATCATGGCTCCTTCATAGTTGAAGACACCTCTCTTTATTTCCATTGTCTCAATAAAACATTGCCAGGCCCTTTTATCAAGTATTTTATAAAAGCTATTGGCAATAATGGGCTGTATGCACTCTGTAAAAAATTCAACGATTATAGAGCAGTAGTAAAAACCATAATCGGTTATTATGACGCCATACCAAAGGAAAATATTTTTTTTGAAGGAAGTCTTAAGGGTTCAATCGTCAATCCTATTGGAACATATGGTTTTGGATGGGATATGATTTTTTTGGCCGATGGATATTCACATACATTTGCCCAAATGACTCGTAAGGAAAAAACATCTGTGAGCATGCGTACTCTTGGATTTGAAAAATTGAAAAAACACTTCACAAAAAACGATTGACAGGTTATCATAAATATGATATTGTAACTATATATGTCAAAACAGAAAATCCTTATCATAGAAGATGATATGTATATACGCGATGTTTATGAAGAGATTTTGACAAAAGCAGGATATGAGATCATAACCGCAGTTGATGGACAAGAAGGCGTCATAAAAGCACAAGAAGGTGGTTACTCAATTATTCTCCTTGATGTCATGATGCCTAAGCTTGACGGACTCGGAGTGCTACGCGAACTCAAAGAAAACCCTCCAAGACAAACAAATGGTCATATTGTTCTTCTCACTAATTTAGCACATAATACCATCATTGAAGAAGCACAAAAACTTGGAGCCTTCACCTATTTTGTAAAATCAGATTTAAATCCAGATGAACTGGTAGATAAGGTAAACAAACTACTCCAAACGAACTAAAACAATTCATATACCCTACTCTGTATACAAAAGAGTAGAACATAAAAAGACTATTGCAATAACATAATCTGTATTTATACTGTCCTATAGTAGATGTAATCGGGAATTTTATTTTTATAAAGAACTCAATGAAGAGAGGAGATAACTCATCCTATTTTTAAGAACTCAGATGACACTTTCATACTGAAAAATATGCTACAGATGAAAACATTTATAGTATGTTCTCCTCTCTCGCGATGAATTGTGAACGTCGTAAAAGATACAATTTACGACGTATTATAGATAATCCTCTCAGTTTTCCTTATCAAGAAATATACTACAGCAGGGCATGTTATATGTCAGTTAGCGTCTCCTCTGCCTAATTTAAGTTATTTTTTTTAGAATTGATTACTTTTTTAATAAAATATGTGATATCCCACTACCATAAACACGCATTACTTCACTCCCCCAGTCATATAGAGTGATTAGATTTAGACAGTTGTTATAGTATAAACGTCAATTTTTATACTTAAAAATATAGCACTTGTCCACATAGAGTGCAAATAGTAAAAACTACAGGACTAATATACTATAAGTCAGTATATGTACGTCAGTAAATTTTCCTTTTCTACTTCTTCAAAAAAACACCTCTTCTTCTCCCCTCCTCGCATATCCTCCCCTTTACCATTTAACAGAAAGCATGGTGATGATAAAAACAAAAAATAAGACAAATAAGAATTCTCGCACTCTGTCTTTGAACAATCGTCCATCAATGTACGCATGAAAAAGACCAAGCATACTATAAAATAAAGCAGTTAAAAAAAGTGCAAAAATGATTGAGCGAATAGGCATAAATGAAAAAATTAGACCAGCTTCGGCAATAAATAAGATTATTAGGAGGCTATATTTAAGTAATTCTTTATTAAATACAGTTGAAGGATTGATACTCCATAAGAATTGTATAGTTATGGGAAATATAAGAATTCCAAAAAGAATAAAGTCCAAAAAAAAATGTAATTTAAGAGACAAAATTATACTAAATATATAAAAAGCAGTAATGGATATAAGAAAAAAGTTGATAGAAAAAGCAACTCTAAAGAGTTGAACGCTTTTCACCGCACCAACATTAAAAATGTTTGAAGAAAGAAGTAATGCGTATATGACAATCCCATACAATCCTACAAAAGGAATCCGAGTCAACCATCTGATCGGAAGAAGAAAATAAAATAATGTATAAAAAATAGTAAAATAAACCAAATGAACAAAAAGCATATACCATTCTATTCCGTTAATTCTCTCAAGGATTGCAAAAAAAACTACTCCGTAGGTCAAAACTACAATAAGAGGAATAATATATTTTAATTGGGTAAAGGAAACAAAAGATGAAAAAAGTAATAAAATCGACAAAAAAAGACTTGCAATAACAAATCGTCTTCTCTTCTCTATTTGAGCAACCATCCGAATAATGGGAGAAAAAAGTAACCCTATTTTTTTAATCATATAAATATATATGAATTATTATATCATGTGCGTTTTCACGATCTGACAATCTTGATTTTTGTTTTCTTGAAATACGATAAGTCATTGACATTATTTGCAATTTAACTATACTATACATTCAATATATGCACAATTTGCAGGAAAAAGCTATAGAAGCCACACTCAAAGGCGATTTTCAAAAAGCAAATAAGCTGAACATGTTCATCATAAAAAATAATTCGTACGATCTTGACGCTTACTTGCGACTCGGATTTGCTCATCTACAAATGAGTAATTTCAGAAAAGCTCGCCTTTATTATCAAAAAGCATTAAAGCTCCAAAACCATAATTTGATCGCTCAGACAAATCTTGAAAAAATTGCCATTCTTGAAAAACGAGGAAAATCAAGACTTGATAAAAAAACATCGCTCTCATTTGACCCCAATCTTTTCTTAAATGTTGTAGGAAAAACAAAAGCAACCGCACTGATAAATCTTGGGAACATTAGCATTCTGGCGAAACTTAAAATAGGACAACGCATGTACATAAAAATAAAAAAACGCCGTGTTGAAATACGCACTGAAAATAACGAATATATAGGCGCTCTCCCTGATGATATTTCAAAACGACTCATTTTCTTTATTGAAGCAAAAAGCATATACCACACATATATTAAAGAAGTGTCAAAAAATCAAGTTGACATATTTCTCAAAGAAGAACAAAAGGGAAAAAAAGTAGCAACCTATGTCTCATTTCCACGCAATATTCAAGAAGACCTTAAAAGTATGGGTATAACTGAAAACACTAATGATGAAGAACAGCATGACGATGAAAAACAAAATCTTGAAAAAGATCGGAGCGAAGATGATGATGAGAGTACAAAAGAAACTCCTATTGATATTGAAGCGCTCGCAGAACAAATTGACGAAAAGGAAGAATTCACGGAGAATAATCAGTTTGAAGAAGAAAAAGATGATTTTGAAGAATGATAATGAATGATTTTATTTTTAAAAAAAAGAATGGTTCCTTTTATTGATCTTTTCTTTTGAAAAGTTTTATACAATTCATCTGCAAAATGCATATCTTTCATTGAATTCAACGCCCACACAAAAGAAATCAAAAAAATAACGAGACTAATAACTACAATAATCATAACTCCCACTCCTTTTCTATTCTCTCATCTAAGACAATAGTAATATCTGACTTGACCACATCGTTTTCTTTTTTTCTCCCTATGGGGCATGAAAAAACATGTGCAAGATATCTACTGGTCAAAGACGGCTTACCACCATCAAAAGTATCTTTTATTATACAATTTTCTTTTTCATTTGTAGATGACAGATCAACTACTCGTATTCCTTCTCCCTCAAGTATCTGTGCCAAACGGTGCGCTGTCGCATAGTGTGTATATAAAAGACTCACCTTTTTTCCTTCAGTGCGAAACGATTTTTGATAAAAATAACCTTGATACGTGCCGCGTCCTAATTCTTGAGTATTCAATTCAATAAAATCGCTCCTTCTTTTACCGACTAATACAAAAAATAAAACTGCACGCTCAAATAATGACCCGTTACTGCGATAATTGAACGAAAGCACTGTTTGAAAACGTGGAATTGATTCTATGGCAGATAATACAGTAGTGTCCGAATATACTTGAGTTTTTTTGGGATAAAAATAAAAATCAACCATACTTGAAGTAGAATAAGAAAAAGTTTTTTGTATAAGTGCAGGATTTTTTTCAAGCTCAGAAAGTCTGCCAAGAGAACCAATTTTATATGTACCGTATCCGCCAGGAATAGTCACTAACAAATCGTTGCGATAAGGAATCTGATAATATACTCCATCATTCAAACCCAGAGATAAAAAAACAGTATTTTTACCATAAAAAACCAAATTCAAACGATCTTTTTTTAAGAAAATAAGCGAATGCGTAACCGAGCGTACAAAAACAAACAAAAAGTATCCGACTAATAAAAAAAGCAATAGCAACCACACGAATCGTCCGTTTCTTTTTGGGCTTATTTTTCTCATTTTTTATACCATCCCATGCTCCAGTTTCAAACGTTTGATTTTTCCAACGATCGCATCTCGCGGAATATTAAAATTAAGTAATATTTTTTTGATCATAGAGAGAGCCGCTTCAAACTCTGGCTGAATGACGATATGAGCGCCCAAATCTTTCATACGACGCTGATATCTCTCTTGATGAGCCCGTGCAAAAATAATAATAGAGCGATTGAGACGCCTCCCATGAAGAATAATCGCCTCTTGAGAAAATGTGTCTGGCAATGCAGTGATCAACACCTTTGCTTTCTCTGTGTTCGCATAATCAAGCACGTCAATATCAGTAGGATCTCCATAGATAATAGAGATATCTTTTTTCCTCGCCTCTATGACTGTGTGGATATTATAATCAATTGCTACAAAAGGTATACCAGCAAGATAAAGCGCACGTCCTATATAACTTCCTAACCTTCCATAACCACAAATCACTACATGGTTGACATATTCAGCTGCATGCACATGAGCTGGTTCACGATCGCGAGACTCCAAAAAAGCATATAAATAAGGAGCGTGTCGGACTAATATCTTTTTTAATGAAAAATAAAATCTATCTTTATGATGCGCCATAATAGGAGTAATCGCAATACTGATAAGGACAACCATCAAAATGATCATATATAACTCATGCGAGACAATTCCTCCTTTCACCCCTTCCTGAAGGATAATAAACGCAAACTCTCCTGCTTGAAAAAGAAATAATCCAGCAGAAAAAGCAGTACGAGAATGCAGACGCAAAGCAATAAAAATAATAGCTATAACAATAAATTTAATCAATAATAAAAATACGGTAAAAACAATGATTAAAGGAAGGTGCGCAACAATGATTGAAAAATCAATCTGACTCCCCAAAAAAACAAAAAAAAGAAGAGCAAACACGTCTCTTATGGGCCGCATTTGTGAAAAAATATGATAATGTTCTAATGTTTGTGCGATTAACGCACCAGACAAAAAAGCCGCAACAGTCGCAGGAAGCTTCAGAAAAGAAAATACCATCACCGCAGCAAGAATAAAAATAAGAGTCAGTAAATTCAACAATTCTCGGGAAGTTTTTGCAAGTCTGCCGAACATAAAAGGAACTAATTTTTTTCCTGCAAAATACATCAAGATAAAAACTATCGCCAATTTACCCACACTAATCACTACAGACACCACTGTATTCCATGCACTTCCCGTCGCTGAAAGAGATGAAACGATGATCAACAAAGGAATTGCAATGATGTCTTGAAAAAGCACAATACCAATAATCATCCCTCCCAATAACGAATGCTCCTCTCCTCTCTCTTGAATAATCTTGGCAACGACTGCAGTTGAGGAAAGTGCACACGCAAAACCAATAAGAAGAGATTGCACAAAGCCAAATTGAAAAAGTAACGAAATCAAAAAGATACACAGAGCACTGATCCCAACCTGCGAAAATCCTGCGACGATGATAAATCGTTTGTAACGAATAAATTGACTCATATCAAGCTCCAAACCAACCAAAAAAAGAAGCAGAATGACTCCGATAGTCGCCAGTTGAGATAGCAGAAGTTCTCCTGCCTGATTATGTATAAATATACCTAAAAATATACCACCTACGAGGTATCCGACTAATGTGGGTAATCTCAATTTCACTGCAACCCATCCACAGATAAAGGGAAGAACTAAAAATAAAAGCAACATTCCCACTGTACTGATTGAAAGATCGGTCATATATCTCAATGATACAACATTATTTTACCAACCGCTTCTCGCAGTGTATGCAGTACTTTGCCTCGGGAATAAGCTGAAGCCGCTCAATCACGATCAATACTCCACAACTCTCACACACCCCATATTTCCCTTTGAGAGTTTTCTTAAAGGCATGCTTCACATTGTCTAATTTTTTTGAAAGCGCGGTAATTTGTGCGATAATCGTATCATGTCCTACTTGTTCGCGTACATCCGTATCTATCGCGGCATTATCATTTGCATGATCTGGGTCATTGAAAGGATCTTCTTTGTGCAATTCATCAATACGTTTTACCAACTGCGCCTCATCTTGTATGAGCTTTTTTTTCAGGTCGTCTTGTAGCTTTTTTGATAATTTTTGCGGCATATTTTTCTAATGAAATAAATAATAATTGTATATTCTTAAAAATGATTCTATGAAAAAAAACTAAAAAATAAAGAAAGAAAAAAACGACTAATAATAACGATATTCCAAAATTAACACTGAAACCAACAAAGTATAAAGGATGCGCTTTTATCTTGTCAAGTAATAGATATGCTAATGAAAAAAAACTTATAAAAAAATACCACCCAAAACCATGCGGCAATTTTTCCCTCCGTACCAAAAACAAAATCCTCTGTACGCAATACGCGCCAATAATGAAGAAAATCCCCTCATATATTCCAGTAAGATGGCGAGATTCTTTTTGTCCAACATATATCATTTTTAAGAAAAAATTAGTTGGTGAACCGATTTCTGAACCAGACAAAAATGCACCAAATTTCATAAATGCAAGAGCAAGAAATAATCCCGGCATACCATAATCAATCACTTTTATAAAAGGTATTTTTTTTGATCTGATAAAAAGAAAAAAGCATAAAAAACCGCTCCCCAATCCTGCGTAAAGAAAAAAACCCGGATAACCATTTACAAGAATAATTTTGAGGATGTTAAATCCAAATAGGGAAAAATTCAACCATACATACATAAGCCGCGCCCCGATAAGTCCACCGATGAGCCCCACGAAAACACCATCAAATATATCCTCTTCCTTGTATGAAGTAAGTACGATCAGTTTCCATAGTAAAAATAATCCCCAGAAAAACCCCAACACAACAAATACACCAAAAGTATAGAGTTTGATAAAACCAAAATCCAATAATACAGGCAACATACATCATTGATTATAACCTATTCGGTTATTGATTTTTAGGGACATAGAAGGAAACAATAAAAAAAACTATTGCCAACCACACCGCGATTTTGTCAACGCCAAAGACGTCGGATAATATACCTGAAAGAAATACAGGTATAATGGATGCAATATTGATAAGCGCATTTAAAAGACCAAAATACCCTGCCCTTCTCTCATCACTCGTTGCCTTTTGCAGATTAGTATATGAAATAATCATAATAATACCAGAAGAAAAACCAAACCCGACAAAAAGTATAAAGTTGAGAAAATTGAAAAAACTTCTTGAGTGAAATTGAGAAATGACAAAAATAAAAAGAAATATACTTCCACACAGGATAAAAAACACTCGTGATAATTTTTTTTGTTTATATGCAATATCAATTCTATTGACCACAAGCGACGCGATAAGAAATCCTAATGCAATAGGCAATACTATCAGAAACGAGAGATCCTCTACAGGAATTTTCAATATTTTGTCTGCAAAACCTGGCGACAATGCGATCAAAATAAAAAAAACTACTTGAAGAAAAACAATTGAAAAAATACATTGACTAATGCTTTTATCTCTCACAAAGTCCTTTATCACCAATAATAAATGAAAGCTGAATTTTTTAATAAGATTGAAAAAAGGTTGTCTAAAATTGGTATAGAATACTTTTTCCTTTATTGGAAGAAAATAGAGCGTACATGTGCTGATAATGTATGCGCCAAAAATAAAAAAAATAGTGTTAAAACCAAAAAACTTAAACAAAAATGAAGAAAGGAAAAATCCTCCTATAAGACTCAGATTGATTGTACTTGCAAAATATGCGTTTGCTTCAATAAGTTTATCGCGAGGAACAAGTTTTGGCATGATTGACGATTCAGCAGGAGTGAAAAATTGAGTAGTGAATGATAGAAGACAGATAAATATATACAGATAAAAAACAGTGTGCGCAGAAAAAAACATAAAGAATACAAAAAAAGCTCGGAGCAACATGGTAAAAAATAAAATCCACTTTTTTCCCATACGATCTACAATGACTCCTGCTAATATACTGCTTACAAAAGACGGCAGCAAATATACAAGAAGTACGATAGATACCGCGATGTTAGAATTGGTTTTTTTATAGATAAAAAAAGTAATAAAAAAAAGCAATACATTATTCGCCAATTGCGACAACCCTTGAGCAATCCATAAATATACAAAAGCCCGATTCTTGAACAAAGATATCATAGCGAGTTAAAAAATTTTAGAACAATATTGTACGATAATAGGTTATTTTATCATGTTAATATAACAATAAAAATACTATTTCAAGGATATAATAATGAAGAAGGAAGTATTAAGTATTTTTACTCTTTTTTTTCAACTCAGACAACACATTGAGAAGATTTTTTCCCTGATTTTTTATCACCTTTACTGTTTTATTTTTTGAAAAAAGCGACAGTCCTGCGTGAAATAAATGCCGTGTCGGATTTTCCTTAATAAATATTCGTGCTTTTGAAAGATTTTTTACTCGGGATAAATGATTATTCAGATGATTGATAAATACCGAAACTGCTTGAAAACTGTACTTTGAGAGATTTTTTGTCATCACCTCCACGTGAAATAGCGGCTTTCTCCCCACATAGACAGATAACAAATCACGGATTGTCACCAACCCAATCGGATGCCGTTCATGATCTACCACCACCACGCTTCCCACCTCTTTTTTCAAAATAAGTTCTGCTACTTTACTTAAAAGCTCATTTTTATTCACTGTTACTACATTTGTTTTCATTATAGTAGTTACCGACCTTCGCAGGAAGGGAATTTTAACTCCCTCACGAGATGAAAAACGTTGCTTTTCACGAGGGATAATCATATAAGAAATCAAGTCAAAGTAGCCCACCACTCCTGCAAGCTTTAAATCTTGAGTAATGACTGCTAATTTTGATATACGATGTTTTTTGAAAAGCATCAAGGTTTTTGATAAAAAATCATGGGGAAACACCGACACAAGCGGAGTAGTGTGCTTGAGAAATGACCCAACTGAAAAATGAAAGTCGCTTTCGTTTTTCACCGTATCTAAAAGGCGTTTTGCTGAAATAATCCCTGCAAATGTATTATTTGAGAAAACCGGCAAGTAATAAATTCGTGAATCTATGATAGTACGTGCAACTTTTCTGAGCGAAGAATTGATATCAATCCGGGGGGGATGTATCAGACAATGTTTTACCTTTGTATTTGATGGATAGGACTTAAGAATCATACAATAATACGGATTAACTAACCCCACAAATGTATCACTGTCGTCAAACACAAACGCAGAGTCATGCGATGAAGAAAAAAGAGAAAAAATATGCGAGAGAGTATCTTCAAGAGATACTTTGATAATATTTTTTGTTTTATAGACCTTTTGTATAGTCATATATAAGCCGAAACAATGTTTTGACCCCCCACCCAGTTGCGCCTTTTTCATGTATCCCCGCAACCTCGCCCTCATTGTATGATGATCCAGCAATATCAAGATGTGCCCATCGTGTGTGCGAAGATACAAATTCCTGCAAAAAAAGCGCCGCTGTGATTGATCCGCCATATCTGCTTTTTGACACGTTTTTGATATCTGCGGAAATACTTTTCATTCTCGTCAGATATGGTGCATAAAGAGGCATTTCCCAGATCTCTTCTCCTTCACGTTGAGCAGATTGCAACACACGTCTAGTAAAATCTTTATGATTACCAAAAAGTCCGGTGATCTCATCTCCTAATGCAACCATAATAGCACCAGTCAATGTCGCAAGGTCAACTATATACTCTGGCTGTATGTATTTCTCAGCATAAGAAAGTGCATCTGCCAAAACAAGCCGTCCTTCAGCGTCAGTATTGGCAACTTCAATAGTCTTACCATTTAAGGCAGTAACAATATCTCCCGGTCTGAGTGCCTTTCCCGATGGCATATTCTCACAAGCCGGAAGAATACCATAGATTTCATGCGGAAAAGAAAAAAAATGTTTCTTACAAAGCAGTGAAAAAGTATGAAAAAACCCTATCACCGTCGCTCCGC
>Ga0209542_10011520_pt1 | contig 15671 bp, 13 predicted proteins | sample RifCSPhighO2_01_FD_184028 | JGI IMG/M metagenome (GOLD analysis project Ga0209542, IMG submission 184028) | Soil microbial communities from Rifle, Colorado - Rifle CSP2_plank highO2_0.1 (SPAdes) (version 2) | ecosystem: Environmental > Terrestrial > Deep subsurface > Rock core/Sediment ... | reverse complement strand
CTGGTCTCACCTGTGTTTGGATTGGCGACCATAAGAATAAAGTTATTCCCGGTAGTTTTGTAACAGTTGCTCGGCCCAACGGCGAAGTGAACCCTTTTTATGTTGGTGTTTTTCTTAATACGATAGCCGGTCATCTGCAATTTGAGAGAGATTATACAGGTAGCATACAGCAGTATATGTATCCAGTAAAAATAAGGCAGATAATTATCCCTATTCTCTCCAAAAACATCCAGCAAAAAATCGCGGATCTCGTGCGTGCATCGCACGAAGCCCGTAGAAAAGTCAAAGAATTGTTGGAAGAAGCGAAACGAAAAGTTGAGGAGATGATTGAGGGTTGAATGACATCAGGTGGACAGAGAAAAAAGCGCAATCCCGAACGCGACACTCACATTCAACGACTCTTTTTTTCCGCGCATGGGAATTTCCGCAACAACATCGCATTTCTGTAACACGGATCTCGACAATCCGCGCACCTCGTTACCCACCACCAACGCCAACGATTTTTTTGGCTTCACGCGACGGTAATCAATCGCACGCGTATGCTGTTCAAGCCCTACCATGTACACCCCTTTTCGGCGTAGTGAAGAAAGAAGTAAGCCAATATTCTTTTTTTGCTCCCATGGCACCGCGCGCTCCGCGCCAAGCGCGGTTTTTACAATTTCGGGGCGTACCTTCCCAAACGCATCCACGGGTGAGGGCGTGTAACCCGTAAGATATATCCGCGTAACGCCGCCCGCATCAGCCGTACGGAACATAGAGCCCACGTTATGGAGACTGCGGATATTATGAAATATGGCATAAATTGCTTTACTCATTGCTCAAATTTTTAAGTTCTTCCCGCGCAACTACCCGATCATCCCACGGCAGTTTTTTCCCTTTCGGCCCCATCATCCATTGCTCGCATCCTTTACCCGTAATAATTACCACATCTTTTTTTTCCGCGCGGCGCAAAGCTTCGCCAATCGCCTCTCGCCTATCAAGCACTTTTGTGTAATCAAGCCGTTCTTTGCCTGCTTTAAAAAGTCCTTGCTCAACCTCGCGGATAATGTCTTCCGGGTTTTCATCATACGGGTCTTCGTTGGTAAGAATAATAACATCGCAATATTCCGCGGCAATGCGACCCATCTCCGGGCGTTTCCATTTATCACGCCCGCCGCCCGCCGAACCAAGCACACAAATAAGCCGCGGGGCGGACAATTCCTTATATACTTTTTCAAGCGCGTCTGGCGTATGCGCGTAATCCACAACCACGCCGAACGGACGCGCCTGCACCACTTCAAGCCGCCCGGGAATATAATCAATGCGTTCGAGCGCGCGCTTGCTCACTTCGGTTGAAATACCAATCGCTTCAGCGGCAATCAAAGCCGCGAGTGCGTTTTGGCGGTTAAAATCACCGGGCAAGCGCAAATGCACTTCTTTGGGAAAACTGCCCAGTGAATAGGTAAAACGTTTTTGGGCGGAAATTTTTGAAAGAAACACAAAGGTGTCTGCATCATCTTTGTTCAACACATGAACGGGTGCGGCGCGGAAAAGTTCCGCCTTCGCCGCGCGGTATGCTGAAAATGATCCGTGTGATTCAATATGTTCGGGTGTTATGTTTGTAATAACCGCGACATCAAACTTGATATGCGCGTGGCGAAATTGCTTAATGCCTTCTGATGTTACTTCCAAGACCACATGCGTAATGCCCTCGTGAACCGCGAGCCGCAAAAACTTTTGCAGAAAAAACCGCCCGGGCATGGTCATTTTGGTGTCATTGGATTTCTCGTGATCCGCAATACGAAAACGAATAGAAGACGCAGACGCCACACGGTATCCCGCCTCTTCAATAATCTCCGCGAGAAGCTCCACGGTGGTAGACTTACCATTGGTGCCCGTAACGCCGATAACAACCAATTTTTTTGACGGGTTTCCATACCAAAAAGCGGCCAACCACGCGAGAAAGCGGTGGTAGAATGGCTGTAAAAAAAGAAATACATTTTTAGGAATCAGTTGTTTGATAGCTTTCATTTATGCTTCCCCAGTAGCTGTAACGCCTCCCCGAGACGTTCTTTTACCCCAACCGCATCCGTTGGAACGCGGCTTAACGCTTCCCGCGCCTCGCGTTGAGAATACCCCATGGCAATTAACGCATCAAGCACATCCGCGTCCGCCGCCAATTCCGTGCGCACCCCTTCCGGCATAGCCGCTCCTCCCAGCTTATCGCGTAATTCCACAATAATTTTCTCCGCCATACGTTTGCCTATACCAGACACTTTTGTTAAATAATTGCTCTCGCCCATCGCAATTGCCCGTTTTAACATATCCAAAGGCGCAATGCCTAAAATTCCGAGCGCCGACTTGGGACCAATACCCGAAACCCCTATAAGCACCTCGAAAAACTGCATTTCGGCATACGTAAGAAACCCATAGAGATCCATGTCAGTTTCCCGCACATGTAAATGAGTCCAGACCTTGATGCCTGCACCCATACCCGCTATACTCCGTATGGTTTCTGGCGCCATATACACTTTATATCCCACCCCGCCACAAGAAATGACCGTAAACCGATCACCTTTGAATATAATTGTGCCTTCGAGATAAGATATCATTTGAACATTTTATGGCTATAGTACTATAAGTATATCATGAAATTCATCCTCAAAAGTCAATATAAGCCCACAGGAGACCAACCGAAAGCAATCGAGGAAATTTCGGCGCGCGTGAAAGATGGTGTACCCGAACAAACATTGATTGGAGTAACCGGCAGTGGGAAAACTTTTTGCATGGCAAACGTGATTGAGCGCGTCCAAAAACCCACGCTTATTATTTCACACAATAAAACACTTGCCGCGCAACTCTATCAAGAATTTAAAGAATTTTTTCCGGATAACGCCGTTCATTATTTTGTTTCCTATTACGACTATTACCAACCGGAGGCCTACCTTCCGCAAACCGACACCTACATTGAAAAAGATGCCAAAATCAACGAGTTTATTGACCGCCTACGCCACGCTTCCACCCAATCACTCCTCACAAGGCCTGACACCATCATTGTGGCCTCTGTGTCATGCATATACGGCTTGGGAGATCCCATAGAATATGGCAGCATGTCCGTATCCATTCACGCGGGACAAAAAATAAAACAAAATGACTTTTTGAAAACACTTGCTACTCTGCAATATGAACGAAATCCCGGTGGAACCGGGACCGATCCGAAAGCGGGAACATTCAGCGTCAAGGGGGACATAATAGAAATAGTTTCTCCTGCGGGAATGGAGACCACGCGCGTGGAATTTTTTGGAAATGAGATAGAACGCATCAACGCGAGTGAAACAGAATGCACTCTGTTTCCGGCAAAACACTTTGTCATGCCTCGCGAAAAAATTGAAAACGCCCTCACAAACATAGAACAAGAACTCAACGCGTATGTAGAGACACTCCGTAGCCGCGGAAAAGTGCTCGAAGCAGAACGCCTCCTAGAACGCACCCGCTTTGACCTTGAAATGCTACGCACCACGGGCTACTGCTCGGGTATTGAAAACTACTCGCGTCATCTCTCGTTTCGCAACGCGGGAGACCCGCCATCCACACTGCTTAACTACTTTCCAAGCGACTTTCTCACATTCATTGATGAATCACACATGACCATGCCCCAAATCCGCGGCATGTACCACGGAGACCGCGCGCGAAAACAAACCCTTATAGAACACGGATTCCGCCTTCCTTCCGCGCTGGATAACCGCCCGCTCATGTTTGAAGAGTTTGAAACTCGTGTGCCACAAGTAGTATATGTATCGGCAACTCCCGGACAATTCGAACTTTCAAGCGGCCCCACTTCCGAACAACTCGTACGCCCTACTGGCCTATTGGACCCTGACATTGAAATTCGCCCCACCAAAAACCAAATCCATGACGTTGCAAAAGAAATAAAAAAGCGGGCCGAAGCCGGAGAACGCACGTTTGTTACCACCATTACAAAACGTTTAGCGGAAGATATTGCCGAATACCTTTCGGAAGAAGGCATACGCGCGGAGTACATTCACGCGGAAGTAAAAACATTACAGCGGACGGATATTCTTCAAAAACTGCGTAAAGGGGAATTTGACGCGCTTGTAGGCATTAATCTTCTGCGGGAAGGGCTTGATATTCCAGAAGTTTCGTTAGTGGCCATTTTGGACGCGGACAAAGAGGGCTTTTTACGAAACGCCATTACGTTGATTCAAACCATGGGGCGCGCGGCGCGACATCTGAACGGGCATGTAATTTTATATGCTGATTCCATAACAAAATCTATGCGGGAAGCAATGGAAACAACGGAACGGCGACGTGCCGTACAGGAAGCATACAACAAGAAATATAGCATCACACCCCAACCCATCCAAAAAGAAATACGCGAGTGGTTTCCCGCCCAAGATAAGAAAGACAATAGGTTTGAGCGACACCTAGAAGAAAAAATCCGTGAACATAAAGAAGAGAAACGCTCGCTCACGGAACTCAAAAAAGAGCTGGAAGCAGAAATGCTTTCTGCGGCCGCCGAGCTCGACTTTGAGAAAGCGGCAACATTGCGCGATGCGCTTAAAAAATTACTCACCCCACGCAAAAACAAACAGTATGGGGACTGATCCCAACACTCAAGAAACCGCCGATGCTTTTGCGCACGGGCCCGTTGCAAAGGAAGTGTTGATGGAGTTGTTGGGGGAAGGAGACAGGTAAAGCGTTTAAGCTGGAACAGGAACTTTAATACTTTTGCCGCTTGATTCATTCTTGAAAATAAATTGAGAGCCGTGCATAAGCGAGAGTTGCTCTTTTGCATTGAGTAGTTCAATCCCGTATACTTTGCCATCCGGAGATATGTCTATATACAGTTCGTCACTGACGCGCGTCGTCTCAATTTCTCCTTTGGCCGTTTTTTTTCTTAGACGTATATAGGCCACATTATATTTTTGATCGTATGTGATGTCCATGTTTTAAAAATATTTTACTAGTACTGTTATTACTACAAAGGTATTCTTTTCTTTGATTCCTATTATTTCTACTTGCTTCGTTTTATAGCGGTGTTGTCGCCATTTCCCGTTGAAACTGAAATTGCGACGGAACCCAATCCTTCCAAATTTTACTGGAAATTGCTCGCCTTCGTTAACAGTTTCATTAACTTCGCGCCCTGCCGCTCCTCGCTCCGCCATTCGTTTTTTCGCATGAGGATGGATCCGGATTTCCATACTGCTATTATAACCGGCAATTGGTATTTTACAAGTAGGGTAAAAAAGAACCCATGGGCACAACGTCTGGAGGAAAAAATTCGTGAGCGCGGCGAAGACAAACGGTCTCTCACGGAACTCAAAAAAGAGCTGGAAGCAGAAATGCTTTCTGCGGCCGCCGAGCTCGACTTTGAGAAAGCGGCAACATTGCGCGATATGATACAAAAACTGCAATAATGGGGGCTGTTCGGTTGCTAGTTGACAACCAACTATAATCCATGCTAGCATGTCTGCATGGCTATAAAGGGTCAAATTTCAATAACCGACCTCGCTCGGACCTTTGGCGTAACTCGTCAAGCGGTCCAAAAAATGCTCAAGGGGAAGGAAGGGCTTCGTATCAAGAAAATGGGAGCCGGTTTTTTATATGAAATCGACTCCCTTCCCAAGGAGATGCAAGAGCGGATCTCTATGTCACAAAAAAGAGTGACAGAAAGTGTAATTCGCGCCGGCACACAGAAACACAAAGATATTGATTTTGAAAAAGAACTCTGGAGCGCGGCGGACAAACTACGTGGCAATATTGACGCGAGCGAGTATAAACATGTGGTGCTTGGTCTCCTATTTCTCAAATATGTCTCCGATGCTTTTTATATGCGCCGTGCTGAATTAGAGAAGCGGCTTGCTAATCCAAAAGACAAAGAGCAATACATCGCCGATGAAAAATCTCGTGCCATAATTCTTGAAAACAGAGATTCCTACCGCAGTGCGGGTGTTTTCTATATTCCTGAAAAAGCACGATGGGAGTATTTACGGGAACACGCGGCGCATTCAAATATTGGCAAATATATAGATGATGCCATGGTTGCTGTTGAGGACGAAAACTCCAAACAACTCAAAGGTGTACTCCCAAAAATTTTTATCCGCACACCACTTGAAAGCCACGTGCTTAGTGAACTTGTACATATTTTCTCACGCATACAGTTTAACCACGACATTGATCACGAAAAAGACATGCTCGGCCGAGTGTACGAATATTTTCTTGGCCAGTTTGCCTCTGCTGAAGGCAAGCGCGGCGGTGAGTTTTTCACGCCACGCTCTATTGTGCGCCTGCTTGTGGAGATTTTAGAACCATACGAGAACGCGCGCGTATTTGACCCAGCAGCCGGAAGCGGTGGCATGTTTATGCAAATGAGTTCATATATAAAAGCACATGGTAAAGATGCATCTCGTTTGGCGGTCTTCGGACAAGAAAGCAATACAACCACGTGGCGGCTTTGCAAAATGAATCTCGCTATACGCGGCATCTTCGGTCAAATTGAGGTTGGCAATACATACTATGACGACAAATTTCCTGATCTGCGCGCGGATTTTGTGCTTGCCAATCCCCCATTCAACGCGGAATGGGACCCGCACCGATTAAGTGACAATGATCCCCGTGTTAAATACGGTACACCATCCTCCTCAAACGCAAACTTTATGTGGATCCAACACTTCATCCACCACTTGGCCCCCAATGGCATGGCAGGGTTTGTGATGGCAAACGGCGCTCTTGCGGTGTCCGGACGTGAAGGAGAAATCAGAAAAAAAATTATTGAAAATGATCTTGTAGACGTTATCATCGCGTGTCCGCCCAAACTTTTCTACAATGTAGCTCTTCCGGTGTCTCTTTGGTTTGTCGCAAAAAACAAGAGTGGTGACCGCTTTCGCAATCGCGCCGGAGAGACGCTTTTCATAGACGCGCGTGAACAATTTGAAGCGATATCCCGCAAGCAAGTTGTATTCACGGATGAGCATATCAAGAAAATAACTGATGCGGTGCGCGCGTGGCGAGGTGAGAAAGGCGCGCCGAAATACGCAGATATTGCCGGTTTTTGTAAGGCAGTTCGAAAAGAAGAAATTGCCAAAGCTGGGTATGTGCTCATACCAGGCCGATATGTTGGGCTTGCTGATGAGATTGATGATGGAGTTCCGTTTGAGGAGAAAATGCAGAAGCTCTTTGTTGGACTTCACCAGTGTTTTGAGGAGGGACAGAAATTAGAAAAACAAATAATGAAAAACATAAAGACAATCACACATGGGGAGGTTTAATTTCAACGAAGCTGATTTTGAAGAGATCAATAAAAAAGCTGAAGCGTTTTATGTTTCGGTCGGCGAGATTTACTGTCCCTATTTCAACGAAAAGATTGTGTTCAACGCGGCTGGATTTAAACATCTTAGATTCAAATCTGATGCGGTTGCGCGTCCGCGTTCAGAGCAATATGCGCGCTTGAAACTATTGACTCTTGCCCCGCAGATACTCTCTCGATCTCGAACAGTGCAGGGAATTTCGCGTGCGAAGCATTTTGAGAGAGTTCGTACGCATGGCCGAACTGATACCATTCTCAAATCTGTCTCCTATTACGAATTTATTGCAGTTTTGGAGAATGTGCGAGCAAAAATTATCATCAAGCAGATTGATACTGGTCAGAAGTTTTTTTGGAGCATCATCCCGTACTGGAAGGTTGATTTAATAAATAGTCGACGGGTACTGCATAGTGGTGATCTAGAAAATGATTGAATTAAAAAACGCCGCTTCGGGCGGTGTTCTTTAAACGGTGCTTGGTTACAGCTTGGATGGCCGTGACAGGGCGAACCCTCCAAACACCATTTACATTATAGCATGCTACAAGATGAAAAGTCAATAAAGCTGGGGATAGGTAAATATGATGGAAAACAAGATAAAATCAATAAATACACAACATATCATAGACGAGATGATGGGTGATTTTTTCTTTCATCAAGACCCACATTTACTGAAACAGGAATATCGAGCATTTTTTGATCCGAGTGAAGTAAATCAAAACATGCTGAAAAAATACATGGTACTTTTTTCTAATGTTCGTTATGCATGGCAAAAAACACTTAAATACAAAAACTACTTTGAAAACTTTTATCCTCCCGCAGATAAAATTAACGAAATTGAGGCCTTGAATCATCACATCCACGCATATCTTGAAGATATGATAACTCTGAAAAATAAGATAGAAGTTCTTTTTGGGAAGATGAAAAATGACATCAAGAAAGTTGCTGTGAACAAAACTGATATCGATGCTTTCTTTAAGGCAGGAGTTGAGAAAACAAAGAAGGTATTTTCTGGGGTTTCAAAACACCGCGACAGACATCGGCATCGTGGGATGAGATTTTTTGACAACGATTTGCTCAAAGCGGAGAATGCACAAGGGTCTCTACAAATGCTCTCGATTCCTGTTTTTGATGCGACGTTGAATAAAGAATACAAACCTGAAATCATCGCTAAGTTTATGAAGGAGAAAGAAGAATCGTTTGTGATAGCAAAAAAGCGGTGGATAGAAATGGCACGAAAAAATGATGCGCAGACAACTGGCTATCTGGATGCCATTTTCGACGGAATACGTCCGAGCCTCTATCAATTCCTAAACATAACACCAATCCATGCCATTATTACCACCGCAGAAAATCAGCAACATGCAAGCTAAAACAAAAACAACTTGGCGGACGGTGAGATTGGGGGATTTTGCTAGTGTGAATCCGCCAGTAAGGCTTGAGCGCGACAAAGAGTATCCGTTTATGGATATGACAAATGTTGTGCCTCTGTCGCGGACTACGAACTGGTTGGAGCGCAAGACATTCACAGGTTCTGGTGCCCGTTTTGATGAAGGTGATACTTTATTTGCTCGAATTACCCCATGCCTAGAAAACGGCAAAATTACACAGGTTAGGGGGGTTGGTGGACCAGGTTTTGGATCCACTGAATTTTATGTATTGCGTGGGAAAGAAAAAATCTCTGACAATGATTTTATTTTTTATCTTACCCGGACATATCGTATCCGAAAACTCGCAGAGGCGAGCATGCTTGGTGCTTCTGGTCGGCAACGAGTTGAACGTGCCGCGTTTGAGAATATTGACATTACGATTCCAGAAGATATAGACGAACAAAAACACATTGCAGAAATACTGTCTGCGTTTGATGACAAGATTGAAAATAACAACCGCATCATTGAGACGCTGGAGCAAATGGCGCAAGCAATTTTCAAGGAGTGGTTCGTGAAGTTCCGTTTCCCCCAATACGAAAAAATAAAATTTGTTGATTCTCCGCTCGGCAAGATTCCGAAAGGATGGAAAATCAAAGCACTCGATGAAGTCGCCGACTTCCTTAACGGGATCGCGCTACAGAATTTTCGCCCCAAAGATACCGAGTCGAATTTGCCAGTCATAAAAATCCGCGAAATGAATAATGATATTGACAGTAATACTGAGCGTGCGAGTAGAGATATTGACGAAAAGTACAAAGTCAATGCGGGCGATATTCTTTTCTCGTGGTCTGGAAGTCTTGAGTTAATGCGCTGGTCAGCAACTACCGGCGCTCTCAATCAGCATTTGTTCAAGGTAACTTCTCAGAATTATCCCACTTGGTTTGTATTTTATTGGGTAAAACATCACCTCCCTTACTTCAAACTCATTGCTAGCAGTAAAGCTACTTCGATGGGCCACATACAGCGGCACCATCTATCTGAAGCAACGGTTGTGGTTCCGTCGCCAGATATCCTTGATCAGGCGGACAAACTTATTTTCCCAATGTTTGAACAAGCACTTAAACTCAGAATTGAAAACCAAAAACTTGCCGCCATGCGCGACATCCTTTTGCCACGTCTGATGAATGGAAAAATACGAGTATGACCAATAAACTCAACGAAAATTCGCTTACAGAACAACCGGTTATTGACTGGCTCAAGGAGCTTGGATATGACTACGAATTCGGGCCGGATTTGGCGCCCGGGCAGATTACCGCCGAGCGAGAAAATTTCCGCGACGTGCTTTTATTGCCGCGGCTCAAGCGTTCCCTCATCCGCATCAATCCTATATTAAATGAAAACTCGGTTGGTGAAATTATTGGGCAGTTAGCACATATTGAACACCCAAATCTTGAAGAAGAAAATAGACAAATTTATAAACTTCTCACGGAAGGCGCGAAATATGATTTGTTTGATAAAGAAGATGCGCATGGAAACAAAGATGAGCAATCGATCCCAATACAATTTTTTGACTTTGAAAACCCAAAAAATAACGAATTTCTTGTGGTTAATCAACTTGCCGTGCAGGGCGCAGACTCGGTGCGCCGCCCCGATGTGGTGGTATATGTAAACGGGATCCCGCTTACCGTGTTTGAACTCAAAAGCCCCGTGAATGAATCAGGCACTATCCGATCGGCGTATTTACAGTTGGAAACATATAAAAACGAGATTCCACAACTTTTCAAATACAATCACCTGCTTGTGATAAGTGATCTTGTGAAAGCCCGATATGGTACAGTTTCAAGCAGATTAGATTGGTTCATGACATGGAAAGGTATTGAGAGCGAGCGCGATAATCTCAAGGGCATGGCAGAGCTTGAAGTGCTTGTGAAAGGCATGTTCCAAAAAGAGCGGCTCATGAATTTGTTCCGCTATTTTATCATTTACGAAGCGGACAGCGACGGGGAATCAGTAAAACATACAAAGAAAATCGCCCAGTATCACCAGTACTATGGTGTAAATAAAGTGGTTACCGCAACGCTCAAAGCAATGAAACCGCATGGTAATGGCAAGATTGGCGTGTTTTGGCATACGCAGGGGTCCGGTAAGTCGCTCTCTATGGTGTTCTATGTAAATAAAACTAAAATACTTCCGGAACTTAAAAGTCCCGCGTTTGTGTTTCTTACCGATCGCAATGATCTTGACGGCCAGTTGTATAAAACGTTTCTGCGCACAGGCTATCCCGCCGCGTGGCAAGCGCCAAACATCCGCGCACTCCGCAAGCGGCTTGAAATGCCGAGCGGTGTTATGTTTGCAACCATTCAAAAGTTTGAAGATGAAAAGGATGAACTTAGAGATGGTCTTTCTCTCGCGGAACATGTGATTGTTATCGCGGACGAAGCACATCGTTCGCAATACGCCAAACTCGCGGGCAATGTCCGCTATGCATTACCCAACGCATCATTCATGGGCATTACCGGCACGCCCATAAGCACGGAATCGCGCGACACGGAGCTTGTGTTTGGCAGTTACATCAGCACCTATAAAATAAACCAAGCCGTGGAAGATGGCGCTACGGTTCCTATATTCTATGAAGGACGCTTGGTGCCGCTTCATCTTACCAATCATTTTATAGATCAAGAATTTGATGAGCTAGCCGAAGAATACGCGATACCGGAGAGTGAACTAATGAAACAGAAATTTGCGAAGCTCGCCGAGCTTGTGGGCACTCCACAGCGCATCAAGCAAATTGCGGAGGATATTGTGTCGCATTACAACAACCGCGGTCTTGAAGGAAAAGCCATGATTGTAACCATGAAGCGTGAAATTGCAGTTGCAATGTACGAAGCAATCGTTGCGCTTTCTAACGCGCCTGAAGTGGCAGTTGTTATTTCGAAACCCGAAGACTTCGAGGGCCGCATCCAAGAAGAGACAGAGGCTAAACAACTTGAGAAGCGATTCAAGAATATCAGCGACCCCCTTAAGATTGTCATTGTTTGCGACATGTGGCTTACCGGGTTTGATGTGCCGCATTTGCATACCATGTACATAGACAAGCCATTGAAGAATCACACACTTATGCAAGCGGTGGCACGTGTGAACCGCATTTTTCGAGACAAACCGGCGGGGCTCGTGGTTGACTATATCGGTATTGCCGACAACTTGAAAAAAGCGCTTTCTATTTACAGCGCCCAAGACCGCAAGGAAACCATGTACCCAATAGAAGAAATTGTGGCAAAGATGAAAGAAGAATACGACATTGTCTGCTCAATACTCACTGATGTGCCATTTGCCGGATACCGGAAACTACCTGCGGGAGAAGCGGCCAAAGTATTTTATGTGGCAATGGATTCAATTCTTACAGACTCAAAGACCGGTGGTCTTGATGAGGAACGGAAAATCCGGTTTTTGCAGAAAACGGAAACGCTCTCAAAATTGTTCGGTTTTGCCATGCCGCACCCGGAAGCGAATAAAATCCGCGACGATGTGGAGTTTTTCCGCGCGCTCAAACGAGCCATCATAAAACTATCCGATTCCGGCAAAGAGTTACCAATAATAGATAGTCGCATCCATTCTGCCATACGGGAACTTATATCTGAGAGCATAGCAACCGAAGGTGTTATTGATATTCTCAAAATGCATAATGAAGGAAAACCAGACATTTCCATATTTGATGAGAAATTTTTGGAAGAAGTGAAAAATCTGAAATATAAAAACCTTGCAGTAGAAGTACTAAAAAAGCTTCTTAACGATCAGTTACGTCTTCGGAGGCGTAAGAACGTAACACGTTACGAAACGCTTATGCGTCTGTTAGAGCAAATTATCGAAGAATATGAAAACAATATCATAAACTCCAGTAAAGTAATTGAACGGCTGGTAGAGCTTGCGAAAGAAATCAAGAAAACAGAACTTGCGATGCGAGATACCGGGCTTACCGAAGAAGAAGCGGCATTTTATGATCTTGTGTCACATGACAAACATACTATTGGGCGAAATAGCGAACTCAAAATATTCATAAAAGAGCTTGTATCTATCATCAAGCGTGATTTGGCAGTTGATTGGTCAAATAGTGAAGTTATAAAATCGCGCATTCGCGCCAATGTACGACTCATGCTTTTACGAAAACAGGTGCCGCCACAAGAAGCAGAACTACTGGTAGAATCAATTTACTATCAAGCATTTGCTTTATTTAAAGATTTTGTTCCCATACAAACGTAAAAGACCACTAGTCTTGCAATATACAACTGTAACGTGTAGAGTTGTTTCATGCCAAATACATCATCAGCAAAAAAGGCGCTCCGTCAATCCGCGCGGAAACGTGCCCGAAACATACGCCACAAACACATGGTTGCTGAAGTTACTAAACAACTTCGCAAATTTGTTGTGGCCGGAAAAAACGAGGAGGCGTCATTACTCCTTCCTCGCGCGTATAAATCAATCGACAAAGCGGCAAAAACGCGGGTTCTCAAACAAAACATGGCCTCAAGAAAAAAATCCCGCCTTGCGCGATTGGTAATCAAAAAGTAGAAATTGTCTTGAGTGTGCCGAACCAAGCTACCTGCCTGCCGGTAGGCAGGTCCACAATTCCGGTTGCATCGGAATGTGTAGAGCTTGGTTAGTCACATTCCCTGCGGTGTTTTATTGTTCAAACTGTGAATTACGAAACACCAGAAAGTTCTGTCATTGCGAGGCCATAGGCCGTGGCAATCCCCTTACTATGCAATGTGAAATGAGATTGCTTCGCTATGCTCGCAATGACAAAAGTGCGTTTCGTAATTCAAAGTTCAAAGTTTATATCGAGAGCAATATCCGCTCCAAACCGAGGGCCATATCCCCTCGGCTTTGTTTTGTTTGAAAATCAAGCAATACAAGAGATGTATGTTGCTTCTTAAGTTTGTCCCCTGAAATGCGCGAAGCGGCGGCGGCCGCTTTTTTCACGACAAATGGATGCGCCTTCGTCATGCGTGGAATATCTCCCATAGCAACTCCACGCTCCACCAAAGAACTCACCGAAAGCACTGTCTTTATGTGAGAAATCAACCGCCAAAATATGTTCTCGGGCTCCATGCCCGCGCCCAAAAGTGTGGTATATATCTGCCACGCTTTCGCGCGTTCTGAAAGACCATGCGCGTCTGTTAAGTTGAATATCAAGCGGTCGTCGGGCTCCGCGCCCGCGGACACTATTATCTTTTCGTCTATATGCTCGTTTTTGAGCGCGGCTTTCTCGAGCGCCCCAATAAGCGCCCAAGAATCTCCGGAAAAACGCGCAAGAATGTTCCGCTTCTCCATTGCAGAAAGTGATACACTCCGAAGGCGGGCTTCTTCATCCAAAAACCGCGCCGACCCTTCGGCCGTCAGACGGCTGAACTCCTGCACTTTGGTGGCATGCCCCATAGCAACAGCGCCAAAACCTGCCTTTCCATTGAACGGCATGCGATCCCATAGCACATAAATATCATCGGATTTGGCAAATTGGGGAAGTTGTTTTTCCACATGTGCCACCACATCCGCAGTTGCGGAACCGGGTTCTTCCAGCACAATAAGCTGTTTGTCGCGAAAAAGGGAACCCGTCTTTAGCATAAGCTCTACTTCCTGCCGAGAACTCTCTGGCAACACAATACGCACCGCGCTCTCGCGACCTCCCGCTAACGCATAAAACCGATCGGTAATCTCCCGTAATTTTTTACGGCTTCGATAGGTATCCTGGCCAAAGAGAATATACAGCATACAACCTACATATATAATTCTCCAAGAATCTCTTTTATCCGCGTTACGATTTCACCGGGCGTATATTTTGCTTTTATAAGAAAATCTTTCGCACCCAATAATTCCGCGCGCTCCACTTCCTCTTTCTGCCCTAAATTGCTCAACATGACAACAGGTATGCTTTTTAATTTCTCATCTTTCTGTATCGCTTCCAAAACTTCATACCCGCTCATGCCCGGCAGTAAAATATCCAAAAGAATCAGTTGAGGCGGGTCTTCCCGCAATACCTCCAGCCCTTCTTCTCCCGTTTGGGCTTCCTTTACCAAAAACCCCTCACTGGAAAGTTTGCGCACAATCAAATCGCGCAAAAACTTATCATCTTCCACGATGACAAGCTTCACGCTGGAATTTTCCACCGCGCGTGCGGTTGGTAATGAAACTTTTATCACATCACTTCTCCCATGGGTTGATAAGACTTCTCTTGTTTTTTTATAAAATCATCAGTTGCGGGAAGAGTAAAAAATACGGTGGCGCCCTTTTGTTCTTCTGAAGTAAATCCAATCGTTCCGCCATGCCGCTCAATTATATTTTTTGCGATAAAAAGGCCTAACCCAGAACCTTCCGTTTGTTGATGTATGGCATTCGAAGCGCGGTAAAATCGTGAAAATATCTTTGACTGCTCCGCGAGCGGTATGCCGATACCCGAATCCGTTGTGCTTATTTCCAGCTTACCATGCGTGAGTGCGACATGCACCACTACTTCATCACCCGCATTGCTATAACGCACCGCGTTGTCCAAAATGTTTATCATTGCGGTAAACATGCGGCTCTCATCAGCAATGATTTCCAAATCGGCAGGCGCTTCTTTGATGAAAGAAACACGCACGCCTCGTATAATCGCTTGCGCCATAGACGCGTCAACCACTTTTTGTATGGTATCAAGAATTCGTATTTTTTGAAATTGGAATCCAAAACGACCTTCTTCAATGCGAGATATATCAAGAAAGTCGTTAATAAGATGAATGATATGTTCGTTTGTTTGATAACTCTGCCCAAGAAACTCCCGTTGTTTCTCGTTTATTTCACCCATGTCGCCATCAAGCATCAACCGAAGAGACCATTTGAGCGCGGAAAGCGGTGTGCGCAACTGATGCGCCGCCACTGTAACAAACTGCGATTTTATCTGGGAAAGAGCAATCTCGCGTTCATGGTTGTCAGATACATTTTTTGCCGTTCCCTTAAAAAAACGAAACAA